>Ga0123357_10000339_pt1 | contig 44214 bp, 48 predicted proteins | sample TergutEmb28metaG_FD_89873 | JGI IMG/M metagenome (GOLD analysis project Ga0123357, IMG submission 89873) | Embiratermes neotenicus P4 segment gut microbial communities from Petit-Saut dam, French Guiana - Emb289 P4 | ecosystem: Host-associated > Arthropoda: Insects > Digestive system > Gut ...
GCCGCGACCGTAAGGGAGCGATCCGTGCGACAATGCGGAGATAAAGCCTGTCGCTCCCTGACGGTCGCGGCTCTGATTTTCCGGGGCAATCGTCTGATTGGCCATAAAAAATGGCCACACCCCGTTAAATCGTCAAGTCGTCACGTCGTCACGTCGTCAAGGAACGACTTGACGATTGAACGACTTGATGACTTAATGAATGGAATGACATTTTTTTTGGAGAACCCTTCATGTCGAACCGACGCATTGGAATTCTCACTGGTGGCGGCGATTGTCCCGGGCTCAATGCCGTCATTCGGGCTGTGGTGAAAACTGCCACGACTCAGTACAACATGGAAGTCCTGGGCTTCCACGACTCCTACCGCGGTATTCTTGAAGAAAAGATCACGCAGCTCTCCTACGATGCGGTCTCGGGCATCCTGACCCGCGGCGGAACCATCCTGGGCACCAACAACAAAGACCGTCTCTTCGGCGTTTCCTACGGTCACGGCGACACCGACGCTGACAATCCCGAACTCCAAAAAGCCCGCGCCGTTCTGCAGCGTCACCACATCGAGGGCATCATCGTGATCGGCGGCGATGGCACACTCACGGTAGCCAGCCATCTCCAAGCCGCCGGAATCCCCATCGTCGGCATCCCCAAAACCATCGACAACGACGTGCAATACACCGAAACCACCGTCGGCTTCGACACCGCCGTCACCATCGCGACCGAGGCGATTGATCGTCTGCATTCCACGGCGGAGTCGCATCACCGGGCAATGGTGGTCGAAGTGATGGGGCGAACCGCGGGCTGGATTGCGCTGACGTCCGGCATTGCCGGCGGCGGCGATGTTATTCTGCTGCCTGAGATGCCGTATTCGCTTGATGAGATATGCCGTTGTGTGAAACATCGCCATGCGTCGGGTCGGCGATTCAGCATCATCGTTGCGGCCGAGGGGGCTCACGAGCCCGGCGGAACTGCCGTCACGTCCTCATCCAACAGCGCCGCCCATCCCACGCGTCTGGGCGGCATCGGGGCTTTGCTGGCTTCGCAGATCGAAGAGGCCACCGGTATCGAGTCCCGCGCCACCGTCCTGGGCCATCTCCTTCGCGGCGGCGCGCCCACCTGGGAAGACCGTCTCCTGGGCACCCTCTACGGCCAGCACGCCGCCGCCCTCGCCGCTGCGGAAAAATGGGGGAAAGTCGTCGTGCTGCAAAACCAAACCGTCAGCGAAGCCCCTCTGTCCCAAATCGCCAACGCCCCCCGCCGCGTCGAGCTGAATCATCCGTACGTCAAGATCGCGCAGGCGGTAGGCATGAGCTTCGGTGTAAGAAGCTAAAAGCCCGGGGATTGCAATCCCTGGGCTTGGCGCCCCATGAAAAAAAACGCTTATTCCATCCTCCACCAAGACACCGCCATCCTCGCGATTAACAAGCCGCCCGAGCTTGCGGTCCTTCCCGGGCGTGGGCGGTCCTGCTGCCTGCTTGACCTCCTGAAGGCCGATCTCGCACTCACCTCCGCCCCCTTGCCCGTCCACCGTCTCGACGCGGGCACCTCCGGCATCATTCTCTTCGCACTCACTCCAGATGCCCACAAACACCTCTCTATCCAATTCCACTCCCGCTCTGTCACCAAGGAATATCTCGCTCTCGTCCGCGGAATTCCGCTGCAGGAATCCGGCTCGATTAACCTTCCCATCGGCCAGGACCCGAAAAACAAGAACCGCATGCTCATCCGTGGCCAGGACGCCAAAAAGTCCCGCACGAACTGGATCGTCGAACAACGCTTCAACGCTCGCGGACGGGATGCCCGTGCCACTGTGACGCTGCTCAAGGTTCTTCCCATCACCGGGCGTCGCCATCAGATTCGTGTTCACCTCAAAGCCATCGGCTATCCCCTCGCCGTCGATCCCCTCTACGGCGGAGAATGCGGGGAGAGAGAGGGGGGGCTGCTGCTGAGCGAATTCAAACGCCATTACAAGCTTGCCAAACATACCCAGGAGCGTCCGCTCATCGCTCGCCTCACGCTCCACGCTCACCAACTGACCTTCCAGCACCCCACCACAAACGAACCACTGACTCTGACCGCTCCGTTGCCAAAGGATTTCCGCAGCACCCTCGCCGCCTTGAAAAAATGGGCGTGAAAGAGCTTTGCGAGGAATCGCAAGGCTATTTCCACGATCCCAAAGAAAAGCTGCGCCCCCACGCGCAGCCTCTCTTACTCAACGAGCCATCAAACCATTCGTTAATAACACATCAGTAACGTCCGCGTCCTCCCCCGCCACCGGTCCCCCGCGAGCGATCCTCACGCGGCTTGGCTTCGTTCACCGTCAACGCCCGTCCGCTGTGCTGCTGACCATTGAGCGCCGTGATCGCCGCCTGCGCTTCCGCATCCGAGCCCATCTCCACAAAACCAAACCCTTTCGAACGCCCTGTGTCGCGATCCTGGATGATCTGCACGCTCTCCACTTTCCCGTGCTGCGAGAAGAGTTGCTCCAAGGCGACATTGTCCACGTCATAACTCAGGTTACCCACGTACAGCTTCTTACCCATGTGTTTCTCCAATTAGCTCCGTCCAAACTCGAACACCAACCAACGATGCAATGATAGGCATCATCCGTGGGGCAAGGTCAAGTATTGTCAGCCTCCGGCCCCCCCTTCCCCAACTCTGCCGGGGATTGGCTCAGCGATCACCAATCTCTGGCTCTGCCGGACAGCCACCACTGCCGCCATTGTGGAAGCCCGGCGCACCGTTACGTCGATGCAGGGCGAGATTCGCAGGCTTGGAACCACCAACCCCACAGGTTCAGACCAACATCACTCCGGCGGACGATGAGCATGCCACTCCGCACGCGGTGCCTATCATTGGCGGACTGGTGATGAAGATGTTCATTCCAAAGTTGGGCGGAATCACCACCCCAATCATTTCCGCCTGCGTCGTTAGTGTCGACGCGATGGTCACTCGGTTGCAAAACGGCATTCAAGCTGAGATCGACGAATTAAATCTTGACGATGTGACGCTAATTGACTTCGTAGAACGCTGGCCGAACGCCATCAATCTTGAGACCTTTGTGACCGAGCGTCTGAACGAATCCTGGCCGATGGCCCCCATTGATCCGACTGTCGAACCTGATTTTCACCCCCCAATCCTTCGTGTGCTGCGATCCAATAATGACTCTCAGAACACCGGACCACTCAGTCGGCATACTTCCCGGTGGCTGTACGATAGAGCTTGTGGAAATCCTCGCGGCTGGCCGTCCGGGAAAATGCCGGAGGTTAAGATCAACGTTCCCTGCCCGATCAAGGCCCTCCAGAACTTCAGCCGCTGCGACGCCCTCAGCGTCACTGTGAAGATCAACGACACCGTCAGCAGCACCAGCAGTGCCTGGCATCTGCTGCCCCACCACCAGAAAGTCGCGTCGAACCGTCGCCTGGTCATCCTCAATCCCGGCCACGTCATGGACTTCAACGATCCGCAATATCCCTGTGACGCCCGGACGATCGACGCCTTGCTGGCCAATGGCTACTCGGTTCTGGCCATGCTCATGCCGCTGGATGGCCTGGGCAAGGTCTGCCCTCACGACAACCTATTCACATATCCATTTACCGACGGCAGTGCATTCAAGATTTTCTTCGAGCCCATCGCTGCCAACCTGAATTACCTGCGAACCCGCTCCGCCGAGGATTCTTTCCCATCCTACACCGATTTTAACATGGTCGGCCTTTCCGGCGGCGGCTGGACTGCCACCCTCTACCCAGCCATCGACCCGACCATCAGGGTCAGCATTCAGGTGGCCGGCACTTTGCCGATTTACCTGCGCCGGACGCGAGCCACCTGGGGCGACTTGGAACAAACCTGCTCCGCTTTCTACTCTCTGGCAGGCTATCAGGATCTCTATTGTCTGGCTTCCTACGGGCCGGGCCGCAAGCACGTCCAGATTCTGCCACGCAAGGACACTTGTTTTGAAACCTCCGCTTGGCACACCGCCAACAACACCACCCAACGCGGCATCGACTGGCAATTCAAAATCGACGACGCGAGAATTAAACTCAAATCAATCGCCCCTAATTTAGGCGAGTGACGGGGCGCTAGTTTCGCCCCAACCACACGATATATTCCACATTCCCCTTCTGCCCCTCAATCGGACTTTTCACAATCCCTTTCACCAGCCATCCCATCGTTTCGATCTGCCTAACCACTTCCCTCAGCACCGCCTCGCTCTGTTCCGACGTCAGCACGCCTCGCTGCACCTTTGCCGCCTCACTCTCATAATGCGGCTTCACCAATGACAGTACGTCCCCTCCTCCCGCCAGAAACCCCGCCACCACCGGCAAAATCTTCTCCTGCCTCGTCCACCCCACATCCACCGCCACCATCTCGATCTTCTCATCAGAGAAGGGGGGGGACGGAAAACTCACATGCAACGCATTGGTCCGCTCTCGTACCACCACGCGCGGATCTTTCCGCAACTTCCACGCCAGCACCCCATACGCCGTATCCACCGCGTAGACCTTCGCCGCCCCATGCTGCAAAAGACAATCCGTAAACCCACCCACATTCGCCCCCAGATCTGCGCACACCCGCCCTTTGACATCCACCCCGAACGTCCGAATTGCCGCATCCAATTTCTCCCCCGCCCGCGAAACAAACGACCGATGTGGAATTTGGTGATCTGGCAATCTGGTGATTTGGTGATTTGTTTTTTTTTCAATCACCCAATCACCAGATTAGCAGATCACCAGATCAGAAATCACTTCGCGGCGAGCTTATTGATTTTCCGCGCCAACTTACTCTTCCGCCGCGCTGCGGTGTTTTTATGAATGGCGCCCCGGCTCGACATGCGATCCAGCACCACCTGTGCTTTCTTGAGTTCTTCGAGTGACGCGGTCTTATCTCCGCCGCCGACCACCGACTGAAACTTCTTGAGTCCCAGCCGGATCACGCGTTTGCGATCTCGATTCTGCTGACGCCGTTTAGCCGACTGACGAATTCGTTTCTTCGCTGACAACGTATGAGCCACGAGCAATATCTCCTAAGACCCCGCATTTTCTGTTCATACCGCCAAGCGAGGGGGTGGCACGGCGGGGAAACCATCCATTATCATCTCACCCCACCACTTTTTCAAGCCATTCACAAACGTTTATGTCGCCGCCGATCATGGCCGCCACGACCGCGATACTGTACAATCATGAATATGACTTTGCGAAGTTCAATAATTCCCGCATTTCGAGCGGATGGCTATCTCCCTGAGGGGCTGTACGTCGCATCGGAGGCGGACATCATCTTTCGGTTTGGCAAATTGACTTGGCGACGCACTGAACTTGTAATCAGACTTCGACGATGGATAGAATTAGCAAGAGCGGTATCCGCGCGGCGTCTGCTCGTGGGCGGCAGCTTTGTTACCTCAAAGCCGAACCCCGGTGACGTTGATGCGGCGATCTGGTTGCCGCCGGATTTCCGGGAACAGGTCGCCCGCGGCGTAGACGCAGCGTTGGAACTGGATAATATGCTTCTCACACGCCAACCGGAGGAAATTTTCGCAGTGCAAGATCAGGACGATTGGAATTGGCATGTAAAGTTCTTCAGTCGGACGCGTATAGCGAGTGAACCATGCAAGGGACTCGTGGAGGTGCGGTTGTGATTACGAATACTACCGAATATGAGATGGCTCAGGAAGAGATACGACTGCTTGAAGAGCGTCTGAGTCAATTGGTGCAGAATCACAATCCGCAAGAGAAGGGTTACACCAAGGCCGGGATTCGCAAGATGATCGCGCGTATTCACGAAGAGCTGGCGCTGTACGAAGGCGGACGAGAAGCCGCTCCTTCCGGATCGAAAGACGCATCGGTCACACATCTGGGACCAAGATCGTCTCAGGCCGGTGGTCCCCCCCGTTCCAGCCACCCGTGGAGGAGAGGTGAAGAAGAAGTTGCGTTTGATGGTGCAGCCGCCGTAGTAGGTGGAGTAGCAGGTACAGCTCTCAATGGAACCGCCATTGGCGCTGCAGCGTCAAGACCTTCAATAGGAATAGGCGCAAAAGCTGGACTCGCAGTAGCGGCAGCCTGTCCTCCACTTGTTCTTATAGGAGGTGCAGCAGCGATAATCTGGTGGGTGTTCCATCATTGTCCAGAACGGGACACTCATGCCACAAACAAGGAGGACAACGTACCACAGACCTGAGATCGAGATTACCTAAGATCTATGGTGTCCCTGCCCACCCACCAATGCGTCATCGCTGTAAGATACGGCGCGACAAATGTAAAGATTTCGTTAATGCTAAAAAAACAAGGTTTTTTAATCTTGACGCCAGAGGTATTTCGTGCGCTACTTCACGCTGAAGCAGCGGTGTTGTTGCTTCATGAACTGTCTTTCTTACTATCTGCGAAAGGAGAAGTGCCATTGTCGAGAAGTGAAGATGAAGTTGGGCTCGGTGGTGCAACGGCCGTAGTGAGTGGAGTAGCAGGTACAGCTCTCCAGGGAACCGCCATTGGCGCTGGTGCAACATCAATGCTAAGTAGTGCAGCAGGAGCTTCTGTGGGAGCAAAAGCTGGACTCGCATTAGCGGTAGCCTGTCCTCCGCTTGCTATTGTAGGAGGTGCAGCAGCGGTAATCTGGTGGGTGATCCGTCAATCAAAGAAGTGATGAATTTTATTTTGCCTCAAGCCCCGCCAAGGGTGTCTATGTCGACTGGCCAGTTGGTGTAGATGTCTCTGACGGGGCTTTTCCCTTATTCACACCCTACCCCAACATCCGTTCCATTCTGCCAATAGCCTTCTCCCGCCCCAGCAAAACCAGCGTCTCCAGCAACGGCGGCGTCACCGCCCCCCCACTCACCGCCACCCGTATCGGCTGCGCCGCCGCTCCGCGTTTTCCGCCACTCTCCACACCAAGCTCTAAGATGCGATCATGCGCCCCCTGCAACCCCAACTTCGTCCATTCCTTTACACCCTTCAATATCTCCAACGACGCCCGCAGCAATTCCATCCCATTCCCGCCTTTCACATGCTTCTCCACCGCCTTCGGATCCATCCGCGGCTCCTCAAAGAAGAACCGCGAATTCTCCGCCATTTCCGCAAGCGTCACCATCCGCTCCTGATACATCCCCAGCAACTCCCGCACAACCTCCGCACTCGCCGTCTTCAGCGGATAATCCGTCACCGCATTGAACGACGCTACCGCCTCCACCAGTCGCTCGATCGAAGCCTTCCGAATATACTCTCCGTTCATCCACGCCAGCTTTTTGCGATCAAACCGTCCCGGCGTTTTCTGAATCCCCTCCAGCGAAAACAGCTCCAGCATCTCCTGCTTCGACATAATCTCCCGATCCCCGCCCGGCGACCATCCCACCAGCGCCACGAAATTCAGCAGAGCTTCGGGCAAATACCCCGACCGCCGAAAATCCTGCACATCAATCTCCGGCAACCTGGTCCCCGTCACAGCAGCCAATTTCACCGCGATCTCCACCGCATCGCTCTTTTTCGCTATAAACTCCTGCACAACCTTCACCTCTACTCCCGCCTTCGCCGCAAGTTCCGCAAAATCCTTTACGCCAGTCTTTTGAATATCCGCCCGCACCGCCTTCGCCTTCTCGCGCTTAGACATCTTCGTATTATCCATATTAAAAACCAGCGGCAAATGCCCGTGCAGCGGCGCCTCCCATCCCAACGCCCCATACAACCCCAAATGTTTAAATGTGTTCATTAAATGCTCTTGCGCCCGGAGCACATGCGTGATGCCCATGTAATGATCGTCGATCACGACCGCGAAGTGATATGTCGGGAAGCCATCGGACTTGCGGATGACGATGTCATCGTGCTCTTCGCCCTTCACGGTCACATCGCCGAGGATCAAATCGTGCACCGTGATGTCCTTGTACGGCATCGCAAAGCGCACTACCGGCTTGACCCCCTCCTGCGGCACAAGCTGCCGCCCCGCCATGTCCCTGCGATAGCGAAACGGCTTTTTTGCTTTCTCCGCCACCTGCCTCATCGCCGCCAGTTGCGCCGGCGACTCATATGCTTCATACGCCAATCCCTTCGCCAGAAGCTCCTGCAAATGCTTATCATAAATATCTAGTCGCATCGACTGAAAATAGTCATTTTTTTCCGCCCCCACCACAGGTCCTTCATCCCAGGTCATTCCCAGCCACAGCATATCCTGCAGAATCCCAGCCGCCGATTCTGCCGTCGATCGCACCTGATCCGTATCCTCGATCCGCAGCACAAACCGCCCCCCTTCCCCCTGTCCTCCCCCACTTTTCGCCTGCTGCGCAAAGAGATACGAATACAACGCCGTACGTGCTCCACCCACATGCAAAAACCCCGTCGGCGAAGGTGCAAATCGCGTTTTAACCACGTTCATTCCTCAATCACAGAAAACCAGTCTACAACGACCTTTCCATTACACGCGAAACCCCCCCGTCCGCCAAGTCTCAATCAAAAATTGTGTGTTGTTGTGTTGTTGCAGTAGAAGAATCAGGGGTTATGCTGCTCTGTCTCAATCCTCTATCAGAGCCGCGACCGTAAGGAGCGACCCGTGCGACAATGCGGAGATAAAGCCTGTCGCTCCCTTACGGTCGCGGCTCTGATGGCCAAATGGTGGAGGGTTGAGACAGAGCAGGGTTATCCCGGTTTTGCGCCGAGATCAGCGAGCAGACTGCCGGACGATTCCAGTTCCTTGATGTGTCCAACCGCATCGCCCGGCTCAACCGCATGTTGGTAGGATGGCGAATCATGCAGAGGCAAATGCAACGACGCTGCAATAGGCTTTTACGGCTTGTGTCCATGTTTTCGGGTCGAAACCTTCGGGTATCTCCCCTTTGCAATCCCTCCGGCCTCCTTCATGAACTCCTCCTTTGCCTTCAGCATTTCCTCTGTTGTCTTTAGAGGTGGAAAGTTGACAGGGGGTTGGGGGCTGCATCCTGTGAATTGGAGGTGGTGATAGATATGGGGATGGTGGGCGATAGCCCCGTGATCTTGTAAAAACTCGCCACCGCTAACCGGAGGTCGTGCTCATTGAACCGCTTCCCCCTTGTGCGGGCCGGGGAGCGTGATCCGCCAACGGCCATTGCCCAAGTCGCAAAGCCCCATGATGGTAGTCTTGTCGTCCATCTCAAAGTTTTTTCGCGGGCGTCCCATTTTCATTTTATTCTCCTTCGGGTAGGATGTTCGCATGACCTATGTTTTTCCCATGCTCAAGCCATCTTACCAGATAGGGACAAAAGGGTTAATAGTCGGGACAAAAGTAGGGACAAAATTAAAAATTGGCTCCCACAAGTCTTTTAGTTGCAAAGATTTAGCTTCGGGCGTAATTCAGTGGTAGAGGGTTGACAAGCATTATTCTTGACAGCAAAAACGCGGAAGTGACTAAAAATCAGACTAAAAATAGTCGGCATATGGCTTGCTAATGTTTGGGTGGTGTTATCCCCCGCACTCCCCTTCCATATCACCCCCTCAACCCCTCCCACACTTCATCACATATCAATACGTTGCATAGCTTTTTGCTTCAATAAATATGACGACGGACAATTATCTTATAAGATAATTATCAATCATTAAAATATGTTAAATAATTCAATTTTGCTGTTGCAATCTGAACAGCAGGCATATTAACTTGAACGTAATTCGTTCATCGGTTTTGTTTTCTCGTTTCGTAAAAGGAAATTTCCTGATGGTCAACTATTCCCAGTCCTCCGAACCCAGCCACCTCGACATTCTCAACCAGCGACTCAACATCATTAAGGATATGGTGAGGATGGTGGCGGCTAAAAAGTCCAATGGGTTCTATTTACACGGTCGCGGCGGCACGTCGAAAACGTACTCGGTGCGCCAGACATTGAAAGAGGCTGGCGTCGCTCATTGCTACGTATCCGGTCACATAACCCCGATGGGCCTTTTTGACCTCTTGAAGGTGAACTCTGACAGCGTAATCGTTATTGACGACATTGGGACGCTACTGGATCAACCCACCGGCAAGGGTATCCTTTTGGCGGCGCTCGGTGAACAGTCACACGGTGAAGGGCGAGTCGTGACCTATCGACGGCGCGGCAAGGATGAAAAGGTCGTGTTCACCGGCGGCATTATTATGATGTCCAACATCGAATTAGATGATGATCCCGTAATAGGTGCCTTTTGCAGTCGTGCGAATCCTTACCTGTACGATCCCACCGACGCGGAAATAATCGCGTTAATGCGGCACATTACGGCGGACGGCTGGACCGCTAAGGATTCCGATATCACGGCTGCCGAGTGCAAGGAAGTGGTGGATTTCATCGAAAGCGAATCTGTCCGGTTGGGGATGCGTCCCGATATGCGTACACTCTGCGATAAAGGGCTGCCGTTTATGCAGGCGTGGAACGATGGGACCGTAACAACACATTGGAGGGATATGTTGCGGGCGAGCATGGAAAAGCGGGTGAAGGCGTTACAGTTCACATTGCCGCCGCGCGTGAGCAAGCTGGAAAAGCGTAACCAGAATCTCGCCACACTGGGCAGGATCGTTTCCGAGAATCCGGAGGCAACCACAATGCAGCTTTTCGAGTTGTGGTCGAAAGAAACCGGCGGGGCAAGGCGGACATTCTTCAGGCTGATAGATATGCTCCCTGGTACTGGTGCCACAAGTGCCACAAGTGTCAGTAGTGCCATTGGTGCCACAAGTGCCATTGCCTCGGACAGTATGAGCATGGCTATCTGACGTGGTGTAAATTTTGACGGCCTTCGGGTCCACCCTGCCTTCAAACGTCGTCCTGCGTGGCTGCAATGAAGCCGTTTTATGGTTTGAAAGTGGATTAGATCGCCCACGGCATTTGCGGAAGCGCAGTTCCCGGTGAGTAGCACGAAAAGCTCAACCCCCCGTAGTTTGGATCATTCGAGCGGTGGTCATGGGGAATCAATCCTGCGTTCTGTTCTGCCCCAGTCCATGAAAAGCGGTACAGGGGTTGGCCTTGGTTGTCGTTGCCTGCGAAGTGCAATTCAACGATGACGCCGGGGGGGACGTAGGTGTTGGGGGTGGCGTTGACCTGAAAAGCGGAGGCGTGGCCCTGCATGGGTGGGTCGGCATTGGGGGTGTAGCCATATCGTGCGACCTCTCCATCCGTCGTGACTGCTGCCCATGAATAAAAGATCGGGTCGCCGGTGATGGTCATGCCGTCTACTGGCAGGATTTCGTCTGGATCGGTGCTGACGATTTGGGGGCGGCGTTTGAATATGCCGGTGATACGTGCCCATATCGGCGGGCGTTCTGGTGGGCCTCCCTGACGCTGGCCGGGGGTGTTGTACGGTTGCTGCTCAACCCATTGAACCGTTTTTATGATCCGCTTAGCGGAGTTGGGGTCAAATTTTCCGGGCTTGTCTGACATCACACGATCTCCTCTAAAAGAGTTGAGAAACTGGTGACTGGGACCATGTTGGCGGTGAAGGTGACGATGGGGCTGCCTGGTGGGATGATCTTGCCATTGGCGTCAAGGTATTGGGGAGCGTTGACGGGGTTGTCGGTGGTTCCTCCGATGTCGCGTTCGGTGATCGGGAATAGCTTCTTGCGCCCCTTCTCGTCGGTCTCACCATTCGGCCCCTGCTTGAAGTAAGACAGATTCGGGATTTTGGAGGCCCATGTATCCTTCTTGTACAGGAATACCAGATTGATCTTCGTCACCTTGTCGCCGTCGTCGTACACAAGGTTCCATGATCTTGCATCCAGCTTTAAGGTTTCGGGTGCAAAGGTGCGGGTGGTGGTTTGCCATTCCACGGTGTCAGGGGTTTCTTCGTCGCCGGGTGTCACAACCTTGTATGTTGTCAGAGTCAGAGTGATGGGGGCGTCGTTGCATTTACCCAAACAGAGGTCGATGGCTTCGAAGTCTGGCTTGTGGGTGTGGAAGCTGACGTTGATCTGCTCATCGGTTTCGGTGCGGGTTTGGGCAACGGGTTCGTCGTTGACGTTGAGGATGGCTTTGCCGTCGCGGTCCTGATGAACGTCTTCCTGATATGCAACCGATGTGGCGGACAGGTCGATGTTCCATTTCTTGGCCCCCTCCGGCCTTGGTTCCTTTGGTTTCTGCTGTTGGTCTGGATAGGTTGAATACACAATCTCCACGATCCACACGGAGGGGTCGTTGTCGTCCTGTCTGCTGCTGCGATTGGACACGTAAAGATTGGTGGTTCCGAGTCGTTCATCCGGTGCAGGGATTCCGGGCGAGTAAACAGCGTTGGCGGCGTAGGCGTCCGGCCCGTCAAAGAATACGCGGTAGTGCTGGGTCTCTCTGCCGGTTCCTGAGCGTACATCTTCTTCGGCTGAGCGGTCGCGGATTGGGTCGGTTTTAAGCCATTTGGCCATGATCTCCCCTCCTTATGGGATTGTGTAAACAACGTCATTTGATTCGCTGCCACTTGAATTTCTGGCGGTTTTCTCGGTGTCCCTCTGAATCTTTCTCAACACTTCAACCTGGACGATTCCGTTTTTGACCACGGGGTCCATCATTGCCGTCGGCAAGATTTGGTTTTGCACACGGCCTTCGAAGCGTGTGGCTCTGACTTCGGCTGCTCGATAGTCGGCCTTGGGCATCGCTGCCTCTGCCAGTTGCTCTATTGCTTTCTTGGCTCTGTCGGGGTCGATGATCTTCAGTTCGACGCCTTTTTGGAGTTCGGCTATCTCACGTCTGAGTTTTTCGATTGGGCTTTCCCGTACCCCTAATGACTCCTCAAGCTCCTTATGCAATCTGGCAATGGCGGTATTTGCTTCGGAGCGGCTGACAATGCCCTGCGTGACCTGATTATTCCACTTCTCGATATCGTCCTGATATTTTTGGAATGGGTCGGCAATGGAGTCCGTCAGGCTCTTGTGACGATCTCTTATGTAGTCGGTGATTTTGGATTCGGCAAGAGCGTCAAGGGTTTCGTTTTCTTTCGCGACCTGGCCCAGTAGCTCCTTGCCATAATCTGAATCCTCGGCAAGCCCCATGCCTTTTAGCTTCTCTTGTGCGTCTTTAAGGTTCTTGGCCTTGGCGTCGGCGGTGTCGTTGGTGATCTGTTGGATGGCAGCCTTTTCTGCAAGTCCGTCCTCTCTGAGGCGTTGAAGGGTGAGGTCTCTGGATGCTTTGCTGAGGGCGTCGTTGGTGGCGTCCAGCGTCTTGTTCTTCGCGGTTAAAAGATCGGATTCAATTTCAGCGGCTTCGGCTGCTGCCTTTTCTTTATCCTTGGCATCGAGATTGTCGTATTTGTCGTTGATCTCTTTAAGACGTTCGGCTCGTCTTTTGGTGGCCCCCTCCACCATTGAATGCAACTTGTCGTATTCATCTTTTAATGTGTTGTATTCCTGCCGGGCTGCGAGCATTCCGGAATTACCCGGTCCACCAAAATAGATAGGCGTGGCGTCTTTTGACTTTGCCAGAAGCTCGTCCAGCTTGGTCCGCATGTTGTCGCGGTCCTTGACGAATTCCTTAAACTTCGCATCCTCTTTGTTGAAGTCCGCCATTTCGGACTCTTTGCTGGTGGTACGCTGTCGCTGCTGGTCGTCGGTACGCTGGGCAAGGTCAATGCGGCGGGTCTCGAATGGGTTCTTCCCAATTTTCTCAATCTCTCGATTGATACGGCGAATCTCGGCGGCTTCGTCTTCAAGCGATTTTTTGACCTGCTTGTGGCTGTTCAAGGTGTAGTCGATGATCTTGTTTCGGCGTTCGGCCTCCTGATTGATACGGGCAATCTCGGCTTGCTCACCCCAGATGAGTTCTCTAATGTTGATGAAAGCATTTGTCAATGGCCCTAAAACAGGTGCTGATCTGGCCAGCTTTTCAGCTAATTCACCGGCACTAATAGTACCGGCATTTAATTCGTTGCGTAGCTCTACAGCTTTTGCAGTAATATTTTCGAGCTGCTTGGCTGCCATGTTGATCGCTGCAATGGCACCGCCCCCGGCGGTGATACGCATGGCCTGCCCAAACGTGGACCTGCTGCTCATGTCGGCAAATATCGACTTGGTTCTTTTGTGTAACCGTTCAACATCACGGCCTGCGGCTTCGCAACCCTTCGACCATTCCCGCGTGTCGGCTCTGAGGAATGCTGTTAATGATCCGATTCTGCCAGCCATTATTTTGCTCCTCTGGGCTTGCCTGCTCCCAACTGACTGACTCCCAAAAAGTGGGCGTTGACGTTAAAGAATGCCCGGAATTTTTCCTTAAAGGGTGCGGGTGGTTCGTCATAGTCGTAAAAGTCGAAATGCTTCAGAGCTTCGGTAAACGTCAAATTCCATCCATTCGTGGAAGCTATGTATTGTGCAATTCTTGCTGCTCGAAAGTCTGCTCGGTCCTCGCCCCACGGCTCAAGTTTGTACGCCGCGCGCCACAGGGTGAACTCACGCGCGTTAATTTTGGCCTGCGCCTCGGCTAAAGTCATTTTGAGTTCACGGGCGAGAATGAGCCAGAATCTTAGGTCTGGGCGACGGCGTAGTCTTTTTTTTCTTCGGCCACGCCAGCCTCCCCCATCTTGTTGATCGCGTAGGCTGCGTCGAAAAGCTCATGCAATACATGAGTATTTTGGCTTGCGACCACTTCCACGTCGTTGTCGGTAAATTCTCGGTTGCCTGAAGAATCGGAAAGCGCCTTCACCAAAAAGTTAGCCCAGAGTTTTGAGTGTGCGTTTCTGTCAGTGGTCGGATTAGATAAGTATTCTACCCATACGTCCATCTCTAAACCTGATATTGCACGGACGTAAAAAGTTTCACCCTGTACAGTAACTGGCTGAATGATGACGGATAGCTTTGTGAGTTGGTCGAGTATGCTCATTTGTTGATTCCTTATTAAAAGGGAGAGAGGGGGCCGTCGGAGTATGAACCGGCCCCCAAAGGGATGTGTATTGTTACGCTGCCGTTCCGGGTGTGAGTTCCACTTCGCCGTCAATCTTGATCGTCAACGTTGCTTCCACGGCCTTGTCCTTTTCGAGTTTGTTGCCAAGTGGGGGGAAGTCCTGCACCCATCCCGCGAACTCTACGGCGGAATTGTCGCCGCCACCCTCCCATTCGTAATCGTCCATCGTGACCTGAAAGATGTTGGTTTTTGCGGCCTTGATCCACGAAAGAATGAGGGCGGAATTTTCGGCGGTAACGAGGATAGTAACAGCCACTTCTCCGTAATCTGGCGTTCTGCTGGCCTGCGATCTGGTGGCCCTGCTATTCAGAAGGGTTGTATCAACTTTCGGGACCGTGATCTTGTTGGGCGTGATATCCACAACCTTTGCAAAGGGCGTGAACGATCCGCCGTCCTCCTTGTAGCTGATTGTCCCACAATCTCCGGTGGTTTCGCGTCGTGATACTTCCGTTGGCATAATTAGACTCCTTCATAGTTATGAGTTAAGGTCTGGCGTAAACTTTGTACGTTTGTTCCTGACTATAGAACATGCGATTCTTATCTCCATCCTCTGACTCGGCATCTTCTGTGGTCGGCTCGGAAAGATTGCAGCTTCGAATAGCAACCCCACCCCATATGCCGTGCTGTCTATCCAGTGCTTCAATGACGGCGTTGCCAAGCTCGCAAGTGTCACCGTAACTTCTCGAAACCATCGAGATTCTTACGGTATATTCGACAAATTCCGGGGCGTCGATGCTGTTGTCTGGTAAGCGTGAAAAGGTGTAGGCAATGAGGGGGTATACTTCATCGAGTGACTGGATGGGGTATACACGACTATCGACGATGGCACTTACTGCGTCGTGTGTGCATAGTTTTTCGTGTATAGCTGCGCCTAGATTCATTTTCCACCTTTCACAGAATTGAGTTCCTGCCTTGCCGTCTGACCTATAGCTTCAAGGGCAGCCGGTGCTGACTTCTCGAAAGACTTGTTCATCCATCGGGTTCCCTCGATAAACTTTGCAGTCTGGTCCTTCTTCGCAACGATTGAAGCCAGCGACCGATACCCTACATGCCGTCCGTAATTTGTGAATGGAGCATAGAATTTTCCCTTAAACATGCTCCCGCCGAGCGTTACCGTTGCTGCGAGTCTGTGCTTGCGTTTCTTGTTGGCCGTTTTGATCTTCAAGGCGGCTGCCATTGCTCCCGTGCGTTTGGGTGCGTCCTGTCTGGCTTGGTTAAGAACTATTCCGGCCCCCGCTTTCAATGCACGGGACATCACCTTATTCGAGCCTTTGTCGTCAAGCTGCCGGAGGGCTGCGAGTAGTTCGTCGGCTCCTTTAAGTTGGAAGTCAAAAAGAGCGTTAGCCATTTATCTCTCCCCCAGCTTTTCCGTCGCGTAGATCAAAAGCTCCTGGTTCCTGTCGTCAATGTTGAGAATGCCGTTAACGTGGAACCTGCGATTATTCAGGCAAAGGATAGATGTTGTGGTAATCAGTGGGGTGTAACGGGTGACAATTCGGTGGCTGACTTCGGCGGCGAAACTCTTGGCTCTCTCATACTCTCGGCTACCTACGGGTGAGATTTTGGCATATATAGTTCCAACAACTTTATGAGATGATTTGCGTTCGCCCAATTCGCTAGGTTCGGTCTTTTGGCGGTTGAGAATATCGACACGCTGAAAACGTGCTCCGTGATGGTTAGTCATTGTCGTATCTCACTTGTTCGAATATCCATCCCAGCGCACCGAGCAGCTTTTCGTCGTTGTCGTATCGCATGGCGACGTAAATAGTGATGTACCTAAAATGATTTGGGTTCATGATTTTTTCGGTTTTTGGATCGGTGACGACTTCCACGAATGTTTTTTTGAGAAGGCGTTGCAAGTTGAAAATGGCTTCGTCGGCTAACAAGGCAATGCGTGGGTCGTCGGCATTGCCGGAGATTTGGAGTTCGGCTTTGATCCGTGGAACTAATTTACGTCCGTCGATTGCCATATGGTCCTCGTTGGGAAGCCCCCGGTGGCTCATGCACGAAACCACCGGGAGCGGGAGTTGTTAAAACCCGGTGGCCCCGTCATCTTTTCCAAAAAGCCACCGGGGGATGTGGAAGGAATCAATGGTTACGTGGTTTTGAGTTTGCGAGCGGCAAGGGCGGTAGCGTCACGGAGGGCAACGGCGAGGCGAGGCTGGGCTTCGAAGTTCGTGCCCTGGCTGACTTCCTGCACAAAAACTCTGACAGGCTGCTTAAGCCCGATGGCAAGGGCCTGCGTAAGATCGCCAACGAACAGCAGGTCCGCATCCATCGACTCGTCCTCGACAATGTTCTCCTTCTTTAGGTCAATCCATTCGGCTTGCGGAGAAGTGTTGAGAGTGATGAGGTTGGCGAGTGCCTTGGCGGTCGCGGGGTTGCAGGTGTATTTGATGTTGTAGCGATTGCGGACGGGAATTTCGTAATACGCTGCTGTCACGTCTGCGAGCGTCCATGATGTTCCTGCCGTGGCCGTCGTTGTGGTAAAGGCTGACTTCAATGCCGCAACGCAATCAGCACCAAACGCAACCGTGGCCTTCGCGGTTCCCAACACAATCACTTCCTGACTGATATCGGCGGCGTAATCGTCCAGTGCTTCCTGGGTGACGAGGATCGTCTGGCCGCTATAGGTCTTGAAGGGGACCGCTACCATTGTGGCGGCTGATGCGGTATCGGATGTACCGGCATTGCCTTCGGTTTTGACGTAACCGGCCCCGCCAGCAGAGATTCGGGTGAATTCGAAGCTGTTGCCGGTAGATCGCATCTGGACGTTTTGGTGGGCGGCGAAAATTGGGCTGGTCTGATTGAACTGGCGGACAACATCGTTGACCACTTCAAGGTTGCCGACGTTCTGCGAGCCTTTGGCGATACTGCGGAGATATTCGTTTGTTTTCATCCGCATTGTGTCCGGCCCCTGCAATCGAGCGGCGGCTGCGTTGCGTTCTTCGATGGCTTTCTGTACGCCTTCGGTTGCGGCCTTTTCAGCCTTTGCAATCTCGGCCTTCAAGTTGTCCATCTCGGTAATCTCGGCTGCGGTGAAAGATCGGTTTTCGGTCTTGCCAGTTTCGAGAATGGCGACATACTTAGCTTTCATTTCGTTCAAGTTCATAACTTGTTCCTTATTGTTGGTTGTTTAGGATTATCACTTACGTCTTGGGTTTCGATACCTTGTCCGTTGACAAGTCGTTTATCTAATCCCCAATAAAAACGCTTGGTATTCGTAGTATTGACGAGAATCGGCTGCGGCCTTCGTTTCTATCGCTTCAATGTCTGCCTGCATCCTCTCAAGGTCTGCGGTGTTGGTGGATCGTGTATAGGTTGCTTCTCCCTCTAAGGTAGCTCCCTCGGTGGCTTTTACGATCTGGGCGTCGGCATACATTGGCTCCGCACAGATTGCGAATCCTTTAAGTGTGAGTTTCGACCACTTGCGGATGTAACTGCCTGCGACCAATTCATAGGACGGCTCCGCATCGGGTGGTGAAGGATCGAACTCGACACTAAGCCCCGTCACGATCCCAGCCTGTGCTCTCTTGAAAACGTCGTCGCTGAGGCTGTCACCAATAAGATCAATCGTCGCGTAAACCCCTTCTTTCCTGTGTTCAAGGCGTACATTCTTTCCAGACAACCCCAGCCTGCATATCGCATCATCAACGTGTTCGAGGTTGCATTCGATGGTTGCTGCGCCGGCGTTAATGGCGTCCACACTCTCGCGGAAAGCATCCTGCATGATGACTTCGTAAACCTTACGGCCATTGGGTGTGGTCACTGGGCGGGAAGGTTTGTTGTACTGAATCAACCATCCCTCGATTGTTCTATTTTTCGCATCGGCCATGATTTGGCTCCTTCATTGGACTATATGACAGGCGTTTCGAGTCCTTCACCATTTATCCCCACAAGATTTTTTATTTTTTCTTCACCCTTCGGCAACTATATAGCAATCCGTCTCGGTGGCGTCGATGGGTGGGTGCTTTAAGTTACCAGTCCACGGTTCGCCAATAGTCCTAATCTGTCCGTCAAAAGGCCCGCCTACCCATTTAACCCCCACAAAAACACCATAAACGGCGGTAATGGCTTCATAGTTTGCCGCGTTGATCGCTCTATTGACTTCGTAGGCGGTGATGGGTTTATTGTTGGTCCGTATGAGGGCGGTGGCCACATAACTGTCGGTAAAGTCGTCTAAGTAATCGCCCAGCCCGTATAAATCGGCTACATCCTGAAAGATCGCATCACACATAGCCTGCATGGTGGCTGCATCGGCAAGTTTGGCATCATAGGTGGCCAGATACTTCTGCTGGATCGCTGCAAGTTGTTCGGCAGTGGCGTGGGCCTTGGCGTCGGCAACCTTGGCGGTTTGGGTTGAGGGGGCGGTTTCAACGGTGGCGGTGGCTATGGCGGATTCATAGGTGGTGGTGCTGGTGTTGGTTGACGGCCCCCCGGCCTCGGCGGTAGCAACGCTGGCTGCTTCGGCTGGATCGGCAACGGCACCGGCGGGTAATTCCTGGCTTTCGACCTTCGGCTCTGGCTGTTGCTTCGGCTCCACCGGCGGCTCGGCCTGCATCGTCAACGGCGGCAACGGCTTGGCGGCGGCGGCAAGCTGGGCGGCAATGACAGCATTCTCCAGCCTCATCTTTTCCAGCTTCAGGGCTTCGGATTCGTGCATAAAGCTCGCCGAGTTCATGTTCACGGGTATCTGCTGGATGTTGTGGCCAGAGTGCGGTAGGTTTCGGCGCTCACGGTGCTCGTCGATGCTCATGGTGCCATTCTTAATCGCAAGGTCGTCAATCTCGGCCATTGTCTTAGCGTCAAGGGCAATGAGGGCGTCGCGGTCAAATTCGGCGTAAAGGTAGTCACGCTCGTAAGGTTCGATGAGCTTGTTATTGACTTCGTTTTCGATTTGGTTCAAGAGCGGATTAAGGCAACTGGCAAGGTACTCACGCTGGGCGGCTTCGGACGTGCTGTAGTGATAATCTTCGGTAACTCCCAGCTTCCACAATGGGATGTTCACTATCTGTGCGAAGTCTCGCTGTAGGTCTTTTTTCGTCGCGAACAGTTGCACCTCTTGGGGTGTGAGGTCTAAGCGGTTGAATTTCCAGCCGTTATCCAAAGCGGCCATAAGGTTCCCGCCGTCCCCGTCCGTGCGGCTGGCCTTAAATAGCTTCTTGAAGCCTTGGACGATGTCTTTTTTGTCGTCTTCGCTGGTAAACTTAACATCGGTCGAAAGATAACCGACAACACGGCCCCCCATGTTGTACACGTTCGAAGTATAGGCGTACAGGTCGGACCCCAAACCTAATACGTGTTTGAATCGGTTTCTGAGCGTGATAGGCTTCCCGTATTCATCCTGGAACGTCCAGAAATGCAGGACTTCGTTGTAGGCGTAGTCGTCTTTGATAACTATAGAGTCTGGTTTTTGGCCTAACTGTTTTAACTCTTCCTGGGTGTAAGTTGTTGCATACCTTACCTCGCCGATGGGGGTGGTATATCGAACCGTTGATCCGTAAGGCAGAATGGTCAATTCCCCGCCCCGTGTGCTGACAAAGCATTCCCCCATCGTGCTCTGCATGGCTACCGTTTTCCAAAAGCTGGCGGCGGATTGGTAGCGGTTGGGTTGCTGATTCAGGCGATAGTGGAGTTGGTTTCTGAGTTTCTGACGGCCCCCGGTGGTCCTCCTGTAGAGGCTCATCGGTATCTGGCTCACGTCGTTGCTTTTGATTTCGATAGCTGAGCTAATCGCTGGTATGCTCAAAAGGTCAACCTTAATCTTCTCGCCTTCCGAACTATTCGACACCACGTAACGTATGCCGTTGATCGTGCCTTGTTTCTCGGATGATCCAAACCAGTTAAAGATACCCATGTTATTTCCCTCTATAGTTATCCGATGTAGATACCAGTGGATTTCCCGTGTGCAGCCTTCTCAATCTCTGCTGCCTTCAACACGACCAGAGCGTTTAACACTGCATCGACGTTATCAATTAGGCCCTTCCCGCCCTGTCTCCCGTTTGCGGTGCTCCCTACCTTCACGATCTTTCTTAAATCTTTCCGCGTGTTGTGACAGTTCGCGCATGAAAGCTGCCACGAATACAGGTTGTTTTGAGCGTGGATTAAACGGCGCTGGCGGATGCGGCCTAAGTAGTCGTCAATGTGCGGCGTCATCATTCGATTGTTACTTTGCGGGATACTGACGACATCGTGGCCGTCGGCCTTCAATCTTTCCAGAATGCCCTTAGCGTGGTATGTGTCGGCGGCGAACTTTTTGATTTTCCACTTTGAAAGCTCTTTTGTGATCCAGTCGTAAAGCCAATCGTCGGTTACTGCATCGGCGGGGATGGTGATAAGTTCGCCGGCGTCGATGTACGGCTGCAAGTTTCGGTCTTGCTTTTCTGACATCTCATCTATTCTGTCAGCGGATGCAAAAGCGTAGTGCTTTTCGTAAACTCTGCCACCTTCAAGAGCAAACAAAAGAGATAAGGCGTACAGATCCCATTGGCCTCCTGAACAATCAAACCCGGCGTAACAATCGACTCCGGCAAGGGTGGCGTCGGTGATCGGCTCCACGGTGCAGGCGTCGTAAGCGCCGGCGGCAATGTAGGGGTCGTCGGCATCAACGCACCATTGCCCTAATTGGTATCGCCGCCATTCCCGATCGTGCCTCGTGGCCCTGGCTTTTTTCAGCTCATTCTCCATCGCTTCGCGAGCGTCTTTTGACTCACGCAATACCGGGTTTGCCACGAGCAGGGCTTCCATTTCGTAGATTGCTTCGCCTTCCAATGAGGCGGGGGCGGGGTGTTCGTGAATGATCGGCAATATGTGTATGTCGATTGTCACCCCGTCCTTAACATCCTTCGCGTACCGATATTCCTCCCAGCATCTTTCGGTTTTGTCTCCGCTTCCGGCGGTGCTGATGATGACAGTGGTTGCGTTTTTGTTCTTCGTGGTCGATTGCGTCAGTACGCTTACCTGCTTATTCCGCATCCTGTGGATTTCGTCGATGACCAGAAGGTCCGGCGTAAGTCCATCGTTTGCGTTGATGTTGTCCGCGAGGGCACGGTAATAACTGTTCGTCCGCATGACCGTGATGTCTCGGCGCAGTGATGAGCAAATAGCCCTGATCTCGCCTCGCGGTTTCATCATGTGAGCAAGTCTTGGTGAGTTCCTTATCATCTTGATAAGTTCTTCCATAAGGTAGGCGGCTTGGCCTGCGTTGAATGCTGCGGAAAAAATTCTGGCGTTGCGAAGCTCGAACAATTTGTAGCCGACGAATGCGGCTATCAATGTAGTTTTCCCGTTCTTTTTGGGGACGAAACAAGTGATTCGATTGAACCGATAGCCCCCGTCCGCCCGCAACCAGCCGAAGTAGAGTAACAACAACTGGCGCTGCCAACGGTAAAAGTGAAAGGCGAACGTCTCCTCTATCCACCTCACCGTTGATCTGGCTTGCTGGCGGTCGTAATAGCATCCCTCGGCGACGGCCTGTTCATCCGAAGGATTATTGATGGGCGGGCGTGCTGTCATTTCACCATTCGCAACTTAGGCGGTGTCATTAACAACATTTCATCTTCGACGGCGGCTTTGCGTTCCTTCGTGGACAATCGAAAGATCGAGGCATATTTGGTAAGTAGCTTGGCGGCGGTGTTGCTGATTCCCAACGATGGATTCTGAATGACCATCCCCGTAGGCGTTTTTACGGTAAGCCCATATTTTGCGACGTTGGCCTCGGCCTCAATCCAGCGGGCGTGAGTAATGCAGTAACGTGCAAGGGTCGGAATATCCACCTTATCCAGCAAGCCCTTTTCTGCCAGTGCAGGTGCAAGGCGGTCCCATTCCTTACGGGCTTCGCCTTTGACGTATTTGGGACATACGGGAATAGCTGTATGGTTCTTCATTGTGTGCTCCTTCAAAAGGGCAAGTCGTCTGGCTTCTGGCTTTTCCAGTTACCGGCAAGCTCGTCAATCCATCGCGTGTGGAAGTCGTAAAGGTGGGGTTGGCCGAAGATGCTCATTTGTTCGATGTTTTTGCAGCTTCTCAAATTCGCCGAGGCTTCAATGACCATCGTGCGACCGTCGGTGAGTTTTAGGGTGATGATTTTGGCGTGTGTACGTAAGCTGATGAATCTGGCGTTGGATCGTTTGGATAGTTCGTTAACGGCGAGTTCGTATATACCTTGACTCTGTGCCTTAAAGTAGTGAGAACAGAGAAGTGTGAGTCGCCCGATGGCTCCGGAGTCGAGCATTGCAACCATTTCGCCCACGTTCCCTTTTGAGAAGCCGAGCGTGGCAATGTGCATGGTGTTGATTGTGGCTCCACCGGCCAGTTCAAGCGTCGCGGGAATTAAATCCCACATCGCATAACGACCGCTACAGACAAGGTGCAGGGCGTCGCGTGGTCCTGGTATCCGTCCAATGTGTGCGACGGCAGATTTGACCTGGCGCATGTCGCGGGTTTCGTGGCTAACCTCCCCATCCTCGGCATACATGATGTCGGCGGCAAGGTGCGACATTTCGAGCATTTCGGCTTCGATTTCGTCGATGGATGGCCCTGTACCGGGAAGTTTTGGAGCGTCAATGACAACCAACCCCTCGGCAAGATCAGTAACGCTGGCTATTGGCTTATGGCTTGTTTTACGCATGTTTTAGCTCCTTTTGGGGGATACCCCCTGTGTTTTTTTGTGTTTGGTGCTGTTTTCAACCCCAACGAAATAACGTAGACAAAAAGAAGGAAGCTCACGAAAAGGCGGTGTAGAGGTATATAGGCTCAACATTTCTCACCCATACCCCTCGGCGGCTGACCACGCTGTAAATGCTCACGAAACTCATTCGCTTTACGCATGGCGGGTATGTTGTTCCGTCTCTTGGCCCACGCATGTAAGAAGTCGGCAAGTGCAGGCGTGACTGCCTTTGTTACGACGGCAATGACGATATTGCCCGTGTGCTGGTCGTATCGAAAGCCAGAAAGTTCGGCGGATTCAATGGCGTCCTGTAAAGGGTCGGTGGGTGGTACGGGTGTAACATCGCTGGAAGTCGCCCGCGTTATCCGCAAGGGGCTATACACATAACCCCGTCGATGCTGACGGGGGATCAATAATCGCCCACGTTCTTTCATCCCTGACCTATATTCTCTCCTGCATGTATCATGCGTGTGGTCTTGTGTCCCTCAATCTCTGCCCACAAATGCAGGAACGTCATTAGCTCAGGCGTGGCTTTCGCTCTGATGGTGATATAGGCGTCGTCCTGTGTAAGTCGAAAGCCTGCAAGGTCGGCTGATTCAAGGGATGACTCAATAGAATTGAAAGCTGGTGCTGGTGGTGTAAATTCGCCCAGAGTCGCAAAGATCAGCGGTTCACCTTCGACACCATAGAACAGGGTGCTGTCCTTCTTACGGCGGGAAGGTGATGGTTTCTTGGCTTGTGGCTTTTTAGTGTTTTTCATTGTGTATACCCTTTCTATAGTTAGGATCAATATATTGCGGTTCGTTTCTTGTGCTTCTTTTGTTTGGTTGGCGGGGTTTCCTCTTTTTGTTCGACGGCCTCGGCTGCCTCATTCTGAGAATCGGTGATTCGTGGTGATTCGATATCGCAAGCCGTTATAGACAATACTGGTGTGATTATTATTTCTGTGATGTATAGAGCATTGGGTTCGGTGGTGCTCATTGTCTGGCTCCTTTGTGTTGTCGTTGGCCCCGGCGGGTCAAGCTGCTACTGTTCCTGGCTCTTGTGGTGTCGCTGGTACACAAGTCCTTTTTTGTTCTGCAAGCGGGTCCGTGATAACAGCGTCGATGCTGGCCGGTGCAAGCTGAGTCAGTACGTCCATTGCATCCATGCAATAAAGCTGGACGGCTCCGTCGGCGGATGTGTACAGGGGTGATATCATTCTCTCTCCTGGTTGTTGGCTAAAAATACAGCCTTGGCAAAGCCTGCTGGTGTGGCGCTGCGTAGGTTCTTGGTTCGTTGGCTGCTCCCCCCAAGCTGCATAACCCATGATCCTGATTTGCATACTTTTACGGGTTCGATGCGTTTAGGCTCCGGCATGATGAAACCGGCCCCGGCCCACAAGCAGGTTTTCTTCGTATAGGCATCGGTGGCTGGATCGGTGAGGTATCCTGCGTAATCGCAAGGATCGAAAGTATAGGTAGGCGGTCCGCAATACGTGGAAGTCGTGGCGACGGGTTGTTCCCATGCGTAAGGGCAACCGAAGTAGTTCAGAAGTTGATCGACGCGGGCAATGAGGGCAAAGGCTTCGGCTGCCTTTCGTATTCCCTTTTTTAGAAAATGTCTGGCTCCTGAAACGGCGGTATGGGTACATGGCGGAAAGCCGAAAGCTATTTTCACGGTACGGCCCTGTGGCATCCATGCTGACACGCAATCGAGTATGTCGGCTCCGACGGCGGTAATATTGTTGCCGATCTGCGTCTGTCCTGGTGGGTGCTGAATATCCACGGCATAGCACTCAAAGCCTGCCTCGGCCCACGGCTCCAACATGCGGGCGGTGTAATCGCATAAGCTGATAACGATGGGTTTCATTGTGCCCCCTCTGCTCTCTCGGCCATGCGTTCTTGTCTGAGGGCTTCGTCAATTTCGATGGTGATAAGTTGGGCGTTGAGGTTGTTTGCAAGGCGTGTAGCTTTTTCGGGATTGGCGATGATGATGAATACTTGCGGCCCCCCGGCGGGCAACGTTGCAACCTGTCGCAAAAACTCGGCAAACAATGAATCCAAAGCCGACAATACATTCCTGGGTCTCGGAAACGTCGGCATCCCGAACAATGTCTCGGCAACGGCATCGGTGTCCCATGTGTAATCGCCCGGCTGCCGTCTCTCTGCAACCCAAGTGCTCTTTCCCGATCCGGGTTTGCCGGTAATGATGAAGCGGTTTGTTGTGGGCTTCAGTTCAACGGGCATCGTGTCCCTCTCGTTGATGGTGTTGGTTTTGTAGGTTTGCTGAACGATGATCGGTATATGATGAATCGTGCTATGGCATCGGCGGCATAGTGCCAGAAGGTTGTCCGCATCTGTCTGGCCTCCGTCTCGAAGTGCAATAAGGTGGTGGATTTCTTCGGCGACGGTGGTGCGATTGTTGGCTAAGCATCTTTGACATAACCGATGCTGGCGGCGGTACAGTTCAACCTGACGGCGTGTGCGGCCTGCGTCGCGGTGTTGGCGGATAAATGGGGAAGTGCTTCGGCCCCAACCGCTTGCGACGCTGGGCACTTTTGCTTTTGCTGAAAAGGTTTCGATTCTCATTCTGTCACCGTGACCGATCCTTCCAATAGGCTAATCCGATGGCCTTCAACGTCGGCCCTGAGTTTGTATGTGTAGGCGGCGTCGCCCACGAATAATCTGCTGGTCATGTCGCTGGTGAGTTCAAAGGTAATCGTGTTGTGCGACGTGTGACCTGGCGAGGATGGGATTTCGTCTATTGTTCCTTGCGCGACAATCGGTACACTCCCATCGACGCAAGCGATAAATTCAAGCGTGTAGGTGGCTCCATCTGGTAATTCCGTTGTGGTAAATATGATGGCTCGTTTGTGATCGTCGCAATAGTCATCTCCCTGCACGATCCAAAGTGAGCTATCATCCTGCGACGACGGCGGCGATTGGTTGGGCTTGGTGAGCCGTCCATCGAAAGTTACTTTGACAGTTTTCGTTGTGTGAGTGTGCGTATGATTGTGGGTGACTGTGCTGCGCGGCCCCACCTTGCCGAATTGGCCTTCAAGTTCGAGAGATGGTTCTTCTATAGTTTCGGTTATTGTGGTTTCTTCGGTCATATTGCAACCTTTCGATTATGGGCATATTGGGCGGCAAGCTGGCTCGCTTTCAATGCGTTCGCTTTTTTCATTTCATGGATTGCGGCTTCTGTCTGCCGAGCCTGCTGCATCGCGTCGTCACTCCCTGCGCGTTGATTTTTTGATTGCGATGCTTGGGTTTTGCTTCCCTTGGCGGATTGACGGAGAGCTTCGTTGCTGAGCGGTTGAGGCTCCCAAAGATCAAGGGCTGTAATCCGGTGGTACAGGAGGCGTATCTTTTGGACTACAGTGTTACGCGACCCATAGCCGAGCTTTGCCGCGAGTTCGTGCATGGTGATGTCGGGGTTGTCCAATAGTGCTCGGAATAGGCGGGCTTGTGCGCCAGGCAGATACTTCTCCGGCTCCGCAATCAAAGCATTGGTCAACCTTTCAACCAGTGGATCGGTTATATAGTTTTCCCGATCCGCGAGAATAGCCTCAACCCCTGCATCTCCCTCTTGAGTGGTTGACGTTTCCACGGTGCTAAAAGCGGTGGCATGTTGAGGAAGGTCTGGTCGGTTCCTTCGCTTGTTCGTTTGGTGAATGGTCCGTAGTTGCATTTTGGCGCAGCCGTACAACCATCCTGCAAGGTCGGCCTTACCATCCGGGCGGTAGGTTCTTGCGCCGGTTTCCAATAGGTAAACCAGAATATCCTGAAGGGCATTATCGAAAGTATGAGGGTTGCGAAAGTGTGCCCCCACAAGCCTACGCAATCTGGGCATCATGTTTATGAGGGTTTGGTGAATGGGGGCGTGGTCGGTCGTCATGCTGCGGCCCCCCTTCGTTTCACGGTTTGAACCCGTTTTTTTGAAATTCCCATCTCCCTCGCGATTCGCCGCATAGACTCCCCACGGTGTAGGCGGACGGCGATTTCTTCCTGCAAGGGAGTAAACGGACGAAGTGGTCGCGGCTCCCTGCGACAGTGGGGAATCATCCCCTTTTGGCGAAGTTGCGTTGCGATATTCCAGACCCTGGCTTGTGATATTTTCATTTCGGCGGCAATGTCACGCCGCCGCTGGCCCTGCATCAATCGAGTTTCGATTTCCAAACGTTCCTGTGATTTGGGGTTTGGAGGTCGTGGGGGTTTGGGAGGCTTTGGTACTTTTTGGCTTTTTTGAGGTTTTGGCAGACTGGGTAATTTCGGAAGCCCTAGCAAAGCCGCAACGTACCCCACTTTTCGACGCGTGATATTCAGGCTGCGAACAATGTCACATTGTCTCTGTCCAGCCTGTAACCGCCTTTCAATTTCAAGGCGTTCGGTGGATTTTTTAGGTGGAGGTTTTGGTAGTCCTAATGAAGCCGCAATCACTCCGACACGCGATAGCGTGGTGTTCATGGTCGCGGCGATAGCGTTACGATCCTCACCAGCCAGCAGTCGGCGCTCGATTTCGATCTGTTGAGAGGATTTTGGCTTCGGCGGTGGTGGCGGAAAGATGGATTCGACACTGCCGTCCCAGCTTTCGATGTCGATGTCGGCAATGGCGTCTCGGATTCGCTGTAGTATCATCGACATACTGGACGGGCGGGCGTATCCAAGCTGTGTGGCTATATCTTGTTTTTTGGTGTCGTGGCCGCCAACAATCGCCCGGAATACTTCCGCTTGGTGTCGCGTCATGAATTTTTCGGGGTCGGCGACAATGGCGTCGGCCAGTGATTCTATTTTCCGATCCTGCCGGGTATCTCTTGCAGGTGCGATGCTGTTATGTAGTGGTCGTGTTTCGCGGTCCTGTTGCCGTTTCTGCTTTTTGTTGATGCTACGAATTTCAGAGCGTACTTTCCGAAATATGCACGAATAAAGAAACGTGGATATTTTGACGCCTCTGGAAGGGTCGTAGCGGGGTATGGAATACTGCCACAGGCTAATCCGGACAGCCTGCGCGAGTTCCTGAATGATTTCTTCGTCATACCCACCGGCTTGGCGTCGTATGATTTTATAAATCATGCTTTCGACGCTGCGCAGAATCGCGTCGCTATCGGGATGCGGGGGAAGTTGTTGGGCGGATGTCGTCATTGGTCTTCATTGGACGATATGACGACGGCGTAAGGCACTCACCGTTTTGAGTTGCGGGAATTTTTCAGATTTTATTGAGGGTGGGACTATGCAGCCAGTTGTGCTATGCGTGTCTGTACGGACTGCATAACGCTGATGATGTCGGTAGCGGTCAAGTCCTCAAGCCTTGCAACGCGGAATGATACGCATATCTCGGATTCCGACATGATCTGTGGGTGTTGGTGGTGTGAAGGGTTGGCCCCAGTCCGACGGCGGTGTGTATTGTAGCGGGGTTGGTGATGTGGCGGATTGGTTCTGACACCACGGCGGCAATTGATGCTGCTGGGGGTGAGGTTGTGGATATGTGGCCGGTGTGCCCTGTGACGTAATGGACGCGACAAGCTGCCGAGAAAGCATTGTGACGGCCTCGGCGGTCGTGGGTGATGTCTCTGCTGTTGTGACGGCGGCGGATGCTGCTGGTGGCGTTTCTGACGGTTCTGGCGGTGGTACAGTAGTCTGCTCCTCGTTGTCCTGCTCATGCTCTGTCGTGGTCGTGCTGGTAGTGCTGTTCCTTGGTTGAGGGGGCAAGTATCCCATTCTATCTTCACGCCTGCTCAAAAAGTCGCCGAACCGTTCGTACTGCTCCTGACGCCACTGGTCGCCACGATCCCGAAGCATTAACACCTTGTCGCGGATGGTGGGGTGGGTTAATGATCCCGCATTGAGGATTATGCCTTCGCCCATTTGACCGCCGATGAGAAAGCGGATAAGCGGGAAGTGATGGATCAGGAAAAAGATGTAGACATACGCCTGCTGGACGGTCATGCCTGAGCAAAGGCTTTTGATGTTGGCGGCGAGTTTGGCCTGCTGTGGGAATTCGAGCATGACGCCGTTTTGAGATCGCCAACGGCACACGCCCTGCCAGAAGTAGCCCATTAGGTGGTCGGGGGTCCATTGTGGATCGTAGGGGTAGTCTGGATCGGCGGAATTGAACGCAAGCCAGTCAGTATCGGTGGACGGCAGCTTTGCCGCGATACACTCGTCCGGCGTCTTACCGTAGGCCGCAGCGCCGAAGCGGATGAATAACTCCATGTTGTCGGCGGACGCGGTGAACCAGTCCTTGGCTTCGTTAGTAAGCTCTGCTTTGCTTTTGGTTTTTGTGGCAGAATCCTTTTTCGTGATTGTGGGCGTGGAAGGGGCGGCGGTGTCTTGATGATTGTCCGCCGCCATAATATCAGTCTGGTTGCCTGACGGTTGGTAAACATGTGTACTGGAATCTGTACTGGTACTTACGTCCTTCTGACAACTATTACTTCCGTCTGGCAAACATACAGACTGTTCACCATGTTCTCGTCCGTTTGGCAAATTATAAGGCGCAGCCAAAAAGGTGGGCGGCTCTGCCGCCTCTACTTTAGTCTGATTATCAGTATGGTTTATATCAGTATGGTTTACGTGTAAGTCTGATTCGTGTCCGGTTTCCGGACGGGGTGGGTGTATGGATTCCATATAGGGGGGGTGTATGGAATCCGGACAGGGGGGTGTATGGATTCCGGACACCCTCTTCGTCGAATTGTGCGTTTCCGAACATTCGATTTTAGCGCGTGGGGGTGTATGGATTCCGGACACCCCTTGCTTGTGTTCTTTTTGTTTTTCCGGCGGAAAATCCAACAAAGCATATTCTCGCGTCTCGACACCTTTTTCGTTGCGGTGCAATTTACCCGCCCGAATAAATCCGAGTCGTATAAGCCGTTTTTGTGATTCCTTAACCACGCTATACGGTACGCCAAGCTCTCGTGCCAACGTCTTGGCGCTGGGCCATGCGTCAAGGTGAGTCGGCCCAAGATAATCCGCATATGTTGACAGTAGCAGTTTGTCGAGCGGGGTGAGGTCTTTCCGCCCCAATAGGGCGGTCGGCACACACAGGAATATCTGCTTGTCGCCGGGGTATCTGGGCTGTTGTCGTTTTTTGTTTCGGAACTCTGCCTGAGTAAGTGGGCGAGGTGTTGGTTGTGGGGTATTTTCCATTAGCTGCTCCTGGCAAAAAAAGTGGGCCGGTAGCTGCCACACTATCCGGCCCGATCCAGGAGATTATTGTTGGTATGTTGTCGTCGTCCTGAATCATTACACCCGGTGGCACGGGGTTTCATTCGATATTATGAGTGTGCAGGTTCGCGTTCGTTATGCGGTCGTTGCGAGTTTTGGGAAAGCGAAGCCCGGATGCTTAGCGAACCGGGCTTGCTGGGTTGGTGGTGGTCAAAGCTGCAATGATCCCAGCCGGGCTTGCGCGTGGTGTGCCACGTTACCGGGGACATACGGGGTTACGTCACCACTTCGCGTTTTGTCCGTCACAAGCCAGCCATGATTGTCCGGGGTTGCGTGTGAGAATACCCGTACAGGCAAGACTGAGCATAAGCCCGGCAAGGTGTTGTCGTCGCCTACGGTTGGGTCTTCTTGCCGGGCTTTTGCTACCATTTCGGTGATAGCATTCATCATGCGAGTATGCGTATCCTGGTCTATTTCGGCAAGGTCATTTAGGGCAAGTCCAGCCTCCCGCTTGAGATAGCTCTGAAATTTTGGGCAGATTTCATCAAGCAGTCCATCCTCGGTAAGGCAAAGCAAAGTATATAGGGCGATTTGTTTGGGTGTTGCCGTGCGGACGAATTCATTGTTGCCCAATATCCTCAAGGCGTCGGCCAGTCCATCGTATGGATGGGCTTGTGGCTGCTCCTCGTTTTTATAGAAGGTTTTGCAGAATGCTGCGAGCCGATCTTTGTCCGCCACGTAATAAGCTCTCACCACCACGGCGCGAACATAAGCGATATCCTCGTCGTTAAGTAAGGCTCTGCCCGCCGCCGTGGTAAACCTGATGTCCACTTCTTCTTTTGCTTCGTCTACACCGAAAGCGGCGATAATCTCCGGCGTAGTCTTTACCGTGATTCTTAGTTCTCCGTCTGTTCCTGCGTCGTTGAGGTTGATATCGCATTTTACATGCTCGTGACATGCAAGTGCTCCAACCTGCTGCAATGTTTGTGCATCTGCATCAAACGGACGGCCATCAAAATCACTAACCAGTTTTACGTTTGCCATGTTTATCTCCTGTATGGCACATTTAGACATATTACGATAGATAAAACACTTACCTGTCGCATAAATCCTCTACTTAGAGATAGGCCACTTCCTCAATTTTTTAGAGAAAATCTGAGAAAATATGCCTCTATTTAGAGATCAGCCACTTATGTCATTTTTTAGACAAGAATCTGAAATTTATTTTTTGGCGTAGTAAAAGAAGCAAAAAGCTATAGTCGCGATAAAAATCACGCCTCTTATATAGTTTGGTAAACAGAAAAGCCCCCATTTAGGGGGCTTGTGGGGTGTGGCGGGGTGGTGGGTAGGTTTATGCTGCCAGTGTGATGAGGCCAGCTTCCCTCATTTTTTGGACGGCAATCTGCTGCCCCCGATGAAGAAGGTCTGCTGCCGTCGTGTCAGTGCTCATGGCCTCGCATAATCCCAACTGTGCCCAACCCATGCACTCGTTACGATTCAGGACGCTGTTGCCGTAGGTGGCGAGTAGGTGGGCGGTGATGGCGTCGATGATGCTGATGAGGGCCTCGGCGTCGGGGGTGAGGGTTAGGGCTTCGGCTTGGTTTGGGCTGCTCGCAGGCGTCGCTGCCTGGCTGAATCTTTGTTGATCGGCCTCCCGCCCCTCGCCCCGTTCTTCCTCGACACGTTCGGGTCTCTGCTCGCTGCCAGAACCTCCCCGATGTTGCTGACCGGGGTGTGACACTTTGAGCAAATTAGCTCGGCTTTGCATTTCGGGCATTTGATTTTCATTAGTGGCTCCATGTTCTTGTTTATTCATTGTAAATCCTTCGCACAAAATAAAGAAACTTAAAAAACTTTTAACCTATAGTAGGTTATTGACGTAAAAAAGTGAGGGACAATTATTTTATGGTCGCGACACCTCCCTCTGCCCCCACAAAAAATCTGGCCACGAACATGATCTCGACACCATCATCATGCTGGAAGTCACCAGCATAATTCAGCGTCGCGGCTCCCAATTCTAAGTACGGCATGTGAACGACTTTTGCCCCCAAAAGGGCGTTATACGTGGCTATAGCGTCACTTCGACCTGCTACTCTGACACTGATCGAATAGGTTTTAACGGGGTATCCGAAAAAGCTGGTACAGTAGGTGAAAAGGTAAGCGTCAACCTTCGCCTTGATGCCCGCAGCACACAATAGGCGTCTAACTTGCAACTTGACGCCGTTGGCGACTTCTTCGTCGGTCGCGTATGTGGTGGCGGATTCGGGGAGAGTCATGGTCATGGAAACCTCCATAAGAAAAAAAGAAAAGAAACGAGCTAGACACGACACAACCTATAATAGGTTATAACCTATAGTGGGTTATGTCAACCCGTTTCTCAAAAGAATCTGCACTTTTTAATAAATTCTTTTCTGCCGATCCTGCTGGCCGTCTGCTCATTGCTGATGGCAACTATCAAAAAGTGGGGGTTTTGATAGTGGGTGATGGTGTTGGTTGTGGTGTTGGACTGGCTGGCGAAAGAAAAAACCCAGCATGATGAGTGCGGGGCTTGGGGTGGGTGGGGAAGGATGAGGGGTGGTTATTTTGATTTGGGGAAGGGGGCGTAGGCCGCAAGTACGGCGTCGCTTGCTGGCTTCACAATGGCCGGGTTTCTTGCCACATAGTTGTCCTGTAGTCCGTGGCTCCGATGTCCAGCCAGTAACCTTGCGTACTTCTCGTCTACTCCTGGTGCTGTGCAAGCTGCCGAATATGCTCCGTCTCTGATGTCGTCCATTTGAACTTCTGGGCATCCTGCGGCCTTCCTGATCTTCTCCCACGTCTTCCACTGTCCCTTGGCGTTGAAGCGGTCCCCGTGAGTGCTGACAAATACGTATGATCTGCCGGTGCGTTTGATGGCCTGCAATGCTTCCACAGTCTCCGGCCAGAGCGTAGCGGCTCGAATAACACGGCCCCGCTTGTTCCTTTGGGTGCAGAATGTATTGGCTTTGAAGTCAAAGTCGCTCCATTCAATATCCAGAGCTTCGTCAAAGTGCAGGCAGCAATTCAGCATGACCAAAAGGCGGGGTGTCCAGTCGGGGTACTGCTCGGCGGCGGTGCTGTAGATAGCGTGGAAGTTCTCACGGCTAATCGGGGTGGGCTGATGAACCCGCTTGTCCTTCGGTGCCTTCAAGATCGCCATACGTGATAGTGCGTCGTCAATCTGAACGGCATCCTCTCCCTCTGACTTCGCAAATTTGATGATCCACTTAATACGACCAAAGTAGGCGGCAATCGTTCCGGGGCTTTTTACCTTGGCTTTGATGGCGTCGCGGTACGTGGTCAGTGTTTCGGTGGTAAGGTCGGCAAGCGTCTCGGCTCCTGTGATTTTAACGAACGTATCAAAGGTGTTACCCGCCTCGCGTTTGCTGTCTGGCTTCACGTCGGCGTGGGCCTTGTAGATGTCGAGTATTTTGGAGAGCTTGATGGGGGCTTTTGGAATGGGTAGGTGTCGTAAGCCAGCAACTTCGGGAATGCCGGTCATTCGTGCGACGTATTCTGGTTTGTTGATGAGGTAGTCGCGGACCAAAGCCCAGAATTTGGCTTCGCTAATCTTCTGAGTCAGTGCATTGCCGTCTGGACTAATGTTGTCGTCGAGTGCCCCGACAAAAACAGAAGCGAATTCCGTCATTACAACTGGCGGTTCATTCGGATCACTGATGATTGGATCGGCTATGGTGCCCAGTGGGATGTCTACGGTAGTATTCTGGTTCTTGGCTTGCCAGTCACGGAATTTCTGGACGGCTCGGTTTTCGTCGTGTTCGGTGTAAATGATGTTCGTGCCCACAATGCTCCACCGTCCATCTGGGCGTTTGTACAGGCCGTGGATTTCGTGCCCGCTTGCCATGCGGTGAGGTCTGCGTGGGCGTCCGCGTCGGTTGCTGGTGTTGCTTGTCATAATCTCGACCTTTCGATAGGATGTTCTGGTCTTTTGGAGGTTCCGTAACGACTGGTCGCATTATACCACGGTTTCAAAAAACTGACTAAAAATGCGACTAAAATTAAAAATCGGCTTTCATAAGTCCCTGTAAACAAAGGACTTACAGGCGGGCGTAATTCAGTGGTAAAAAATCGGAATTGTGGGGGATTTTCGCTTGACAGCATTTCTGGCAAAATGGGTGGCAAAATGAAATCGGCCATCAAATACTGTTTTTCATTGACGGTAACTCTCGGAATGCATGATAGCATTTTGCATGTTATTGTGCGGATGGCCGAGAGATTCATATAGATACTGTTGGAACCCGACGAATACCTGTCGTATTTGATCGGGCTTACCCAAGTCCTTCAGGGCGTCGGCGATTGCGTTGTCGTATTTGAGCAGCAGCAGCAGTGAGAGTTTCTCGACGGCCAATTCGTCTACGCCGACTTTTACGTACTGGGCCAGGACGAATTGCAGGAAGGTTTGTTGTTTGTCGGTGAAGTGGGTGTTGATTGCCATCTGTGCGCGTGCGGCCCGTTCCTCGCGGCTCAACGGCGGCAATGCGTAGGCGATGTGGGCCAGCACGTCGAACAGGTCGCTTTGCTCGGCGTCGATGATCTTCTGCATCTCGACAAGTTGATCGCGGTCGAACCCTTTTTCTGCGAGACCTGCCAGAAGTTTTGCCCTTGTGTCGGGGTTACTCCAGATTGCTCGCAACTCCGCCTCGTTTTTGAAAAACTCCGGCAGTTTTCCGAAGAGCAGTTCCATGAACTGCTGTGCCGACATGGGGGTTCCGTCGGTGTGCCAGAACGAGGTGCAGGTCATGTGCTGGATCGTGCGGGCTTTGCCGTCGGCGAGTTTTACCTTTACCTTCCGCTTCTTTTCGCCCGGCTCGCTTGGCTCCTCCGAATTTTCTCGCGGCTGCGACGGAGCCTTCTCGCGTGTCTCTGCAACATCTCCGCCTTGCGGTTCGCCGTCCCATTCGGGGTCACTGAAATGGTGGTGCGCCTTTACGAAATCGTAGATCGTGAAGTGGTCTTTGCCGTCGTACAGTCGCGTGCCACGCCCGATGATCTGCTTAAATTCGATCATCGAATTGATCGGTCGCATCAGTACGATGTTCCGCACATTCCGAGCGTCCACGCCGGTCGAGAGTTTCTGCGAGGTCGTCAGGATCGTCGGGATCATCTTCTCGTTGTCTTGGAAGTCTCGGAGATGTTGTTCGCCCAGGGCACCGTCGTTGGCGGTGACGCGCTGGCAGTAGTTCGGATCGGTGCTGGTTTTCATCTGATTGATCAGATCGCGCACGGCCAGGGCGTGATCCTGCGTTGCGCAAAACACCAGCGTTTTCTGCGACTGATCGATCATTCCCATGAAAAGTTCGATGCGTTTCTTTTCACGCTCCTTGATTTCGATGATGCGGTTGAAGTCGCTTTCGGTGTAGCGTTTGCCGGTTTCGATTTCGCCTTCGATCAGCTGGTCGTCAGGCGTGTAGACGTATTCGTCGAGCGTGGTGGAGATTTGTTTGACGCGGAAGGGTGTGAGAAAGCCGTCGTTGATGCCGTCTTTGAGGGAGTAGATGAAGACGGGTTCGCCGAAGTAGGCGTAGGTGTCGGCGTTGTCTTTGCGTTTCGGCGTGGCGGTGAGGCCCAGTTGCACGGCGGGGGCGAAGTAGTCGAGGATTCCACGCCAGTTGCTTTCGTCGTTCGCTCCGCCGCGGTGGCATTCGTCGATGATGATGAAGTCGAAGAAGTCTGGAGGGTATTCGCCGAAGTAGGGGGAAGGTTGGCCGTTTTTGGGTGGGCCGCTCATGAAGGTTTGGAAGATGGTGAAGAAGATGCTGCCGTTCTTGGGGACTTTGCCTTTCTTTTTGATGTCGTCGGGGGCGATGCGGACCATGGCGTCTTCGGGGAAGGCGGAGAAGGCGTTGTATGCTTGATCGGCTAAGATGTTGCGATCGGCGAGGAAGAGGATGCGGGGGCGGCGTTCGGGTTTGCGTGAGAGGTTCCAGCGGCTGTGGAAGAGTTTCCACGCGATTTGGAAGGCGATGAACGTTTTGCCGGTGCCGGTGGCGAGGGTCAGGAGGATGCGGTTTTTGTGTGCGGCGATGGCTTCTGTGACTCGACTGACGGCGATGTCCTGGTAGTAGCGGCTGGTGTGCGAGCCGCCCTTATCCTCAAACGGCACCGTCGCGAAGCGGTCACGCCACGCATTTTGTTCGACGAAGGTTTTTGCCCAGAGTTCCTCGGGCGTCGGGTATTGGGCTATCTCCCCTTCCGTCCCCTCCTGCATATCCACACTGTAGATACCCTGCCCATTGGTGGCGTAAGTGAAGCGGACAGCCAGCTTCCTCGCATAGTTCTTCGCCTGCTCCACTCCCTCCGTCAGCGGCTTATCCCACGCCTTGGCCTCAATGACTGCCAGCTTCGTATTACGATAAACCAGCACATAATCCGCAACCATCGGCTTCCCCCGCCGCCCTCCACCTTCAATCCGTCCTGACGTAATCGGATACTCCCGTAGAACTCGGCTGCCCTCGACCACCCCCCACCCCGTCGCCTTCAAGGCAGGATCAATATACTCAGCTCTGGTCTCGGCTTCGTTCATGGCTCTACAATATCACAAGGCACCCTGAATGGATATTGACTTCGTGATTGTGACAGCGAATGATAATACTGTAGAATGACAAGAGTGATGGGCGATAATAAGCCTAGGAGTCTTTTTGAGTCGAGCTGGTATGGTACTGGTGAAATCATGATTAAAAAAACGCCAACGCCAGCATTTGAGGTTTATTTCGACGGGCCCTCCCTATATCCCGAGCAAATTCCGCTCAATGCGCTGTCGCGCACTCTTAGCGCCGTGCAGCGCATAGCGCTCGCCAAAGACGATGAAGAGGGAAACGAGGAGGAAGCCATCCGTCTTCTGAACGTTAAGCGTGGCTCGGCGATATTCCAGTGTTTTGCGCCACGCCCTGATGTGGCTGTGCAACGGATACGCCTGGTTGGGGCTATCATCGAAAAGCCAGAGCTCGCGGATCAGGCCGTGTATGCATTTAACCCCATTGAGGATCTCAGCGCGATAGCCAGATCCCTGGGATGTCGTATCACCATTCGAAATCCAGAAACCCAAGGTGTGTACGCGGCTATTGGGCCAGATAGTTTTAAAAATATCTCCTCGTCCATGTTTGTTAAGGGGGAAACGACCGTGGCGGGGCATGTTGTGCGTGTTGGCGGTGCCACCCGGACTCGTTGTGTTCTGAGAGTGGATTTCCAGCGACACTTGCTCTATTGCAAAGTGGCAAACGAGGACGTCGCCCGGGAAATCGGCCAGCATCTGTACGAGGATATCGTCGCGGATGGAACGGCATTTTTTCTGAAAACGTCGTGGAAGATCGCGAAGTTCACCGTTGCCAGCATCTATCAGCCGAAGACCGGGTCGATCCTCAAAACCTTACAGGATGTTCGCAAGATCAGCGGTAACGCATGGCGCGACGTGGTGGACCCCAAGGCATATCTTGAGGAGGTCGCCGGGGAATCGTGATAGTAGCTTTCGATACGATGACACTGATTTGGGCGTTGAAGGATAATCCCACGGAGGAAAATGCCGACTTCCATCGGCGAGCTGAACTGCTAATGAAGCAACTTACGCGGGATAAAGCGATTGTCGTACTGCCCACGATTGTTATAGGCGAATATCTGTGCAAGGTTCCTAAGTCCTCGCACGGTCAGATTGTCGCAAAGCTTCAGGAGCGGTTTCGTATTGTACCATTCGATGTTAGAGCGAGCAGCATGGCCGCAGACCTCTGGCAGAAGCGCCAAAATCTCCCACACTCACGCAGGCTTCTAAAAGCGGACATGCTTGTCATCGCTAGCGCCGAAGCGGCTGGTGCCGAGAGATTTTACAGCGCAGATGCGGAATGCCGCGCCGTGGCAGAATTAGTTATGGAGGCGTACGATCTTCCCACATTCAACGAAAAATTATTCGACGATGATGTGGACACCCAATAAAAATCGCGGCGACTTCGTTCACGTTACGCTTTTTTGCTGACGACACGCCTGCCTTTTCCTTCGGGCACCATTCCCTTTTCCCTCAGCCAACCGACGGCAATAAAAAATCTCTGCCGCTCGATCTTGAGCTTATTCGGGTGCCAGTTCTCCCTTGCCTCGAAGACAATTTCTTCATCGGTAGGTGTTTTGCCATCGAGTAGCAGGTTATTCCACGCGGCATAGACCGTCGCGAATATCTCCGCCTGCTGTACATCCATGTGCAACATCCGCTGCAACAGGCGTTCGACTTCCTCACAGCGATCGCCGAGCGCGGTTTTTGTTTTCGCAATCAACCAATCGAAGCGGTTAAACTTGATTATACGGTACATCCCATTCGCACCCAATTTGAAATTGAAGTAGCCCGCCTTGCGGGCGCGAGACTCCATATTTATGAGGTGTTTGAAATCATTAGGACCGGCAGCATCCTTCACGGGCGTGCGGCCCAGGTCGATCCCGAGCCACGCTTCGGTCATATGAGCGATCTTCTCCGCTTTGACACGACCGAACTGACCGAGTTTATTGTGCTTTTCGTGTAAGTCGCCGGCCATCGCCAAAATCCCGGCATGGGCATCGGTCGGAGAAATGCCTTTGAGCGGGACTGGAAATGGTATGGGGGCGCAGTCAACATCTTCTATTGACTGCTCGGAGGCAAGCTGCCCACTGAACGCCTGATGTAACAACGACTTCTTGAGTTCGTTCAACCCAACCAACTTCCGTTCAGTGTTAGCCCTGGCGAGGGCGATGGCGGCAAAGGATTCGCCGAGAATGCCGACGATACGATGCTGTTCGGCAACAGGAGGGAGGACAATGGGAAAGGTCGTGATATCTCTCTGGTAAAGGTGCGGAGTAGTCGCACCATTGAGCCGTGACTGGACGATGTCTTGGAAGTATGGACTTGAGAGGCAGTAGTAGAGGAATTTTGGTACAAGTAGCTTGCCGCTTCTGATGAGCAGAAGCGATGAGTTGATGGTTGTAGGCCCTGGGAGTTTCCCAACAATACCGACCTTACCAATGCCTGCGCCATCTTTGCAGATGAGGACATCGCCTTCTTGCAGCATGATCTCAGGACTCTCGTCATAGCGATCTTGGCTGATATGAAAGGCATCACGGTAATCCACAAAATCGCCGTAATTGAGCGAATGGACGGAAAGGAAAAGAGGTCCCTCCCGCGTGTATTCTTTGGCGGTGAGGCCACGCCACCCAATCCGCCCTCGAAGCTCGGCAAGTTCGCCAAGCTGCCGCTGTTGCCAACCATTCACCTTCACAACAACCTCCTGACCGTTTCCAATACTTTCGCACTCTCCGCATCCAGCGCCGCGATCTCGTCTATGATCTCCTGCGGGGTACGATGGGTGGCGACCTCCTCGCCGTTGGGGTTCTTCACCGACAGGTCGAACGTAGCTGAATCCAGCGTCTTCACGTCCAGCGTCCATGACTTGGGCGAATCCTTGCAACCCTTCTGCAACTTCACGAACTCGATGAGGTCGTCGTCGTTGAGGGGGTTGGTTTTGCCCATGTTGCGGCCGGGGTCGAGTTGATAGTACCAGACCTTCCGCGTCGGTGCGCCTTTTTCGAAGAAGAGTACGACGGTTTTGACGCCGGCTCCGAGGAATGTGCCGCCGGGGCAGTCGAGGATGGTGTGGAGGTTGCAGGATTCGAGTAGTAGTTTTCGCAGGCTTACCGAGGCGTTGTCGGTGTTCGAGAGGAACGTGTTTTTGATGACGACGCCGGCGCGGCCGCCGGGTTTGAGCATTTTGATGAAGTGTTGGAGAAAGAGGTAGGCCGTCTCGCCGGTGCGGATGGGGAAGTTTTGTTGGATTTCGTTGCGTTCCTTGCCGCCGAAGGGAGGGTTGGCGAGGATCACGTCGACGCGGTCTTTTTCCTGAATGTCGGCGAGGTTTTCGGTGAGCGTGTTGGTGTGGATGATGTTGGGGGTTTCGATGCCGTGGAGGATCATGTTCATGATGGCGATGACGTAGGCGAGGGATTTCTTTTCCTTGCCGTAGAAGGTGCGTTCATGGAGGGTCTTCATCTGGGCGGTGGTGAGGTCGCCGTGTATTTTTTTGTTTTTCATGTAGTCGAAGGCTTCGCAGAGGAAGCCTGCTGAGCCGACGGCTCCGTCGTAGACCTTTTCGCCGATCGTCGGCTTGACTACTTGGATCATGGCGCGGATGAGTGGGCGAGGGGTGTAATACTCGCCGCCGTTGCGACCGGCATTGCCCATGTTCCTGATCTTCGCTTCGTAGAGGTGCGAGAGTTCGTGCTTCTCGGTCTGTGAGCGGAAGCGGAGTTCGTCGATGTGGTCGATGATTTCGCGGAGGTTGTAGCCGCTTTGGATTTTGTTTTTGATTTCGCCGAAGATTTCGCCGATTTTGTACTCGATGGTGTTTGAGTCGGCAGCCCTTTGCTTGAAACCGTGGAGGTAGGGGAAGAGTTTTTGGTTGACGAAATCGCGGAGGTCGTCGCCGGTGAGGGCGGCGTTGTGATCGAGCTTGCCGTCCTTGTCTTTGGGGACGGCCCAGGTCTCCCAGCGGTACGGCTTGTCGAGGATGAAGGAGTATTTTTTGTCTTCGATAGCGGCTGCATCAGCCCGGTCCAGTTCCAGACCATCAAGATATTTTAGGAACAGTAGCCACGACGTCTGCTCGGTGTAGTCCAGCTCCGTCGTGCATCCGGCTTCTTTCCAGAGCACATCGTCAATATTCTTAAAAGCCTGTTCAAACATTTTTAACCTTGCTGGTTCCAATGATCTGATCGTTTCACCGTTCTGAAAAGGATAAGGCTCGGCAGAGCCACGTCAAGGCGGGTGGGTAGCCGCCGCCAGAAAGACATTTCGATTGGCAGTATCAGATAGCTGGAAGTAACATAGCCGTCGTTTGATGCGAACGGATTTCCGGATCGTATTTGAGAGGAGTTTTGAGTAATGGCTTCAGCCAGCCGCACCGTCACTGCCGATCAGGTGAATCTCCTCATCCGTGAGGGCGAAGGCTTGACGGTAGAGTTTAAGGAGCAGTTCACTTCGCGTATTGCCGAGGACATCGTGGCCTTTGCTAACGTTAAGGGCGGAACGCTGCTCCTTGGTGTACGGGATGATGGGACCATTCGCGGTGAGCGGTTGGTCAACAATTTGAAAGCGACGATCAACGACGTGGCGCGGAATTGCAAGCCGTCCATCTCTGTCGGGCTTGCGCAGGTCGGGGAGGTCGTGGCGGTGGTGGTGCCGGAGGGTACGGAGAAGCCGTATGCCTGCTCCTCAGGCTATTACCGCAGGCTTGACGGCACCACTCAAAAGATGAACCACGATGAACTCCGCATGATGTTCGCGGAGAACGATCCGATGCCGTTCGAGGAGAAGACGGTCCGAGGCTTCACCTTCGACGACATCTCCAAGGCCAAGATCAACGCTTTTACCAAGGAAGCGGACATTCGAATCGGTCGCACCGCTGCCCCTGATTTTCTGCGGAGCCTCAATGTTGCGGACGCGGCGAAGGTCAAGAACGCGGGCATCCTCTTTTTCGCCAAGGACGTGCATCGGCACATCCACCAGGCGCAGATGACGCTACTGGCGTTCAAGGGCACAAACCGGCTACACATTTACGACCGGCGAGACGTACAAGACGACCTGCTCACCCAGTTCAATGAAGCGGTCGCCTTCCTCAAGAGGCATCTGAACGTTCGTAGCGAAATCCACGGCGTGAATCGCAAGGATATCTATGAGATTCCGCTGGACGTGCTGCGAGAGGCCGTGGTGAACGCGATCATGCACCGCGACTACAGCATCACCGGCACACAGGTCAGCGTCGAAATTTACGACGACCGCGTGGAGATCATCAACCCCGGCGGTCTGCCGAAAGGGCTCTCGCGCCGAAAGCTCGGCACGATTTCAATTCGTAGGAACGCGGTGATCGCGGACCTGTTCTTCCGACTGCACAAAGTTGAACGTATCGGCATGGGCATTCAGAAGATGAAGGAGGCGATGATCGCGTCAGGGCTTCGCGAGCCGACCTTCGAGCCGAACGAATTCTTCCGGGCGGTCTTTTATCGCTCGCCAGAGTTTGCCATGAAGGAGGAGCAACCTGGCTCGAAGACGAACGCCTCAGGGTTGGTAGATGGGTTGGTAAGTGGGTTGGTAGATGGGTTGGTAGAAAATCAGCGACGGTTGCTTGTGCTGATTAAAGAGAATCCTCGTATCTCCAAGAGCGCCATGGCGAAAGCGATCGGTATCAGCACAACCGCCATCGACAACAACCTGACGAGACTCAAGGAAAAAGGCATTTTACGCCGCGTCGGTTCGACCAAGGGGGGACATTGGGAAATAATGAAAAACAAGAGTGGCATGCAGGCGGACTTTTAATAAGTGCTTATTAAATTGAAGGAGGGGATGATGCCGAGGAACACGGGGGGAGATTCTTCCGGCAGCCTTCGAATGCCCCGATGCGACCTGTGCCGCCTCCGGCCCGGAATGCCGATGGGGCGATCCGGACCACAGGCATGATGTAAAAGGGCCAAGAACGCACGGAAACCACGCGCCACGCTCTCGGTGGGCACGACATGACGAAGAACGGAACCAACAGCGTGAAGTACCACCTGCGGCAAATGCCATTGTAGAGCTTGATCCGGCGTGTTGGTCCTGCAAGAGCGGGCTGCCACCCGCCTCTAATGGGTACCGTTGTGTGGAAGGTTCTGTCCCCCTTCCTCAGGCAGTTGAGGTGGAGCCTTGGGGACAGCTTCCACGTTTATCTCGACGGCCTCGACCCCTTTTGCTTTACCGGGCCAAACGCTCAAGGCTCCCACAAAAAGCGTCCAAGTAGGAACGAGCGCCAGCCCGGGCACCAGTTCGATGGCGAAGGCCAGGAGGATGGGCCAGCGGAAGCCGAAGATCGCCACGCAGACCAGTGCGACGAGGATGTCGATGATATCTGTGCCGGGCGAGAGGAATCCGGGGAAGAAAAAAGGAAAGAAGGTAATTTGCAGCCCATCGGCCAGACCCGCGACCACGAGGGCCAGAGCCTTTCGGCGTTTCGTCACCACCGGACGCGGACGAGCGAGTTGTAACATCAGATAGTCTCCATATGAATGAGGTGGGGGCAAATGATCTTGCTTCCGATCTCACTGTTCGAACTCAACGTCCACCCGCACCCCCGGTTGCAGCTTGTCGAAAGACTCTATTAGTTTCTGCATAGCCTCCTTGACATTCTTCTCGGCCAATTCTTGCAGCCCCGGCTGCTGGGATATCTGCGCAAGAGCAGCTGCTCGCAGCATATTCTGGGCTTCCTTCGCCATTTCTCCCTTGTTGAACCTCGCCCAGGCGCTACTGGACTCCACGTACACCCGATCCAAAGGTATTTCAACAATGCTGTCATCCACCTTTGGTCTCGGCAAAATGACTGTCATTATCCGTTTGTCTGGATCAAGTTTAATATTCGATGAGCTGAATGTTTCCAGTGGAACGACATACTGAACCTTACAGCCCTCGGCCTTCACGCGGGCTGCCGTGGTACCCCAGTAAATACCCCACCCACGATATTCCTCTTTCTTTTCCACCTCGGGCGCGAACTCGGCGGAC
>Ga0123357_10000340_pt1 | contig 44197 bp, 24 predicted proteins | sample TergutEmb28metaG_FD_89873 | JGI IMG/M metagenome (GOLD analysis project Ga0123357, IMG submission 89873) | Embiratermes neotenicus P4 segment gut microbial communities from Petit-Saut dam, French Guiana - Emb289 P4 | ecosystem: Host-associated > Arthropoda: Insects > Digestive system > Gut ...
AACCTTCGAGGCTTCCTGTCCCTGGACGCTGCCTGTGAGTAACACTAACAGCATCCATAATAATCTAATCTTTTCTTTTTCCATAACTTCTTTTATTAGTGTGTATGTTTTCATTATTTTTTATCCCCTCTTATTTTATTGTCCGATACTTATTTTCCTTACTTCACTGCTGCTTTCGCTCTGAGCTTTGATGACATACACTCCCTGATGGTCTATAGTCGTACTGAAAGTTTTCGTCAATGGCGAAGTTCCCTGAAGAAGACTACCTTGCAGGTCGAACACCTGTACTGATTTCAGCAAATCATTGTTAGAAACAACTTGCACACGGTCGCCATCGGTATAGATGACTATGGCGCTTCCCTGTTTTGCATTGTCCAAACCTGTTGCGCTCGAAAATACCAGCAGGAAGCGGTCTTTCAAATCTACATCAGACAAGTCTTTGGTGAAAGTATAAAACGGCGTTTGCTTCAGGTTGGCGTCAATCCCTTTTCCCAGGTCGCGCAAGAAAATATTCTTGCCGGAAATAAAACTTTCCATCCCTGAGAAATCCAACTTGATTTCACCTGTCAAAGAGGTGCGGATACCTAATTTGATACTCTCATCCGTGTTGCCAAACGTATTCACTTCCAATGGGAAACCATCACTCGAAGAGGTATAGAGCACTAAGGGTTTATCGTTCGAATAGTCGTCCATCTTTTCTGTATACAGTTTGTAGCTGTCCTCGCCCGGAACAAAGCTGCTGCTTGCACCCGGACTGTAAATCAATGAAGTCCTGTTCGTCTGATTACCCATGCTTGCAGTGATGGTTACAACTTCAGGAAGATTGCTTACCTTCAATTTGTTGCCCGGAGAAGTAACCGTCATGTTTCCATTGAAGGTCAACTCTGTGAAGTCCTTTTTAGCCGTCAGAATGATCGATTGCATCGGAGCGATTAAATGATCCAGGGATGGATCGCTTACAAGCTCGGTAGTCTCATTCTGATAATAAGTCAGGAAAGGAGGGAAGTCTCCTTTATATTCCGGATGAAAACCTTGAATCACTTTATATTCCGATTCGATTTTTTCGCTGTTGGCTGCGAAGAATTTCTTCATATCCAAGTGCGACATGAACGGATTACCCACAATAATCATATCGCTTCCGGAGGCTGTTATGGGCATCGTAATATCTCCCGTGGAAGCATTCCTGGTGCAAGACCCGGACTCGAAAATAAACCGGTGAGAATAGGTCTTGTCGAGATACTCTGTTTGACGACCTGTCGGGTCGGGCGTTCCCTGAAAGTAATACCTGTAGCATGTATCCTGTTTGGGGAACCAGAAGCCGAATCCGTTAAACATACCGGTCTGTTTGTCTTGGACGGCTTGCGGCATAAGAACGTTCGCTGTCTGGTCGATTTCGCTGCCGTCGTCTGCCCAGATAGATACGCCATCACCGGGTTTCAGCAGATGACTTGCCGTATTGAAGTTGCCAGTCCAGGTGGCTCCTTCGGACAGGGTTTGCAAGGTTTGCGGATTAATCGCATTGTACAGTTGAGTATATATCGCCACTCCATCATCATACGGACATGGTTCTGTCAGATAAATATCTCCTGTGTAGAATTGTTGCAATGGAGCAGAGAACATATACCAGCGATTGGCGTTCACTTGTAATTCTACATTCGCTTCGCTGTAAGTCAGTAAATCAGGGTAGGCTACTTCGCCGCCATGTTCAAACCAGATATTGTTACAGGCTGCCGTTTCATAATACTCCTGTGTATAATCAGTGTTGCCCGGCGACAGGTCGGGATAAACAGTTGTTAATCCGGCAGGTATCAATACATTCGTACAGACGGTGGGTGCATCGGTTGCAACGCCTCCGCCATCAGGCAATTGCCAGTTTTGGGCGTTGTTCCAGTCTTTACTTGCTTTACCTGTCCAGATAAGCGAATCGGCTGCGACTACAGAAACATTGGCAATACCGTCGAGGACACAGGTTGTTCCTTCCGGGTGATAATCTACTTTCAGATAGTATACGCCTGATTCGGAGGCATCGGTAATCGTCCAGGTAGACTGGTCGGGATTGCCCTGATTCAGAGCAGTTCCGTTCGGGCCTCCTCTTCGCCATTCGTAAGTACTTTCCGGCGTTGTCACAAATTGAACGGGGTCAATGATATAGGGGAAAGCATCGCACGGGATTGTCATGTTTGGTAACGGATTCAATACCGGGTAGTAGGTATCCATAATCCAGCCTTGGGCAGGCGTCATCGTATTATAAGTCCGTCCGCTCAATGTTATGTTTTCGGGACTTCCGAAACCTTTTTCCAGCAGAGCCAAATCCGTCCCCTGTCTGGCGATAATTCCGCTGACGTAGATATAATCAAGGTAAAGCGCATCTTGAGGGTCATGAATGGTTGCCGCTTCTTTCTTGACATTGACATACGCCGGCGTTCCGTTGACGGACGATTGAATCTTTATTTGGAAGCAAGGCAGACCGCTTCCATACCATTTTTTATTGATGGTACTGGTAGCGCCGGAAGTAAAGGTGTAGACAAGGTTACTGCTATTGTTATTGAAACGTAAGGTGTCTGTTTCAATAGTATTGATGGTTCCATTGCTTTTGAAATACAGGTATTCGAACTTGCCATTGTTGGTCGTTCCGGTTCCGGTACTTGCAAACGTAACCTTACGAAACTGTGTTGTATTGGCTCCGGCAGGAGCGGTGATGGTACAGGGGTAAGCGTAAGCGCCTGTAGAGAAATTAACATCGCTGTAAACCTGGTTGGCTACTGTTGTCATTGTTATAGGGTTATTGCCGTCATTACGAAAGAAATTAATCACCGAGTTGAGTGAATTGGCTGCGGTAAGGATACCGTTATAGCTCCAATTACCATTACTAACGGCGATTGTTGCATCTTTTATAATCAGCTCCCGGGCAAGATCAACATCAGTAGAAGTAGAGGAGTAGGTAAAACTACCGATGCTAACTGTTTGTCCACTCAGGTCTAATATTCCACGGTTGAAATTTGTTGTGCCACCTTTCAAAGCGCCTTTAATGACCCACTTGGGAATAGAACCGGAAGGCCCGCCAAAGACAATGGATGAGCACGAGAATCCATCCGGAATATCCCATTCGCCTTTAACATAAAATGTTACACTGCTGCTTAAACTCACTCCGCTAGTCTTCAGACTTTCTTCTAATCGCGTAGAATTAAATGTAATAATTCTGCCCGTGGTACCGTTATAATAAGCTGTTTTCATATTTTGCTGTAACAGCATCGAACCGCTGACGGTTAAATTGGCTCCCATGCTCAACGTTGGCGTCTCGCTTATAGTACCTGTCCAGAGCATACTGTCGCAGGTAGCAACCGCATCTATTGTTACAACACAATTATTTGCTTTAAAGGAATTCGCATCGAAAACTACGGTATTCGCCGGACGGGGAGGATTACAGAAAGCGCCTCCTGTTCCGCCGGACTCATCCGACCAATGAGACACATCGCTCCAGTTACCTGTACCGCCTACCCAGTAGTAGCGTTTTGTTCCGGCAGAAGCATAGGCATTCCATCCTGTTTCGGCGTTTGTACCCAATTCACTGTCGGGCGCCGGATAACCTTCTGCAGGTTTAGGCCCTCCATCAATATTGACACGGGTAATTTTCATATTCTTCATTTTTACGTTCTCACTCGATATACCGGCAGCGCCCATAGTGATGGTTTTTACAACTGTGTTATTCGATGCCAGCTCCGACATTAATCCGCAATCCTGCGGACCTTGCAGATATTTGTTGACCGTAATGTTAGTGTTCAGGGTATAAGTAGCTCCTATTTTAGCGGCAAGTATCAAGCTGTCGGTTACAATCGTACCGTCCAAAATGGGACTGTAAGTGGCGCCAATGTTATTTCCCAATAATGTAATTTTATTAAATGTGCCATTATAAATCGTTCTTGTACCGGCGGTTGTACCGGTCGTAGTGAATTCTACATTATTGTATTGGTCTCCGGCTTTCGCATAAAAACCGTAATTTACGGTAAGTCCGCCTCCATTTGTCACCTTAATCAATGAATTATCCGTAAGGGTATTGGTCATCACGTTACTTCCGGTTCCAAAGTAAATCCAATAATAATACATTGTTACCGTCGAACCGGCGATATCCAGTGTACGTGTTAAAGAGTTATTACTGTTAAACCAGGTTGCTGCTACTGCCTTACCATTGAAATTCAGGGAGCCTTGTTGAAAATAGATATAAGCATTTCCTGTCCAGTTGTCCTGGAAAATCCAGCCGCCTGAGCCGCCGGTAACGACTTCTCCACTATAAAAATACACGTTTCCGGGAATGGCTACTCCATTGGTGGTAATGGTTTCATACGGAGTGTTACGATTGCTTACAAAATGAATACCTCGATCATCAGTAGCATTAATACTTCCGGGATTGGTAATTTTCATACCTTTGCTTAATTCCAGCGAACCACCGATATATAAACGAGCAATAGAAGCGCCTAAATTCAAAGTAGGCGTTCCTGTAACACCGTTCCATGTCATATTGTTACAATAGGAATAAATGCTGTCGAGAACAGTAACAGTTGCTGTACCGCTCAAGCCCGAAGCGCCATTGAAAACCACATTGTCGAAAAGGCTCGGTATACAGCCGCTGCCAGCCGCTCCGCCGGAGGCGCTTGCCCAGTGATTAATATCGCCCCAGTTACCTGTACCGCCTACCCAATACCAGGTATTGGGTATCTCCGAAAAATTCCATCCGGTATTTCCTCCTCTATCGCCGGAATTAATTGCCGTGTAGGGTGTTGCTCCGGTAATCGTGTTGTTTTGCAGCAGGAGATTTTCTGCAACCACCGTACTGCCGGCTACCATGGCAATCGTTCCGCCGGTTACCTGAATCATACCGCCGCAGGGACGGGGCTTGATTTCTAAATAGTTGTTAACTGTAGTCGTATTACTGAAAAGATATTCCGCTTGCGGATAAATAATCAGGCGATTGGTCGTTACAGTAGAAATTATTCCGCTACCTTTCATAAAGGTGACGCTGTTGTAAGTTCCCCTATTGATGGCATGATAGTTAGCTTTCGTAATATATTGAGTTGCAGGAACGCCATAAAATTCCACATCGTTATATACATCAGTAGCATTGGCAATTAAATCGCCTGTGCCTATACGAATCAACTTAGGCGCTGTGGCTGCGGTAAAAACAACGCCTCCGCTGTACCATCCACCGTTGCATTGAACCGTTTCTGTGAGACCAAGCAACTTTCCTCCGGTTCTGATATACAAGTCATACAAGGTAGCGTAACCGCCTTTCACCTCCACTTCCGTGCCGGCGTCGGAAACGGAAAAGCGTCCGCCGCCCACACCTGTAGCAGCATTTGCGTTATTATTGACAATATTGCCGCCGATGGTCATCTTGCATCCGCCGGAAACGGAAGGATTACCTCCTGTGAGATTAGTAGGATAAGCAGATATACTATTATATGTATTCATAATTAAATCTCCCTGTATATCTACCGTGCCACCTTCCGCACAGATACCTGCATAAGCGGTTAAATCGCCCTTGATTGTTTTCGTTCCCGTACCGCCTAAGTAAACGCTTCGGTTATTGTATAGATAAACAGTACCGCTGATACTGGAAGCTTTCAAATATCCATTTACGATCAAATTTCCATTTCCGGAAAAAGCAAACGAACTCGTACTGACATAACTCCCGACAATCATATCTCCACCACCTGAAAATGTAATTTGAAAAGCTGTCAGATTTCCATTAACAGTCAGATTACCAGTGGAAGAAAACGTAAAAGTGCTCATCATCCCCACCCCCGACAAAGACCCATCGATTGTCCAGTTCGTTGAACCGGTAAACACCAAACTTGGAAGAATATAGGTAACACCGTCTACAGCCAATGTTTCATCAGTCCGCACACTCTGAAACTGAATGGTTTGGCTGGAAGAGCCATTAACCGTCATGCCTGCTACCAAAAACATGGAACCGTTAACAGTAAGCCCTGCATTAACGGTCAATGTGGGAATCCTGTCTGCCTGAATATTCCTGAAAATAATACTGTCGCAAGTAGATGCCGTGTTGACAGTTACCGTTTTGTTTGCAGTCGTAAAAGAGTTTTCATCAAAAATCACATTGTCGGTCAGCGCAGGCGGAACCTGCACATCCGACACCGTAGCGCCACTGGTGGTCGCCCAGTTGCCCGGCAAACTCCAGTTGCTGTTCACTCCTTTGCCTATCCAATAATAATCGAGGGCAAAGGAATGCACACAATAAACAAATGATAGCAAGCATAGCGCTATCCATCGTCTTAAAATAAATCTCATTTCCATAACTTTTTTTATTAGTGTGTATGTTTTTATCAATTAATTCGTAAATCGTAATTCGTAAATCGTAAATCGTAAATCGTAAAATCGTAAATCGTAATTTCTTTGTACTCCCCTTTTGAATTTCCTGTCCCCAATACACATAACACGTTTTTTTAACACCACTACGTAGGAAGATGAAGTATCCATTCCTGTATAACATTTTTTTCACAAAAAACCATCAACCCTCGTTTTCTCAAACAAAAAGCGACGTAGACACATAAAAGGACAGGAGAATTCAAAAAGTGAAGTTACCTCCTCGCAATGACGTGTGTCAATGACTTTCGAAACAATTTCTATAGATAATTTCTTTATTAAAACTTTTTTTACCACTTTACTTTCTTACTTTGTGCGTATCCCTTTAATAATATTTGTTTACCCTTAACATTAATTTCGAGACAAAATTATGAGATAGATATGTCCCCGACAATCCCCCAAAAGGGGGAATTTGTCTTTCTATTTGAATTTTCACCCTTTTAGGGGACAAGAAAATGAAAAAAAGAAATACATTTGCAGTGTTAATTTATATAATATAATTTATAAAATATTATATATAGTAATGTGCAAAAAATAAGATGACAATTTATAATGATTAACAGATTCCTCACTTCGTTCGGAATGACGATTCATCACTTGGAGATATAGGAGGGAGTAGCGGCGGCTTCGCCGCCGCTACTCCCTCCTCCTTCCTGCTTGAAATTATTGTCATTTCGAAGGAGCGAAGCGACTGAGAAAACTTATAGGTCACTTTGCGGATAATCATAATATAAACTCTAATAAACAGACAATTATGAAACGGATAATTTTTTTTGGATTATTATGGATGATGACTGTGTGTATTACCGGTCGGGCACAAAATGTAGATTCGTTGGTGAATGTGTTGGAAACGCAGAAACTAAGCGTAGAGGAACAATTTAATCTGTATAATACCATCTGTAAGCTATGCATGCAGAATGATTTGGAAAAATTTAAAACATATACCGATAAAGGATTGAAATTAGCTACTAGAGAAAGAAATAAAGAAATGCTTGCCACCTTTAATTCACGTTTGGGCGTATTCTATGAGTACAAAACGAGTCATGATACAGCTATCATTTATTATGAAAAAGCGGCTAAATTAGCAAAGGAAGCTGGAAACAAAAGTATGGAAGCCAAAGTATATATAAACATGGCTGTTTCGTATGGTGAAAAAGGCGAATATACGACTCAAATTGAATATGATTTAAAAGCGTTGTCGATTCTTGAAACATTAGAAGACAAAAAAGCTCTTATTACTCTCTTAGGGAATATTGGAGGAGTATATCGTTCCGTGTCCGACTACAAAAGAGCCTTGTATTATCTCGACCGGGCAAAGAGGTTGGCAGAAGAAATAAATTATGCATCCGGAAAACTTATTGCTTATCTGAATCATGCCGCTGTTTATTATGATAATAAAGAATTTGACAAAGCTTTGGAATATTACTTAAAAGCATACGAAATAAGTAAAAAAGAAAACGACAAGCATTATGAAATATTCAGTCTCACATATATGGCAATTATTTATTCAGATTATTATCAGGATTTTAACAAAGCAGAGAAATACGCATTGGAAAGTTTACAAATGGCAGAGGAATTCGGCGATTCGTCTTTAATAAAAGGAACGCTATGTGCATTGGCCGACATTTATCTCACAGAAAAACGTTACAAAGATTGTGATATTTTTGCTACTAATGCATGGAAACTTGATTCACTCGACATTGACACCTCTACCGGTTTGATGACAAGGCTTGTCAGATCCAATATTCACTTAAATAATAAAGAAAAAGCTGAATACTTTTTTGACAAATATATAGAATTTAATAACGAAAACGCAAAAAAAGATCTTCAGGAAACCTTGATAGGTATGGAAGCAAAATACCAAACCGAAAAAAAAGAAATGCTTATTGCTTCGCTGGAAAAAGAACGGCGGTTGTATGTGTGGCTTGGCGTTGCCGGAATGTTGTTGGCAATCGGTTTAGGAATAGTGTTGAGGCAGAAAACAAAAAACGCCCGGAAGGAAAAACAGTTAATCGCTACCCAATCGATTCTTGATGGAGAAATGAAAGAACGAAAACGGTTGGCTCAAGATCTACACGACCGCCTGAGCGGCAACCTTTCGGCTGTGAGATTCGAACTCAACAAAAACACGGAAATTTCACAAAACGTCTGCGATCAATTGGATAAATGTATCGATGACATTCGCGACACGGCTCACGACCTGATGCCCTCTTCCCTGCAATTTGGCATGAAGCCGGCGCTGGAAGATTTTGCCGCACAGTTTCCGAATGTCAGTTTTCATTTTTTCGGGGAAGAAAAGCGTATCAAAGAGCGGATGGAATTTGTCGTTTATTGCTGTGCCGGCGAGTTGGTAAATAATTCCCTCAAACATTCAGATGCAAAAAACATCAATTTGCAGTTGGTACAAGATGAAAAGAATATTACGCTTGCGGTTTCCGACGATGGCTGCGGTTTCGACGAAAAGGCGGTAACAAAAGGCTTGGGATTGAAAAGTATCCGGAACCGCGTGGCATCCTGCGGCGGCAAAATAGATACCGTCACTTTGCCCGGTTCGGGAACGGAAACAACGATTGAATTAAAAATTAAAAATTAAAAATTAAAAGAAAAAAGAAGTAAAATGGCTAAGTATAATATATTACAGGATAAATCATTTGAATATGATAACGGTATCGATTGTTGATGACCACAAAATGGTGGTGGAAAGTTTGAGTAAAATGATTGACGAATCAGACATTGCGCAGGTTACAGGAAGATATTTCGATTTGGAATCGCTCCGGCAAGGTCTGGCTAAAGAACGCCCCGACGTATTGCTGCTCGACATCGGGTTGCCCGATGGCGACGGAGTCGACTTTTGCGCCGAAATATTGAAAGAATATCCCGAAATTAAAATCATCATGCTGACGACCTACAAGGAGTTTCATGTTGCCAAACGTGCATTGCACAACGGCGCGCTTGGCTATATACTGAAAAATGCCGGCTCCGAAGAAGTATTTGAGGGTATCAAAACAGTAAGCGAGGGCGATCAATTCTTGTGCGAAGAAATAGATATTCTGTTGAAAGACAAAAAAGATTCCGATGTCATTTGGCTTACTAACAGGGAAAAAGAAGTCCTGAAATACATTGCAGACGGCTATACGACAAAAGAAATTGCCGATTTTATATTCGTTGACTCAGAAACAGTCAAAACCCACCGAAAAAACCTGTTCATCAAAGTCAAAGCCAAAAATATGGCTGAATTATTAAAAAGGGCGTATGAAATGAAGTTGATTTAATTAAATAAAATGATTTATCTTTGCAGCGTTTTGGAATTCTTAATTGATAATAATAATCCGGAGTTCAAGTATGCCTGCGAACTGCTTACCCATACTCAGCAATCTGTTTTTTTAACAGGAAGAGCAGGTACGGGGAAATCTACATTTCTTAAATATATTTGTGAAAATACCGATAAAAAGCATATAGTACTGGCGCCCACAGGAGTTGCGGCAATTAATGCAGGCGGCGTAACGATGCATTCGTTTTTCAAACTTCCTTTTCGTCCGATGTTACCCAATGACCCTGATCTGATGTTACAAGGAGGCAAAATTTTCGAATTCTTCAAATACAAAAAAGAACATGTAAAGATTATCAATAATATAGAATTGATCATTATCGATGAAATTTCTATGGTCAGAGCCGACATCATAGATTGTATCGATCGTATATTAAGAGTTTACACCGGCAATATGAGACAGCCTTTCGGAGGGAAGCAAATGCTCTTCGTCGGAGATATTTTTCAACTCGAACCGGTAGTTCCGGGCGACCAGAAAGAGATTCTCAAATTATTCTATAACAGTCCTTTTTTCTTTTCGGCTGCCGTCTTCAATCAAATCAACTTAGTTCCTATAGAATTAAAAAAAGTCTACCGGCAAACAGACGAGGTTTTTATATCTATCTTGGATAAAATCAGAAATAACACTGCAGGTTCCAAAGAATTACAAACTATCAACAATAGATATAATCCTACATTCAACCCGGGGGAAAATGAAATGTATATTACCTTGGCTACCAAACGGGATAATGTCGATTATATCAATGAAAAAAAACTGGCGGAAATAGATGCTCCGGAATTTCATCATCAGGGAATTATCGAAGGAGACTTCCCCGAATCAAGTTTACCGACTGCCATTGATTTAGTCTTAAAAGAAAGAGCCCAGATTATTTTTCTTCGGAACGACCATGAACGTCGTTGGGTGAATGGTTCTATCGCTACTATCATTCAGATTACAGACATGGGCGATGTTATTGCCGAATTCGATACGGGAAAAACGGTATTGGTTGAAAAGGAAACCTGGCGTAATTACAAATACGTATACAACGAAAAAGAAAAAAAGGTAGAAGAAGAAATTATCGGCTCCTATACCCAGCTTCCCATCAAATTGGCATGGGCAATAACCGTACACAAAAGTCAGGGATTGACCTTCTCGAATGTCATTGTCGATTTCAGCGGAGGCGTTTTCGCCGGCGGGCAAGCTTATGTAGCTTTGAGTCGTTGCACCTCATTAGAAGGTATGGTGTTGAAAAAACAACTAAACAAAAGCGATATATTTATTCGTCCCGAAATAATCGAATTCAGTAAAAATTTCAATAATAAACAATTAATCGACCGTTCTTTTAAAGAAGCTGAAGCCGATTTACTATATTTGCAGGCGATTAACTATTTTGATCAGGGTAATTTTAAAGATTCTATCGACACCTTTTTTAAAGCTATCCATGCGCGGTACGATATTGAAAAACCTTTACAACGAAGGTATATTCAAAAAAAACTGGGCATTATCAATAGGCTGAAAGAAGAAAAAAAAGAACTTGAAAAACGATTGTACCAGCAGGGAGAGGCATTAAAAGAATATGCCAATGAATATTATCTGATGGGTAACGAATGTATTACAAAAGCGCAAGATTTCAAAGCTGCATTGGCTAATTTTAACAAAGCGCTGAAATTATATCCGGATTTTCCGGAAGCATTGATCCGGAAAGGTATTACTTTGTATGATATAAACGAACATTTTGATGCCGAAAGTTGTTTTAATAAAGCAATCAAACTCAGTCCGAATTCATTCAAAGCACATTATAACAGAGGTAAAAACCGGATCAAGCTCAACAATTATGAAGAGGCGTTAACAGATTTGGATAAAGCTGTGCAAATGAAACCGGAGCATGCCGCCTCTTATGAGTATTTAAGCGAAATATACATACATCTTGGAAATTTGAAAAAAGCAGAAGAATGCAGGGAAATCGCAGAAGAATTAAAAATTAAAAAGAAAAAATGATTATCCGTAAAATGTCCTATTATAAAAATAAACAGATTCCTCACTTCGTTCGGAATGACGATTCATCAATTGGAGATATAGGGGGGGGAGTAGCGGCGGCTTCGCCGCCGCTACTCCCCCCCCTTCCCGCTTGAATTTATTGTCATTTCGAAGGAGCGAAGCGACTGAGAAAACTTATAGGTCACTTTGCGGATAATCATAAAATAAATATCAAATTATTATTACAATCATGAAAAAAATTTTGAAAATTACAGGAATTACCTTAGTTGTTATCTTTTTGTTGTTGTTGATTTTACCATTTGCATTTAAAGGTAAAATAACAGAACTGGCTAAAAGTGAAGTAAATAAAACGATGAATGCGAAAGTCGATTTCGACCGGTTAAGTTTAAGTTTTATCAGAAGTTTTCCGAATGCTTCCATTTCTTTGGAAAATTTTTATATCGCAGGCGTCAACGAATTTGAGGGCGATACATTGTTTAGCGCTGCAAACGTTTCTGCTACGGTAAATATCAAAAGTTTTTTTGGAAATAAGGGTTATGAAATTTCTAAAGTGGGTGTGAACGATGCAAAATTGCATGCTATTGTTCTGAAAAACGGGAAAGTCAACTGGGATGTCATGAAGGTTGATTCTACTGCCACTGCTGCAAATGAGGAACCTTCGAATTTCAAAATGTTACTTCAAAAAGTAACTGTAAAAAATTCAGATATTCTTTATGATGATTCTGTATCTCCGATGAATGTTTCATTGAAGAATGTGAATTTGATACTTTCCGGTGATATGACGGCCGACCAAACCCGTATCAAAACGAATATGACTGCTGATGAATTCGGTTTTATCATGGATAAAATCCCTTATTTGTCAAAAGCAAAACTCAGCGCTAATGTCAATTTGGATGCCGATCTTAAAAATATGAAGTTTACACTTTCCGATAATTCTGTTCAAATAAATGAGATAAAGGCAAATATCGATGGTTGGGTTGCTATGCTGGAACCTGAAGGTATGGATATGGATCTTAAATTAAATGCGCCACAAACAGATTTCAAAGCCATTTTATCAATGATTCCGGCTATTTACGCCAAAGATTTTCAGAATATCAAGGCTTCCGGAGAAGTTACGCTCGAAGCTTCGGCGAAAGGAATTATGAAAGAAGATATTTTCCCTGCTTTCGATGCAAAACTGAATGTGAGCAACGCTATGTTCCAGTATCCTTCTCTACCCAAAGCAGTTACAAATATCAATACAAATATTGGTATTAATAGTCAGGGTGGTCCTTTAGACAATACAATCGTTGATATTCCCAAATTCCATTTCGAAATGGGAGGTAATCCGTTTGATATGAGTTTGCACGTAAGTACTCCAATGAGCGACGCCAATCTATCCTTAACCGCCGTAGGTAATTTAGATTTGGGAATGATCAAAGAAGTATATCCTCTTGAAGATATGGAGTTAAGCGGAAAATTAGACGCTAATATGAAACTTGCCACACGCATGTCTTATATCGAAAAAGAACAATACGATAAAGTAGATGCATCGGGAACCCTGTCTGTTAAAGATATGACAGTGAAAAGCAAAGATATGGATGATATCCTCATAAATAATGCTAATTTGGGATTTTCTCCACGCTATGTAGATTTGAACGCTTTTTCGGCAAAAATCGGCAAGAATGATATGGCTGCTACCGGAAAATTAGAAAATTTCATTTCATATTTTATGAGTGACGGTACTTTGAAAGGTAATTTGGCGGTTACTTCCACTTATTTGAATCTAAATGACTTTATGAAAGGAGACACTTCCTCTGCAAGCTCGGATTCAACCCTCAGCGTAATTGAAGTTCCCAAAAATCTGGAATTTAATCTGACAGGAAACTTTAAAAAAGTAATTTTTGATAATTTGGAAATGGCAGATGTCGTTGGACAAATTGCCGTTCAAAATGGAAAAGTAGAGATGAAAAATCTGACGATGTCGGCGCTGGGAGGTAACATAGCGGTAAACGGATATTATGATACAAGCAACAATCCGAAACAACCCGACACCTCATTTGCTTTAGATATCAAGAATGCATCTTTTGCTCAAACCTTTTCAACCTTTACAACCATTCAGAAATTGGCTCCTATTTTTGAAAATCTGCAAGGTAATTTTTCTACCAATTTCAAAATGACATCTCCTTTAGGAAGTGATTTTATGCCGATCCTGACTTCTTTAGTGGCCAATGGCGCCCTTCAATCAAACAGCGTACAAATTAATAATACTCCTGTCCTTACCGGTTTAGCTGCCGCTCTGAAGAATGACGGATTGAAAGAAATGAAAATAAAAGATCTGAATCTTCCGTTTGCCATCAGCGACGGTCGTGTTACAACCAAGCCATTCGACATTAATTTTGGTAGCGGAACAATGAATCTATCAGGTAGCACCGGATTAGATCAGACAATTGATTATATAGCCAAAGTCAATCTGGCTGATAAGTTATCCAATAATTATATCAAAAATGTCAGTGTAAAAATCGGAGGAAATTTCACCAGTCCTAAATTCAGCGTAGATATGAAAGATGCGCTAAATCAGGCATTAGGAAATGTTGCCGGCTCCATATTAGGAAGTGGTACCGGAGCATCTGTAACAGAACAGGCAACTGCGCAAATAGATAAACAAGCTGCCACTATCAGACAACAGGCCAAAGAAGCCGGCGACCAATTAGTTGCCGAAGCTGAAAAGCAAGGTCAAAACTTGATAGACCAAGCGAATAAAACAACTAATCCGTTGGCAAAAGTAGCAGCAGTAACCGCAGCTCAAGCCAGCGCCAAAAAACTCAAAGATGAAGCTCAAAAGAAAGCCGATCAGTTGAATGCTGAAGCAGAAAAACAAGTGCAGGCATTGAGTGATAAAGCGAAAAGCAGTGTAGCTCCATAACTTGGGGCAAAGGGCGAAAGGCGAAAGGGCGAAAGAAAACAATGTCAGTCTTTCGCCCTTTGCCTTTCGCCCTTCGCCTTTCGCCTTTCGCCCATTTTCTGCTTGCGTTTCATTTTTCAATATTTAAGAGCCAATCAATTGCGTTGATTTGTTTTACGCCATTGTGGCTGTCTGTTTCGTAGTCCATTGTTATAAGTAACCGTTCGTTGTAGTCGGAAATTTTGTCAAACGGTGCGAGTTCTCGGTCAAGCGTGGTTTTGTCTTTAACAGTATATGAAACTTGAATGTACTGCGTGTAACCGTTTTTATCGTGGACAACAAAATCAACTTCAAGATTATCCGTTTTTCCTATCCAAATCTGATAATTTCGACGCTGTAATTCGAGGTAAATAATATTTTCAAGTAAATGTCCTCTGTCGCTTGCCGATTCTTTTCCGAGTAAAGCATTTCGTAATCCTAAATCAACTAAATAATATTTTTCTTGTGTTGCCAAGTGTTGCTTTCCCTTTACGTCGTAGCGATTTACTTTGTAAAAAAGATACGATTCCACGAGCGTGTCAATATATTTTGCAACAGTTTTATGGTCTATTTTCTTGTTGTTTGCTGTTAAAACGCCTGCGATATTTCGCGCTGAACTGCTCGAACCTACGTTGTCAATCAAAAAATCAATCACTTCTTTGTATGAAGTTTCGTTATAAATGGTGTGCCGTTTTAAAATATCGTTTTCGTAAATGTTTTGGAAAACAGTTTGCAAATATTCATAAGCAAAATTTTCACCCGATTCGGCAAGCCCAACAGCTTCGGGAAAACCGCCTGTACGCATATATTCGGCAAAAGCACGGTCGGGATTGGCTGTTTTGCCTGTAAATTCCAAATATTCTGCAAATGAAAATGGTAAAATATTGATTTCAAACGCTCTGCCTGTAAGCAAAGTTGCCAATTCACTCGACAAAAGATAGGCATTTGAGCCGGTAACATACAAATCTACATTCGGAGTAACAAACAGTCCTTCAAGCAGTTTTTCAAATTCCGGAATGTTTTGAATTTCGTCAATAAAAACATAATTTGTTACATTTTCCTGCAACAGATTTCTTATATAATCATAAATTCCTTTCCAATTTTTCTCGGCAAGAAAACGAAAATCGGGCAAATCCATATTGATAGAAATGAACGACACATTCGGATTTTCCATTTTCAACAAGTCCTGAAATTGCAACAACAATGTTGATTTTCCTGCACGGCGCACACCTGTTACAACCTTTATTAAGTTCTTGTCTTTTAGAACAAAAAGTTTGTCAAGTTCTATTTTTCTTATGATTTTTTGCATACGAATTATTTGTTTTTAACGGCACAAAGATATTTAAAATTCCCCAAACTTGCAAAAAATTGCAAGTTTGGGGAATTTTAATGCCCTTTCTCCGTAAAAATATACCTGAAATCTTCGCCGTTTTTGGGTTGGAAAACACGCATGCCTAAAGCTCTTCCGGCTTCAATGTTGGCAATACCATCATCGACAAACAACGTTTCGGAAGGAATAATTCCGGAATCCAACATCAAATATTCATATATTTTAGGATTCGGTTTTGTCACGCCAATTTTATAGGAAAGATACATTTTGTCGAAATACTGATCTAAGGTTTTTCCTTTTTCGGAAAACTGAGGAGACAATGCCCACGACATAATCACCGGATTTGTATTACTCAACAAATAAAGGTTATACGATTTTCTTAATTCTTCCAGCATCTCCAATTTATAAGCAGGAGTATCTTTTACGAATCCCAACCAACCATAATCAATGTCTTCATTTGAGATATATTTCCCTGCAAGTTTGCGTATTTCTTCATAAAATTCCTCTTTGGTTAAACGCCCTTCTTCCAAGTCCAAAAAAACGCCTTTTTGATGATAAGGATCCAGTAATTCTTCAGCATGTTCTAACCCCACTTGTAGAAAACGTCTTACAGCCTCATTTCTGTCAAGCGTTAAAATCACGCCGCCTAAATCAAATATTATATTCTTAATTTTATCCATAATCACTATGATCATTTGATTACGGTGCAAAATTACATTTTTTTGCAGTTATGTAATTAAATTTCCTATCACATTATCTAACCAATTCATTGACGATTTCAAAAAAATAATTGATTTTATCAACTTTTTTGCATAAAGTATAAGAAGTAGTTAAGGGGTAACATTCTCAAACTAACTATGGTAATTACCATCTCTAAACGTCAATCCTACTTATCTCTAAGTAAAAGCCCTCCGCATGACTAATAATTTTAGTTCTACAACTAAAATAGGATTAGTTCTACAACTAATCATACTTTAGTTCTACAACATATTACCGATTAGGTGTACACCTAATATTATTAGCTCTGCGATGATTAAGGCTTAGAGATAGGCAGGATTAAAGCTTAGAGATACGGTGTTGATGGGTAAGGGAATAAATAATCATTGCCGTCAGTTTTAACTGACGGTTTAAAGAGTTGATGTTCTATGTGTAAACATTATACAATGTCAATCTATTCCCATAGGGAATGTCGCTCGGTAGAAAATTGTATTCACACATACCACCAGCATTCCATAGGAATGCTACCATGCTGCAAAATACAGGTTGCATACCTAACGGTATGCAGAGATGTTGTGATGTTTCTTTCTTCTACCGAGCGATAATCCCTATCGGGATTTTCATTTATTTTGTTGACATTCACATAATTACATGCTTAACCTGACGGATATGGTTGAAAACGACGACTTTAACAAACAGTGTAGCGAAACACACGCTGCATATTCGGACAAATATCCAAAAGCAACGAAAGTAAGTCATAAGAGACTTTATATATAGGTAAATGGTCGTAAGTCGCCATCTCAAAAAAATTTTAAATAGTCTAAATTGTCATTTTATAAATAGTCTAATCTATTCTGCCACCGCCCTAACCGACTGACCGCCGCTGCGGCCGCCGCTGCCGTACCAGTACGCGTAACCACTGTCGAAGACCAGGGTGTAGGCGTCGTTGACGTAGTCGTAGCGCACCGCACTACTCCAATAGTAGCCGCGCGAGCCAACGATGCCGAGCGTACCGTCGTCGGAGTAGCGACAGCCCGCCGCCGGCAGGAAAATAGAGTTGCCTGTAGCTTTATCAGTAAATTTTCCGCCGATTAATCCGTTATTATTGTTAATCCATTCGTAAGTAACATAATTAGTATCGGTAAGTTTTTGAATCTCAGCCAAAGTAGGCACACGCCAACCGGCAGGACTGGGGTCGTTAGCTCTATCCCAAGTGTCGCCGGCAGGAATACTGCTATCCCATCCGGTTACAGTACCGGTAGCAGGCCATGCTTTTATGCGGTTCCATTGGTAAAACATACCTGAGTCTTCAGGTTTGGCAGCAAATGTGCCGGGTACATCTACATTGCGTGTCGCCCATTTGATGCCATTAATTATTACGCCTTCGTCAAAAGTCAAAGGATTTGCGACAGTAATAACACAATTAGCGGTTTGATTGCCTGCTTTGGCGGTAATTGTTGCCGTACCAACGGATATGGCGATTACCTTACCGTTAGCAACAATGGCTATGGCATTATTACTGTTTGTCCATGCTACGGTTTTATCGGTAGCATTCTCAGGTAGTATGGTTGCAGTCAAGGTGTAGGCTTCGCCAATAGTAAGTGCAAGCGTTGGTTTATCTAAACTAATAGAGGTTACAGCAATCGTTGGTTCATAGGATTATTGGGGTCATCATTTTTGGCGCAAGAGCTGAACAATACAACTACCGTACCTAAGGCTAAGAGCAAACAGAAACTGAAAAATTTTAAACTTCTTTTCATAAAAACTTTCTTATATTGTTAATAATAAATTAATTTTTTAGCAAAAATATAAAATTATTTTCAAAACACATAGACACATAGAACGCATAGATTTTATTTCCGCAAGAAAATTCATACACATAATAGGCGTTGTGTTGGACAAATCGAAATTTTTGATTTTTTTGTTGAAGTCATCTTGAGTTTTACATAGTTTGTTTGAATCTCAGCAATGCCGCATAGCGGCTTCATATATATAGCCGTGGGTAAGCGATAGCGCAGCCCACGGATAAAGATAACCCAACATGCCCCAAGCTCCGTAGGAGCGTTACGTTATCGCGATTGTATCGCCGCTACGCGGCTTGGGTGTGTGTATGGACATATTATCGACCGTGGGTTACGCTATCGCTTACCCACGGCTATATATATGAAGCCGCTATGCGGCATTGCTGCGATTCAAACAAACTATGTAAAAACTCAAGATGACTTTATAAAATAAATTTGTAAAAAGTTTATTTTTGTATTCAAATATTCAATCAAACTAATTTAAAACCATTAAAAATGAGATTTAATCAATTATTCAAACAAATTTCTCCGGAAGAAATATGCGACAACGTATTTACATTGGCAGGCAAAGTTTTTCCGGTTGTTACTGCAGGCAGGGAAGATAATTATAATTCTATGACAGCCAGCGGTGGCGGTATGGGACTGCTTTTTAGAAAACCTATTACAATGCTACTTTTTCCGGCAAAGCGTTATACGCTTGAGTTAATAGAGAAAGAGCAAAAATATACACTATCTTATTTCCCTGACGAATACAAAAAACAAGTCATGTTTTTAGGAAGTAAATCGGGTCGAGACAGTGAAAAAATGAAAGAAGTTGAACTTACAAGTATTATTCTTCCCTCCGGAAATGTGTCTTTTAAAGAGGCCAGACTCATTATCGAATGTAAATTAATCCAAATTACTACCCCTAATTTCCCTGACGATTTTTATTCGCAGGAAGCCATCGATTATATGAGTGAACCATACAAAGACCCGGGCGAACATCGTAAATATGTGTTTGGTGAAATCACCCATGTGTGGGTAAAGAAATAAAATCAAATGACGTATGAAAAATAAAGAATAAAAAAATTGATTGTTTCGTAAAATATTTTCTGCTTTCATTTGTCTTTATAAGTAGAGACGCAGCGCGCAACGTCTTTACAATATATCAATTATTTTAAAAAAATTATGAAAAAAATGAGATTTTTAATGCCAATTGGATTTTTGGCAATAGTAGCAGTGTTTAGCGCTGCAGTGATGTTGTTATGGAATTGGTTAATGCCGGCCATATTCGGATTGACAACTATTTGTTTTTGGCAAGCTTTAGGGCTGTTAGCGCTTTGCCGGATACTTTTCGGCCATAAGGGCAGGAGACATCATTTCGGAGGAATGAGACATCACCACCACAACCCTATTCGAGAAAAATGGTTGAAAATGACACCTGAAGAACAAAAAGAATTTCTGAAAAACCGTCGTTTTGGACACCGTTTTAGACGTGAGTTTTTCCAAAACGACGAATCCGAAAAACAAGAGTAAAGTGTCGAAACAAAATCAACACAATGTCGGAAAACTGATTGCAGAATATCAACCGCAACTCAAATCCTTTATCCGCAACCGAGTTGCCCAAAAGGAAGATGCGGAAGATATTTTGCAGGATGTTTTTTATCAATTGGTGAAAACCATTAATACTGCCCTCAGTCCAATTGAAAATGTTTCAGCGTGGCTCTATCGTGTGGCACGGAACACGATTATCAATCACAGCACAAAAAAACAAGAAACAGAACTTCCTGTATATCAAAATGATGATGACGACGATGGCATTTTGAAAGATTTTTCGGAAGTATTATTTAACAACGAAACCTCACCTGAAATGGAATATTTACGTTCGCTGGTTTGGGTAGAATTGGAAAACGCACTTGCAGAATTACCGTCCGAACAGCGAGAAATCTACGAATTGACGGAATTTGACGGTATTCCGGTAAAAGAAATTTCCCAAACCACCGGTATTACAGTTAATACCTTGTTGTCGCGGAAACATTATGCCGTATTGCATTTACGCAAGCGAATGAGACAATTATATGAAGATATTATAGTTACGTAGTTTTAAATAAAAACAAATATTTTTATTAATTTTGTCGTCAAAATTTGAATATTATACGACAATGAATATCTCATACAATTGGCTTAAAGAATACATTAATACGGATTTAACACCTCAAGAGTTGGCAGCTGCCTTAACTTCCATCGGATTGGAAACGGGCAGCATAGAAAAAGTAGAAGCCATTAAAGGCGGCCTCGAAGGGCTGGTTATCGGTAAAGTGTTAACTTGCGAAGACCATCCTAATTCCGACCACCTGCACATCACAACTGTTGATGTGGGAGAAGGCGAACCGCTGCAAATTGTATGTGGCGCTCCCAATGTGGCAGCAGGACAAAAAGTCGTTGTCGCTGTCAACGGCACAAAATTATATTCGGGAGAAGAAAGCTTTACTATCAAAAAATCAAAAATCAGGGGAGTTGAATCAAATGGAATGATTTGCGCCGAAGATGAAATCGGTATCGGAACCAGCCACGAAGGGATTATCGTACTTCCCGAAAGTGCTGCTGTGGGCGCTCCTGCTAAAGAATATTACAACATCAAAAACGACTACGTATTGGAAGTCGATATTACCCCTAATCGCATAGACGGAGCTTCGCATTATGGAGTTGCCCGTGATTTGGCTGCTTTCCTGAAACAAAACGGAAAAGATGTAAAACTCCATAAACCGGCTGTTGACTCATTCAAAATAGACGACCAATCGGATGCTGTAGAAGTCATCGTTGTCAATACGGACGCTTGTCCACGCTATTCGGGCGTTACAATAAAAGGCGTTAAAGTAACGGAAAGTCCCGATTGGCTAAAGAACAGGTTGCAAACGATCGGGTTGCGTCCGATTAACAATATTGTAGACATTACCAATTACATCCTCCATGAAACCGGACACCCTCTTCATGCATTCGACTTAAAGGAGATACATGGCAACAAAGTCATAATTATGACGCTAAAAGAAGGCGCCAATTTCATTACTTTAGATGGGGTTGACAGAAAGCTAAGCGACAAAGATTTAATGATATGTAACAGCGACGGAGGAATGTGTATTGCCGGCGTATTTGGAGGATTAAAATCGGGAGTAACGGAAAACACGACCGATATATTTCTTGAATCGGCGTATTTTCATCCTACATGGATAAGGAAAACTGCCCGCCGTCATGGATTGAACACCGATGCTTCCTTCCGCTTCGAAAGAGGAGCCGACCCGAATAATACGCTCTATGTATTGAAACGTGCGGCTTTACTTATCAAAGAAATCGCCGGCGGAAAAATATGCGGAGAAATACAAGACGTATACCCCTCTCCTATTCACAATCCTATAATAAATCTTTCCATCCAAAAAGTATATGATTTAATCGGAAAAGAAATTCCGGTAGAAACTTTGATAAATATCTTGGAAAGCCTTGATATAACAATAGTCAAACAGCATAAAGACAGTTTGGAATTAAGCATTCCGACTTACAGGGTAGACGTTTACCGGGATGTAGACGTTATAGAAGAAATCCTGCGCATCTATGGCTACAATAACATAGCAATCGAAGATAATTTGAAATCCAATCTTTCTTACGAAACGGAAACCGATAAAAGTTACAAGTTGCAAAATCTGATTTCCGAACAACTTACTGGTTGCGGCTTCAATGAAATTATGAACAACTCGTTGACGGCTTCTGCTTATTATTGCGGTTCGGAAACATTCCCCATCGACCAATGCGTCAAAATAAAAAATCCGCTAAGTGCAGAATTAGATGTTATGCGTCAGACATTGCTTTACGGAGGTCTGCAAAATATTGAATACAACCGTAACAGGAAAAATTCCGATTTGAAATTCTACGAATTCGGCAATACTTATTTTTACGTTGCCGACAAATTCAAAGAAGGACAAAATCTGTCTGCCATCAGGGAAGAATCTCATTTGGGATTATGGATCACCGGCAATAACATCTCAAATAGTTGGATGCATCCAGACCAAAAAGTCTCAATATTTGACTTGAAAGCTTATATTGAAAACATTCTGTTGCGTTTGGGTGTAAGTCTCAAAAAACTTTCCTATTCACAATATAACGATGAAATATTTTCCGGTGCATTATCCATCAACACTATATCCGGAAGGAAATTAGGCGTTTTAGGTGTCGTACAAAAGAAATTATGTAAGAAATTCGATATTGATACAGAAGTCTGTTTTGCCGAATTGAATTGGGATTTATTGATGAAAGAAATCAAATCGCATCAGACCAAGTTTTCCGAAATATCCAAGTTTCCTGCCGTAAAACGCGACTTGGCTTTACTGGTAGACAAAAAAATCCAATTTGCCGAAATAGAAAAAACAGCGTTCGACACCGACAAAAAACTACTGAAAGAAGTATCTTTGTTCGATGTTTATGAAGGTAAGAATTTACCGGAAGGTAAAAAATCATACGCAATCAGCTTTATTCTTCAAGATGAAGAAAAAACGTTGACTGATAATCAGATAGAATCTATCATGTCGAGAATACAAAAGAATTTGGAAGAAAAATTAAACGCAATATTAAGGTAAAAGGCAAAGGGCGAAAGGCAAACGGCAAATGAAAAGTCCTTATCGTTCGCCTTTTGCCATTCGCCTTTCGCCCAATAAAAAAACAATTATGGGAAGAGCATTTGAATATCGCAAGGCGACAAAACTGAAAAGATGGGGCAATATGGCCCGGGTATTTACCAAATTAGGGAAACAAATCACCATAGCGGTTAAAGACGGAGGTCCCGATCCCGACACCAATCCACGTTTGCGCGTGTTGATTCAACAGGCAAAAAAAGAAAATATGCCGAAAGAAAATGTGGAAAGGGCGATCAAGAAAGCCACATCAAAAGATGAAAGCGACTACAAAGAAATGGTTTATGAAGGATATGGACCTCATGGAATCGCTATTGTTATAGAAACGGCAACCGACAATCCGACACGCACAGTCGCCAACATCCGCAGCTATTTCAACAAACACGGAGGCTCCTTAGGAACCAGCGGAAGCCTGCAATTCTTATTCGACCACAAATGTGTATTCAAAATCGCAGCCAAAGACGGAGTTTCTTTGGAAGATTTAGAGTTGGAATTAATCGACTACGGAGTAGACGAAGTTGCTCAAGATGAAGATGGTATCGTACTTTACGGAGAATTCCAATCCTATTCCGCTATTCAAAAATACCTCGAAGAAAACGGTTTTGAAATCCATAGCGCTGAATTTGAAAGAATCCCCAACGACTACAAAGGCGTTACAGATGAACAACGCACACAAATAGAAAAATTATTGGAAAAGTTCGAAGAAGATGAAGATGTCCAAAATGTTTTTCACAATATGGAATAATCGCTTATCCGCTCTTAAAATACTCTCCAATAATATACAACGGTACATTTTTCATCCAAGCCTCGCGCTTATAGTTTGACAAAGAGGTACGAATGGCTGTTTCGGGTTGAAATTTTTCGCAAAAGAGTTTGAAACTTCTTGCCTTAAGATTTTCTCCCGATTTTGCTTCAACAGGTATGATTTCATCATTACTCCTGAATCAGCCAAGTTTTTCCCACTTGTCTTGCGCCTAAAAATACGAGCGGTTTTCTATTTTTGTTTAATTTCCAATCTATCAATTCTTTAATACTTGTTCTATACATTTTTCTCCCGATATTAAGCTTGCATTTTTACACTTTTCTCTCAAAAATACATTGCAAATATACACTTTTCTCTCAGAAAAACTACAACAATTTCACATTTTTCTCTCGGCAAAAGACTTGCCCAAATCTATGTCGAAGACTTGGGCAGATCTATACCTTAGACTTGGAGCAAGTCTGAAGGGTAGACTTGGGCAGGTCTTTGGCATAGAGTCGCCCAAGTCTGAACCATAGATATGTTCAGGTGTTTTTCCCTAAATCAAATTGACCATCATTTAGACCTTTGTTACTTTTTTATCCCATAAATTAATTAAAATTACACATCAAATTAAAAATTTAGACACAAAAATTTTAATTTCTTCTGTTTTTTTTAATACATTTGTAAAATATTAACTCTATCAATAAAACACAACATTTCTATTCTGGTCTATATTATGAAAATCAAAAAAATATACTCAAATATGAAAACAAATTATCGTTTATTGTTTGTCTTGACTGTATTTATGTTTTGGGGCATCAATCTGTCATCAGCCAAAGATATTACCGTTAAATGGCGCAATGACCTGAACTGGTCGGGAGACATGCACATTTATGCGTGGGATAGTTCCAATGAGTTGTCGGGTGGATGGCCGGGAACAATAGTAACCGCCGGTGGAAACGGTTGGTATTCCTACACGTTTGATGCAGATTCCGTCAATGTTATATTCAATAATGGGAACTACCAAACGATTGATATAGAAGATGTAACTGAAAGCACATGTTTTCGCATCCTCAATGAACAACAGGATTATTGGTACTACAAAGTAGAGGAATTGAATTGCCCGCCACAATCAGACAATAAAATTACCGTCAAGTGGCGTAATGACCTGAACTGGTACGGCAACATGTATATTTATGCATGGACGGATACCAATGATTTATTGTTGAGTGCATGGCCGGGAACAATAGTAACCGCCGATGCGTCGGGATGGTATTCTTATACAATTGAAGCAGATTCCGTCAATATTATATTCAATAACGGATGGGGTGCTCCTCAAACGGTTAATATAGAAAATGTAACTGAAAGTACTTGCTTTCGTATTCTCAACGAACAAGATGAATATTCGTACAAGGTAGAAACACGGGATTGCTCTTTAATAAATAGTCCTACTTATGATTGGAATTTCAGTGATTGGGAAGTGTTTCCTGCAACAACTGGTGTTCCTGCCGGAGAAGCTACAGCTATCGCTGGATTGACGTTTAATCCCGGCAAGTCTATTACAAATTTTGGCGCTATCACTGCCAATAGCAAAACGGTAGACGGAGTAGATTATTCTATGCGTATGCAATTCAATGGCGCAGGTTATTCCGGTGCCCAAGCTACGGATGTGACACCTATGGTCAACTTGCCAGAGCAACGTTTTTTATCTTTTGAAGTTGATGGCGACGTAACTGTAGATATTGTAGGAATTACAGGGTCAAGTGGATCTGATCGTAAAATGTTTCTTACCGATGGTACTAATTTAATTGGTACATTTGAACTTTCAGGTGATAATATTGCCGTTAAACAAACCGTAAAATATACAGGTAATGCTACAACTCTTTATTTGTTTTGTAATGCCTCTTGCAATGTCTATCGTATTACTGTTACTGCCGGCCTAACAAACAATAACAATATTCCCTCCGAATATTGTTATTACGAGATAGGATCTACCGAGGCGCAACGTGCGTATTTATCCATGGAAACTGCCCCCGACGGGAAATTCTATATGACAATTGCTCCTTATTATGTCGAAGACAATACTTCTTTCCGGAATTTCGGATATAATGATGCTCGCGTACAAGCCATGACTGTTAACGGAGATGCCAATACCGGTTTTAAATATTTCACAAGAAGTATCAGCGCCGATAAAATGCAAGTTATATTTACTCCCGTAGCAGGGATGATGAATCCGGGCGATGAGATTTACATCAATCAAACTATTGAATATCAGACTTCAGGAGACAATAACGCATGGCCGACATCTGAGCTCACTTATACTTACGGAACGAACTGTACCGGCGTGGAACCTCCCGAACCTCATTACCCTCCAACGTATGAGTGTGGCGGAAATAATATTTTATCCGGCGTTTCATACGATGTGTCAGCTCTCTATGCTCCCGGTTGGATTGCATCCGATGATTATACGGTCGCATGGGAAAACGAACAACTGTCGATGCATTTGGGAAGCGCTACTTCAGCGGATTGGCAAGCTCAATTTTTCCTCAGACCGGAAATGCAATCCTTAGATGTCGAAAAAACATATTTCCTTTCATTTGATATTGAAACTTCTAAAGATTTGCCCCGCGTGTATATGAAGGTGCAAAAAGATGGCGAAGATAATAATTTTATTGACATTCCTTCATTGATGGTTCCTGCAGGAACACGCACCGTTAAAGGAATTTTTAAGAATACGGGTGGAATTGCCATTACCCAATTTGATATGATTTTGTTTGATTTTGGCGGTAATCCGGCTGATGTAGATATTGTTATTTCAAACATAACAATTTGCGAGAATTATGATGCAAATGTTATTCCTGTTCCCGATAGCGAATTTAATATATTAAAGCTATTCTTTCAATCAACCAACGGTGAAAACTGGATTGATAAATGGGATATTTCTCAAAATGACTTACATCAAAGAGTGTGGAAAGGCGTTAGCGTGAATGAAGGTCATGTGACAGCCATTCAATTACCTTCTAATAATTTGACGGGAACCATTCCTGATCTAACCGGTTTGCCTTATTTGAAAACACTTGACTTGTCGGGCAATTCCATAGTATCCATGAAGTCGGTATTGCCCTCGACTATTACTACATTAAATATGAGGCAATCGTTCGATAAAGGAGAATTAAAATTGGATGGCACGGTTCTGTTCAACGATATTCCTGCTATATTCACCTACGATCATCAAGCTCAAAATTTTGGAATAATACCGATGTTCAAGATTTATGCTTCCAATGTCAGTCTCAACTCACCGACATCGACCGCAACAAACGCGGCCTACTGGCTTAACAATCAAATGGATGAAAATACCAAGCTCGGTTTGGGACAAACGATAGAATTGCGGCAAATGAACGGATCGGCGGCAAACAGTTCTTTATATTATACCGTTGATTATAAACAGGGAGATGCCAATATGGACGGTCTTGTTAACATATTGGATATACAGCAAACATTGAATTATATGCTGCTTGAAACACCCAAGCCTTTCAACTTCAAAGCAGCCGACGTTAATGCAGACAACAAGGTAAATATCCAGGATATTATTGTAACCGTCAACCTCATCCAATCATCGGAATTGGAAAGCCAGGCAACTTTACGTTCTTCTTCAGCTGCTACCGCCGAACTGATGATTGAAAACGGAATCGTTTATCTGTATTCATCGGAAGACATTTCTGCATTCGATATTCGGATTTCGGAAGGTGGTTTGATTTCAGATGTCAAATCTTTAATAAAGGACGAGAACATACAACCTTCCATTAAAGAAACAGGAAAAGGAATAAGCATATTAGCATTTTCTATTTCGGGTGATGCAATTCGGGCGGGAGAAAAAACAGCCCTGTTTACTATCGATTCAGGACAAACAATCAAGGATGCCCTGTTGGTAAACAAATTGGCTAAAGTGGTGGATACCTCCATTACGAATGCTCCTCCTACAGGAATAAAAAAACCTGAACCGGAAAAAATAGAATTATTGAACAGGCCGAATCCGTTCAAGGAACAGACTGAATTTGTTTATTCTCTGCAAGAGTCCGCTGCTTCTGCTCAAATCCGGATTTTCGATCCATTAGGACGTGAAATGGATATAATCAGGAATTTACCTGTTTACGTCGGAGAAAACAGAGTAACCTACATCAATTCCCGCTTAGCAGCAGGCGTTTATTTCTACCGGTTGGAAATAAGCCGTAACGGCAAATTTCAAATAAGTGAACCAAAGAAAATGATAATTCAAAAATAACACAGACAATTATGAAACGAACTATAAAATATGTATTGACAAGCATTTTGTTTTTGCAAGGATTCTTGTTTGTCGCACAGGCAGATAATTATTTCTCCATTCCTGCCATTTCGGCTGAACCCGATGAAAATATAACATTAAATGTCCACTTACAGAACACCGGTAATGTTGCCGGATTCCAATTCCGGCTCTCGTTCCCTTCCGGAACAAAAGTGGAAGTAAGCAATCCGCAATTGACTGCCCGGAAAGATAATCACACCTTATCTTTTAAAGATTTGGGCAACAATCAATACGTGTTCGTGTGTTACTCAATCACGAATGCCGTATTTTCGGGAAGCGACGGAGCGGTATTAAACATGCAAGTGCATGTTCCGGCAACTTACAATTGCGATAATACTTACCCTGTCTCTTTCTCGGAAGTCGTCATTTCCGATAATTTGGGAAACGATATAACAGGCACAAGCACGGGAACAAATATTTCGATTCACAATGCGCCTATTTCAAATTCGGAATACCAGATATTGCGCAATCTATTTATCTATACATCCGGCAGTCACTGGAAAAACCAGTGGAACATCACTTCAAATGATGCACATAATGGGAATTGGTATGGAGTTGTTGTTTCCGATTGTCATATAAGATCAATTGATTTGCAATCAAATAACTTAAAAGGAAAACTCCCTGATTTATCAGGACTATCCTATTTGACAGCACTGGATTTGTCCCAAAACGCATTAGATGATTTGGAGCCGACTTTGCCGGCATTTGCAAACATTGAATCACAGACCATACAAAAAGGTTTGTTGGTAATCAATCCCGAAGTTGAACAAAAGGTTTTGTTGCCTAAAATTTGTGTATACAATAAACAATCAAAATCTTTTACAGCACAAGAAACCTTTTCTGTTTCCTTAGCTAATATAATCAAAGGAACCGGCATTCAAGCGACAACTGACGGATATTTGATATTGCCTGCTTCTTATTTCGCGAATTTTCAGGATAATCAGGAGCTAAAAATTACACAAGAGACAGGAGCGGCAAAAGGTACGGAAGTGTACTATACGCTGAAATTATGCAGCCCAATAGGCGAGATCTCAAATATGTCTCCGAATAATAATATATTCAATAACTTAACCATTGCATTCAATTGGGGAATAGATGATAATATATCTGAATATGATTGGTATATCTGGGAGGAAAATGCAGCAATTCCTCAGACGCCAACCGTATCAAATATTATAGGAAACAGTTATACTTACACAAATGGAATATTGAATTACAATAAAAAATATTTTTGGAAATTAATTGCCAAAAATCCTTGTGATGCAAAAGAAAGCGCTGTGCTTGCTTTTTCAATAGGAAGTCCTCCGGGAAGTTTGCCGGATTTACATGTAACCGAAGTTCACACTTCTTCACCAAATGAAGGCGGTACGCTTACAGTTACTTACACTGTGAAAAATGATGGGTTGGGCGCTACCCCTTCGGGGCAAACGTGGCGTGATTGGATTTATATCTCTCCAGATATTGACGTGCGTACCGGTGACCCTGCAAGTACACTATTACTTCAAGCCCAAAATTTGATGGCATTAAATCCGGGAGAAAGTTACACCAATACAGTTGATGTCAAATTACCTCAAGGACGTAGAGGCAATTACTATATCTTTGTATTTTCAAATCAATCAGATGCTTACAGTATTAATTTTGGTACTGCCGGAGGCATTGAACCTATACCATACACTCCAAGCATAACGGGAATACCTTATCCATATCTTACAGGAGGAACACATTATTCTCCTGACATTCAGGAAACTAATGCTAAAGACAATTTCTTCTACACTTTGATTTACATTACTCCTGCACCTACACCCGACTTGATAGTTTCAAGCATCTCGCAACCGACAAACTGTTATTCTGGCGTACAAATACCTGTAACTTACACTGTTACCAATCAGGGAAAAGCGCAAACGCAACAAAATAGTTGGTTCGACGCCATTTATATTTCACCGGATGCTACTTTGAATATGAGCAATGCAGTTTATCTCGGCGCTTTTAAACACAATGGAATTTTGCCTGTTAGCGATAGTTACACACAAACGCAAATGGTGGAAATTCCTATTTCATTTACGGGGGATTATCATATTTTTTGTGTAGCAGATGTAACGGATGTAGTATATGAAGGTTTGTATAACGACAACAACACATCTGTTTCACCGGTAATATTAAGCGTTACGCTTTCGCCGCCATGTGATTTAACAGTTACGGAAGTTACTGCGCCACAATCTGCTTCAGTATATGAAAAAGTAACGATAAATTATACGGTAAAAAACATCGGGATGAATATTACCCCTACCAATCAGTGGGTAGATAGAGTTTATATTTCTCCTTCACCGGATTTCAATATTAATAACGCTATTGCTTTGATGGCAATACCGCATAGTCAAGCATTGCCGATTGACGGTACGTATAGCAATCAAGCTGACGTAATCATCCCCGACAATATTAAAGGCGATTACTATATTTTTGTAAAAACCGACAGTGAAAATCAAGTGTTCGAGTATACTTACAAAGACAATAACATCGCGAGAGCAGCTTCCTCTGTATCAATTCTTGTACCTGATTTAGTAGTAGAACAAGTAACAGTTCCTACTGCGGTAATTGCAGGCGAACAGGCAAGCATAAGTTACAAAGTGAAGAATGCTGGCGAAGGTAAGTTACTTTCACGCAGTTGGAGCGACAACATTTATTTCAACAATATTGCAGTAAATAAAATTGAAAAAGCAAATATTACCCTTCAACCAGGAGACTTATATACACAGCAAGTTACTTTTACCATTCCATGCGATTTACAGGGAAATAATACGATTAAAATAGTTACTGACGCTGCAAATGTGATTTTTGAAAGCGATGAGAACAATAATAGTTATACACAAACGGTTACGGCAATAGCGCCCGACCTTGCCGCCGGTAATCTGCAAACTTCCGCTTCCGCCAATTCAGGTTATACGATTGATATCTCTTACCAAATCAGCAATATAGGCAATGCGCCTGTGAGCAACAAAACGCTAACCGACCGTATTTATCTGTCTAACACACCAACGTTGAATATGCAAACCGCTACACTTTTAGGCAAATACAGTCGAAATTTCTCACTCGACGCCTCTGCAACGGCAACTGTAAATACCACTGTCCAAATACCGAATGGAATACAAGGCAAGTATTATTTCTTTGCAGTAGTGAACGCCGACACATTAGTATGTGAAGGAGCCGCTCTTGCCAACAATCGCACAGGTGGTAATGCCGTGCAGGTTATACTTTCGGCTGCCCCGGATTTGTACATTGCGTCTTTTCAAGTGGATGACATACTTCATATCGGATACACAAACACTCTTAACTACATAATTGAGAATAAAGGAGATACCATAATAGAAAATAAAACATGGAGCGAAAAGGTTTATCTCTCCAACAGTGCGACTTTTTCGCCTCAATCTGTTCTTTTAGGAGAAAACCGTCATACTTCTTCTTTGGGCATTGATGAGACGGAGGCATTGTCGGTATCATTTGTCATTCCGACAACGGTAAAGGCAGGTTACTATTATATTCATATTATCGCTAATGCCGACAATGATATTTATGAACACAACTACGCAAGCAACAATATTACAGGAAAAGTCATTGAGGTAAAATCATATCCGATCGATATTGCCGCTACTGCAATCGACGCACCCGAAACAGCCAATTGGGGCGAAGATGTAAGCGTAGTTTTAACGGTGGAAAATATCAGCCAAGTGTCCACGTTGATTAACGGATGGGCGGACAATGTCTATCTCTCATCCGACAATATTTTCGACAACAATGATATAGCTCTCTCGAAAGGCGTGCAACACATTGGAGTATTGCAGGCTGGGAACAGTTATCAAACAACATTCCGTTTTACTGTTCCTTATGGAAAAAGCGGCGATATGTATCTTATCGGTTATGCCGATCCTGATGATAAGAATGTAGATATTGACCCTACTAATAACCGGTTTGTCAAAGCAATAACCATTAACAGCATACCTGTACCTGATTTACAGATTGACAGCCTCGAACTGCTTGCTCCTTGCATTAGCGGACAGCCTGTTCAAGTTACTTACCGTGTTAAAAATATAGGCGCTGGCGCTACGCCAAACGTGTGGAGCGACAAAATCTATCTATCGTCCGACAATACTTTGAGCGGCGCCACAGAATTGGTAACTTATAACCGTCCAAGCGGATTGCAGCCGGGCGAATCGCGACGCGATACTTTGACGATAACCGTTCCTATTCCCAATCAAGGCAACCGGTTCTTACTGGCAAAAACCAACATAACCGGAAGTTTCTATGAAAGCAATACAGCCAATAACCTAACGGCAATACCGATTTACGTTACCCTGCCTCCGCCTTGCGACCTCATAGTGGAAGATATTACTATGCCCGAAACCATTACCGCCGGCGCTTATTGGACGGCGCAATGGAAAGTGAGCAACACAGGCACCTCTTCCGCTTCGGGGAGCAATCTACGTGAAGTGGCGTATCTATCCGAAGACCAAAAATTTGATGTGACTGATAAATTGCTTGGCACACTTTCTTCCAACCTTTCGCTTGCACCCAATGCTTCGGAACAACATTCGCTTACGGCGCGTGTTTCAGGTGTGAAGGAAGGCTATTATTACCTGATTGTGAAAACGAATGCATTGCGAGCATTCAACGAAAGCAACTACGACAACAACACCGGCGTTTCTACATATCCTGTATTTGTATCGCTCAAAAACCTGCCTGTCAATACGCCGTTGCCGGACAATTTGTTCAACAATCTGGCAAACGACTACAAGTTGGCGACGGATACGCTTGCGGGCGAAACCATTTTACTCACTGTGCAATCGTCCGACTCATTGCGTGGAGCGGTTAATAATCTGTATGTCAAAAACAACGATGCGGCGGACAATATTCGCTACGATATGTCGTCTGATGGGCAAAGCACAGCCAATCCGCAAATATATCTGCCCTCTGCTGTTCCAGACTACTACGGCGTAGCAGTGCAAGGTGAAACTCCCGTAAGTGACCGGCAGGATATTGTTTTGCAAGCCAATGTGTTGCCGTTTATGATTAGTAAAATAAGTCCGGATTATGGGGGGAATACCGGAAAAGTGACGATAGAAATAACCGGCAGTAAATTTGCACCGACAACACAATATGTTTATTTGCAACAAAAAGATACAATAGGGGAAGATGTTTTGCCTTACAATGTCTTTGCTGACACTGTGATTTATGTTAGTCGCTCTAAAATGTATGCTGTTTTTGATCTTACAGATAAAAAATCAGGTACTTATTCTATAAATGCCGATGATTATGAGCAGTTTGAGTATGCCTATTTACCTGATGCTTTTGTTGTTACAGAAACAAAAGAGAATTTGTCTTATGATTTGTTGATACCTAACAATCCGCGACCCAACAGGGTAATTGCAATGACTCTGATTTTCGAAAATACCGGTAACATAGATTTAGAGAATCGTAAACTCGAAATTGAAAGTATTACCGGTTCGCCTATGGCTCTTACAATGGAGGATATGACGGCAGGTAATACCGTAACTACGCTGCAAATTCCATGCAGTCAAAGCGTATCCAACCAACTGCGACCACAAGAACAAGGTAGTGTAATTATTTTTGTGAAAACTACCAATGGGTTAGTATTTAGTATAGTAGAAATCAAGTAAAAGTAAAAATAAAAGAGAAATGAAAAAATATATTATCATTTTTATTAGCTTTTGGAGTGTTGTACAAATACAAGGACAGGCACAAAATTTTGAAAATCCTTATACATTAAATTTAACATTTTTAAATCAAGGAGACGCTGGTTGGTGTTGGGCTGCTGCTGGGAATTATATGTTTAAGTATTATAAACCGAGGGATCCGTTAGCATTTGCACCTTTGTGTGAATATGTAACTCGTACATTTTATTCGTGGTTTAATCCATGGGGTATTCCTATGTTTGAAAAAGGAGTATGTTACTCTTGTTGTTTTGACATCTACAGTCAGACATGTAATCAAACACTTACATCTCCTTCTAATATGAATAGCAAATGCAATGCTGGTTATAATCCGTCTATTGCGCTAAAAAACTTTCAATTTCCCTTAGAATCATCATACAAAATAGACTTCAATATGATGAGGAAATATTTATTAGAAAATAAGATTCTTCTCATGAGTATGAAAAATGATGTGGTTGGGCATGCCATAGTGGTGGTTGGTTTTTATAACAATAATAATGGTCTTATTGTGAAAACTTGGGGAACTACAGAACATTCACCTATAGTAAACAACAATCAAATACAATTACCTGGTTATAATCCATTCAATATTAGGTATTATGCCTATGTTAAATCAACGCCAATTGACAAAAAACTAACATATACCATAATTCCAACTAATCCTTCTTCTTGTAATGACGACAATGGCTCAATAACCATCAATATGAGCAATCCTAATAATTTATTTGATTTTCACTGGGAACGAATATATCCCAATCCTCAAACATTCAATAATAATACAAATAACACAATATCAAGTTTGTCTTCAGGATATTATGAAGTAAGAATAACGCCTAAAGATCTTGGTTTAGGAGGATATGAAATTACAGATATGATATCTACAAATGGTATTAGTAATTATTTCATAAAGATTGAAAATAACACATCGATGAATTTTACATACGATTTTAATAACCCGAATGGAAGTAATTCTGCAGACCTTTTTTGTAAAGATGGAAGTCTAATGGTCAAGTTTAATATCTGTATAAACGGAGGAAGTGGAGATTATACCTCATTTATTGATGGGATAAATACAGTAAATGGGAAGTGTGTTTCTTTTGACGTTAGTAGAGGAAAACATAACCTATCAATTATGGATAACATAAATAATTGCTATCTGGGATGTGTCATAGATTTTACCGGTAATGATTTTCTAATTAATGGGAATAGTTCTACTCTCAAAAATCCATTTGCTGACAATCAATTATCTGTTAAATTAGCAGCGAAAAAGAAAGGAGAAACAAATAATTGTGATGAAGATGTTAAATACACTTTAGTAGCAACAACTACTCCCGCTAATCTCAAAAATCTTAAATTTCTTTGGGCAACACCTAATGGAGAAATTGAAAGTAATAGTAATACAATAGATGCAACTGATCCCGGTCTATATATTGTGACAGTAAGTAATGGCGATCTCTCTTGTATATCGTCTGCTTCCAGTTCAACTACTATTAAAAAAGAAACAGTCAAATGTCCTCAAGACCCCAACGAAATTTCCGGTAATTTAGGTTATGCCGAGCCTCAATGGGTTGCTCAAAACGAAAAACTAAACTACTCCATTCGTTACGAAAACGACCCCGATTTTGCCACAGCCCCTGCCACGAGGGTAAAAATCTCGATTCCTATCAACAATAAGCAAGATCTTCGCAGTTTCCGTCTAAGCGACTTTGGTTTTGGTTCACACATCTTTACCGTACCTCAAAATACAACTAATTATTATAAACGATTGGATGTAAAAGACGATTTAGGCGTATGGGTAGATGTAACCGCCGGTATAGACATTACGAAAAACGAGGCATTTTGGATTTTCCAAGCCATAGATCCGCAAACGGGTATAGAGCCTGTAAGCGCACAAATGGGATTTTTACCGGTTAATGACAAGGATATAGGTAACGGAGAAGGTTATGTTAATTTCAGTATTCTGCCTGCAACTTCCACACAAACAGGTGATAGCATTTTAGCTCAGGCTTCTGTTGTTTTTGACGATAATGCAGCTCTTGAAACCAATACTTGGTCGAATGTAATTGACGCAGGCAATCCGCAAAGCCGGTTAAACGGTGTTGAAATTCCATCCGATTCATTGGCTGCACAATTCACTTTCACTGCACAAGACGATAAGAACGGTTCCGGTGTAAAACAGGTGGAAGTATATGTTTCTGAAAACGAAGGCGCTTATAATTTGTATGCCGTTTCCCATCCCGATAGTACCATTACTTTCTATGGCGCTTCAGGAAGCATCTATCGTTTCTTCTCTATTGCAGAAGACAATGTAGGCAACAGAGAGCCGATGAAAACGGAAGCCGAATTTAGTCTCAATCTCAATCAAGCACCTACGGATATATTACTGTCGGGTAATTCTTTCTATCAAAACGACTATATGGGTTCTCCTGTTGGTTATTTAACTACCATAGACGACAATCCGAAGAATGCTTATTATACGCTTGTTTCCGGAGAAGGAGATACAAATAACGAACTGTTTGGCATTTATGGAAGTCAATTAATGACTAATACCGATTTCAATTGCAGTAAAGACACAATCTACAATGTTCGTGTTCGTACTACCGACATTGGCGGCTTATGGTTCGAAAAAGCCTTTGAACTGAAAATGATTATAACAAACGTTATAGATACTACTAAGATTCAGAAAACTATTTGTCAGGGAGAAACATTTACGCTCAACGAACAGGAATTAAGCGCTACGGGAACATATTATCAGACCTTGTCGACGGTTTTGGGTTGTGATAGCATTATCCAACTGACATTAACAGTCTATCCTGTCCCCGAAGTCCCACTCGTCACCATCACCGGAACCCACACATTAGTTTCATCTGCTGATACCGGTAATCAATGGTACGACGAAAACGGCCCTGTTGAAGGAGCAAATGCTCAATCGTTTACACCTGATAAAAATGGTATTTATTATGTTACGGTTTCTAACGAATTTTGCGAATCGGAGCCTTCGGATAAATATCAAGTGGATATTTCCGACCAAGCCCTCTTATTATGGGATTGGAAATCAGGATGGTATTGGATTTCCGTCAATCAAACGGAAACCGTTAATCCGGTAACATTCTTCAGTCCGGTGAAAGAATATTTTGTCCGCTTATTGAGTCAGACAGGAGAGTTGATTTATGATCCGCTATACGAATTTGTCGGAGATATAACAACCTTCGATCCTCAATCGGGATATAAATTACAAATGAACGGTGATGTAACAAAAGAACTTTCCGGAACAGTTGCTTCGCCTGCAAACTATATCATCCCATTGCGCAAAGGCTGGAACTGGATCGGATATCCTGCACTTTTGAATCTGGATCTTCCCATTGCCCTTTCAAAATTAAATGCTGAAACGGAAGATGTAATTAAAAGTCAGACAGATTTTGCGATATTTAATGAAACAAGCTGGGTGGGAACACTGACGGCATTAAGTCCGGGAGAAGGATATATGTATTATTCCGATTCAAATAAGCCGCTCGAATATTCTTCCGTGCGGGTCGTTAAAGTAACTCCGGGACTTAAAAGCGCCCTATCCGTATATGAACAGCCTTGGGAATTCAATCCGCACAATTATCCCAACAATATGAACATGGTATCCCAATTATATTCCGATGGGAATATTACTCCGGAAAATGCTTATACGGTAGGAGCTTTCAGTGGAGATGAATGTAGAGGAATTGGTAAATATGTGAACGGCTATTTGTATATAACCATACATGGAGCCAATAAGGGAGAACCCATCACCTTTAAGGCAATCGAAAATCAAACACAAAAAGAAGATCAAATCAAAGAATCTGTCTCTTTTGATGAAATCATTTTAGGAACATTGCGTCAGCCTTATCCGTTGAACTTATTAAAAGCGCCTGAAGGTGAAGGCGCTGCAAGCAAAGAAGGTTTTGTTATCTATCCGAATCCTGTATCCAATCGCCTTTATATCAATGGAGATATTTCAAAAATCAAAAAGCTCCAAATAACGGATGCAGTCGGCAAAACAGTAATGAAAATAAATGATTTGACAAACAACACTTTAGATGTTTCTCATTTATCTCGAGGAACATACACCGTGTCTTTATATACAGGAATGGGAATTTTTAATTATAAATTATTAAAGTAAATAAATCAATGTCATTTAGTTAACATTAGTAAATATATAGGATAAATCATGAAAAAGAGTATAAAATATTATCTGACAAGCCTCCTGCTATGCTTAATTCCTTTTGTTTCCATGGCTGAAAACACCCCCGATTGGGAGTATGATCCCTATTCTTTCCAATACGACTTGTCGATGTATATCTCCATTTATCAAAAAGGAGTTGAGGTACAACAATGGGATAATCTGGTATTGGGCGCTTTTTGTGGGAATGAGTGCAGAGGTATAGCCACTGTTAATCAGGTTCCGGATGGGCTTCGTTATTATTACTTGCGGGTAAAGAGTAATAGCAGCCAAGGAGAAGAGATCTCTTTCAGGTGTTTTGATAAACAAGCCAATAAGGAAATAAATCTTGAGCAAACAATTGTTTTTGAGAACTTAAAAATGTTAGGATATCCAAGCGATCCTTATATTTTGAATCTTCCTTTTACTTCAGTAACAGGTGTTACGCTGAATAAATCTCAATTAACATTAATAACAACAAATACGGAGACTTTGAGCGCAACCATTGCGCCAACTGATGCTACAAACAAAAATGTACACTGGAGCAGCAATAACGAAACAATCGCTACAGTGAGCACAGCCGGTTTAGTAACTGCAATAAAAGCAGGAACTGCAATAATCACAGCAACTACAGAAGATGGAAATTATTCCGCAACATGTAATGTAACAGTAGTCCAGCTTCCAACCGGAATTTACCTAAACAAAACGGAACTAACGTTGAATGTTACGGAAGAAGAGACATTAGAAGTTATTGTAGAACCTGAAGATGCCCAATACATATTAAAATGGAGCAGTCTGGATGAAACGGTAGCGACCGTAGATCAAACAGGAAAGGTAACTGCCATAGCCAAAGGAACATCAATCATAACGGTTACAACAGAAGATGGAGAATTTACTGCTTCTTGCAAAGTTGAAGTTATTTCACCTGAAAATTTGGATTTTACGAAGAGAGCGCAAATTGCTGTCTTCCCTGCTAAAATGAAAGACTCATATTATATCCAAAACGCACCGACAGGAGTAATAATAAATATAATTGATTTGAATGGAATTACAGTAAAAATACTCAAATCAACCGGAGAATCTATTCAGTTGATGTCTCTGAATAATTTATCTCCGGGAATCTATTTCGTTCATGTAAAAAGTAAAAATAATTTCGTCAAAAAAATATTGATAGAGTAACGATTACCAAATCGGTTTTTTCCTATATCTATCCCCTATTCGTTTAAACTCAACTCCTTTCATCCGTTTAGTCATTGCGCGTGAAGGTCGGTGTACAATCCGTTTCAACCAAATGGAACGTAATCTGATTTCACGTTCATCCTGAACAATCCGGCTTGTGGTCGAAACAGAAAAGGTGAAATCTACTTCGTACAAATTTTCAAAAAGAAAAATCGTAGAATATTGGTTATTTAAAAAAAATGCTTACTTTTGGAACATAAAAATATGTTTTTTCAATAAATAAAAAATCCATGGGAACAACTCATTGTCTTTTTTCAAAATTAAACATCGGATTGTCAGGAATTTACAAAAACAATAACTTAAAAAAGTTTTCCATTTTGCTTATTTTATTTGCAATTTCTTTCTCCGGATTTTCCCAAAATCGTACTCAATATTATGACGAGTATATCCAAACCTACAAAAATTGGGCTATTTATTACATGAACAAATATAAAATTCCGGCAAGTATTACTTTAGCGCAAGCTATTTTAGAATCAGGTGCAGGAACAAGCTACTTAGCAATATATGCCAACAATCATTTTGGAATAAAAAATAAACCCGAATGGAGAGGAGAAGTGATTACCAATCCTAATGACAGGGAACTTTATAGAAAATATCCGTCTATACAAAACTCATACGAAGATCATTCCTTATTTCTTACACAAAGACCTTGGTATAAACCTCTTTTTCAATTAGACATAAGAGATTACAGAGGTTGGGCAATAGGGCTACAAAAAGCAGGATATGCAGTAGACAAAGAATATCCTCAAAAACTTATACGGCTTATTGAAACTTACCAGCTTTATCTATATGATCAGGAATTGATAGCGGATAACTAAAGAAACGAGATTTAAGTTAGCCACGAATTACACGAATTTCACTTTTTAGTGTTAATTCGTGTAATTCGTGGCTAACTTATTATTTGTATCTTTGTGTTCAACAAAAAAATGCTTAAATTTGCGGCTTCAAAAAAAAACTATAAAAAAACAATTATAAAATTAAAATTCGTAAGAAATTATTGTTATGAGTAAAAAAAGAGTTTACAGTTTCGGTAACGGACAAGCAGAAGGTCGTGCCGACATGAAAAACCTCTTGGGAGGTAAAGGCGCCAACTTAGCAGAAATGAACCTGATTGGAGTACCTGTTCCTCCGGGGTTTACTATCACGACTGAAGTTTGTACCGAATATAATCAACTCGGGAAAGAAAAAGTAATAGAACTGATTAAATCGGATGTAACAGAGGCTGTTGCCGGTATAGAAAAGTTAACCAATACAAAATTTGGAGATAAAGAAAATCCTTGTCTGGTTTCCGTACGTTCAGGCGCTCGCGTTTCCATGCCGGGAATGATGGATACCGTTTTAAATCTCGGATTGAATGATGATGCCGTAGAAGGAATTGCCAAAAAATCAGGAAATCCCCGTTTTGCATGGGACTCCTACCGTCGTTTCGTACAAATGTATGGCGATGTAGTGTTAGGCATGAAACCCGAATCCAAACACGAAATCGACCCGTTCGAAGAAATCATGGAGCAAGTGAAACATGCCCGTGGCGTGGAATTAGATACGGAATTGAATGTGGATGATTTGAAAGAACTTGTCGCCAAATTCAAAGCTGCCGTTAAAAAACAAACAGGAAAAGATTTCCCGGTTGATCCTTGGGAACAACTTTGGGGAGCTGTTTGCGCTGTATTCGACAGTTGGATGAACGACCGTGCTATCCTTTACCGTCAAATGTACCATATACCCGAAGAATGGGGAACTGCTGTTAATGTTCAATCCATGGTTTATGGTAATATGGGACAAACTTCAGCTACAGGAGTTGCTTTCACACGCGACGCCGCAACCGGAGAAGATATTTTCAACGGAGAATATTTGGTAAATGCTCAGGGAGAAGATGTCGTTGCCGGTATCCGCACTCCACAACAAATCACCACCGAAGGTTCCAAACGTTGGGCTGCTCAACAAGGTATTTCGGAAGCAGAAAGAGCAAGCAAATATCCTTCTTTGGAAGAAGTAATGCCTGATTGCGCTAAAGATTTGATTGAAACGCAACAAAAACTCGAAGATTATTTCAAAGATATGCAAGATCTTGAATTTACCATCCAAGACAGTAAATTATGGTTGTTGCAAACCCGTAACGGAAAACGCACCGGCGCAGCTATGGTGAAAATCGCTATGGATATGTTAAAACAAGGCATAATTGACGAAAAGACTGCCTTGAAACGTCAGGAAGCAGAAAAATTAGATGAACTGCTTCACCCTGTATTCAAAAAAGAAGCGTTGGCATCTGCAAAAGCCATCACTAAAGGTCTTCCGGCATCTCCGGGCGCTGCTGCAGGAAAAGTAGTTTTCCATGCCGACGAAGCTGAAGAATGGGTAAAAAGAGGGGAAAAAGTGGTACTTTGCCGTATTGAAACTTCTCCCGAAGATCTTAGAGGAATGGCTGTTGCCGAAGGTATTATGACTGCTCGCGGAGGTATGACTTCCCACGCTGCTGTTGTTGCCCGCGGTATGGGTAAATGCTGCGTGTCGGCTGCTAACAATGTGCAAATCAACTATAAAGCCAGAACAATGAACATCGATGGAAAATTGCTGAAAGAAGGCGATTGGATTTCGTTAAACGGTTCGACAGGTTTGGTTTATGCCGGAAAAATTGAAACTCAGGAAGCCGAATTAAGCGGCGATTTCGCTGAACTGATGGCTTTGACTGACAAATATGCTAAATTAAAAGTACGCACGAATGCCGACACGCCTAAAGATGCTTCTGTTGCCCGCAACTTCGGCGCTCAGGGAATCGGATTATGCCGCACGGAACACATGTTCTTCGAAGGAGATAAAATCATCGCTATGCGCGAAATGATTTTATCGAAAGATGAAAACGGACGCCGTGTCGCTTTAGCGAAATTATTACCATTACAAAAGGCAGATTTTACAGGAATTTTCAAAGCTATGGAAGGTCTTCCGGTAACTGTTCGTTTGCTTGATCCGCCTCTCCACGAGTTTGTTCCTCATGATGAAAAAGGACAACATGAATTGGCTAAAGTGATGGGTATTACTTACGAAGATATTCATAATCGCGTAGAAAGTTTATTGGAACAAAATCCGATGTTGGGACTTCGTGGTTGCCGTCTTGGAAACTTGTATCCCGAAATCACGGAAATGCAAACGCGCGCTATCTTCGAAGCAGCTTTGGACCTGAAGAAAAAAGGCGTACAAACATATCCTGAAATCATGGTTCCTTTGACCGGTATTCTTTATGAATTTTTGGCTCAGAAAAAAATTATCGATGATACAGCCCAAATTGTATTCGACGAAAGAGGTGAAAAAATCGAATACAAAGTCGGTACAATGATTGAAATTCCTCGCGCAGCCTTAACCGCTCACAGGATTGCTACTGCTGCCGAATTCTTCTCATTCGGTACTAACGACTTAACCCAAATGACTTTCGGATACAGTCGCGACGACGTTGCCAAGTTCTTACCGATGTATTTAGACAAAGGTATCTTGAAAAACGACCCATTCGCCGTATTAGATCAAAATGGTGTGGGCCAGTTGGTTCAAATGGCTACAGAAAGAGGTCGTGAAGCTCGTCCGGGATTGAAATGCGGTATCTGCGGCGAGCATGGCGGCGAACCTTCTTCCGTTAAATTCTGCCACAAAGTTGGTCTGGATTATGTAAGTTGTTCTCCGTTCCGTGTGCCTATCGCAAGATTGGCTGCAGCACAGGCAGCAATAGAAAATTAAGTAATATAATATTTAGCCACGAATTTCACGAATAAAAACAAAAAAATGTAAAGTGTAAATTTGTGAAATTCGTGGCATTACCAATGTATAAGCAAGAAATCTATCGAACTATCCGGAAAAATGTGGAATTGTTGTCGGAAAATCATTCTGCCAATTACCCTTATATCCCGTTATACGACAAGCAATTGCCATCTCCCGATTGTTTACGGATAATCTTAGATAAAATCAGAGCCACCATGTTTCCCGGATATTTCGGAAATCCATTGGTGAATACCTGCTCTTTGCAATATCATGCGGGAGTACATTTGGAACAGATTTATAAATTGTTTTCCGAACAAATATATTTTGCACTTTCTTATGAAAATGAAAATATTGATACTCAACAGATAAACGAAAAATCTTCGGATTATGCGGTGACATTTATAGACAAATTACCCGAAATCAAAAGACTTTTATCTACCGATGTCAAAGCTATCTTCGATGGAGATCCTGCTGCCAAAAGTTTTGGGGAAGTTATTTTTTGCTATCCGGCTATGCGCGCCTTATTAAATCACAGAGTTGCCCACGAACTATTAAAATTGCAAATTCCTCTGATTCCACGAATAATATCTGAATTAGCTCATGCGGAAACCGGCATTGAAATTCATCCGGAAGCGCAAATCGGCGAGTATTTCAGTATCGACCATGGTACCGGAGTTGTAATAGGACAAACAGCCATCATAGGAAATCATGTCCGTTTGTATCAAGGAGTTACTTTGGGTGTCTACAATTTTTCCTTAGATGATGCCGGTAATCCGATCGACGTACCTCGTCATCCCATATTGGAAGACAACGTTACGGTATACTCAAATTCATCCATATTAGGAAGAATAACAATCGGAAAAGGAACAACAGTCGGAGGTAACGTTTGGTTAACTCATAGTGTTCCTCCCAACTCAAAAATATTACAATCAAATGCCGTCGACATAATATAATTAAGAATTAAAAATTAAAAATTAAAAATCAATGTCGTTTAGTTAAGGAAACATCGTTTTACCGTCATTGCGAGGAGGAACGACGAAGCAAACCAGATTACAAGTTTTCTGGTTTGCTTCGGGCAAAGCCCTCGCAATGACGAACACA
>Ga0123357_10000341_pt1 | contig 44180 bp, 32 predicted proteins | sample TergutEmb28metaG_FD_89873 | JGI IMG/M metagenome (GOLD analysis project Ga0123357, IMG submission 89873) | Embiratermes neotenicus P4 segment gut microbial communities from Petit-Saut dam, French Guiana - Emb289 P4 | ecosystem: Host-associated > Arthropoda: Insects > Digestive system > Gut ...
GAACGGCATGGAGGCAAAAGAAGAAATGCCGCCATGGATTTGGAAATATCCGAACGAACATTATACCGAAAAATAAAAGAATATGGGTTGGAATAAATTGATTATATCCTGTGCATTGTTTTTTCTTGTTTCATGCTCTATATCGTATAAATTTGAAGGAGGCAGCGTGAATTATGATCTGACAAAAACCATTCATATCTCCGATTTTCCCAACCGGACGCCTTTTTATTCGCCCATGTCTTCCATGTTTAATTTAGCTCTGCGGAAACGCTTTATCGAACAGACCCGTTTGAAGGAAGTAAGCTCGAATGCCGACATCGAACTGGAAGGGGAAATCAACAAATTTGAAGTAGTGAATACAGCGGTTAAAAGCGATGCGTACGCATCCCAAGCCCGATTGACGATTACAGTTCACGTACAGTACACCAATAATAAGGAAGCCGGCAAAGACGTCGATCAAGCATTCTCTTCCTCTAAAGAATTTCCTGCCACCCAGTCGATTGATGATGTTCAAGACCAGTTAATACCACAAATTATCAACGATATAGTGGATATGATTTATAATTCGACAGTCGCAAACTGGTAAATATCAAATGCAGAATGAAAAGTGAAGAAATTACCGGTTTGATGAAAGGGTCGATTCCTTATACAAAAAAAACGCTATCCCATTTATCGGATACGATTGAGAAATATCCTTATTTTCAAACGGTACGTTTCCTTCATACTTTGAATTTATTACATCTGAAGGATGCCCATTTCCTGTTTGATTTGCGCAGGGCGGCTATTTACGTTCCGGATCGCAAGCAGCTTTTCTTCCTGATTGAAAGTGGTTTTTTTGACCCTGAACTAATCAAGGCATTAGAAGAAGAAACACTTTCCTTTGATTCCCCTTTCGAATTAATTGACGCTTTCTTATCGGAAAACGAAAACGATAAGAAAGCGGATTTAGAACAGGCGGAAATCGAATCATCGCCCTTATCCTCCGATTATGTTTCTTATTTTCTTTCCGATAAAGCGGAAAATGAAGAAACGCCTCCGCTGCAACATCAGGAAGTGATTGACAAGTTTCTGGAAAAAGAGGCTGTCTCGCCCTTGAAAATAAAACTCGAACAGACGACGCCCGAAGAAGAACTTTTGGAACCTCTTTCGGAATCAATAAACGACGATAGTTTTTTTTCCGAAACACTGGCTAAAATCTACATTAAACAGAAGAAATACGATAAGGCTTTGGAAATTATCCGTAAATTAAATTTGTTTTATCCGGAAAAAAATCGTTACTTTGCAGATCAAATTCGATTTTTAGAAAAATTAATTATTAACACAAACAAAATAAAATAAAAAATGTATTCTTTAATTTCAATTTTAACTGTTATTATTTCCATCATTCTGGTTTTTTTCGTAGTCATTCAAAATTCAAAAGGCGGCGGCTTAGCTGCTGGATTTTCATCTTCCAACCAAGTGATGGGTGTTCGTAAAACAACTGATTTTCTTGAAAAAGCAACATGGTCGCTTGCCGGCGCTATTGTAGTCTTTAGCTTGGCTGCCACATTTTTTATGCCGAACAAGACAGCTACCGCCAAAGATTCCTCTATCCGGGACGAAATTCAAAATACAGCGCCAGCCAATCAAACTGCTATTCCTGATTTTGGAACTGCTGTTCCTAATAATGAAAAAGGGAGCGAACAAACGCCGCCCCCTTCCAAATAAACTTAATCCTGTGTTTGCCGCTTCAAAATAGATTTTCGTTTAACTCCTTTTACGAGAGCCTTTCCTGCTATCAGAAGCACACAGCAGGTTATCATCACTATTAATCCATCGCCGATTGGCGCTCCTTGTCCAATACCGCCCCCGTTGCCCGGTCTGTCTGTACCGGGGCTGCTGGGGTTGGCGGGTGAAGTTCTAAACAATCCGCAACCGGAATCTACTTCGGAAGGGGACGGTGAATTACTGAATATCCCCCCTGAATATTGGTCGCTACTTGTTGTTTGACTCGTATATATTCCTCCTGCATAACTTGTGGTTATTGCAGTAAGCAAAAAGATTACTGATGCAATTACTGTTTTTTTCATTTGTTTAAGAATTTAATTAATTTTTACCGTTTTGATATTGTTTTTCGTTATTACCTTGACAATCAGCGGAGAATTGCCAAAGTTACCCTGCAAGGGATAGTATCTTGCATTCGAATTGTTTTCATACAGTTTTCTTCCCATTAAATCATATACTTCCAATTTTTGTACAGGCTCGGACGAAATAACATAAAGCCCTTTCGAATCTCCATACACTTTAATATCGTCAAAACTGTCAACATCAGGCAAAGCGGTCATTGAATTACTTATCCTGAGCGAAAACCGCCCGTTTTGAATACCTTTTTCAGTATGATTGAAAGAATAAGTATAACTCGATTTTCCTGTCAGATCAACTATTCTATTTTCCAGAGCGTCAATCAGTTCAATTTTAGAGGCTTTGAAATAATTGTCCATACCGGTGAAAGTCAGGCTGATTTCTCCTGTCTGTTCGGTCTTAATACCCAAAGGAACAATAACTTCCCCCTGGTTATTGATAAAATTGATGTCCACCGGAATATCTCCCGCCAAAGAATATATTTCCGGAACATAATTGAACGGGGAAAATAATTTTTTGACGTCTTCGCCACCAACAAAGCTGTTGTTTGCTCCGGTTTTATATCCGATTACCGCATGAGAGCTTGCATATTTGTTCCCGGCTTTGATGCGCAGGATATTTTCTTCTACCTCAGTCCGAGCGCTCCTCAGATTAGATGGAGACGACTGACGAACCGTTGATATATTTCTTACGTTAAAAACAACATCTCCACCCTTATATTTCAGGAAAAAACCTTGCATCGGAGCTACAAAAAGCGAATTATCCGAAGGGTTTGATGCAATTCCGCCGCCATCGCCGTCAATACCGAACGAATCAAAACTTTTTCCGTTCCAGATTTTGTATTCGGGTTCAACAGAGCCTGTATTGTCGTTATAAAACGCAGCCATGTCGATAGAAGACATATAGGGATTGCCTGCCAGAAAATAGTCGCCGGCTTTCAAATCTGAGACCGGATGCTTGATTGAGCTTTCAAAGACCCAATCGCCGCTGTTGGAATCATAGTATTCGGGAGCAAAGCGGTAATTGCTGTTATCGGATTTACGCTTGATGGACTCTCGTCTGCCTGTCAGGGAGTTAAATCCCGATGGGTCGTCAAGAACATAATAAAATGTGCTTTCGTTTGATTCTTGATTATATACTTGTGTGCGATGAGCATACAGGCTCGTAGAATCGGCAAAGAAAGGCAGTTCGAGGATACCGTTTATTTTTTCAATACCGTAGTTTTCTCCGCTCCGTACATTCGGCAGATAGTCTAAGTCGTTTAATTTTACATCATTGAAATAGCCAAATTCTTCACATCCTTGGTTACGTTCGTCATCGCCTGTATGGTCGTATCCATACATGAAGAATGCAAAACCGTTTGTACTGTTCGTTGCAACTTGTTCAACCATACTGTTATATGTAGTTGTCCAGGTTCCAACAGGATAGTCCTGTTTATCCTTGATAACAGGCCCGAACTTTTTCAGGAAAGTGAGCGGGAAACCTCCGAAGCCCAAATCTCCGGTAACAACGTCTTTCAGCGGAGAGGAAAGCATGTACCAGCGTTCCCTTTCTATCTGAGCGGTGGAAACAGAGGCGGAATACAGCATCCGGTCGCAAGTAGAATTGCTTTTGAGTACAAGGTTTTTATCATCTCTTTCGACTGCCTGCAGCACCTGGCTAAGTCCGAAATTGTACTGGACATGCGCTTTTTCGTAAGTCAACAGGTCGGGACGTCCCAGTTCGGCGCCGGGCATAAAATAAATACTGTTACAAACGGCATGGCTTGCCGGAGTCAGTTGGGGATAATGGGTGCTGTTGCCGGGAATATAGACGTTAAAGCACGGTGTCGGCACAATGGCAGGCGTCCAGTTGGCAGGATTGTTCCATCGCTGTTTCTGGGTATTCGAAGCGCTGGGATTTGCTTCTGGCGTCCATACAACGGAACCTTTTCCTGCATAGAAGTGGGTTGTCAGGGTAGTCTCGCCTACTCCTGACGGAACGGTCATGCTGAGCGTGTAATATCCGTCCTGCAAGTTGACGTTAACTACAGATTTGTCGCGGGATTCATCTATTTCTTCTCCGTTGAGTTTCCAAATGATAGACTCCGGCTTCGCTACATAGACAGCTTCAAAAGTAAAATTATTTTTGTCGCAATACCCTTGTCCGTCCATGACGCGATAATCTTCTTCGTTGACTGTGAAAGTACATATCCCATATCCTTTGTATTCGCTCGGAGAACATACCTGACGGTAAGGCAAATCCTTACCTTTGTCGTTTACCCCGATAATAATTGATGTAATGCCGGAATAGCTGCTAACATCTTCAAGCACAAACGATACCGCCAGCGTATCGCCAACTTGAATACTTTCGTCAATAAATTCAAGTTTTATTATGCTGTCTGTCGTCACAGTATTTTTGTACATAGTCACGTGGATAGGCGCCATCATTCCGGCGTCTCCTATGTTGGTCAGATTTCCTGAAACGACAATCGTATCGTTGGCATAAGTAAATTCGGGTTCTCCCAACCATTGTATATTAGGCAATATCCATTTGGGGCATCCGTATCTGTCGAATAAAGTTTGCTGCTTCAGGAATCCGTTATAAGGTTGCACCACGCATCCGCCGGTAAACATAGTTGCAGGATTCACCTGGAAACTGGGAATACTGAGGTCGCTATTTACGTTCACCGCATTGTAAGCCCATTGATTCCAAACCGTACGGGCAGGTCCCCATTCTTGCCCCGGCAAATGTTCATAGATATACACATATCCTTTACCTTCTTTGGCATCCTCCGGACTGTCGCTTCCGAATACGACTATATTCGCATGTCCGTCGCCGGTTACGTCGGCTACTATCGGAAATTCATTATAGGCAGCTGAGTAACAGATAGATTGCTCATTTTTGGCAAATAAATCGACAAGTTCATTTTTATCGCTGTCATAATTAAATATAAGCAGCTCTTTTTCGTCGCGATAGACCAATTCCATCCGGCCATCCTGATTAAAGTCGAACATACTTAGCGTAGTTGAGCCGTCGGTGTCGGAAGTTTTGTAGGTTGTCAGCTTTGTCAACGAATTATTATTGTGGTCGAACGTATATACATGCAGTCGTTCTTTGGTAGATACGCATACTTCGGGTCCTCTGACGCCATCCAGATTTCCGATGAAAGGTATGGAGGGGCCGTTTTCTAAACCTGTTGCAGGGTCGCCCGCGCCCAAAATCATTATGGGTGCATCGCCGAATAATTTTCCTGTTCTTCCGTCATAAGCCATTAAATAAGGAGCATCGTCTTTACTGTATGTTACAATTACATCCAAATACCCGTCGCCGTTGAGGTCTGCCACTGCCGTTGCGCCGTCTATGTCGATGTCGGCGCCCGGATTGACGTCTTTAGCGCTAAGCAACAAACGGATCTTCGATTCTGTCGTATCATTGGCTGCAGCGGGAATCTCAATCTTATAAATATTAGGCCCTGCCACAAACTCCAACTTTCCGTCGTTAACCATATCGATAACGGCAGGAAGGTAAGGCAGCGAGCGAATGGTACTGTCGGCTGCATAAAATGCGTGTCCGGCGCCGTAACCGAAAGTAAAATCAGGACCCATCTTCGCTCCCATATCCAACAGTAACTTTCCTGTTGCCGCATTGTATATCTTATCTTTCACAATCACTTCCGGCGTGCCGTCGTTATTCATGTCGGCTATTAAGATATTGGCGCATATACTGTCGTTACAGGATGTATAAGGAATATTTGATTGCCAGTCGCGCTCGCCGGTTGTCAAATCGTAGCACACTAAATAATTATCACGGGGGCCTCTTTCGATTCCTCCAGAAGCAATAAACAGTTTTACGCTATCTTTCACTTTTGCTATGGCGCGTGTTCCCGAAGCGATATAGAAAGAATCTACCTGTATTTTCTTTTCGTAAACTCCCGTTTTTCCGTCGAAAATAGCGATTTCGTCAGAAATCCAGTTCACCCGTTTAGGCCCGGCGTCGGGCGTTATGGCAGCCAAAATCTTAACGTTTCCGTCGCCATAAATATCGCCTACCAACGGCACATCCATTTCGGCGATATAGTCGCCGAGGGCAGTTCCTTCGCCTGGACGGGTCTTCGTTCGTAATTTGATTCCCCAAACCGAAGGTTCCGGATCTCCCGTACAATTGCCGGGAATAATATTTTCGAGACAGTCAATCACATTCACATATAACAAGACGGTGTCCATCAGATCTTCATCGCATAAAATTCTGAATTTCAAGTTATCCTTTCCCTGAAAATTCACGGTCGGAGTGTATTGTAATTTTTTATTTATATTTAACCCGCTTATCGATTCCGCATATTTAGGCTGATCAAGCATTTCAATGGTTATATTCCCTGTGCAATCGTAGTCGTCCATTGTCAATACGTCAATTTCGGAGAAAGGGGTACAGGAAAGCACTACGGCATGCCGTTCGCTTACTTCGGCATTACGCCTGTAGGTGATGTCTTTACCCGTTATGTTTTCTGTCACGTTTGAGGTTGATACTGGCGATATTTCCGCCGTGTAGCCTTTTTGTTCCGATGCGGTAATGACTACATTTGACCCTGAAGGTATATCCTCTATGATGTACTCCCCTCTTGTCGTAGTCGTTACGCTCTGTTGAGCGCCGCCTTCAACGGTGTAGTTTACAGCAACTCCCGTATTGCGTGTTAAACCGCGTACCCTCCCGCTTATGGAATACGTCTCCAAAAGGTTGCGTTTTGCAGCTCCTACAGTATAATAGTATGTACAGAAAGATCCGGCTCCCGAGTGAGCCAGTACAATGACTCCATCCGGATTATCAACCAGGATTCTTGTGTCCAATCTATTAAAGATATTTTTGTCCGGAACAATATAGCTTTCGCCAATGTAATATCGTCCATAAGAATAGCCGCTGTTCCCAATATTATTTGCGACCCAGCTAAAATTCGGTACACTTTCTGCAGGCTGGGCAGGATCTCCGTTAAGCGACATGGTTGTACTGCTTTTATTTGCAGTAGGAACAATAATCATAAGATAATGATCCATTGCCTGATACACATGCTGGCTGGAAAAATCGAGAGGGCTTACAAGCACATTGTGCGTCAATTGCTCCATCGGAGGTAACCAGGCAACAGCAGGAGCAGCTATTTGTGAGCTGCTGATTCTTGGTTTTTGATAAGCGCAAATGCCAACTGGCTTGTCTGAGGTTATATAACAAGCTGTACTTGTGCCGCTAATGGTATTACTGTATTCTTCCATTACAAGATCGTAAGTATAATAATTAGGCGGTTGACCGGTGATTGTAAAAGAACCTGTCTTTCCATTTGAATAAGTGAATGTAATAGTGGTAGGAGTATCTTTGGCATAAATTTTGAAAAGGCCGGAATTAAAATGATTATTCGGCAAAATGAAATTTTTACCCCATTGGTTAACCGGCGCTAATTGTTCAAAGTTATGATTGTATTGATAACTTTTAACTGAAGAAGAAGTATAGGTAGCTACCTGCCCCTGTGTAGTAGAATTGAAAAGAGCAACCGGCTTATCAGATACAATATGCGTTCCATGCGTATTTCCACCCGTAGAATAGTAAAAATACACGCCTCCTTCATTCAACGTGGCGAGAATCTGTGCACCTAAACTTGTAGTCATGGTAACTTGGGTATTGTTCTCTTTTGCAACCACAATATATCCGTCACAATTAGGATTTCCAGCATAAGGGTCAAGACCAATATTATAATATTCCATTCCCCAAGTTTCTACGGGCCAGACAAGGGTAGCTTCAATCGAGCGGTTAGCGCTGGTTACCGCAACCAGTGTTATTGGGTTCGTAGCAGTAACCTTGATGGATTTCATATTCGACGACGACGACGCTGGCGATGCCGAATAAGCGGCTGTCGCTTGCGCTTTCGACAATGGGTAATCTTTGATTGTTCCTGCCGGTACCGAGAACGTCGTATTAAGAGCAGGGTTATCCATAAACGACAAGGTTACGTCTGCCTCCTCAGCGGTAGTTATTCGCAGCAACAATTCAACATTATAACCGGTACCGGAAGCAACAATAGCAGCTTCCTGGTTATTTTTTCCGAATGCTACATAAAATTCCGTTCCGGAACTGGAACGATCCAATTGAGCAAAAGAATGAATCGATGCGATAAAAGAAAAAATCAACAAGCAAATTATTCCCTTTATTCGTCTGTTTTTAGTAAGTTTCATAATTTTATAATTCATGTTATTCATATTTGAATCTCTATAATTTTTATGACAATATGTAATAATTCAAGTACAAAATTATAGTAATCTGATTTCTATGACAAGACAAATGAAAAAAATAATTAACGATTTTTGTAGTGAGATTTTGTATGAAATATATTATAAATTTTTATTTATCAAATTCTGATACTAAAAATCATTTTCTGACTTTTGTGTTTTTTATGTCAAATAATACTGTTTTTAAGCGTTATTTTTTAAGTCGTTTTTTGTTTAATTTTAGCTGTATTGTCAAAAAACGATAAAGAAAAGTTTAAAGCGCTAAAAAGTACGTCAGGCTTACGCAATTAATCCAAATAATTTACTACCTTTGTTTCCAAATTCAATGCTATTGATATGAAAATTTTATTTATCGGCGGCACCGGAACTATCAGCGCAGCGATTTCCAATTTATTGATTTCGCAAGGGCATGATTTATACCTGCTGAATCGTGGACAGCGTAACGAAGCGCTTTCTGCCGGCGCACACTGTTTGATTGCCGATGTGAACGATGAAGTAACAGTAACAGAATTGATTAAAGAGTTGAATTTCGATTGTGTAGCTGATTTTATAGCCTTTGTTCCGGAGCATTTGCAACGGGATTACCGTTTGTTCAAAAATAAAACGAAGCAGTTTATTTTTATCAGTTCCGCTTCGGCATATCAGAAACCATTGTCCGATTACAGGGTTACGGAAGCGACTCCGTTGGCTAATCCCTATTGGCGGTATTCGCGGGACAAAATCGCCTGCGAGGATTACCTGATGAAACTTTATCGCGAAGAAGGATTTCCGGCGACTATTGTTCGCCCGAGTTACACTTACGACGAACGGAAAGCGCCGCTGGGCATTCATGGACGAAACGGTACCTGGTCGGTCGTCAAACGGATAATAGACGGCAAACCGGTGATTATTCAGGGCGACGGCTCTTCCTTGTGGACGATGACGCACGCCGGTGATTTTGCAAAAGCTTTTATCGGGTTAATCGGAAATATTCACGCTCGGGGCGAAGCGGTTCAAATCACTTCGGACGAAACGCTCACCTGGAACCAGATTTATCAATGTATTGCCGACGCAGTAAACAAACCCTTAGTAGCGGTTCATGTTTCTTCCGAATTTCTTGCAGCGGCAGGCTCGTATGATTTCTACGGAGGATTATTGGGGGATAAAGCCGTTTCGGTGGTTTTCGATAATACCAAACTAAAACGCTTAGTTCCGGGATTTGTCGCCGGAAAACGCTTTGACAGGGGAATCAAAGAAACAATCGACTACATACTGGCTCATCCTGAATACCAGTTGGATGATGAAGAATTTGACCGTTGGAGCGATGAAGTCATAGAATCTTTGCAACAACTGTCTCAAAAAATAAAAAATAATTACAAATAAATATGATGCGATACAACACGCAAGAAAAGCGCTTAGCGTTGCCGGAATACGGCAGGAATATCCAGAATATGGTCGATTACTGCGTCTCTATCTCCGACAAGGAAGAACGGACGCGATGCGCCAATGCCATTGTTACTATTATGGGGAGTATGTTTCCTCATTTACGCGATGTCAACGATTTTAAACATATTCTTTGGGATCATTTGGCTATCATGTCCGATTTCGCCCTTGATATAGATTACCCGTATGAAGTGATAAAACGGGAAGATTTGTATATCAGACCTCAAAGACTGCCTTATTCTCAAGGAAAAATAGCTTATAAACACTATGGCAAAATCCTTGAAAATATGATTAAAAAGGCAAATGAACATGAAGATGGCGAACAAAAGGAATACCTCGTTTCCCTTTTGGCTAATCACATGAAAAAATCATTTTTAACATGGAATAAAGAAAGCGTTGACGACCGGAAAATATTCAAAGATCTGAAAGAACTTTCGAATGGAAATATTGTAATGAACGAAGAATACCATAAATTAACGGAGTCGAAGGATATTTTGATGAAAAAGAATAAAAATCTAAGTCGCAGACAAAATAAGTAAAATGGCATCTTTTATTATTGAAGGTAAACATAAACTATCCGGAGATATTTTTCCTCAAGGCGCTAAAAATGAAGCGCTTCAAGTAATCTGCGCAACATTGTTAACTTCAGAGAAAGTAACCATCAACAACATCCCTGATATTCTTGATGTGAATAATCTGATTATCCTGTTGAAAGAAATAGGAGTGAAAGTAGATCGTCTGCGTCATGGAACTTATACTTTTCAAGCTGACAATATCAATCTTGATTACCTTAACGCCGAAGAATTTCTGAAAAAGAGCGCCTCGTTGCGCGGTTCCGTCATGCTGGTAGGACCGTTAGTCGCCCGTTTTGGCAAAGCGCTGATTCCCAAGCCGGGAGGTGATAAAATCGGACGGCGCCGTTTGGATACGCATTTTCTCGGCATTCAAAAATTAGGAGCTGATTTCAATTACGATGTTGACCGTCAGGTTTACGAAGTGAAAGCGGAACGATTGAAAGGCGCTTATATGCTGCTGGATGAAGCATCCGTAACCGGTACCGCCAATATCCTGATGGCATCCGTGCTGGCAGAAGGAAAAACGACGATCTATAACGCCGCTTGCGAACCTTATTTGCAACAACTGTCCAAAATGCTGGTTGCTATGGGCGCAAAAATTGAAGGTATCGCCTCCAACCTGCTTCGTATCGAAGGCGTTGACCATTTACATGGCTGCGAACATACCATTCTGCCCGACATGATTGAAGTCGGAAGTTTTATCGGAATGGCGGCTATGACTCAATCGGGAATCCGGATCAAAAATGTTTCTTACGATGATTTGGGATTGATTCCGGACGCTTTCCGCAAATTCGGAATCATTGTCAATAAAGAAAGGGACGACATCATTGTGCCGGCTCAGGAATCGTATTCGATTGAAACATTCATCGACGGTTCGATAATGACTATCGCCGACGCTCCCTGGCCTGGACTGACTCCCGACTTGTTGAGCGTCTTGCTCGTTGTCGCAACGCAAGCAAATGGAAGCGTACTGATTCACCAGAAAATGTTTGAAAGCCGTTTGTTTTTTGTAGATAAACTGATTGACATGGGAGCGCAGATTATTTTGTGCGACCCGCACCGCGCAACCGTCATCGGCGCCAATCGCCGGTATTGCCTCCGTGCAGCCAATATGGTTTCACCGGACATCCGCGCGGGTATTGCCTTGCTGATTGCAGCCATGAGCGCCGAAGGCACCAGCCGGATTCACAACATCGACCAAATCGACCGCGGCTATCAGGATATTGATAAACGGTTAAATGCGTTAGGCGCACGAATCACGCGAATATGATCAGTCGGGACGAATTGGTTCCTGTCGGGCATTTTAGAAAACCGCACGGCACAAAAGGTGAAATCGTGTTTTCCTTTACAGATGCCGTTGCGGGCTTGACCTGCAATCCCCTCAATAACGTTTTCCTCATCTGTGAAATAGACGGTATTTTTGTTCCGTTCCGTATTGAAAACTCTCGGTCGATTACCGATTCGTCGGCATACATTCAATTGAAAACAATTGATTCCGAAGCAAAAGCTCGCGAACTCGTTCATAAGGAAGTCTTTTTGCCTAAAAATCAGGTTGGCGTAGCGGTTAAAAACGATTCTTTGACTTATGATTATTTTATCGGATTTACGCTGATAGATGAACAACTTGGAAAAATCGGCAGCATTGTCGATGTTGACGCAACCACCATTAATACCCTGTTTATCGTTGAGAACGGAAATGAAGAAATTCTGATTCCGGCTGTGGAGGAATTTATACTCCAAGTGAATGAGAATCAAAAAGAATTGATAATGACATTACCGGAAGGGTTGATAAAGTAGGATAATCGCTTCATCAATTTCGCCGTAAACTCATGATTCTTCAATCCCCAAGCAGGCGCAATCAACAAATCTTTAGGGGATTGGGAAACAAAACGGTCGATGATGAAATCAGGGTTCAGGCGTTTCATAAAATCAATACACAGGTCGATGTATTCCTCCACCGTATAAGCGTGGAAAATTTCCGGATGCTCTTCTACTTGCCGAGCTAATTGTGTATTCCGGATTAGTTGCAGCTGGTGCAGTTTGACCGTAGTAATCGGCAAAGAGGAAATCTTATCCGCGTGAGAGAGAATCGTTTCGCGAGATTCTCCGGGGAGACCCAAAATCAGATGAACGCCGGTATATATCTTCCGTGCGGCGGTTCGGAGAATGGCATCGACGGCGTCTTCGTAAGTATGTCCGCGGTTGATTCGCTGCAATGTTTCGTTACAAGTCGATTCGATGCCGTATTCTATCAATACAAAATATTCCGATGCAATTTTTTCCAATACGTCCAACAATTCGTCGGGCATGCAATCGGGACGGGTGGCAATGATTAATCCGACTACATCGGGATAGTTTAGTGCTTCACTGTACTTTGCCAAAAGATTTTCTATCGAATCGTAGGTGTTGGTATAGGATTGGAAATAAGCAATGTATTTCATTTGCGGGTATTTACGGGAAAAGAACCGGATACCTTCATCTAATTGCTGTCCGACCGGTTTTTTGTTTTCTGCATATTGCGGGCTGAATGTTTGGTTGTTGCAATACGTACATCCTTCCTGCCCTTTCTTCCCATCACGATTGGGACAGGTAAATCCCGCATCAATGGATATTTTTTGTACCTTGAACGGGAAAATTGTTTTTAAAAAGTCGCTGAAAGTGCGCGAAAAATATGCGCGAACTATCTGTTCCTGCAAATAATTTATTGTTTATATTGCGTTATTGTATAATGTTTGTATTTGTTCTTTTAGAGGCAATAAGTCCTTTTGAATTATTCTCCACAATCGCTCTTCCATTATTTGGTAATAGCCATGCACCAACACATGCCGCAAACCAATTATAGCATCCCATTCTATGTTGTTATTTGTCTCTTTAATTTCTTTTGACAATTTATAGCTTGCTTCTCCTATATCCCTAATTTTCTCTCTCATAGACTAAAATTTTTTCATTATCAACTGATTCTTGAGCCCAAGTGCGAAGTTGCCCTTCTTCTACCAAATCTACTTTTTTATGTAAAAAATCTTTAAGTTTATTCATTAACTTGACATAATCAAGTAATGAGATATCTGCGTCTTTATCAAAGCGAACCAGTATGTCCACATCGCTCTTGCGAGTTTCTTCGCCTCGAGCATAAGAGCCAAATATCCATGCTTTTTCAACCGGATAGGCAGGAAAAAATGATTTTAATTTATTTACAACAATTTGCTTCATTATGATTACAAAATTAAAACAATATTTGAGAACACACAATTTATTTAACCTATTTATTTCGTATTACCCGAAAAAAATGTATTACTTTTGTTATTATAATTCATAATTTAAAATTTACTGCATCATGGCATTATTTGATACAATCAGTCGCGACATTCAAACGGCAATGCTCGCAAAAGACAAAATCCGTTTGGAAGCTTTGCGTGGCGCAAAGAAAGAATTTTTAGAAGCTAAAACAGCTAAAGGAGCCGACGGCGATTTGAGCGACGAAGCGGCAGTGAAAATCCTGCAAAAAATGGTGAAGCAACGCAAAGACAGCGCCGCCATCTACGAGGAACAACATCGACCGGAACTGGCTGAAAAGGAATTAGCTGAAGTTGCGGTACTGGAAAATTATCTTCCCCAAGCCCTGTCGCCCGAAGAATTGGAAGCAGCTATCAAGGAAATCATTGCTCAGGTGGGAGCCACTTCCATGAAAGACATGGGTAAAGTGATGGGCGCCGCCACTCAAGCGCTTGCAGGGAAAACCGAAGGGCGGTTGATTTCGGAGAAGGTGAGGCAGTTGCTGGGATAGCCTGATTTCCGTATTTAATTGACACAAATATATTGATTTGAAGTATCAACAACCTAAAACAAACCGCAAAGGACGTAAAGAAAGAATTTTTAATTTCAATTTCTTTACGCCCTTTGTGGTTGTTCTTTAAACCAACCGTTGAGAGAAAGTTGAATCTACGTATTACTAATACTGCAATTCCCCGCTAAAATCAGCGCTCACATCTTTTCCCGCCAAGCCATCGGCAAAACCTTTGTAGGCTTGCTTACGGGCATAATTAGCATCCCAAAGACAGGGAGCGTCATTGGGTATCCAGTTGACGTGTTCGTCAGGATTATCGGAAACGCCCCAAACAGTTATTCCATATTGTTGCGCTGACGGAATATTTTTCATATAGGAGTCCACAACGTAATGATACAGATTTGCTTGCGTTGCATATTGATCTGCCGTAGGCGAAGCGCTTCCTATGGCAATATCCATTTCCGTAATCTTAATCAGTTTACCTGTTGCCGCCAATGTTTTGAACATATTATCAACCGCGGTTGTATCGGTCGTTAAATTCATGTGCATTTGCGTCCCGATGCCGTCTATTTTAGCGCCTTGACTTTCAATATATTGAACATAAGTAACCATTCCTTGCAGTTTAGCTCCGTTCAACGATTCAAGACCGTAATCGTTGATAAACAGTTTTGCATCAGGGTCGGCTGCCTGCGCAGTTTTGAAAGCGGTTACGGCATAATCTTTTCCGAGATAATACGACCAATAGAATGTACTCGTTGCTGACAGGTCTTCCAAACCGGCGCGTACTGCTCCATTATCATCCAACGGTTCGTTCACAACATCCCATGCGCCGATAACGCCTTTGTAATGCGTAACGACTGCATCAATATAATCAATCAATGCCTTATTTAAAATTTCAGCTTTCTCTTCAGGCGTTTTGTTGATGGTAATAGCGCCTGACCTGAATACTCCACTTTTTAATGGAGCCGCCGAAGAAGCGGAGGCAGCAGCGCCAAGGTCAATAACCTCCAAATCATCAATTAAATAAGTTACACTTGGCAAAGAGGCAAGTAAAAGCCTGACGTGCATAGCATTGTCGTCTGTCGTGGCAATCATTGCCGTTTCGCCGACTGTGGCATTATTGTAAATTACCTGAGTCCATGTTGTGGTAACAGGCGCATATTCCGCTCCGTTTACCCACGGATACTGATTCCCGAGCTCTGCATTTGGGAAGTCAATCGCTACCTGTCCCGCAGTCGAGCCTTTAATCCAGAATGAAATCTGATATTGATGTCCGTTGATAATTGGAAAATTAGGGCTGTTGAGTTGCCCGTGGCCATCGTATTTACCGCCTGTGGCGTCACTCGGTATTACTACCTGTAGCGCTTGTGTTCCCTCAATGACATCTGAAGTTTCAATCGTATAATTTTCCTTATAATAAGGAATATCCCATCCAATCACTCCGCTTTCAAAGCCGCCATTTGTTACCAGATTCACTACTGCGGGCGCTGCATCAAGATCAACGATTTCTATACCGTCAATATTGTAAGTTACGTTTGGTACAGAGGCGAGCAAAAGCCGGACGTGCATGGCATCATCGTCTGCTGTAGCAATCATATCCGTTCCGCCAACTGTGGTAGTATTATAAATTACCTGAGTCCATGTTGTAGTAACAGGTGCATATTCCGCCCCATTTACCCACGGATATTGATTCCCGAGTTCTTTATTTGGAAAGTCAATCGCTACCTGTCCGGCAGTTGAACCTTTAATCCAGAATGAAATCTGATAATGATGTCCGTTGATAATCGGAAAATTAGGGCTGTTGAGTTGCCCGTGTCCGTCGTATTTGCCGCCAGTGGCGTCGCTGGGTATGATAACTTGCAATGACTGTGTTCCATCGACAGCGTCTGTGGTTACAATCGAATAATTTTCCGTATAGTATGCCGCCGCCCAACCTGCCATTCCATTTTCAAAACTGCCGTCTATAAGGCTCGATCCTGGAGTACCGGGAGTCATCGTCGGAGCAATCAAACTATTCAGATAAGTTGCCTGTTGCTGATTGTGCCATACAAGGTTATGCCCGTAAACGGTTAAACCGGCAGCTTTTATTTGTGCAATTGTCTTATCGGCATTGGCAAAGTTCAAATCTCCTTTTGCATTCATCAACGATTGCTGTTTCAATTCGTTACCCGGAGTAACGTCGGTGAAATTCTCATTGACGGTGTTTCGGAATGTTTCATTAGTCGTGTACATATCAAAACCAATTCCCGCACCCAACTTAAAGTTTGCAGGCGCGTAATTTTTCAGTACTTCATACCTTGAAATAGCTTCCTGTAATGGCAATGGTAAATCCTTAACGGCAGGATGCGTATAGGGATCGCCCCATTCCATTTTTGAATCGTAGCAGGAATTCAAACCTACAGACAAGGCTGCAAGTAAGATAAATATATTGCTTTTTATTTTCATATTCATAAAAATCATTTAATTGTTATTAATTATTCATCCGGAAAATCGCTGTAAGACGGCGTGTCAAGCGAAACAAGCCTGAAATTATCGACATAAACTTTTACCGAAGTTGCAGACGAGGGGAATGCAACCTTATCGTCGCCAGTTTGTTTGGTAATATTTTGCAATGTAAAATCATTGTTATTAAAAAATACTCCAAAATTCTTATTAGTTGCTGATTCTCTGAATTTCAAAATATCATCGAATGTGTATCCCGTAGAGAATTTATAAAAACTATTCAGCGGTATTGTTACCGTTGTCCAACCCAGGGTTTTAAAAGGCGCTTTTGTTGAGCCGACAAGCCAGGGTATGTAGTTGTAAAATTCTCCTGTCCATTGATTTCCTGAACTGAAATTGTTTGCAAGATTAAAGCCCAGGAAACCGGAATCGTTCCAATCTTCCGGCACATAAATCTCGAATTGTAAAGCAACTTTATCCAGCGAAGCAGATTCCGAAATAAGATTCGGCACAAATTGAGCCCGCCAATCTTCCTTTCCTGATGTCCACACTTCGGTAGCACGCGAAATTCCTGAAGAAATCGGGGCATACCTGTCGGGGATCATTGGGCAATATTTTCCTTGCGAAACATTTCCTACGCCAATAACATCGGAAAGCAAATCGTCTGCATAAATGGCGTTTGAAGTCCAGGCCGCCTGTTCGCCATGTCCGTCAAAGTCAAGAATCAGCCCTGTTTTGCAGTTGAAATAAGCAGGTGAATAAGCGCCGCCGTTTGCACATTCGATAAAAATGTTACCTCCGTTTTCGTCAAGTCCTTCCGGAACTTTTACCCGGAAAAACTTTCCATCTATATCCGATTCGATGTCGGTTGTTACTTCAACGTTTCCGGGAAAAACAACTCGACGCACCTCCATCAAGCCGCTTCCTTCAACCGTAATCCATTCGCCCGGCAAAGGCATCGTATTTGAAATGTTATCAATAGAAGGTAGAGATGAACGAACATCGAAATCAAAAACGCAGTATTGAGACCCTTTTTCCAGACGGATTTTATTTTTCACATCTTCAGGCACATCAATCATCGGTACCTTCGTGCTTACTTGCACAATCATAGAGGTATTACTGACCATAACAGGATTAAAAGACAAGCTATACCCATTGATAAGGACTTTATTTACGCCGACAAAATTTTCACCTTCGAGGCGTATCGTTTGACCGAGCCGAACAAACGTTACCTCGCGATCCGGAATGCTGGATTTCTGATTTTCCAAAAACACCTTATTTATTTTTATAGCGCCCGTATTTTGCCCCGCGGCATCATCTTTGCAGGAATAGAAAGAGAATGAAAGAGCAAGCAAAGCAACAAAAAACAATAAATATTTTAAATTAAACTGTTTCATCTTTTTAAAATTTACTTAATTAAATAAATCGGTAATACGTTCTTCCGTAAAAGTATAAGAAACCGGAGGTTCTTTCATTTTCGGATTTTTCATTAAATCGCCTGCCGGATAGGGAAGCTTAAAAGTACCGGTACCCGCTGTGCTGACAACGGTAGTGGTTCCGGAATTATTCGGATTGAGTTGCAAATCATTGGGCGCGGTAAACGTAAACGCCGGATCTTTTCCTCTGTCCTGAGCATTAATGTAGTTGATAACTTCTTGCTGTTTGTAGTAAGCACGAGCTACCAAGTCGTACCAATACCGTCCTTCCATACAAAATTCTATACGGCGTTCGTGACGGATGTCTTCCCATGTTATGCTTGATTTTATAGGCATAACTGCTCGTCTGCGCACTTCATTGAAATAATACAAAGCCGTTTCATCAGAAGTAGAAGCGTTGTTGCCAAGAACGGCTTCCGCATAATTCAAATAAACTTCCGCCAGGCGCAACATATAATTATCCAATGCCGAATTTTGATGACCAATTGCCGGATTATCTTTACTTGATCCGGTGACTCCTTTTTTTACATTCAATACTGATGTGCTCAGCGTATAGGTAAATCCGCCATTTGCCTTGTTGAGTTCGGGATAATAGTCGCCATTGCCCATCCACGTTGCTTTACGGCGAATGGTATCATTCAACTCATACTCGCTAATCATATTGTATGGGCAGTAAGTATAATAGCCCCACGCATCGTCGCCTCCTGTGATATCCGGCGAACAGGCAAAAAATCTTTGCGTCGAATTGGTAACGCCCCAACCTACCTGGTCGGAAGAGCCCGGTACCCATTGGAAAGCAAAAAGCGATTCGGCGTTATTATTAAATTCTATCTTAAACAAATCGGCATAATTGTCCATTAGGTGATATGCCGAATTGGTTATTACCTTTTCAGCCGCTTTTTCAGCTAAATTGAGATATTCAGGGTCACGAGCGCCACAGTTCCGGTTTTCTCCGTAGTTGGAAGCGACAAAACCCGAATAAGCCAGATAAAAACGCGACAACATCCCAAATGCGCTGTACCGGTTAACCCGTCCGGTCGCTTTCGATGTTTCGGGCAAATATTTAGCGGCATATTCCATATCACGTATCGCAAATTCGTAAACATCTTTCTGTTTATTGACATTTACAATCGGATTTTCAATCAGCGCTCCTACATTTTCCGAAATAATGACATCTTCCCAAAGTGAAACCAAATGCCAGTAAGCCAATCCACGCATAAAACGCGCTTCGGCTACAAGCGGGTTTTTTTCTTCATCGGAAACCGTAGAGTTATTCTTAATATCCTGAATAACTTTATTGGCTTGCTGAATGATGATGTAAAATGCATTCCAAGCTTCCTGTAATCCATCCGAAAGACCCGTGACCGACAAAGAATAGTATGGCGCAATGTGTTTTGTGCCGGGAGCCGAAACATTGAAAGCCATTCCGTCGCCAAGTCCGTAACCAAACTTGTCGTTGAAAGCTGACCAGTAGAGATTGTACATAGGCGCTATCATGGCATCAAAATTATCTGCCGTAACATCTTCGCCCTTGATAACATTTTCAGGTTTGAAATCAAGTTCGCATGCTGTAAATGTAAACAAGAGTACAAGGAGTGAACTGAATATTATTTTTCTTGACTTCATTTTTACAAAATTTTTAGAAAGTTATATTAATACCTACCGTATAAATGCGCGGCGAGGGGTAGCGTCCGTTGTCAATCCCAGTTGATCCAACCTCAGGGTCGAAGCCGCGATATTTTGTCCATGTATAAACATTTTGCAGATTGGCATAAATTTTCGCCAACGAAATGCCGGTATGGTTCAGCCATGTTTGTGGCAGCGTATAACCGATCGAAACATTTTGAAGACGAATATACGAACCATCTTCAATAAAACGGTCGCTGAACGCATAATCATAATTCGACGTCGCACTTATTAACGGCATACGCGGTGCATGCGGATCGCCGCCAATAATTTGCACATTACGGTAATCATTCGGCCCATTGGGATCGATCAAGCCTAATTTAGCATAATTCAGCGCTTCGGTTAAATGGTTTGTCGTATTATCAAAAGGATTGCTTAACATCCGCCGAATGTAATTAACTACGTCGTTTCCGTAAGAGCCAGTAAAGAATAGCGTCAAATCCAAATTTTTGTAAGTAAGCGTATTACCAAATCCGAACGTAAATTTCGGATGCGGATTACCGATTGCTGTATTGTCTTCTGTGTCAATCACGCCATCGTTGTTAACATCTCTGTAAATATAGTCGCCAATCCAAACTCCATTTACTGCGATAGGTAATAAACCGTTCTGATCAGCTTGTACAGGAATTCGAACTATTTGTCCGGCGCTGTTAACCATCCAAAAGTCGGTTGCTTTTTCAAATCGTCCGATTACCTGCCATCCGTAAAATTGACCGATAGGCTTTCCAACAACCGTATTCGTTGTATAGGTAGATCCGCCGTTGGGGTCTGTGGTATATCCGGGGTAGTTACCTGTTGGCGTATCCATTTTAAGCACTTTATTTCTATAACTCGAAAAAACAATATTGGAACTCCATTTAAAGTTGTTGGTAACCACATTTTGCGTATTTAAGGTTAATTCGACGCCCCTGTTCTGCATCGAACCAAGATTTACCCATGGATAATCGCTTTTTCCGGGTGAACCGCCATACGCCAAGTCAGAAACTCCCACATAGTTTGGCAAAGATATCGCCTGTAATAACAGATTGTTTGTCTTACGGTTAAACCAATCAAAAATTATTTCGATCCGGTTCTTAAATAATCCCAAATCCATTCCTATATTTGTAGAAGTGGTTGATTCCCACTTCAGATTCGGATTAGGAGTATTTGAAGGGTAAAGTCCTGTTCCATACGTAGTTGTAACAGGAGAATAAACAGCATACCAAGCATTTTCACTATATATTGACTGATTGCCTACTAATCCCCAACCAAGACGAAGTTTCAGGTTGTTAATTATCTTGTTTTCTTTCAAAAAGTTGTATTCAGAGATGCGCCATCCTAAAGCTGCCGACGGAAACCATCCCCAGCGATTTTGAGGAGCGAATTTAGAAGTACCGTCGTGGCGCAATGTTGCCGTAAGCATATAAATATCTTGCAACGAATAAAACAACCGTCCGAATTGCGATAGAATAGCGTTAACGCCGGAATATCCATTGGCGCCGGCGGTAGTGGCGTCTCCAAGATTCAGGTCGGTTGCTGTATTTGTCTGAAAACCGGTACGCATACCCGCCAAATTATCCCATCTCGATTGTTGGTATTCCTGTCCTAACATTGCCGTAATATGGTGAATATCAGCAAATTTCCTGTCGTAAGTCAAAATATTGCGGTAAGTCCAATATTTGTTGAACTGTTTTGAACTGTTTGCCTGATTATAATCTTGATGTCTGGTTTCCGACAGATAATAGGTCGGCATAAATTGTTTGTTTTGATTTAGATTAAAATCAAATGCCACTTCAAAGCGGTATGTTAAACCGGTTAATACGCCTTTTGGAGCTAACTCCAAGTAGGAATTTCCTCTGACTCCGAATGTTTCGGTATTGTTTTGCTTCAATGATGCCAATGCAACCGGATTGGCCGGTATGGAATTGTCATCGGAAGAAGCAAATGTGCCGTCAACATTACGGACAGGCACATCGGGCGTAATACGCAAAGCGCTGCTGATAAGCGATTGGTCTGATACCGTCAGATTTTGAAATGTATTGGAGAATGCCATGTTAAAGCCTACTTTTGCCCACGGTTTTACCTGTGTATCAACGTTACCCGTCAAGTTCCAGCGTTTAAATCCGGAACCTGCTGCTATACCATCTTGATTGAGGTAGGCAGCGGCAATATTATAAGTCGTTTTGTCTGTACCGCCTGAAATAGAAAGATTATAATTATACATCATGGCCGTTTTAAACAATTCATTCTGCCAGTTGGTTCCTTCACCGAGTAAATCGGGACGGGCAAAACTGTTAATATAAGGAACATTGATTCCGCTTGCAGTCATCGTATTGCGATGTTCTGCATATTGTTGAAGGTTTGTAACGTCCAATTTCTTCGGAATTTGCTGCCAACCCACATACGAATTGAAGCTGATAATCGAATGACCGGCTTCTCCGCGCCGCGTGGTAACAATAACAACACCGTTTGAAGCCCGCGAACCGTAAATAGCGGTTGCCGAAGCATCTTTCAAAATGTCGATAGAAACAATATCCGCGGGGTTGATCGACGACAAGACATTTGAATTCATATCGCTACCCTGACTCATTATAACTCCGTCAATAACATAGATAGGCTCGTTCGATGAAGTGATGGAGCTGACGCCTCTAATTCGTACCGAAGAGGCTGCGCCCGGCATACCCGAACTCTGTTGCACCTGTACGCCGGCCGCCCGACCTTGCAACACCTGATCGATGGAAGTTGGCACAGATTTTGCGATAGCTTCCGAATTTACTGAGGTTATAGCCCCTGTCAAGTCTTTCTTTTTCATTGTCCCATACCCCACCACCACAACTTCATTCAACAACTGGTTATCTTCAGCCAGCGTCACATCAATTTTCCGCTTGTTTCCAACACGGATTTCCTGAGCTTTGTAACCTAAATAAGAGATTTGAAGCGTTGCATTTTCATTGGGAACTTGGAGTGAAAATTTACCGTCGGCATCGGTTACCGTTCCGGTATCTGTTCCTTTCACAACTACGTTCGCTCCAATGATTGCTTCGCCTTTTTGATCCAAAATAACTCCTGTTATTGGAACCCCACCGGTATTTGTCTGCGCTGTCAATTCTAAAGGTAAATTCATACCTGTAAAGAAAAGAAGAACAACAAATGTTACTAATTTTAATTTTACATTCTCTAATCGCATAGAAGTATTATTTTAAGTTAAATAAATTTTATTTAATTCTATTTTAACAAATAAAAAATAGCTAATAAAAACGAACGTTTATTCTATACAACTTCTCATCAGCGCTATTTTTCATTTTAATATTACCCTCTAATAACATATTTTTTTTATTTATATAAAATTTTGTATAAATAAATCCTTCGTTTTTAATAATTACTTTTTAAAATTAATCGGACAAATTTAAGAAGTTTTTGCAATTAAGTAATGTGAATGTTGTTACATAAATTTTCAAATAATGCTTTCATTTTTCGATTTTGGTAACATTTGTTGTCGTATTGGTTACATACAGCATGGAAGGATATTACGAAGAGAGATTGGCTCTCTATGGAAGTGTATAGAAATTCATGATGCTGTGTTTTTTTTCATTATATGACAGTCATATAATTGCTTATAATTTTATTAACAAGTATGTTACAGTACTTATCCATGTCATAAATAATATACCATATTGTGTTTTTATTTCGTTTATATGGATATGAATAAGCTCCATACTTCAAGTGATCATTATATGTAGCTTTGTGGTGATTAACAAAATTGTCTATTTGGTAACAAATAGCTACGATATCATCAACATATTGCATGACTTCATCAACGGTAAGTTCAATTTTGTCCCATTCCAATAACCCGATTACAATACTATCCAAATCAATTTTGGCTTGTTTATTAATGAATACCATATTCATTTAATATATTAGTCAAACTTGCTTTTGATTCGGAGCGAAATTCTTCGAGCGTCATATAACCTTCAGGGATTGTTGCTTTTCCATTTTTGGGGATAACAATTATCTCAACCTCTCTGTCGAGCAACGCTGATTCAAAAGGAAGGGTAATAATCCCTTTTTCGGATATCCGAGTACTAAATCTATATGCTTGCATGAAGTAATCATATTAAATATTATACAACAAAAGTACATTTTCTTTCTCAACAAGACAAATATTTATCTGTAAATTTATCCCATCTCAGTTTTATTCACTCTCCATATATTCTTTCGGTGATATTCCATACAGTTCCCTGAAACTTGCCGAAAAATGCGACAGTGAAATAAACCCTACCGCATCGGAGACCTGAGAAATAGTCAGTTTTTTCTGGCTTAGCAGTTTTTTTGCCTGTTCCAGTCGAACCGTGCGGATAAAATCGCGAGGCGACTGTCCGGTCAATTCTTTCAATTTCCTGTGGATATGAACTCTGCTGAATCCTACGCCGGCGCCTAACATTTCAACGTTCAGCTTTGGATTGGAAAGGTTATCATTAACGATTTTCAAAATTTTTTCCATTAAAACATCATCGAAGGCTTTCAATTCAATCGGGTCAATTTTTCCTTCCAATTGGGTATGAAACTTGTCTTTCAGTCGTTCTCTGTTACTCAACAGATTAGATACGGTCTTTTTCAGAATTTCGGGATTAAACGGCTTCACAATATAAGCATCGGCATCGATATCCAACCCGATTGCCCAGTCGCGGTCACCGGATTTTGCCGTAAGTAAAATGACGGGAATATAGTTGATATTTACATTGGACTTGATTTTCCGGCAAAGCGCAATGCCGTCCATTTCCGGCATCATAACGTCGCTGATAATCAAATCTGGTTTTTTAGCCAATATAAATTCAAGCGCTTCTTTTCCATTATTTGCCTGATTTACTTTGTATAGCGGCTCTAATTCCGATTTAATATAATTGTTAACTTCCCGTTCATCGTCCACGATCAGTATTTTATATTTTGTTTTGGCACGAACAGCCGTTTCCATATCCGGCTCTACCTCAATGTCAAAAAGGTCTTCCCGCTGGGAGTAAGCGAAGGTTTGCCTTGGCATGTTTTCCGGAATAATTTCGATTTCTTCCTCCTTCAAATGTTCCTTATCTAAAGGCATTCGAATGACAAAACAACTACCGGTACAATCCGTCCGGTTTTCGGCATAAATAATCCCGTGTTGCAACTCAACCAGCGAACGGGCAAGGTGCAATCCGATTCCCGTACCAAAATTGGAGTTGGTTAATTCATTGTTGATTTGATAAAAACGGTCGAATATTTTCTCAATTTTTTCTTTATCAATACCAATGCCGGAGTCGATGATGCGGATTTCAAAATAATTCCGTAGCGGTAAATTTGTAGAAGAATCGCTTCCTGTTGTCAGCAGGATCGCTATTTCCCCGTCGGCAGGCGTAAATTTGAATGCATTGGAAAATACGTTAAACAACACTTTATCGAAATTGTTCAAGTCCACCCAGACTTTCAAGACGGGCATATCCGGATTAAACGTAAAATCGATGTTCTTCAGTTTCGCCGCATATTCAAAAGACTTCATAATGTCCTGAATAAAACCAACCATATCGGTTTCCCTGAATTTCAACTGCATCTGTTTCTTATCAATTTTCCGGACGTCCATCAACTGGTTGATCAGCCGCAAAATCCGTTGTGCATTTCGATAAATCAGCAAATATGTATTATGCAGTTCTGTTGGATTGTCTTTCATCAGCAATTTTTCCAATGGTCCCATAATCAGCGTCATCGGCGTGCGAATTTCATGCGATACATTGATGAAAAACTGCAATTTTGCTTCACTGATCTGTTCGGCATGTTCCCGTTGCAACAATTCGTTTTTATGGCGTATTTTTTCCGAAATAAACCAGTATATCCAACCTGCTAACAGTGCAAACAAAATAAAATAGAGCAGCTTAGCCCACCATGTGAGATACCATGGAGGCAGAATGATTAAAGTAAGCGTTTTTTCTTTCGACGAATTACTGTAAATAAACGCTTTAATCCTTAGTTTGTAGGTTCCGTAATTAATATTGGTAAAATTAATCCGGTTAACGCCCGGTTCGGTAGTAATCCATTGTGAATTAAATCCTTCAAGCATATACTGATAATAGATTCGTCCGGAAAATCCGAAGTCAAAAGTAGAAAATTCCAGTGCAAACATATTATCGTCGTAGCTTAAGCAAATGGTATCCGCATCGGAAATAAAGCGTTTGATGATTTCCCTGTTTCCCGATTTTTGACCGGCGACTATCGCCTTGTTTTTCAGATACAAGCCTGTTAGATAGGGACTAAGGGGAACGCGCTGATCCGTAATCTTTCGCGGATAAAAAGAGGTAACGCCTCCCGTGCCGCCGAAAAACAGTTCCCCGTCTTTCGATTTGCATGCGGCGCCCATGCTAAATTCGTTTCCCTGCAAACCGTCGAAAACATAATAGTTAACAAATTTTTCTTCTCCGTTTTTCAGTTTTGAAATGCCCGAATGTGTGCTCAACCAAAGATTGCCATCATTATCGTCGAGAATGTCGCAAATCACATTACTCGGAAGCCCGTTCTGTACGGTATAAATAGTTGACGCCCAAGTTTGTTTGTTAAAACAAGCCAATCCAACGGGCGTACCAAGCCAAATATTTCCTTTTTTATCTTCATTAATGGAATATACAACTTTGCCCGGCAGAATTTCAGGTTTTGTATAATTTTCCGTATGGTGGGTGTCAGGATTGACGCTGAAAAAACCGTCGAAAGAACCTATCCACATAATGCCTGACTCATCACTCCGGATGCAATTAATCCAGTCGTTCGGAATAAAATGATCGGAAGACCATTGCGAATAATGCTCAACATATTCTTTTTTTGTTAAATCAAAGACGTAAATTCCGGCTCCATTCGTACCTATCCAGAGCCGGTTCCGGTTATCTTTCTCAATACAGAATATCTTGTTTTGAGCGGTATTGCCTGCTATATTGTCCTGATGATTATTGTAGTAAACGCACCGTCCGGTTTCTTTGTCTAACCGGAATAATCCCTGCAAATAGGAACCGCCCCATATATTTCCATCGCCGTCTTCAACCATCGCCATTACCGTATAAGGCGCGGAGTTAACGCCGGCTGGTGCATAATGACGGGAATGTCCCTCTTTATCCAGCTGATAGATCCCGTCGTTGTCGGTTCCTATCCAAAGGACATCTCCCTTGTCTTTCAGCAAAGACATTACGCAACTTGAGCCGATAATATTCTGGTGGAATGATTTATGCCCCCAATAGTTAAATTTGTTCGCATTTTCGGGGTTAAGAAAAACGCCTTTTTGAAACAGTCCAATCCAAATATTGCCGGTTCTATCCTGAAGAATGGCATGTACTTTCATTCTCGACAGGTCGAAAGGCGCCGACAGCATTTTGCTGTCGTCCAATTGCTTCGTTTCTTCATTATAAATTTTCAACCCTTGTCCGTCGGTGCCTGCCAACAGATGATTGGTTTCATCCAGCAGTAAACTTTTTATGGCGAGAACCGAACCGTGAGCGTCCGGAATCGGGTCGAATTTTTGCGTTTGCAGATTGAATATATACAAGCCGTCGTTCAGCGTCCCAACAAAAAGATTTCCCTGTTTATCTTCACAAATAGCGGATATCTGATTGCTGCCGATCGACAGAGGCGCTTTAAACAAAACCACCTTGTCGGTAGCCGGATCGTACATATTCAGTCCCTGATTTTCGGAAGCAATCCAAAAACGTCCCTTCCGGTCTTCGATCATCGTTGTCAAGTAGATGCTGCTTAAACGGTCGGTCAATTGTTTGTCGGTATGATATATTTTATCATCCTTCCGGATTCGGATAATTCCTTCGCCCGAAGTAGTCATCCATATATCATGCGATTTACTCTCGATAATGGATGTAATATGAGGCAAAATCAATGATTGACCGTTGTATAGATTTACTTCGGAAAACCGGTCGGTTGTCCGGTCATATAAATGCAAGCCATTGATACAGCCGACCCAAAAACGACCAAAACTGTCTTCAAACAAACTGCGGACATAATTGTTCTTGATAGAGGTAGAATCATTGGGGCGATTTTTATAGGTCGTAAATTTGACGCCATCGTATTTATTCAATCCGTCTTCGGTAGCAATCCAGATATAATCGCGGCGATCCTGATATATATAGTTTACTAAGCTACTGGATATTAAGTCGTTATCCGTAGTGTAAAAAGTTCCTATCTGAGCATTTAGGATGTTAGTAAAACCAACCAGTAAAAGTATAATTAACCCTTTTTTATCTCTCATCTTAAAATTTCGTGGTTTAAACATTTACAAAGATACGATATTTTTTGGGTAAAAACATATAGAGAAATGAATAAATCTATTCCGCCGTCATTTTTTTGATAATGCTATAGGCTTCAACAATACCTAATTCTCCCGCTTTGCTCAGGTCGGCAATTCCTTTTGCGGCATCTCCTAACGACAAGCTGGTAAGCCCTCGGTTATAATAAGCTTCCGCAAAATCGGGATTCCGGTTGATAGCTTCGGTATAATCGGCTAAAGCCGCACGATAGTCTTTCTGAAAACACCGGATGCCGGCGCGGTTATAGTAAGCATATACAAAATCGGGATTCAATTGGATTACTTTACCATAATCCTGAATAACCTGATCATAATCCAACGTTTGCCGGCTATCTTTATCTGAAGTAAAAGAATTATTCAAATCCATTTTCGGTTGGGTATATGGGATGGTTGCCATTTGCAAAAGTTTGGAACGAACAACCGCCCTGTTGAAATAAGCTAAAATAAAATCCGGATACAGATCAATTGCTTTCGTAAAGTTGTTTATCGCTTCCGTTAAATCCTGCAAAACCATAAAATCCAACGCTCTGCCGAAATAGGCGTCAGCATCGTTCGGATTTTTATCAATGACCAACGAATAATCATCAATGGAATGAAAATGGTAATCCGCCTGTTGATCAGATAATGCAGCTTCTTTATTCACAATTTTCAACTGCATCTTTAGAATCATTCGGGCATTATAGTCGGAGATTGTTTTATCGAAGCGGGAAATCGCTTTATCAATGTCTTCTGGTTTTTCATAATAGGAAACTACAAACTCCGGCGCTAAATCGACTTTGACTTGCCGGTCTTGCACCTTTCCCCGAATTTCATTTTTGTAGGATGATTTAACATCGTCTTCTTTATCGTACATAACTAAGCGATTGAATTTTTCGATATCTTTATCAGAGCTTTCCCTCGCATTTTTCCCATTCGTGTCTGTTTCGTTTTTGATCGAATCGGAAGGATCAAAAATTCCTTTCCCCGTGATAATTTTCCCTTTTGCTTTTTCCTGTTTCAGTTTTTGTTCCAAATCGTAGGCATACCAATAATCTTTATCGGCGCCTTTCGCATCGTTCATTGTCCGTTTCACGTCGGACCGGAAATAATAACCGGGAACAAAATAAGGATATTCAGTCAACACCTGATCCAAATCGTCTATTGCATTCCGGTAATTACGCAATTCGTTATTTAAAATCGCCCGATTATAAATTGCCATAAAATTATTGGGTTCATTGCCGATAACCACATTGAAATCTTCAACAGCCCGCTTAGTATTACCGACTTGCTCCAGCAATAGTCCGCGATTAAACCGTCCGATTGTATTCTGGGCATCCAGAATAATCACTGCATCATAATCTGCCATTGCCCCGCGCAAATCGTTCAGGTTATACCGGATCAATCCCCGATTGACATAATATCCAAGTTGCTTCGGTTCCAGCCGGATAGCCTCATTGTAGTCTGCCAATGCCTCTTTGTATTTTTCCTGCTGATAATAAAGCATTCCGCGTTGAGCGTAAGCCGGCGCAAAATATTTATCCAAATCAAGCGATTGATTATAATTATTTAAGGCTTGAACCGTATCGCCTTTTTCGGCATAAACCGATCCCAGTATGGTGTAGGCTTGCGCAAATTTCGGTTGGTAAATAATCAACGTATCCAGCGCTGTAATCGCCAAATCATACTTTTTGTCCTGCACGTAGGCAATTCCTTTATTGACAAGAATTTGCTTATCTTCCGGATGAATTTCCAATCCTTTATTGTAATCTTCAATCGCTCCCGTAAAATTGTTTTGATATTGACGGGCAATTCCTCTGTACAAATAGGAATAGTATAAAAAAGGATTGATTCCAATGCACCGGTTCAAGTCATCTTCCGCACCCTGATAATCATCGAGGTTCAATTTAGCCATTGCCCGATAAAGGTAAGGTTCAGCCAGATAGGGTTTGGAGCGGATTACCTGATTGAAATATTGAATCGAAAGCACGTAATCCTCAAAGTACAAAGCATTTCTACCAATCGCAAGCACTCTGTCGGTATTAATTTGCGCCTTTATTGGAATAAATACGCTACTAACCAGTAATAACACACATAATATCTTTTTCCTCTCAATCATTCAGTTATTCACTTATTCAGTTTTTCAATCCTTTATTTTATTTTCTTCGAAACAGTTTTAACCTTATACGAACAATCAGCTTCACCTTTTAGCATTTTGTTTAATTTGGAACGAATCATTTGTTTTCTGATTCCCGATAAATAGTCAACAAACATGATTCCTTCCAGGTGGTCGTATTCATGCTGGATGACACGGGCTTTCAATCCTTCATAAACCTCGTCGCAAGGATGAAAATTTTCGTCAAAGTATCGAATACGGATTTTATTTTTTCTCGGCACTTTTTCGTGAATATTCGGAATGGAGAGACAACCTTCTTCGGAAATTATTTCTTCGCCGTCGCGTTCAATGATATGAGCATTAATAAACACTTTCTTGAAATTCTTGAGCGCTGGATCGTCTTTGGCATAAGGATTGAGATCGACGACTAAAATCCGGTCTTCTCTTCCGATTTGCGGGGCAGCCAGTCCGACCCCTTCTGCTTTGTACATCGTTTCGAACATATCATCCAACAGGGTTTTCAAATCCGGATAATCCGGCGAAATATCCCTCGTTACCTTCCTGAGAACAGGTTGTCCATATAAATATATCGGCAAAATCATGCTTTATTAGTTTCTAAAAAAGATTGTAATAAAATTGTTGCACTCAACTCATCAACCAGCTCTTTATTTTGGCGGTCTTTTTTCTTTAATCCGCCTTCAATCATCGCTCGATGCGCCAAAAGTGAGGTAAAACGCTCATCAACCATTTGAATTTCAATGTCGGGGAACGCTCGATGCAAGTCATCTTTGAAATTCAATACCCGCTCCCTGTTTTCAGAAGATTCGTAGTTCATTTGACGGGGATCGCCCACTACAAATAAATCAACTGTATTTTCAGCAATATATTGTTTCAAAAAATCAATAATTTTTTTACTTGGTAAAGTTGTTAACCCTCCTGCTATTAACCTCAACGGATCGGAAACCGCCATACCCGTTCGTTTCTTTCCATAATCAAAAGCAACCACTCTTCCCATAGTAAGGGCAAAGATACTATTTTTTTGAACGAGAATAGTAATTTTTTCAAATTTAAGATACCTTTTGGAAATTTTTCCCTAAATGAAACATTCTACTGATTTGCAGATTCCTCATTTCGCTCCGTTCGGAATGACGGACATACAAACGTTTTTTTGTTTCACTGAGCTTTGAAAGAAAGAACTTTTTTAGAATTAAACAAAAAGTTGTAACTTTGTCTCGTGAAATTAACAATGAACATTATGTCCGACATAATGAATTTCATATCGCCTTTACATAATATCGCCTATATTATATATTTCGCTTTAATAGCGGGGGCGGTGATTGTAGTCATTTCCGAGAACAGAAGTCCGATTAAGACAATAGCCTGGCTGCTGGTTTTGATTTTCGTTCCTTTGCTCGGACTTATTATCTATTATTTTTTCGGACAGGATACCCGTCGAATGAAACAATTGTCGGGAAAAAAATCCCAAGAAATAAAAGATTTAAGTTTTAAAGGCTTGATACCTAACCGGAATATCGAAATCTTACCGGAATATACAAACTTAATTAACCTTTTGAAAAGCAGCAATCTATCGCCTATCCTGCAAGGAAGTGAAATAGAAATTATTACGGAAGGCTCTCGCATGTTTGAAGTTCTGTTGGAAGATATACAAAAAGCTAAACATCATATTCACATCGAATTTTTCATTTTCAAAAACGACCGGTCAGGAAAAATTGTCAGGGATTTGTTGATGAAAAAAGCGGCGGAAGGCGTTGAAGTCCGTTTCATTTACGACAAGGTTGCCAACTGGTTCGTTCCCAAAAGGTTCTACAACGCGATGGAAAAGAACGGGGTAAAAATAACTTCGCTGATGGATGCCAAATTTGTTAAGTTTGCAGAAAAACTTAATTACCGGAATCATCGGAAAGTGATTGTTATTGATGGAGTTACATCTTATATCGGAGGGATGAATATCTCCAATAACTATTTCTTTAACCCGAATTGGCGGGATACGCATTTGCGTGTTCGGGGACAAGGCGCTCTGGGTTTGCAAGCCTGCTTTTTAATTGACTGGTACAGTTCGGGTGAACCTTTCCTGGATGATGAAGTTTATTTCCCTGAAGTAAAAAACTATACGCAAAATTTAATGCAAATTGCTACGGGAGGGCCTTACAACTTGTATCATAATCTGTTACAGGCAACAATAAACATTATCATCGGTGCAAAAAAATATATTTACATGCAAACGCCTTATTTTTTGCCGAATGAATCCCTGTTTCAAGCCTTGCAGATGGCTGCGCTTAGTGGTATTGATGTGCGTTTAATGGTCTCGAAAAAATCCGATTCATCCTACGTCGATCCTGCTTCCCGCTCCTATTATGCCGATTTATTGGAAGCCGGAATGAAAATTTATGAATTGCAGGATAAATTTCTTCATGCAAAAACGTTGATTGCCGATGATATGCTTTCGGTAATCGGTTCGGCCAACTTAGATTTCAGAAGTTTTGAAACAAATTTTGAAATTAATTGTTATTTGTATGACCCGCATTTTGCGCAGAAAAATAAAGAAATTTTTCTTCGTGATATGAAACAATGTAAAGAAATTCGTTATGATGAATGGATAAAACGTCCCAAATGGAAAAAATTCTTTGAGTCAGTCATGCGGCTTTTCGCACCACTCATGTAGTTAATAAATTGATAATTCATAATAAAATAAAATGCAAAGTTTTGAAAAACGATACGAAAAAGTACCCGTATCTATCTTTTCCGATGCTGAAATTGCTTCGGAGTTAGTAGCCAAGCAAGTAGCTGCGTTTATCAGGGAAAAAGCGGCGAGAGATGAAATGTGCGTGCTGGGATTTATTACCGGTTCGACCGCCGTGGGAGTATATGAACATTTAACTTATTTACATAAAAAAGAAGGACTTAGCTTTAAGAATGTAATCGCTTTCAATATCGACGAATATTTTCCATTGGCTAAAAGCGAATTGCAAAGCCGTCACAAATACCTGCATGAATATCTGTTCGACGAGGTTGATATTCTTCCCGAAAATATTCATTTGATTCCGGGCGACTTGGAAAAATCGAAGATTTCCCTGTTTTGCCGCGAATACGAACAAACGATAAAAGACGTTGGCGGAATCGACTTGCAGTTATTGGGATTAGATAGTCGCGGACAAATCGGAGCAAACGAACCCGGTTCGATGTCCAATTCTCAAACCCGTTTGATAACCTTAGACTACGCCACGCGAATGAGCGCGGCAAGTAATTTTTTCGGCGAAGAAAATGTGCCTGATTTCTGCATCACGATGGGTATTGAAACCATTATGAGCGCAAAACGCATCATTATGATGGCATGGGGAGAAGGAAAATCCAAAATCGTTTGCAAGATGGTAGAAGGTCCGGTTACGGAAATGATGCCCGCTTCGATTCTTCAAAAGCACCCGAACGCCTCATTCATTTTTGATACGGCTGCAGCATCCGATCTGACGCGGATAAAGACGCCCTGGCTAACCGGCCCCGTCCGCTGGTCGAGCAAGTTAGTTCACAAAGCGGTATTCTGGTTATGTGAAAAATTAGATAAACCGATTCTGAAATTAACCGAACGCGATTACAACGATAGCGGCTTGGGCGAACTGATTGCCGAAATAGGACCTGCAAATAAAATCAATATCAAAGTATTCAACGATTTACAACATACAATTACCGGTTGGCCCGGCGGTAAACCGAATGCCGACGACACGACCCGTCCCGAACGCGCAACGCCTTATCCCAAGCGCGTAGTCGTATTCAGCCCGCATCCCGACGATGATGTTATTTCGATGGGCGGAACGCTGGCTCGCCTTTCCGAGCACGGACACGAGGTGCATGTCGCGTATCAGGTTTCCGGAAACATTGCCGTCTTCGATGACGAAGTTACCCGTTTTTTCGATTTTGTCCGTGATATTGCGCCCTCCTACCATTGGGATGAACAGAATGCACAGGAAATTTTTCAGGATACGTTGGAATTTTTCCGAAAGAAGCGTCCGGGTCAGATTGATCTTTCTACTATTGCGACAGCGAAAACAGCTATTCGTCAGGGAGAAGCCCGTTCGGCTTGCCGTTATCTGGGAATCCCCGAAGACCGTGTGCATTTCTTAAATATGCCTTTTTATGAAACGGGAACCGTAAAGAAAAAACCGATTGGTCGGGAAGATATAAAGATTATTGTTGACTTGCTGCAGGAAGTGAAACCGCATCAGATTTTTGCCGCCGGCGATTTGTCTGACCCGCACGGCACGCACCGCGTTTGTTTCATTGCGATTCTTGAAGCCTTGAAACAGCTTAAAAACGAAGAATGGTTGAGCGATTGCCGTTTGTGGCTGTATCGCGGCGCATGGCAGGAATGGGATATCGCTGAAGTGGATATGGCTGTCCCGCTCAGTCCGGAGGAAAGCCGCATCAAGCGCATGGCTATTTTCAAGCATCAGTCGCAGAAAGACCGTCCTTTATTTCCGGGAACCGACCCACGCGAATTTTGGCAACGAGCCGAAGAGCGGAATATTGCAACCGCTGTCCGCTACGATAAGTTGGGAATGGCTGAGTATCAGGCGATTGAATTATTTGTGCGGTATCATTTTGAAAAAGAATAATAAATTCGTATATTTGCAGCATACTAAAAAATGAAGTTATGCCAATAAAATTGTATAATACAGAGAAGGATACAAGGAGTACTGTTGCTGAACCAATTATGGCTTACAGAGCAGCAACTGTTAATTCATCGCCAAATCCTGCTACCTTGCTTCATTCCGTTTTGCCTTGTTGCATGAGTATTGATGAACTTAAATTTGAAGTACAACAATCGATTGAAGATGCGCAAAACGGATTAGGCATTACTCTCGAACAGGCGAAATCTCGACATTTACGCTAATAATGACTGTATTCATACTTCCCAAAGCCTTGCAACGATTGGATGAAATCTATGATTATATCCGATTATTCAGTGAAAAAGAAGCTATTCGTATTTACAATAGCATTCTCGATGAAATCGGCATATTGAAACTTTTTCCACAAATGTCTCCAGTAGAGCCGTTTCTGGCTGATTGTGGTAAAATATTTCGTTCATTAGTTGTAATGAAAAATTATAAGGCAATCTATTATATTGAAGAAGAAGAAAACACTGTTTATGTTGCAACTATTTGGGACTGCAGGCAAAATCCTGAAAATTTAGGGAAAGAAATTGTTTAGTTCAATCGATAATAAGCAAGTATAAAATATATTTTCCCACGCTACAATCTTTTTCTTAATCCATTGGTTTAATTTATTAAAAATTATACTACCTTTGCAGAAAATAAATTAGCAAAATTATTAATCATTTAAAATGTAGATTTATGAAAAAGTTAGCTCTTTTTTCTTCGTTATTAGTCGTGACAATGTTAGTTTTGGGGTCTTGTTCAAAAAAAGATTCATCACCAACGCCAGGTAAGCAATCGGTTTCAATTTCCATGCCGTTCGACGTTTTTGGGGCTGCGGGTGTTATTGGAAACAGCAAATTTACTGTTAATTTAAGCGATATCTTAGAACCTTCCGGTAATCAAGATAAAGTTAAATATGTTTCCGGAAGTGCAATTACGACCAATCAAAATTCGAATATAACTTTTAAAGGAATTACCGGTACTGGCGCCACATTGACTAATATTACATTTTCTACTGCCGATAACGTTATCAAAAACGTGGTACTTAATGATATTGATGGAAAGCCTTTGTCAGTATCCAGCGATCTAACCATTGATACGGGATACGATAGTTGTTTCAATTTATTCAAGCAAGTAAGCGAATATTTGGCATCAAAGAAGAGTATTACATTAAATGTCGCCTTCACATCCGATCAAAATATTGCGGTAACAAAGGGAATTACTTTAAATATTTTAACAGAATTTAGCTGGAACTGAAAATAGTTCGCATAATTTTGTAAGAATGATAAACTGTATCCGGAAAGGTAATCTTTTCGGATACAGTGTTTTTACCCCTAATAAAAGAAATCATACAGACTATGACTATTATTATTCCTGCAAATAAATATAACAATTTGGTTTTCATTGTCAATCTTTAATTTTAACTTTTGCATCTTTCTCGTTGCCTGTAAATCGCATCGCACCCGTCTTTTCCAAACATAAACAAAAAAGCTCAAAAAAAGATTTAACCTGTTTTTTTTCTTTTCATATCTGAGATATTATTCGTATCTTTGCCCCCAATAACACAAACATAGTTGCCTATGATATAAAAACTGCGTAATAATACGCACATTGTAGAAATTTTGGAAAAAGCGTTTGCTTTTATTCTTGCTATACGAAATCTCAACAATTTCAAAGCGGCAAAGAACAAAAAGGTAAACGCTCACGTTTCTGTTTTACAGGCGTGAGCATTATTTTTTTATTTGGCCGTTTAGGTAGTTGAGAACCTCGTATAGCAAATAGAAAAATTTTGTCCGCGCTTTTTTTATGGGCGTATGCGAAATATTTTAGAGGACAAAAATATGAATTAAAATTTTACTTAATCCTTTAAAAATTAAAAATTTATGAATTTAAAATTATCAATTGTCAAATATCAACTGTCAATTTTTGTGGCGATAACCCTGTTTTTCGCCTTGCCCCTCAAAGCACAAGTGACGATCGGAGCCCAAAAAGCTCCGCACAGCTATTCCGTGTTGGAATTAATGGGAACGAAAGGCGGATTTCGTTTACCTATGTTGAACACCGGCGAACGGGATGCGCTCAAACTTACTCCCGATTCGACGGAAGCCGGCGGATTAGTTATCTACAACACAGATATCGACTGCGTCGAATTTTGGTCAAATGGCAACTGGGTAGATCTATGTAGCGCCACGCCTGCCGGTTCAATTGTGAACAACATTACATTAACTTCGGCAGCCGGAACAGACGCTCAAACCGTATGCAGCGGCGCGGCTATCACACCGGTTACTTATGCTACCACAAACGCAACGGGAGCAACAGTTATCGGTTTACCTGCCGGCGTAACCGGCAGTTGGAATACCGATGCCGTAACCATTAGCGGCGCTCCGGCTGCAAGCGGTAATTATACCTATATCGTGGCATTAACCGGTGGAAGCGGAAGCGGTATGGCTATCGGAACAATTACAGTAAACACGGCTCCAAAACTAACAATAAGCGGCAATAATGGAGTAGTAAAAAATGCCACCACAACTTATTCCGTAACCCCTATACCGGACGTAACAAATTATACATGGACAGTGTCAGGTACAGATTGGTCAATCGTATCAGGTCAAGGATCCAATTCCATAACTGTTACATGCGGCGCCGACAACGGCACAATCACCGTATCAGCAATCAACAGTTGCGGCGCCGGTACGGCAAGTATGGATGTTAAAGTTGGTTGCCCTGTTAAGACGACTTCCGGTAATTGGCTTACCTTTATGTGTTACAATCTTGGCGCAGCAGCAGCTGTACAATCTCTGACTCCTGCACAGCAGGCTACCTACACTAATTCTTATGCTGTGTACGGCGACTACTACCAATGGGGTCGCCAAGCTGATGGACATCAGTTAAGCTCCAGTCAGGGATATCCGACTGACAATATAAGTTCCGAGAGCGGTGTTGTTAGCAGTCCTAATTTGGATGATAATGGACAGGTGGTTTCTACTTTTGACGCTTACGGTAAATTTATAAAAAGTGACGTTACGCCTTACGATTGGCGCTATCCTACTTGTGATACGCTATGGTATACCACGAGTGGTATAAAAACTGTTAATGAACCTTGTCCTGACGGGTGGCGCATACCTACTATGGCTGACTGGCAAAGTATCTTCGCTTCACTTTCCGGTAATACATGGAAATGGAATACTGGCGTACATGGTTTCTTGATAACTCCTTTGGGCAGTAGCGAACCTACGCTTTTCCTGCCTGCTGCTGGAGTCCATTCCTCTGTTGATGGCTCATTTAGCGGCATAAGTGCGAACGGGTACTATTGGAGCTCTTCGGTTACTAATCCTTACTCTTTTTACATGGCATTCACCCTTAGCGGAGCCTACCAGGCCATCAGCTATCGTGCAGGCGGACTTAGCATCCGTTGCGTTGCAGAATAGAAGCACGTAGTCACAAATCGGAAAACCACCCCATTTGAAAGGGTTTTTGGGGTAAAATTCCGTGTAGAGACGTTGCGCGCAACGTCTCTACTGTTTTTGATATTATATGAGACAAACTACAGCGAAGAACTACCTATCCGGATACAACGCTTCCCACCACTCCGGCTGTTTTTTCAACCAGCGGGCAAACCATGCATAAATCGTTTTATTCCAGTCGATACGTTTCTGATAAGCATAGATTGCATGGTTTTCTCCGTCAACGGTAATAAATTCAACGGTTTTTCCCAGAATCCGCAAGGCATTAAACATCTGGATGCTTTCTCCTATCGGTACGTTGGTATCGGATCCTCCGTGCAACAGCAACAGCGGCGTGTTGATTTTATCGGCATGAAACAAAGGACTTTGTTCGGTATATAATCGCGGATTATTCCATGGATAGCTGCCTGCACTTGCACCGCCGCTGTAGGAATATCCCCAATAGCCTTCGCCCCAATAACTTGTAATATTGCTGATTCCGGCATGAGAAACGGCTGCCGCAAAAATATTCGTTCTCGTTTGCAGGAACTGCGTCATGAATCCTCCGTAAGATGCGCCGATACAACCGATTTTCGTACTGTCAACAAAATTGTGCTCGCGGTAAAACAGTTGTGTTCCGAGAATAATCTCGTCGGCTGTTTTTTCTCCCCATGCGTTGACGTGTCGGGCGGCAAATTCCTGTCCGAATCCGGTAGTTCCGGAAGGTTGCAGGGCATAAACCACATAACCCAGAGCAGCATAGACCTGTAAAGGATAGGTCGATTCAAAAACACGTGGCGTTGGCGACGTTCCTCCATAATAATAAACAATCATGGGATATTTCTTTTTCGGGTCAAAGCCGGGGGGGAGATAATAACGTCCTTCGATCGTAGTTCCGTCCGAAGAAGTGAAATTCCAATCCGTCACTTTGCTCAAATCCAATTCACTCAGTTGTTTCTGAAAAGGATCGGCAAGTAAAGTTGATTTTTCCGTTTTCAAATCATATTTGTACAAGCGATAGGCATTATTGGTTCCTTCCCCTTGATAAAGGGCAACAGGCGCTTTTTCTGCCAAGTCAAACCGGCGTATCATATCTTCCGGCAAATTCAATTTCTTGAAAGTCGTTGCATTTGTGTCATATACGTAAACAGCAGTACGGTCTTTGTCTTCCACCGAGAAATAAATCAGTTTGTCGTAAATCGACCAGTAGGCATTGGTAATATTCGGGTTAAAGTTTTTCGTTATCGCTTGAACGGCTTTTGATTTCCGATCTACAATAAATGCCAGATTATCATACGTGTTGGAAGTCTGTCCTTCTTTGATATTCAATCCGATACCTCCGAAAGCTTCGCCGCTTCCGATAATCAGCAATTGTTTTGCGTCCGGCGAATATTGCGCTCCCGACAGGAAAGGATCCGTAAAAAGCGTATCCACATTCAACGTAAGTAAATCCAACTCGTAAAACGTCCGCTTGGAAAAAGGGCGCTCGGTAATATTCTCTTCTTGAGTTGATAATAGAGCTTTTCGACTATCGAATCTAATGTCTTCAACGGATGTGTCGGTATGTCCGAAAGTGATGCGCTGTGAGGTTTTCGTCGCCAAATCATACAAATAAATCGAACTCCTTCCGCGAAATGCGCCGGAGCGGTCGCTGGGCGACAGCGTCCGTTTCAAATCGCCTTTATCCGCCGGAATTTCCTCCTTGATTTGAATCAGCAAAAACCGTCCGTCGGGCGAAACTATGTAAGAATCGAACTTAATATCTTCCGCTATCTTTTTCTCTACTAAGGTTGCTGCATCAAACAGATATAAATCTTTATTAGTCAATCCGGAACGGGAGTAGGTCAACTGGTCTTTCCCCTGAGTCCAACGCGGATAAATATCGGAAGCGAAACGGTAAAGCGTTTTGTTGGAAGCCATGTCGCGTAATTCCGTAACAGAAACGGATTTTCCTCCCTGCAAAGTATTCGTCGTACCTGCTAAAAAATAATTTCCGCTCGGTGAAATAGAACTCGACGACAAGCGATTGCCTTCCAGAATATCATAAATAGTAACTCGCCGTAAGGCATCATTCGTAATGGAAATTTGCGCCAACGAATCTTTTTTCGCTGTGGTGAGCAGGATTTTCATCTTCGCCTCGTCCAGATTCCGCACACTTGCCAATCGTTTGATAACAACGTTATAACGGCGAGGTTCCAACGTAAGATCCACCTGAATTGTATTCGCTTTGGATAAACTGTCCTCCTTCGTCTCTTTGTTTTTTTCCATTTTGTTGTTGACATAGATTTCCAGCATGTCGGTTGAAGTAACGGACAATGTTGCTTTGCAATAACGGTCTGCGTCAATCGAAAAAGAGAACAGCTGGATAGCTTTGTCGCGGTAAGGAATTTTGGTGTCGTAAGGAGCAAAAGGCAAGACAAATATTCCTGCCGTATCGGCTTTTATAAAGTCTTTACTTTCAACCACGTTATCAAAATTAACGGTTGTTTTTAATAAATCCAGATGTTCAAACGTCTTTTTTTCGACATCTGTGCTGTCAATCAGCGCCGGCATCGAAACCGGAATCAAAGGCGAAGCTTTCACTTTTTCTATTCTAATCTCTTTTTGCGAGAATGTGTTGAAACAGAGTAAAAAGCATAATGTGGAGATTGTTAATCGGAGCATAATATGTTAATTAATAAATTGTTAAGCCTTTAAGTATTTATACAAAAAACAGCATACAGCGGTACAGACTTTATGCCATTTTCAAAACCGAAGTTTTTTTGTGAAATTCGTATGGAGTATGGGCAATGGTATTGTTTCGCAAAAATATTTAGACTTTTACTGCGTGTGTTACCGCCTCGCTTTACCTCTACCGGAATAACATCAACGCCTTTTTGCAGCACAAAATCCACTTCCGCAGTATTATCGTTTTTCCAATAGAAAAGTGGAATTTTATTTGCCGTAAATGCCTGAGCTACATAATTTTCAGTAACTGACCCCATAAAAGTATTTCCTTCATTATTTTCGGCAACAAGCAGTTCGGCAGGTAAACGGGATTTGAGAGCAAGCAAGCCTACATCGCTCATATATAATTTGAAATCAGGAAAATAAGCATAAACGGCAATCGGAATATTGCCTTCGGTAATTTTTTGACATTTTAAAACTGTACCTGCAAAATTAAGCCATTCGATGCTTTCGCCAAAAATGGTTGCTGTGCCTCCCTTTTGCACAATTTTGTATTGAAATTTACGATTTTCCTTTGCTAATTGGGCAGGTACAGAATTGTAACAGGCTCGTATTTTCACGCTTGTTGTCGGATCTGCGTATTTCGACATATCGGCTGTATATTCATTAAAAATTTCATTTTGAATGACTTGAGCGCTTAAAAAACTTTCTGTTTCAATAAATTGTTTTACCACTGCAGGCATGCCGCCCACAACCAAATATTTTTTGTACAAATCCAGCGCCAACTTATGCAAAGCCGTGTTCATTGGTTCGTTACTCACAAAATGATTTTTTATTTCTTCCGCCAATTTCTCGTAACCCAGTGTCCAAAGGAACTCTTCAAAATCAAGCGGAAACATATAAAATTCATTTACTTTCCCGACGGGAAACGAGTATTTGTCACGATTAACCGCTACACCGAGCAATGAACCTGCCGCTACAACATAATATTCTGGGGCTTGTTCACAAAAATACTTCAACGAAGTCAATGCCCTTTCACAGGCTTGAATTTCATCAAAAAAAATCAAGGTTTTGTTTGGCCTGATTGGTTGTTTTTTAACTAATTCTAAATGCTGAATAATCCTTTTAGGCGAAATATCTCCGTCAAGAAAATCTCGGAAATCAGCCTCTATTTCCATATTGAGATATATCACATTGTCGAAGTTTTCTTTGGCAAAAATTTCCAAAGCGTATGTTTTCCCTACTTGACGCGCTCCGTTTAATATCAGCGGTTTGCGGTTTTTACTGTTTTTCCACGCCAATAATTCAGAGATAATTTTTCTTTGCATATCACTTGTTTTTATCAACGACATTACACTTATCTATGAAAAAATCAGAAAAATTTGATTTTTTCATAGATAATAATCAAACGCAAAGATACAATTTATATTTGAAATTGCAATATTTTTCCGGTTATGCTGCAATTCTGCACCTCCGCCTCTTATCTTTGCCTCATGTTTAACAAAAAAATAAAAAATTATGACAAGCGACAAAAAAGTGAAAAAAGTCTGTGCAGAGGCTAAAACGGCGATGGGAAAACGGGAAATTGATGCGTAGAGCAAAAACGAAAAAGAGTTGAAGGAAACACACTTTATGATACAAAATAAAATTGTAACTTTACAGCCGGAAAAGAATAAAGTAAAATTTACAATATGATTATAAAAATCTCATGCGAGAACGATTATTTAATGGATATCCTGTACAAAAATCCGGATACCGATTTTGGTTTGTATTTCAAACCATTGAAGAGCGGACAGATAGCAGGAAACATTGTTGACAAGCATCATTACGAAGCGGTTTTTCAGGACGAAAAATACAGTTATTTGCCTGAAGAAAGCAATCAGATTGATTATCAAAGCTATTGCTCGCCATTGGTGGTGCTGCATATCTGCAACGAACTGTTTTCCCATATCCTGAAAAGCCGCGATGAGTTTACGCAGAAGGAAATTGCCTGGCTCAATCGCACGCAGGGTGAGCTGGATACCGTCCCGTGCCGTATCGAGATTCCGTCATTTTACATTGATTCCAAGTGGTATCGCGGCGGGCGTTTCCTGCTGACCAAATATTTTGAGGGAATGATTGTAGAAAAACTGTCGAGCCGGATTTTCAGCGTGACGGTAACGGCGCCAACTATCTTTGAAGCCTTCAACCTGTTGTGCCTTGTTTCGCTGTTTACGCACACTACCAACGATTATGGGCTGTTTACCTTTATCGACGACAGTCTTGCGCAAAAATACGGTCGCATCCTCACCAATATACGAAATGTGCCTTATTTCGTCTTTTACCTGTTCATTTTGAGGGCGGTAAAATCCGAAAAGCAGTATTTCGACCTCAAGCCGGTGTTTGAAAAATACCTTGCCGACGAAGGCTTGCAAGTCGATTTGAAGTGGCAAGGCACCAAACAGCAACGAATACAATTCATTACCAAAGAACTGGATATGGATACTCCGATTTTGGACATTGGTTGCGGCGACTTGGAATATTACAAAAAAATGATGAAACTCGGCTTCAAAAGCCAGTATTACGCTATGGATAAAGACGAGCATATCGAAACTTTGAGCCGTAATATCGCCAAGCGTTACGAAGAAAATAACCTGACGTTTTTCAATTCATTGAATGAATTTAATTCGCAAGACAAGCTGAATGTGATACTTACCGAAGTCATTGAACACAACAGCGTTGATGAAGCCAAAGCGCTTATCAGGCAGGCGCTTGGATACAATATCAACAAAATGATTATCACGTCGCCTAATGTGGAGTTCAACCGGTTCTTCAATATGGAACGTGAGTTGCGACACGACGACCATATTTTTGAACCTACCGCTGCTGAGTTTCACGCTTTAATTGACGAATGTACCGCAGGAAAGGGCTACAATGTGGAATATTTTTATTTGGGCGACAGTATCAACGGCATACAGCCTACGCAAGGTTGTATTATTTCTTGCTCATTATGTGGAATTTAAGGCAACTGAAAAACAGGATCGACTGGTTTTGTGAGAACAGAATCAACGCTTTTTCGCCCACGATTTCTCCGGCGCCGAAATCAGTTCAGCGTAACGAAATTGAAAGTATTTACGAAGGCGTACTGTATTTTTTTGAGCTTGGAGTTACCGAAATTGTTGTACAGCGGAAATATATGGGTTCGTATTGCGATATTTATCTGCAAAAGAATCTGGACGAAACCTATTTTGTGTCGCGCAACGGCTATTTGGTGAACCACGTTGATCTTGACAAGGCAAAACAAGCCTGCCGCGAC
>Ga0123357_10000343_pt1 | contig 43998 bp, 53 predicted proteins | sample TergutEmb28metaG_FD_89873 | JGI IMG/M metagenome (GOLD analysis project Ga0123357, IMG submission 89873) | Embiratermes neotenicus P4 segment gut microbial communities from Petit-Saut dam, French Guiana - Emb289 P4 | ecosystem: Host-associated > Arthropoda: Insects > Digestive system > Gut ...
AAAGGTGTAGGCGGGCACGGCAGACAGCAGACCGGGCAGGCGGGTGGCGCCCCCGACAGGAATCGAACCTGTATCTAGCGCTTAGGAGGCGCTCGTTCTATCCATTGAACTACGGCGGCGGGGTGTTGGGATTGTAGTGGTTTTATCTATGTACGCAATCAGGTGATAACACCTGAAATCATCGGTTATCATGTGTCGAGTGCTATCGCAGTGGTACGTGTAGCACTCTCAACATGGCATCCATTATCCAGATCAAGGGCCGGTGGCGCGCGCAAGTGCGGCGCAAAGGCCATCCAGCATACACCGAGACGTTTGGCACCAAGGCGGAGGCTGAACGCTGGGCGCGGAATGTGGAGTCGCAGATCGACGCCGGCAGGCGCCCGGAAGGTCGCGTGGTGATGGGCCACGCTTACCTGTTGCGCGACGTGATTCAGGATTACCGGCGCTTGCGTGCCAGCTCGCGCCCGGTGGCCGACGACAGCAATGAGCACTACCAGCTCAAGCGGCTGGCCGCGCATTTGGGCGACCTCGATGCCCTCGCGCTGTCGGTCGATGACCTGGTGGGTTTTTGCCGCTCGCGCTCCGAGGATGGCGCCGGCCCTTACACGATCAACATGGATGTCGGCAAGCTGGGCACGGTGCTGCGCCTGGTGTTCGGGGTGAAGCGCCTGAGCGTGCCCGACGTGGTTGGGCAGGCGCGGCCCATGCTCAATCACCTGGGGCTGATCGGCGGCGGCGGCAAGCGCGAGCGCCGTCCCAATGACGATGAGTTGTCAGCCCTGCTGGAGTGGATGGCGCGCGAGCGTGGCCAGGTGTATGCGGACGTGATTCGTTTCGCCGTGGCGACGGCCATGCGCCGCTCCGAAATCTGCCGCGTCGTGTGGGAGGATGTGGATGCCGAGCGCAAGCTGGTGCTGATCCGCGATCGCAAGCATCCCCGGCAAAAGAAGGCCAATGACGAGTGGGTACCGCTGCTGAACGGCGCGTGGGAGTTGATCCACGAGCAGCCGACGCGGGCGGGGTCGATTTTTCCGCTCTCCCCGTATACCGTCAGCAAATATTTCCGCCATGGCTGCCAGGCGCTGGGCATCCCAGATCTGCAACTGCGCGACATGCGCCACGATGGCGTGTCGCGGCTGTTCGAGTACGGCTACCAGATTCAGGAAGTGGCGCTGGTCAGCGGACACAAGAAGTGGGAGACGATGAAGCGGTACACCCAGCTCAAGCCCGAATCCCTGCACCGCGGCCCTGCGGGTGTTGCTGGTGCGCTTGAGCACGCTGGGCGTCCAGATGCGCGGCAACGTCCCGGAAGTCGGCAAAGCGGCGCTGACCTTCCAGGTACGTCGGAATAGGAAACGTCCGGGCGCTGATCGCGTTCAGCACGCCGCCGCGCGACTGCCCCAGCAGCTCGGCAAGCTGGTCGGTGCCCAGGCGTGCGCCGTATTTCTCGAAGATGCACATCTGGGTGACGAGGCTTGGAGGGCCAATGTCGCTCATTCCGCGCCCCCCTCGTTATCCAGTTTGCCTTCCGGTTCAATCGGCGGGTTGATGTAGTTCATTTCGATCATCACGCGGCCATCAGGCCAAGGTTGTGCATGCCGGTGCGCGCCACGGCGCCGCCGGCGGATTGGGTGCGGGCGATCAGCTTTTGGGCGATGCTTTGCAGCTCGCCGGCGCTGAGTTGTTCGAGCTGGAACTTGTGCAGGTTCAGCGCGGCGGTGATCGCGTCCAGCTCATGCCAGTACAGCGCCGTCGGGCGCCAGGCGCCGGTGGCGAGCGCGCGGGCGCGGACGGCGGTCATGGCCTGCATGGCGCTGGCCAGTTCCTTGCGCAGGCCGCGCACGATGCCGCTGGCCTCGATGCCCTGGGCGATCAGCAGCGACGTGTGCAGCACCGTGTGGTGGTCTTCGGTGGCTGCGCCTTCGCGCAGCTTGACCAGGCAGGCGCGCGCCGGCGCCATGGTGTCGCGCACCTCGGCACTGGTCAGGCGCACGGCGCGGCACAGCACCAGGCCGAGCGTGTTCAGGCTGACGGCGCGCGGCTTGCGGGGTTTGCGGCCGTGGTTCACGCCAGCACCTCCAGCTCGCTGGCATCAAAGACGATGCCCTTCCTGGAGCGTTTCGGGAAGGTGATGTCCACGGTCCAGGCGCGGTCGCCGACTTTTCCGGCCACCACGCCTTCGTGGTCGATCCACGGCGCTTGCAACTTGCCCGTGGCGGTGGGCGTGATGCGCACGGGTAGGCCCACGTCGATGGCCGTCATCGGCAGTTGGTAGGCGGGCGCTTGGGCGCGGTTGCTCGCGTCTGCACTGACCTTGCCATTGGGCGCGGCGCCCACTGCCCGACCGTCAGGATCGGGCAGCGTCTCGTTTCCCGGCGCCGCAGGCGCCTGGTCTGGTTTCCCTTTCGCCTTCGCGCCGGCGCCGCCGTGGCCATGGGGCGCGGCGCTCGCCGACCGACCGACAGGATCGGTCGGCGTTTCGTTGCCTTGCGCCGCAGGCGCCTGGTTCTGTTCCTTCTCCATCGCCGTCAGCGCAGCGGCGATCTTCGCGCTGGCTTCGGCTTTGGTGGTTTTGGCTTTGCCCTTCGCGCGCGTTGCGCTGGGCTGCGCAGCGGGGCGCGGGGTAGAAATGGTTTTCGGAGCCGCAGCTTTCTCGGCCTGGGCTTGGGCGGCGGCGCGCAAGTTGGCGATGGATTCCGCCAGCTTGGCTTGTTCTTCGGCCACGGCTTCGGCCTGCACGGCCTCCACGTCAACGCCCAGTGCGCGGGCGATGGCTTGCCTCAGTGGGTGCCCTTCTTTCCGTCCGAGTTCGTAGGCGTGCCAGCTCACAAACCAGGCCAACATGAAGGCGCGCACCTCAGTGTCCGTCGCGCGGTCAATGCGGGCGAGGGCGCGTTCCCCGGCGTCGGTGTAGTCTTCGTCTTCGATTGGCTCAAGGCCAGCGACGGCGAGCATGTCATCGGCATCCAGATCAGTTACCGCAGACTTGAGCCACTCGCGCAGCAGATCGGCATCCGCGAGCGCAGATGCGGGAGATTCATGCAGGTGCGCGGCCCGCATAAAGGCGGCAATGGTGGCCTTCGTGGTTGCCCGCTCCTGGCGCATCGATGCTTCATGCTTGAGCTGGTCGATACGCTCATCAAGGTCAATCTTGGCCTGCGATGTTTTCAGCACGCCGCGCTGCACCAGCACCGCCTCGGCTTCATCGGTCGGGACCACTTCGATCAGTTCCTTGGTCTCGGGATGCACGATCAGCACGCGCTGCGGCCCGTCATCGCCAAGCAAATCGCGCATGCTTGCGTCGCCGGCGTCGGCGTAGCGGGTGTCCAGCCGCGTATAGCCCTTGATCTTGCCGCTGTAGGTGTTGACGATGGATTTGGCGTTCTTGCCATCGATCACGCGCAGGCCCTGCTCCTCGGCCTTGGCGCGCAGGCGGTCATCGTGCGCCTTGGACTTGGCGGCGTAGCACGCCGGTTCGGTGCACAGGTTCTGGTCGCCCACGTCGGTGAACAGCTCGGGCGACGCGCCGGTGCGGCTGCGGCATTCCTTGCAACTGCCAGCGTTGTCGACCAGGTCGATCGCGGTGATCGAAAACGGCGCACTGTCGATGCGCAACATCACGTTCTGCTGCAACCACTTCTCGAACTCGCGCACGCCCACGGCGGGGTCGCCGCGCCAGTTGACGCGGCTGGCCTCGGCCAGCGCCTTGGCCTGCAATTTGGCGTCCGGTATGCGGGCGATGCGCAACGCCCTGCTGGCGTCGATCTTGCCCTCGCCCAGCGCCGTTTTGCAGTCGGCGGACAAGTCCAGCAGCTTCAAGCGCGCATAGACGTAGCTTCGGCTTTTGCCGATCTTCGCCGCCACGGAATCGGCGTCGGCGTGGCCCATCTGCATCAGTTGGGCGTAGCCGTCGGCCTCCTCGAGCGGGCGCACATCCTCTCGTTGCAGGTTTTCGATCACCTGAATTTCCATCGCCTGTTCGTTGGACAGGTCGCGGATCATGGCCGGGATTTCGGTCTGCTGGGCCATCTTGCTGGCGCGCAAGCGGCGGGCGCCGGCCACCAGTTCGTAGCCGGTGCTGCTGCCCGGAAGCGGCCGCAGCAGCACGGGCTGGTGCACGCCGGTGGCGGCAATGCTGTCGGCCAGTTCTTGCAGCCGGGCGGGGTCGAAGAACTTGCGCGGGTTGGTCGCGCTTTCGGTGATCAGGGACAGATCCACCATGCACATCCGCGTGCCGGCGTTGTAGGCGGGCGCGCCCTGCGGCAGCGGATCGAACGATTCCTGTTGCAGGTTGATGAGCGAGTCGCCGATGCTCAGCATGTACTGGCGCCCGTTGGGCGTGCGCGAGATCACGCTGCCGGTCTGGCCGGCATGCGGGTGCGGGTCGCCGTGGATGTTGGTGGCGTTGGCGCGCACCCGGACGGTGGCGCCGATCAAGGGGTCTGTGGCGTGCTTGCTCATTTCAGGGTCTCCATGTGGCCGTTGGGGAAATACAGCCGGTTGCCCATCCGGCTGGGAAGATCGAAGGCGGCAAAGCGGCCCGGCGTCAGGCCGGGGCTGCGGCGCAGCTCGGCGCCGTCGTAGCGGTCTCGCGCCGTCGCGTTGCTGATGGGGCGCTCGCGCGGCGCCGTGGTGATCTTTTCGCGGCGGGCGCGGCGCTGCCGGTCTTGCGGGCAGGCGGGATCAAAGGTGGGGCGCTCGCGGTTCATGCCTGGCCTCCGGTGACTTCGCCCGTTGCGGGGTTGACGCGCGGCACGCGGGCGTGCGCTGGCCAGAAGGTGTACCAGCGCAGGGTTTTGGCGTAGTACGGCGGCGACGACAAGCCGGCGAGGTAGTCCACGTCTTCGGGCGTGGCGGTTGTGGGAACCGGTACCGACCAATGTTGCCCGTCGTGAAAACGCCAGCCTGAGCGGGTCGTGATGCCGTTGTGGGTGGGATGCACCCAAGAGGTGGCCCACCATCCTGGGTGCGGCGGCGGGCCTGGGTGCGTGATGATGTTGGCGGGTAATGAGGGCATGTTGATGAGGTGGTAACTGGTCAGTCGTCGCGCTCACCGCTGGCGGCGCGTTTCAGGTCGATGGCGGTGGATATGGCGCGCCGGCGCGGCGGGCGCCAGCGCGTGGCCGGTGGCCGCGCAGCCGCGCCAGCTGGGCGGCGCGCTTCCAGGCGCAACAGGGCGGCGCGCACCTGGTCGGCCAGCACGTCGTCCACGTCGGCGGGCCAGCAGGCGCAGCACGGCATGGCGCGGATGCGCTCCAGGGCTTCGCACAGCTCGGTGGCCGTGGGATGCGTTCGCATCGTGGCGGACCTCAGCGGCGCGTGGCCACCAGCACGGCGGCGTCGTCGCCGACGTACCGCGGTCGCTCCTCCGGCTCGGCGGCGGCGCGCATGGCGGCTTCGGCGCGCTCCATGCGCTCCTGGCGGCCGGCTTGGGCCACGGCATCACGCAGGTCGGCGGCGGTGGCGCGGTCGATGTCGGTGTCCGTGGGCTGGCCGTCCAGCCAGGGTCCGAGCGCCGCCAGCGCGGCGGCGATGCACGCCACCAGCAGGTAGGTTTTGAAATGGCTCATGCTGTGGCCACCTCCACAAGTGAACCGAAGTCGTCGGCGATGAAGGTGCCGCCGTCTTGCGACCTCCATTTGTTCCCAAACTGATCCACGCGGGTGGCGTTCCGGTTCCAGTACGCCGGGTGCCATGGCACGCCTGACTCGCGCCATCCATCCGGGATCGTGTGCTGGCGGCAGTAGAAGTCGTTGTCGCTGAACGCGTCGCCGACCCTGAAAAAGTCGTCCCCATAACGGCAGAAGCTGTCTCGCAACTGCCGCACGGCGGCCTTGAATTCAATGGTGTTGACCTGGGACACCATTGCCGGGGTGATAGCGTTGTCCTGGAGCACGTTGGGGCCGGCGGTAACACGTGCCATATCCAGCTTGCGGGCGGTGATTGGGTGGTTGCGCATGGCGCTCCCTCACACCGAATAGATCGCCGTCACGCCGGGCGGGACCACGTCGGGCATGGCGTTGGTGACGTGAAGTGCGCCGGGGGTGATGGGGTACTGGGGCGCCCACGGGTCAACGATGTCGTTTCTGCTGATCCCGAGATGCATGGCCATCAGCGGCGCAAGAAATGATTTGCCCGCTCCGCCGGGAAGACAGAAAATCACAGCCCCTTTTTGTTCGGAACTTTTTTCATGTCCACCTACACAGTTGTCACCAGCGCGGTTGGCCGCTACCTGCTTCCCATGCGCCTGGAGCGCCTTGACGATGGTCGCTATATCGCGTTGAACCGCTACTACAAACCGATCGGCACGTTCAGTCGTGACGAGGTGCGCTACGAAACCAGCCCTGGCGCCTTCCGCTTCAAGGCTGCGCTCACCGAGCATGACGCGCGGAGCATGAGCTTCCGGGGTGATGCGAACCTTGAGGCCATCGTGCTCTACGACGAGACCTGCAATCCACACGCCTCTGCCGACAACTGGCTGGCCTACAGCGGCCGCCTGGACCACCTCATGAAGCTGGGCGTCGATCTGGCCGGGTGATGTGCACCCGTGTGCACTGACGGGTTGCGTGACTTGGTACGCGCAGGTACCGCTCTCGCAAGAGCAGGTGCATGCGTGTGCACTGCCGGGTTGTGTGCCTTGGGTGGCGTCTAGCGTTGCGTACATGGTTCCCTCCATCGGGTGTTGTTGCGATGGACGGAATCATCACAGAAGTTATCAGTAATGTCAACACTAAAGTTATTGAATCGATGCCGCACGTCCACATCCGGCTGTCACGGAACGCAAAAAAGCCCGCTCAGGGCGGGCCGATCATGGGCGTGCGGTGCAAACGTCTGGCAGCGTAAGACGGCCGGGGCGATGTGCGCAGTCGGGTTGCAAATGGGTTGCAAATGAGTTGCACTGGTTGCAGGGGGGTTGCAAACGAGCTGCGCGTGTGTTACGGGCCTGCTGCGTTACGGGCCTACTGCGGGCTGTCCATGGGGAGGCGGGCCTTGTGTCGCCTTGTGTCGCCTTGTGTCGCCTTGTGTTTTGCCTTGTGTCGCCTTGTGTTTTGCCTTGTGTCGCCCTGTGTGAAGCCTGGCGCAAAAAAGCCCGCTCTGGGCGGGCTGGTCCTGGGCGGCGCGGCGGCCTGATCTGGCGCTAAATCCGCGCGCCCTGCACGGGCGGCGTGATGCCGTCAGGCCGCGTGCAATTCCTCGCGAATCACGCGCCGCAAGGTGCGCTCCAACGCCCCGTCACGCGCGCCGATGTGGTCGCGAAGCGCCTCGTTGATGAGCGTCTGGTAGTTGCCGCCGCCGCGCACCTGCTCGCGAAACCACGCCAAGATGTCGGCATCCAGGCGAATGGTGATGCGTTCCTTGCCCGGCTCGCTGATGAGCGCGCCGCGCTTGGCTTGGCTGAAATCGAGTTCGGGCATGTCATCGGTCATGGTTCACCCCTGGTACTGCCGGATTTCTCCGGGACTGGCCTTGCGCGCCGAAATGACCCGATAGGTATCGCCTCGGCGCTCCACCCAAACCACGTACAGCACGCGCAGGCTGACGCCCAGGCCAATGGTCACCATGCGATCCTCGCCCTGGCTGTCCGGGTCGTGGCGCGTCAGCGCGTAGTCGTCGAAGAAAACGCCAACGGCATCGGCAAAGTCCACGCCATGCTTGGCAAGGTTGACGGCTCGCTTGACCTCGTCCCATTCGTAGTTCATGGCTGGTAACTGTATGAATTTTGTGCATACATGTCAACCAGCGCCGCGCATCGAGCCGGCGCGCATCGGGGCTTGTCACAAGGCGGCGTCAGATGCGCTCGCTCTGCTTGTGCACGATCTCGCCGACCAGGAAGACGCTCGCATCGCAAAGCTTGCGTGGGTAGCGGCGCTGGTCGGGGTTGTCGGAGCTGAGCCACCATTGGCCGGCGTCGCGCACCAGGCGCTTGATGACCAGTTCGCCCTCGTAGTTGACGGCGAACACGACGCCGTCCTTCGGGCTGGTCTTGTCGGTGTTGACCACCACGGTGTCGTCGTGGTACAGCCCGGTTTCCATGCTTCCGTTGGACACCCGCACGGCGAACAGGTGCTTCGGCTTGTAGCCCCGGCTCTGGAACCATGCGCGGCGGAAGACGATGGGCTCGCCGTCGTCGTCGAGATACTCCACGGCGAAGCCGTTCGCGCCGGCTGAGAGCTTGAAGCGCACGCGCCGGATTGATGGGTACTCCGGGTTGTTGCGGATTGCGATCTCGGCGATGGCGTCGTCGTGATCGTTGTTGTCAGTCAGGCACATTAGGTAGTCAGGTGTGACGCCAAGTGCGCGGGCAATATCAACAGCGCTCTTCCCGTAGCCGCGCGTCCCTCGTTCGATGTTGCCAATGGCACCTTGTCCACTAAGTTGTGCTGCCTTGGCCAGTGCGCCTTGGCTCATGCCTTTTTCCGTGCGCAGACGAACTAGGCGCTCAGGGATTGATTCCATAGCGCGATTCCATCACAGAAGTGAATAACTTAGGTGTTGACAAGAGCGATAACGTAAGTGATGATCGGGGTATGAATGCACTTGACAGAGCCATCGACCATATGGGCGGCGTGAGCAAGTTGTCACGGGCCATCGGAGTCAGCCAGCCAGTCGTCAGCAACTGGCGAATGAGGGGGCAGTCTCCGCCAGCGAACCACTGCGTCGCCATCGAGCGCGTCACCAATGGATCTGTGACATGCGAAGAGCTGAATCAGGACGTGCCATGGCTCCGCATACCGGACAAGCAATGGCCGCACCCCAGCGGCAGGCCCGTGCTTGATTACTCGGGGCCGAGGGCAGAGGGTGATGGCGGATCAGTTGTATGGGGTGTGTGGAAAGACCCGGAGGACGGGCGCAACGCCCGTGACCGGGATACGGGCGTGGAAAGTTGATCAATGAGTGTCGAAAAAGGGTACGCGCAATGGGTGGCTTCGAGCCAGTTTGCAGAGGTGCGAAGCGCACTCATCCGGCCGCGATCTTTGCCGCATGGTGCAGTGATCGAAGCATGCCAGCAACGGCGGTGTTGCCATCCGCCTCTTCATGAACCGCAATGCTCTCGAGCTCCTTGGCGAAGGCTGCTCGGCGCGCTTTCGGCAGTGTTCGGACGGTGGCAAAAACGACCGCGCCCAGCCCGTTGAAAAGCGCGCTGAGTGTTTCCTCGTTGACGGGCAATTTCTTCTCGTTCATGGCTGACTCCTTCTCCTTCTCTTGGTGTTTCTGGAGCGCTACGCGATGCAGCGCCGATTTTCATCGGCCTGACCGGCGGCTTCTTGTCCGCCTGTCATGAGCGCCTGCGCTCATGTTCTCATTTTTTCGTGTCGCAAGGCACTCAACCTCTCTCAACAAAGTTGCGTGATCGCATGAACCAAACGTCAATGCGCGCCGATGTCCGCCCGGAGGATGTGGCGCGCAAGAGGTCGCTCGGGGGCGCCATCGAACTGTGCGCCGAGTATGGAGGCTTCGAGCTGGACAAGACCTTGCAGCAGGCCCTGGGCGTGGACAAGGCGCAATTTTCGCGCTGGCACGCGGGCACCGAGGGGGTGCTGTGGCCCAAGCTGACCAAGCTGATGGATACCTGCGGCAACGATGTGCCGGTGCTCTGGATGCTGCATCAGCGCGGCTTCGATCTGCACAGCCTGCGCAGGCTGGAGACCGAGACCGAGCGCGAAAACCGCGAGCTTCGTGAGGAAATTGTCGCGCTGCGGCGGGTGATCGTCGGGAGGCCGGCATGAGCAGGCCGCCCGGCGAATTTCGCAAGTTGCTGCTGCAAGCCTGCATGGACTTGCAGGGCGATGGCAAGGCGCCCACGTTGCGCGAGCTGGCGCACTACACGCTGATTGGCGAGAAGGTGGCCACGCGCACGGTGGACAACCTGCGCCGCGCCGGCCTGGTGCGCGTGGCGCGCACGCGCAGCGTGAACTACCGCAGCCGCCCGGTGGCGGAATACGAGATCGCGCCGCCGGAGCGCAAATCAGGACACGACGCGCTGCGGCGCGCGATGGGTTGGTGATGTTGTTAAAACTAGGAGGTACGCAATGGATGATCGACAAGGGGGCGCGAGTTTGCCACCGCTGAGGTTTGCAGATCTGGCGGCGGCGCTGCTGGGCAATGCAAAAACGCTGGTGCCGGCCTGGCTGCAGGGCGGCGTGGTATCGGGGCACGAATACGTGTGCGGTTCGCTGGCCGGCGGCAAGGGCCGCAGTTGTTCGGTGAATCTGAACACGGGGGCGTGGTCGGATTTTGCGGGCGGCGAAAAAGGCGGCGATTTGCTGAGCCTGTACGCCGCCATCAACGGCCTGAGCATGGCGAAAGCCTGCGTGGAGCTGGCCCATGCCGAAGGGCTGGAAAGCGTGGCCGGCGTGGTGACGCCGGCGGGCGGCGGCGCGGCGCCGGTGCAGCGCGCGCCGCGTCCGGAGCCTGCGCACAGCGCGGCGCAGCAGCAGCAGCGAGAGCAATGGCGGGCGATTGCGCCGGTGCCTGCGTATGCGCCGGCGGTGAATTTCCAGCACCAGCACCGCGTTGAGTCGGACATTGCCGCCGTGTCGGAATACTGGTGCGAGGGCGCGCTGTACGGCTACGTGGTGCGCTTCAAAACGAGCGACGGCGGCAAGGACGATATTGCCCGCACCTTCTGCGAAAGCGAGGCCAAGGGAGGCGCGCGCTGGCACTGGAAACAATGGCAGGAACCGCGCCCGCTGTACCTGGCGGGCGGCACGCTGCCCAAGGGCCGCACGGTGGTTCTGGTTGAGGGCGAGATCAAGGCCGCCGTGCTGCAAACGCTGCTGGAGGCCCACGCGGCAGGCGTGTATTGCGTGGTGGGCTGGCCGGGTGGCTGCAAGGCATGGCACAAGGCAGATTGGAGCTGGGTCGCCGGTTGCACGGTGATTTGCTGGCCGGACTGTGACAGCAAGCGGGTGCGGGCCACGGTGGCCGAGCGCAAGGCGCTGCCGGAGGGCGATGAAGCTGCGCTGCGGGCCTTGAAGGAGTCCAAGCCCTATCTGCCGTACCAGGACCAGCCGGGTATGAAGGCGATGCGCTCCATTGGCGCGCATCTGCGCGACGTGCACGGCTGCACGGTGAGCCTGATCCCGGTGGAGCTGCCGGGCGTGCTGCCGGACGGATGGGACGCCAAGGATGCCATCCAGTCGGACGGCTGGACGGCCGACCAGGTGCTGGCGTTTTTTGGTCGCGCGGTGGCGTTCACGGGCGCAGCTGATGAAGCTGTGGCGCCCAAAAAAAACGATGGCCCCGTTGGCACGGTGAGCGGCGGGAATGCGGCCAGCGACGGCTTGCTGGGCGACGAAGATCAGCACGGCGACGATTGGGAACAGCAGCCGCAGATGTGCGGCGGGCGCGAGGTGCCGCGCTGGCTGGCGTGCTACTTCGACCATGAGAAGGTCCGCTGGACGGTCTCGCGCAAAACGGTGATCGCGGCGCTGGAGAAGTGCCCGGACCTGCGCGGCGTGGTGGCCTACGACGAACTGCGCAACACCGTGTCGCGGCGGCGGGCCTTCCCGTGGCCGGGCAGCAAGCCGGGCGAGCTGCAGGACGCGGACGCGCTGCTGCTGGGCGATTGGATGTCCAGCGAATGGGGCCTGCCGTCGGTGAGCGCGGCGGCGCTGGAGGAAGGCATCCGCACGGTGGCCAACAAGAACCGCTTCCACCCGGTGCGCGAGTGGATTCAGACCCAGCAGTGGGACGGCAAGGCGCGGCTTGACAACTGGCTGGTGTACGCGCTGGGCGAGTCGCCGCAAAGCCTCAACCCGCGCCTGCTGGAATACCTGCGGATGGTGGGGCGCTACTGGCTGTTGGGCATGGTCAATCGCGTCATGCAGCCGGGCTGCAAATTCGATTACATGCCGGTGCTTGAGGGGTTGGGCGGTCTGCGCAAAAGTACGCTGGTGGAGGTGCTGGCGGGCTCGGAGTACTACAGCGACACGCAGTTCGAAATCGGGCGCGGCAAGGACGGGCAGGAACAGGTGCAGGGCGTCTGGCTGTACGAGGTGGCGGAGCTGGCGAACTTCAGCAAATCGGAAGTCGGGGCCATCAAGGCGTTCGTGAGTTCCAAGGTGGACCGCTACCGCGTGGCCTACGGCAAGATCGCCGAAGCCTTTCCGCGCCAATGCCTGCTGGTGGGCACGACCAACGAAGACACGTATCTGCGCGACCGGACGGGCAACCGCCGGTTCTGGCCGGTGCCCGTGCGCCACCGCATCAACACCGACTGGGTGCAGAAGTACCGCCACCAGTTGATGGCCGAAGCCTACGCGCAGTACCAGCAGGGCGCGGCCTACGGGCCGGACCCGGAAATCGAGGCGCGGCTGTTCGTGCCGATGCAGGAAAGCCGCCTGGTGGAAACCGCGGTCGATTCCGAGCTGCTGACGGTGCTCACGCGCAAGCCTAATCCCAACGCATCCGGACCCGGCGGCTTCGTGCACTGCGAGGCGTCGCATGTGACGATTGCGCAACTGGTGCAGGCGCTGGGCGTGGACGCGGCCAAGGCGCCGCCGGGCCTGCAGGGCCAGATCACGGCCTGGCTCAAGCATCAGGGCTGGACGTACCACAAGAAGCAGATCGACGGCGTGCGCGCCGGGCGCTACTTTCGTCCTGCCAACTGGCCGCGCAACGATGAGCCGCTGGGCCTGGATCACCCGGAAGACGATGCGTTCGGCGAAGCCGGCGCGCAGCCGTCGCAGGCCGCTGAAACCGTCACCGTTGCCGCGTCAGCGGCGGCGCAATTCATCGCTGAGGACGCCGATTTTGTGCCGTTCTGAGCCGATGGCTTGCCTTGATCGCGTAGCGCCTGAAACGCGCTGTGCCGCACACCGTGGGGGAGGCGTGATTCGCGCCACGGTGCCAGTCCGCGCCACGAGGGCGCGGAATGCGGCGCAGCGGCGGGGATGGCCTGCCCGTGACGCCATGACGTAGTGCCCAGTGTCCACGGTGTCCATGCGTTTGCATGGATGCCATCGGTTACCTCAATTCCCTGTTTTTCGGAGTTGAAGCCGCTGCATTGCCCAAATGCCCACGAACGGGCGCCGCATCCACGGATGTGCGGGCGGGCGCAGGCAGGCGCACAGCGCGCTCGCGCGCGCAACACCTCACCCACTCACGTTTGCTTTATAGAAGGAAGGATGGACAGCATGGACACTCAGCAGGGGGCGGCAGTAAAGAACGCTCGAACGGCGGCAGATGTGCAGCGCGGCCTGCACACCATCAAGACCGCGATGCCCAATGTGTACGAGGCGATCAAGGCCGAAGCGGGCGCCATTGGACAGGGCGTCTACGCCCTGGTGCGGCGCGGCTTGCGCGGCGAACCGATGTGCTTCTGGGCCATGGAGGCCGGGCACGTGGTGGGCACGCCGTTCAACGGTAGCGCGGCGCAGGATTTGGTGGCGAGCAACATGGTGCAGTTCGGCTGTGCACACGTGTGCATGTTTGGCGATCTGCCGGCGGCGGAAGGCGGGGTGCGGCATGGCGCGGCTTGAACGGATCAAGCGCCGGCTCGATAACTGGGCGCTGTGGAAGGCGCGACAGAACGACAGCGGCTTGGGCTTTCACTCGCGCAACATCCTGGCCGTGGATGTGTGGTCGCGCGGCAGCTACAACGGCGCGGCCATTCCCCACTTCGACGATGAAGCCAGCGAAACCGACGAAGCGGTGACGGCGCTGAAGCTGGGCAAGGGCCATCTGTACGTCACGCTGGATTGCATCTACCTCAAGGACCTGGGCGTGCTGGGCACGGCGCGGCGCATGCAGCGATCCGAGTCCAGCATCAAGTCGTATCTTGAGCAGGCCGACGTGGCCATTGCCGCCTTCCTGGAGGACAAGGCCGAAAAGATTGCCCGGCGACGCGCCGAGGCCGCCGCGCGTCAGGCGCGCTGCGCGGCGTAGGGGTTTTACGTTCTGGCCTTTTTCGCTACATTTCAGCTACTTTGTGATTGGTGCGTCTGGTGTTCAGGCGCAACGGGAAACCCCGGCAGGCAGGCGCTTGTCGGGGTTTTGCTTTTGGAGCCTGCCTTGCCTTCTGCTGCCCCTCGCCCGTGCTCGCATCCGGGCTGCGGCGTGCTGGTGCGCGACGGCACGGGCCGCTGCCCGAAGCACCCGAAGCCGGTGTGGGACAAGAAACCGACCGCCGCCAAGCGCATCACTGGCCGGAAGTTGCAGCGCCTGCGCGCCGAGCTGTTCGCCCGCGCGCCCCTGTGCGCTGAGTGCCAGCGCCACGGTCGCGTCACCCTGGCCAGCGAGCGCGATCACATCGTTTCGCTCGAGGAGGGCGGTGACGATGCTGATGGCAACGTGCAGGGCCTGTGCGCCGAGTGCCACGACGCCAAAAGCAAAGTCGAGCGCGCGCGCGGAATCCGACGCGCGTGGTCTGGTTGGCGAAGCTGACCGGAAAAGGCGGAGGGGGGAGGTCAAAAGTTCGCCGACCTCCCCCCGGAAACCGAGCCCCCCGCCAAATTTTTGTGTGCGCGGGTTTTGAGGGGGGGGGTACCCCTGAAGGGGATGTAATGAGTGGATCACGGGGGCCGCTGCCAAAGCCGCCGGCACTTCGGGTGCTGGAGGGCAACGCCGGAAAGCGCCCGCTGGACCTCGCGGCGGGCGTCAACCCACGCATCGAGGTGCCCAGCCCGCCGAAACATCTGAGCGTTGAAGCGCGCAAGGAGTGGAAGCGCATCACGCCGTTGTTGGAGGAACTGGGCCTGATCAGCGGCCTGGACCGCGCGGCGCTGGCGCTGTACTGCCAAGCCGCTGGCCGGCTGGCTGAACTTGAAACCGCGTTCAATGGTCAGGTCGCCCGCCTGGTGGCCGATGGCGCGGACTACCCCGATGCGGTGTACCGGGCCAGCCATGCGGTCACGCCCAGCGGCTACGCCCAGCAAAGCGTCCTGGTGCAGCTGATTGGCAAACACCGCGAGCAGCTCAACCGCTACCTGATGCACTTCGGTCTCAGCCCAGCCGCCCGCGGTCGAGTTCAGGCAAGCAACTACGTGCAGCCCACGCTGCCAGGCATCGAGCCCAAGCCCGAAGCCAAACCCAGCTTTTCCATGTTCGTCAACTCGGCACGATGACCCTGCCCTATATCCAGCATGCGCAGCAATACATGCGCGACGTGCTGGATGGGCGTATTGCGTCCTGTAAGTGGACGCGCTTGGCCGTGCAGCGCCAAGCTGACGATCTGCTGCGCGAACCCGGCGCCGACTGGCCCTGGGTGTTTGACGAAGCTGCCGCCGCGCGGCCTTGCGCCTTTATCGAACTGCTGCCGCACATCAAGGGGAAGTGGGCGAGAGAGGGTCGGCTGATCGAGCTCGAGCCGTGGCAGTGCTTCATCCTCACTACGGTCTTTGGTTGGGTACACCGAGAAACGCGATTGCGCCGGTTCCTGGAGGTGTACGAGGAGGTGGCGCGCAAAAACGCCAAGAGCACCAAGGGTTCGGGCCTGCTGCTGTACATGCTGGCAGCTGACGGCGAGCATGGCGCCGAGTGCTACACCGCAGCGACGACCCGCGACCAGGCGCGCATCGTGTTCGACGATGCCCGCGTCATGGCCGAGCGCACGCCCGACCTGCGCACCTACCTCGGCGTTGCGATCATGCAGCACAGCCTGACGGTGGCGCACACCGCGAGTAAAGCCGCGCCGCTGGCCGCCGAGGGCAGCACGCTCGATGGACTGAACGTGCACTTCGCGCTGCTGGACGAACTGCACGCTCACAAAACCCGCGCCGTCTATGACGTGATCGACACCGCGCGCGGCGCGCGCGAGCAATCCCTGCTGTGGACCATCACCACCGCCGGTACCGACCGCTCAGGCATCTGCTACGAACGTCGCACGCACATCACGAAAATTCTGGACAAGGTGATTCAGGACGATCGCGTGTTCGGAATGATCTTCACCATCGACGATGAAGACGATCCGTTCGACCCGTCCGTGTGGCCGAAGGCGAACCCGAATTTCGGCAAATCGGTGCTGCCCGACGAAATGGCGGCGCAGGCCCGCAAGGCCGAGGCCATGCCATCGGCGCTCAACAACTTCCTTACGAAGCGCCTGAACGTCTGGGTAAGCGGCGAAAGCCCGTGGATGGACATGAGGGCGTGGGAGCGATGCGGGCGCGAGCGCGCCACGCTGGAAAGCATCCCGCCCGGCGCCAAGGTCTACATTGGCCTGGATCTGGCGCAGAAGAAAGACTTCGCCGCGCTTGCCATCGCCTGGCAGATGGGCGACGGCAAATGGGGCTTGTGCATCAGGCTGTACCTGAACGACCTTGCGATCCAGGAAAGCGGCAACGCGCACCTCAGCGGCTGGGCGCGGCAGGGCCACGTGGAAGTGACGCCCGGCGACCTGACCGACTTCGACCGCGTCGCCGACGACCTGCGCCACTACTGCCAGCAATGGGACGTGCAGGAAATCGCCTTTGACCCGGCGCTGTCCATGTACTTTGCCGGCAAGCTGATCGAGGAAGGGCTGCCGCTGATCGAAATCACCCAGCGCAGCATCTTCTTCACGCCGGCGCTGATCCAGGTGGAAAACATGGTGCGCGAAGGCAAGCTGGTGCATGACGGCAACCCGGTAATGGCCTGGATGGTCAGCAACCTGGTTGTCAAGCAAAGCAAGTTCAACGAGCTGATGGCGCCGACAAAGGAGCGCGCCGAAAACAAGATCGATGGCCCGATTGCCATGCTCATGGCGTTGGGCCGGGCGCTGGCGCAAACGCCGGACGCCGGCGACGCCGACGGCTTCTTCGCCGCGCCCACAACCAAGTAAACACAATGAAAACACCACAGCACCAGCAGCGCCGCCCAGGCCGCCTGCGCGCCGCCGCCGATGCGCTGCTGGGCCGAAGCGTCAGCATCAGCGACGCGGCGGGCAGCGCGGCGGTTTTCAGCGTGGACCTGGATTCCGGCGTTTCCGTCAACCCGCGCAGCATGCTGCAAATATCGGCGGTCTGGTCCTGCGTGCGGCTCATTGCCGAAACCATCGCCACCCTGCCGCTCAGCGTCTATGAGCGCGACGGCAAGGCCAAGCGCATCGCGCCGCAGCACCCTCTGCACAGCGTCCTGCACGACGTGCCCAACCCCGACGCTACGGCGTCCGTCTTCTGGGAAAGCATGGTCGCCGCCATGCTCACGCGCGGCGCCGGGCGGGCGGAAAAGCTCATCTTCAATGGCCGCCTGGTCGGCCTGTCGTTCCTCGACCCGGAGCGGCTCATGCCGCACCGCAGGAATGGCGGCGTGGTCGCCGAATGGCGCTACACCGACAACACCAACCGCCAGCGCATCATCCCCGCCAGCAGCGTGTGGACCGTGCCCGGTTTCTCGATCGACGGCATCAACGGCGTCAGCGTGGTGCAGTACGGCACGGCGGTCTTCGGCCAGGCGGCGGCGGCGGAAAAAGCGGCGGGCCGGGCGTTTCGCAATGGTGCGTTGCAAAACCTGTACTACACCTTCGCCACCTGGCTCAAGGACGATCAGCGCAAGCAATTCCGCGAAAACGTCCTGGGCCTGATCGAGGAGGGCAAAACCCCGCTGCTGGAAGGAGGCATCGAAGCCAAGACCATCGGCATCAACCCCAAGGACGTGCAACTGCTGGAGTCGCGCGGCTGGAGCGTGGAGGAAATCTGTCGCTGGTTTCGCGTACCGCCGCACATGGTCGGACACGTCGAAAAAACCACCAGTTGGGGCAGCGGGGTCGAACAGCAGATGATCACCTTCCTGGTGTTCACGCTGGGGCCGTGGCTGCGGCGGATCGAGCAGGCCATCAGCAAGGATTTGTTGACGCCCGGCGAGCGCCTGCGCTACTACGCCAAGTTTTCGGTCGAAGGGCTGCTGCGCTCCGACAGCGCCGCGCGCTCCGCGTTCTACGGCGTCATGGTCGATAAGGGCGTGATCACCCGCGACGAAGTGCGCGAGCTGGAAGACCTGCCGCCCATGGGCGGCAACGCGGCGGTGCTCACCGTGCAGTCCGCCATGACCACGCTGGACTCCATAGGCCAGCCCGCCCCCGACACCCAGGCCCGCGCCGCCGTGCGCCAGTGGCTTGGCCTTGATTCACCCGACAACGAGCCACAAAGAGGCTGAACCATGAGCATGAGAACCCTGCCGGCCGCCCCCACGGGCAGGCCGGCCACCGGCGTGCGCAGCGAAATCCTTCCGCGCGCCATGGAGCGCTGGAACCCCGGCCTGCGCGCCGCCGCCGATGGCGAGCAAGACCGCTCCATCAGCGTGTACGACACCATCGGCCAAGACTACTGGACGGGCGAGGGCGTCACCGCCCGGCGCATCGCCGGCGCCCTGCGCGCGCTTGGGCCGGGCGATGTCACCGTCAACGTCAACAGTCCTGGTGGCGACATGTTCGAGGGCATCGCCATCTACAACCTGCTGCGCGAGCATCAGGGCCATGTGACCGTGAAGGTGCTCGGACTGGCGGCGTCGGCGGCCAGCGTCATCGCCATGGCAGGTGACACCGTGCAGATCGCGCGGGCCGGCTTCCTGATGATTCACAACGCGTGGATCGTGGCGGCAGGCAACCGCAACGACCTGCGCGAGCTGTCCGCCTGGCTGGAACCGTTCGACGCCGTCATGGCCGACATCTATGCCGCCCGCACCGGCGCCGACGTCAAGGCGATGACAAAGCTCATGGACGGCGAATCGTGGATCGGCGGCAGCAGCGCGGTCGAGCAAGGTTTTGCCGACGGCCTGCTGGCCTCCGACGGCGTCAACAACCAGGGCGGCGCCAGGGCGCAGGCCCACGCGGCGCGGCGCATCGAATCGGCCCTGCGCGCCAGCGGCATGCCGAAAACCGAGGCCATGCGCCTCATCTCGGAAATCAAGACCGGCGCGGGCGATCCCGCCGGCAGCGGCGCGGGCGACCCCGCCGAGCGCGGCGCATTGCACGCCGACTTCAGCCAGACGGCGGCCAAGGCCGCATCCCTCACTTGCATCCTTTGAAAGACCATCCCATGCCCATCGAACAAAAAGACATCGACAAACTCAACGCCAACCTGGATAAGGTCGGTGACCAGCTCAAGGCGCACGCCGAGCGCACCGAAAAAGAGGTCAAAGCCTTCGGCAAGATCACCGAAGAAACCCGCGCCAGCGTGGACAAGCTCCTCACCGAGCAGGGCGAATTGCGCGCCCAGATCAAGGCCGCCGAACAGGCGTTGGCCGCGCTGCAAAACGGCGGCGGCGCACCGGCCCGGCCCAGGACCCTGGGACAGATCGTGGTCGAAAACGAAACCATCACCGGTTTCAACGCCAGTATCCAGGGCGCGGTATCGGTGCGCGTCGGCTCCATCCACGCGGCCGTCACCAGCGACGGCGGCTCGGCGGGCACGCTGATCCAGCCGCAGCGCCTGCCTGGCATCGTGGCGCCGCCGCAGCAACGCCTGTTCCTGCGCGACCTGCTGAACTGGGGGCGCACAACCTCCAACACCATCGAATACGTCCGCGAAACCGGCTTCACCAACGGCGCCGACATGGTGAAGGAAAACCCGGACAACCCCAAGCCCGAAAGCGACCTCAGCTTCGATCTGGACAGCGCCAAGGTCGGAACCATTGCGCACTGGATTCGCGCCTCGCGGCAGGTGCTGCAAGACGTGGGCATGTTGCAGGGCTACATCGATGGCCGCCTTCTGTACGGCCTGAAGCTGCGCGAAGAGGCGCAGTTGCTCAAGGGCGACGGCAAGGGCCTGAACATCAACGGCCTTTGGACGCAGGCCAGCACCTACGTTAACCCCGGCGTGTCGGTGCAGCACGAAACCATGCTCGACCGCCTGCGCATTGCCATGTTGCAGGCCGAACTGGCCGAATACACGGCGGACGGCATCGTGCTCAACCCCATCGACTGGACCCAGATCGAACTGACCAAGACCGCCGACAACGCCTATTTGTTCGCCACCCCGCGCGGCCTGGCCGCGCCCGGCCTGTGGGGCCGTCCCATCGTGTCGTCGCGCAGCATGGACCACGGCGCCTTCCTGGTCGGCGCCTTCGCCCTGGGCGCGCAAGGCTGGGACCGCGAAGACGCCAACATCACCGTCAGCAACCAGGACCGCGACAACTTTGTCAAAAACATGGTCACCATCCTCTGCGAAGAGCGCGTGGGCCTGACCGTGTACCGGCCCGAAGCCTTCGTCAAAGGCGGCTTCGAGGGCGTGCAGCCCATGCCGCCGAGCGCCGAGTCCTGATCCACCCGCCGCAGCGCCGGCCCGCCGTGCACACGTGTGCACGGCGGGCGATTGAAAGGAACCCCGCATGGCCCGCAAACACCGCGCACCCGCGCCCATCGTCGGCCTGGAACAGGCCAAGCAGCACCTGCGCGTGGTCGGCGACGACGAAGACGCCGACATCCAGCTCAAGCTCAACGCCGCCACCGCCATGGCGCTGGCCTTCCTCGACCGCGCGGTGTACGCCAGCCGCTCCGAGCTGGAGGCCGCCAGCGCCGCCGGCGACCCCGGCCCGGCGCCCATGGTGGCCGACGACGCGGTGCGCGCCGGCATCCTGCTGATTCTGGGCGACCTGTACGCCAACCGCGAAGAAGTCGTGGCCGGCATCGTCACCCGCCTGCCCACCGGCTGGCGGGCCTGCCTGCTGCCCCTGCGGCGCATGGGAGCCTGAACATGGCCTGCACCGCCTGCGAAGCGCGCCGCGAATGGCTGCGCAAGATGAAAGACCTGGCATATGAACGAGCAAAAAGCATCCTTGGAACCGGCGCCGGACACGGCGCGCCTGCTGCACCAGCAGACGCTGGCCATCAACAGCCTGGTGCAAGCCTTGCAGAAACAGGCGCACGCGATAGCGGATCTGGCATCGGCGGTGACGGAAATGATCAGCACCCTGGCGGATGAGGCCGGAGCGTCGATCGACGACGCCACCATTGACGGCTGGAAAACCTTCCTCGACGGGAGCCCGTCTGAATGATCGCCGCCGGCAGCCTGCGCCACCTGGTCAGCTTGCAGCGGCGCGAAACGGCGCGCAACCCCGGCACCGGCGCCGTGAACCACGCTTGGGTACCCGTCGTCAAGCTCTGGGCCAGCATCGAACCGCTCAGCGCCCGCGAATTCATCGCGGCGGCGGCGCAGCAGTCCAAGGTCACCGTGCGCATCGTCACCCGGCGCGACGCCCGCGTGACCCACGGCATGCGCTTCGTCCACCAGGGCCGGGTCTACAACATCGAGGGCGTGCTGCCCGACAAGGGCAGTGGCCGCGAATACCAGACCTGCCCATGCTCCGAAGGAACCAACGATGGCTGACGTTCAATTCAAGCTCACCGGCGCCGACCAGTTGCTCCAGCGCCTGCGGGCACTGCCCAAGGAGCTGCGGCTCAAGCCCGCGCGCTCGGCGCTCGGCAAGGCCGCCCGGGTGGTGCGCGAACAGGCGGCGGCCAACGCGCTGCGCATCGATGACGCGGCCACCGGGCGCCGCATCGCCGACAACATGATCCAGCGCTGGCGCAGCCGCTACCACCGGCGCACCGGCGACATGATGGTGTCCGTCGGCGTCGGCACGGAAAAAGGCCGCATCCCCAAGGGCAACCCGGACGAAGGGGCCGGCGGCAACACCCCGCACTGGCACCTCATTGAGCTTGGCCACGCCAAAAAGGGCGGTGGCCTGGTGGCGCCGCAGCCCTTCCTGCGGCCTGCCGCGCAGCAGGCCGGGCAGCAGGCCATCGACGTGTTTGGCGCCGAGTTGGACAAGGCCATCACCCGCGCCGTGGACAAGCTGAAATGACCGACCCGTTCTACACCGCCGCCAAGGCCAGCGACCAAGTGCTGGCCCTGCTGGGCGCGCCAGAGCCGCGCCTCTACCCCTGGGGCGAAAACGACGACGCCACCGTGGCCTACCCGTATGGCACCTGGCTGCAAATCGGCGGCGGGCCGGACAACGTCCTCGCGGGCCGTCCCGCCAGCGACCGCCGCACGCTGCAAATCGACGTCTGGGGCCAGACGGCGGACAGCACTGAAGCCGCCGCCGAGGCGCTGCGCGATGCCATCGAACCGCACTGCTACCTCACATCGTGGCGCAAGTTCCCGCGCGACACCGACACCCGCCTGTACCGCATTTCGTTCGACACCGACTGGAACACCAGCCGCTGAACGCATCAGTTCTCAACCCATGGCCGCCGCAGCGCGGCCATTGTTTTTTGAAAGGACCCTCATGGGCCGCATCCTCCCCCAAGGGACCCAGCTCTACGCGCTGGCGCCCACCGCCGCCGACCCGGCCAAGTACGAGGTCATCAAGATCGACTGCGCCATCTCCACCGACATGGGCGAAGACACCCGCGACGATCATGAAGACACCTGCCTGGAAGAGCTGAACGACCACACCTTCATTCCCGGCCTCAACACGCCGGGCGACGCCTCCATCACCGTCCGCATCGATCCGGCCAACCCCGGCCACGTTCGGCTGGAGCAATTCAGCGACCAGCCAGCGCGGCTGCTGTGGGCGCTGGGCTGGTCCGACGGCATGCAAGACGCCAAGGGCAAGACTGGTGGCGGCTTCGAGTTCGACCTGCCGCCCACCCGAACCTGGAACGTCTGGACCGGGCACATCAAGGGCTTCAAGTTCGACGGCTTCGAGGTCGGCGGCGACCCCATCCAGGGCGTCATCACCATCAAGCGCAGCAGCAAGTCGCGCTGGATCGTCAAGAAAGCCGGGGGCGCCGCATGATCAGCATTGACCAGCTCCAGCAGCAGGGCGGCTTCGTGGACGAAACGCCGGTCGAAAAAACCATCCAGTGGAAACCGCCCGGCGCAAAGAAGGCGGTCAGCTCCACCATCATGGTTGCGCGCCAATCCTTTGGTGAGGTGGAGGAATCTCTCAACGACGTTGCGGAACGTAGAGGCGGCGCGCAGATGATCAGCATGTGCGTGCGCCTTGGCGCCGACGGCAAGGAACGGCTCAGCTACGAGCAGGCGTACAACTTGCACCCGTCGCTGGCCTGGGCCATGGTGAAGGCCATCAACGAGGTCAACTCCGCCCCAAAGACCTGACGGCCGCCGAGCTGGTCTGGCACGAATTCGTGCTGGCCGGCATCGGCGGCAACACCATTGCGCGGGCCAAGGCGGCCATCAGCTACCCGGAATACCTGGCATGGCTCAAGTACCGCGAGCTGCACGGCCCGCTGAACCTGCACCCGCGCCTGGACCGCGCCGCCGCCCTGGTGGCCTACACCGTAAACAGCACCGTGCCGCGCAAGCCCGGCGCGGGCGGGCCGAAGTTCGAGGACTTTGTGCCGCAGTACGGCGCCGGCGATCAGCCCATCACGCTGCAAGAGGCGATGCGCGCGTGGACGTGAGGGCGCCGCAGCGAAGATGTGAGACTATGATGATCCAACCAACAGGAGGGATCATCTATGAAGAAATTATTGGTCGTGTCAATGATTGCGGTTTCATCGTCCGCATGGTCAGCAGGTCCAACGGGTCTTGGCCCAATCAAAATCGGCATGACGAAAGACGCGCTTGAGTCGTTGACGCAAGGTGACGGTGTCCGCATCGACGGTGCTTTATCTCCATATGAATACAGAAACGGTCAAACCCCAAGCGCCGGAGTTGATAAATTCACTGGAAATATAATAATACCCGACGAAACAAAGCCTCTTAGCTCAGAATTCAGCTTCAAAAATGGAATGCTTGCGCGGATTCTCGTAACAATTGCGAATGAATCAACGCTAATATCCATGAAGAAGCAAATTTCAGAAAAATATGGCAAACCAGAAATAACCGACAGCAGCAAAGAAGAAGATTGCATTTATAGAAATGGCGCCAATTTCAAATTAAAGCAAATTGATATCGTAAATAAATGGACGGAAAGTATCGGAGTCAACAACGTAACGACTAGATTGAGCGCGTTCTCAATTAATATGTGCCCAGTCAATCTTAGATACGGACATACCGGTGAAACAGTCATGTACAGCCTGAGCATTTTCTTGTCATCGAAAGATGATGTGCCGAAACAAAAGAATATATTCTGAGCTATCCTTTTCAAATAAGCCGCCTTCGGGCGGTTTTTTTATGGACTAAAAAATGGCACGTCAACTTGGCACGCTCACGATCGACCTGATTGCCAAGCTCGGCGGCTTTGTCTCCGGCATGACGGAGGCCGAGCGCGTTGCCGACAGCAAGACCCGCGACATGCAGCGCAAGCTGGATGCACGCGCCAAGGCCATCGAGAAGAGCTGGGACAACGTCGGCAAGGCCATCTCTGCCGGCATTGCCGGAATCACCATCGGAAGCGTCATCGGCACGATCATCTCGGAGACCAGGCAGACCGAAAAAGAGCAGGCACATCTCGCTGCGGTGCTGCGCTCAACCGGGGAATCCGCTGGCTGGAGCGCCCAGAAGCTCAACGAAATGGCCGGGGCCATGTCGTCCAGCACCACGTTCAGCGAGGGGCAGATCAACCAGGCGCAGACGCGCCTGCTGAAGTTCACGTCCATCACGGGGAAAGAAGTACCGCTGGCACTGCAAGCCGCAATGGACATGGCGGCACGCACGGGAATGGAACTGCCCGAAGCGATGGACAAAATCGGGCGCGCGCTCCAGTCCCCGAAGGATGGTTTGACCGCGCTGCGATCCGAACTGCCGAAATTCACGGATGACCAAAAGGCGCTGGTCGAGAAATTGCAGGCCACTGGAAAGACGGCCCAGGCGCAAACCATCATTTTGAATGCGCTTGAATCCGCCTACGGCGGTTCCGCTGAGGCTGCGCGCGGAACTTTCGGTGGTTCGATCGATGCGCTGAAAAATCAGCTCAGCAAATTGATGACGGCGGACGGAGGCACCTTGCCTGGCGCTACCCAGGCCGTGAACGACCTGACAGCCACGCTTGGCAGCGAGGAAACTCGGGCGGCGTTCAATTCTATCACCGGCGCGGTGATTACTTTGACTGCCAAGGTCATTGAGGGCATTGCGAAGATCGCCGAATTCACGAATCAGGTTGGCACTGGACTTGGTATTGCAGTCGCACAGTTCTTTCACGGCTCGGACGATGTAATCGGTCAAATTGACGAAAAAATAGACCATTGGTCGAGCAGACTCGCAACTGCCAATGCAAGGATCAAGGCGCCGAAGTGGGGTGACGACCTTGCCGTGCTGACCGCATCGGCAAAGCAAGCCACCGATGAGCTGGAGCGCCTGCGCAAGCTGCGCGCCGACATGATCCGCGATGCGCAGAATGCGCCGCCGCCCCAAAAGACCACAGGCTTCACGAAGCCGACGCTGGGCAGCGCTCCCGACGCCACCGGCGCCGCAGCCCGTGCAAAAGCGGAAGAAGCCGCCCAGCGCAGCCGAGAGCAGGCCGCCAAGCAAGCTGGCGACTACATCCGCAAGCTGCGCGAAATGGCCGCCGGCGTGCGTGAGATGACAAACGTCGAGCGCCTGCATTACGACATGCAGGCCGGTCAGGTCCAATTCGCAAGCAAAAGCCAAGCCGCCGAGGCCGAGCGCCTCGCCGTCATCGCCGACCTCCAGAAGTCCGGCGCCGACATGTTGAAGCGCCAGAACGAACTGCGCGAGGAAGGTCGGCGTCTTACGGATGCGATGCTTTCGCCGTTGCAAAAGCTGGCCAAGGAAGAGGAACACATCAACGAGCTGCTGGCCGGAGGTCACATCAACGCCGGAACGGCGGCGCTGGCGATTCAGGACGCGCGTGCCAAGGCGTTCGGCATCGGCAACGATGTAGAGGCGTGGATCAAGGGCGACGTGAGTCCGCTGTCTGGCGGCAAGTTCGACGATCAATCGGCCCGCTATGACGCCGAGGGGCAGAAAGAAAAAGATCGGTATGCGGCTCAGCTCCAGCGCTTGCAGCAGGCGCTGGAGCAGCAAAAAATCACCCAAAAGGCTTACTGGGACGACCAGGAGAAATTCGCGCAGGAACATGCCGACCGCATGGCGCAGATCGAGCGGGCCAAGTCCGATCTGATGCTGACCACCATGGCTGGTGGATTCGGTCAGATGGCGAACGACCTGTCGGCCTTCGCAAAGCAGTTTGGCGTCAAGAACAAGGAAATGCTGGCCGCGATGAAGGCCGCTGCCATCGCGCAGACCATCATCCAGACCTACCAATCCGCGCAAGCGGCCTACGCCTCCATGGCGGGCATCCCTTACGTTGGTCCCGCGCTGGGCGTTGCCGCTGCTGCTGCTGCCATCGCTGGCGGCATGGCCCGCGTTGCCGCGATCCGCAATCAAGACGGCTTCGCCGACGGCGGCTACACCGGGCCTGGCGGCAAATATGACGTCGCCGGCTTCGTGCACAGGGGCGAAGTGGTGTGGAGCCAGTCCGACATTGCCCGCGCGGGCGGCGTCGGCGTGGTGGAGGCCATGCGCAACGGCATGCACGCCGGTCTGCGAGGTTACGCGAATGGGGGCGTGGTGGGCGTGGTGCCGGCCGTCGCGCGCAACGCGGTCGGCGCTGGCAACGGCGGCGTCACGGTCAACGTGCCCGTCAGCGTGACGTCGGCGGGCGGCGGCACGGCGGCCTCGCCGGAGGCGCTGGCGTCGATGGGCAGCACGCTGTCCAGGGCCATTACGCCCGTGGTGCAGGAAATCATCACCAGAGAACAACGGCCCGGCGGGCGACTGTGGGCCTGGGCCAATGGGAGGGCCTGATGCTTGAAACCTTCACCTGGAGCGCGCGCATTGGAGCGCAGGGCGACATCAACCACCGCGTGCTGACGGCCAAATTCGGTGACGGCTACGAACAGGCCGCCGCCGACGGCATCAACGCCGAGGAGCAGTCCTGGCCGCTGACGTTCGTGGGCAACCTCGCCAAGGTCGGCCCGATCCGCGACTTTCTCAGCCGGCATGGGAGCTGGCGCCGGTTCGCCTGGACGCCGCCCATGGGCGCGGCGGGCGTGTACCGCAGCGACAAGGGCTACAAGCTCACGGCCATCGGCGGCGGCGTTTATGAGCTGTCCGCCACCTTCGTACAGGTTTATCAACCATGATCACCTCCGACATTCAGGGCCTCGCCCCCGGCGAACTGGTGCAACTGTTCGAGTTGGACGCCACGCAAATCGGCGGCGATGTGCTGCGTTTCCACGGCTACCCGCAGGCTGGCCCGATTTACTGGCAGGGCCGCGAATACAGCCCATGGGCAATTCAGGCCGACGGGTTTGCCCGCATCGGCACGGGCCAGCAGCCATCGCCCAAGCTGAGCGTGGGCAATATCGGGCAGGACGCCGACGGCAACCAAATGCCCGGCGTGGTGACCGCGCTGTGCATGGCGCTGGCCGACCTGGTGGGCGCGCGCGTGATCCGTCGGCGCACGCTGGGCAAATACCTGGATGCTGCCAACTTCGCCGGCGGCAACCCCGCCGCCGACCCCAATGAGGAACTGCCGCCGGAGATCTGGCTTGTCGAAGCAAAAACGCGCGAAGACCGCGAAACGGTGGAGTTCGAGCTGCGGTCGGCGCTGGACTTCGATGGCGTGCAGTTGCCGGCGCGGCAGATCCAGGCCAGCAGTTGCGCCTGGCTGTCCAATGGCGGCTACCGTGGGCCGTACTGCAACTACACCGGCGCGGCCATGTTCGACCGCGACGGCAAGCCAGTGACCGACCCGACCCTGGACAAGTGCGGCGGTCGGGTGTCCGACTGCGAAAAACGCTTCGGGCAATACCAAATACTGAACTTCGGCGGCTTCCCGGCTGCCGACCTTCTGAGGGGGTACTGAGGTGCTCTATAAGAAAACACTGGCGGCCATTGGCGCCCACGCGCTGGCCGAATATCCGCGCGAGTCCTGCGGCCTGGTCGTGGCCGTGGGGCGGCGCGAGGAATACCGGCCTTGCGCCAACCTGGAGCGCGAGCCGGGATCATTCCGAATGTGCGCCGACGATTGGGCGCGGGCCGAAGACGCGGGCCGGGTGCTGGCCGTGGTGCACAGCCACCCCGACGCCAGCGCCCAGCCCAGCGAGGGCGACCTGGCGGCGTGCGAGGCCACGGGCCTGCCCTGGGTGATTGTTTCGGTGCGCGATGGCGCGGTGGCGGAAGTGCATCGTTTCGCGCCCACCGGCTGGCGGGCGCCGCTGCTGGGGCGGCAGTTTTTCCACGGCACGCTGGATTGCTACACGCTTGCTCGCGACTGGTACGCGCGCGAGGCCGGCATCGAACTGCCCGACTTCGAGCGCGCGGACGATTGGTGGGGCCGCGGTCAAGACCTGTACATGCAGGGCTTCGCCCAGGCCGGCTTCGAGCGCGTGCCCGATGGCGCGCCGATTCAACCGGGCGACGGCATCCTGATGTCGGTGCGCGCGCCGGTCGCAAACCACGCCGGCATCTACCTCGGCAACCGCCCGCTGGCCGAAGCGCCCGGCCTGCACCCCGTGCCCAACGCCATGCTTCACCACCTGTATGGGCGGCTGTCGGAGCGCGTGGTCTACGGCGGGTATTGGCAGGAGGTTACCCGCGCGGTGGTTCGGCACAAGGATTTCAAGCCATGACAGCAACATTAAATACACATCAACCCGCTTCGGCGGGTTTTTTTTCGTCTGAACTGCGCACCGTGCGCCTGTACGGCGCGCTGGGCGCGAAGTTCGGGCGCGTGCACCGGCTGGCCGTTGCCAGTTGCGCCGAGGCCGTGCAGGCGCTGATCGCGCTGCTGCCCGGCTTCGAGCGCGAGTTGATGACTTCCAAGGATCGCGGCGTGGGCTACGCCTGCTTTATCGGCAAGCGCAACCTGGCGGAAGAGCGGCTGTGCGATCCGGCTGGCGGCGAGGACATCCGCATCGCGCCCATGGTGCAAGGAAACAAGCGATCCGGCCTGTTCAGTGTCGTCATCGGCGTGGCCATGGTGGTAGCCGGGTTTTTCACAGCAGGCGCCACCTGGGCCGCGCTGGCGGCGTCGATCACGGCGGGCGGTGCTGCCGGCATGGTGGCCTTGGCTGGCGCGGCGCTGGCGATTGGCGGCGTGATGCAAATGCTGTCGCCGCAGCAGAAGGGCCTGAGTACCAAGGACGGCCCGGACAACGGCGCTTCCTACAACTTCAACGGCGCGGTGAACACCACCGCGCAAGGCAATCCCGTCCCCGTGCTTTATGGCGATCTGTACGTCGGCTCGGCCACGATCAGCGCGGGCGTTTATTCCGAAGACCAGCAATGACCGACAACAACAATGCCCAGCCGCTGGCGGTGCGCGGCGGCTGGTGCCTGCGCGGATACGGTGGCGGCAAGAGCGGCGCCGGCGGCAGCGGTCCGGTGGAATCGCCGGACAGCCTGCACAGCACAAGCTACGCCCGCGTGCTGGACCTGGTGAGCGAGGGTGAGATTGCCGGCCCGGTCGATGGCCTGCGCTCCATTTACCTGGACAACACGCCGCTGCAAAACGCCGACGGCAGCATGAACTTCGAGGGCGTGAAAGCGGACTTCCGCGCCGGCACGCAGGATCAGGACGTGATCGCCGGGTTCCCGGCGGCGGAATCCATGGCGGCCGTTGGCGCTGAGCTGAAGTCCGGCACGCCCTGGGTGCGTTCCGTCAGCAACCTGAACCTGTCGGCGGTGCGCCTGACGCTGGGCGTGAACGGGCTGTCCAAGGCCGACACCGCTACCGGCAACATCAACGGCTACGCCATCGACTACGCGATCGACCTGCAAACGGACGGCGGCGCATGGGTCGAACTGGTCAACGCCACCATGTCCGGCAAGGCGCAGCAGAGCTACCGCCGCACGCACCGCATTGACCTGCCGGAGGCCAAAACCGGCTGGACCGTGCGCGTGCGCCGTCTGACGCCCAACGCCAACAGTACGGCGGTGTCGGACACCATGGTGGTGGACAGCATCGGCGAAATCATCGACGCCAAGCTGCGTTACCCGATGTCTGCCCTTGTGGGCCTGCAAGTCGATGCCAGCCAGTTCAAAAGCATACCGACGCGCTGCTACCACCTGCGCGGGCGCATCATTCGCGTCCCCAGCAACTACGACCCGCAGACGCGCGTCTACGCGGGCATCTGGGACGGCACGTTCAAGGTGGCCTGGACGAACAACCCCGCCTGGATTTTTTACGACCTGGCGACGAATGAGCGCTACGGCCTGGGCCAGCGCATTCCCGCCGCCTGGATCAACAAGTGGGCGCTTTACCGGATCGGCGCCTACTGTGATGAGCTGGTGCCGGACGGCCGTGGCGGCCAGGAACCGCGCTTCACCTGCAACGTGTACCTTCAAAAGCGCGGCGACGCCACCCGCGTGCTGCAAGACCTGTGCGGCGTGTTTCGCGGCATGGCCTATTGGGCGGCGGGCGCAGTCGTGCCCGTGGCCGACATGCCGCGCGACCCGGTCTACACCTACACCCAGGCGAACGTCATCGGCGGGCGTTTCAGCTACACCGGCAGCCGCCTCAAGGATCGCAACACAGTAGCACTGGTCAGCTACAACGACATGACCGACATGGGCCGCCAAAAAGTGGTCTATGTGCAGGACGACGAATCGGTGGCCCGCTACGGCGTTCGCCAGGTCGAAATCTCGGCCTTCGGCTGCACCAGCGAGGCGCAGGCCCGCCGTGTCGGCCAGTGGGCGCTGCTGACCGCGCGGCGGGAGACCGATTCGGTCAGCTTTTCCGTCGGCCTGGACGGCACGCTGTGCGCGCCTGGTCAGGTGATCCGCGTGGCCGACAGTGCGCGCGCCGGGCGCCGCCTGGGCGGGCGCGTCAAAAGCGCCACCGCCACCGATGTGGCGCTGGACGCGGATACCGCCGTCGCCGCCGGCGACACGCTGACCGTGATTCTGGGCAGCGGCGTAGCGCAGTCGCGGCGCGTTGCATCCAGCCGCGTGCAGGACGGCGTGCGGCACGTCACCGTTGCGCCGGCTTTCGATGCCGCGCCGTCGCCGGAAAGCGCCTGGGCGATTGACGCGCGCGATCTGGCGACGCAGCTCTACACCGTGGTCGGCATCACCGAAGGCGAGGGCCTGACGTTTGATGTGACGGCGGTGCAGCATGAGCCGGGCAAGTTCGCCGCCATCGATGCCGACGTGCAGTTGCCGGAGCGCCCCACCTGCGTGGTTCCGGCGCAGGTGCTGCCCACGCCGATGGGCATTGCCGTGCAGGCCCGCAGCATCACGTCCGACGACGGCGCGCTGAACACCACCGTTGTCGTGTCCTGGCAGGCCGTGGCGGGCGCCGCGTACTACGACGTGGAATGGCGGCGCTCGCAGTCCGACTGGGTGCGCATGCCGCGCACGCCGACCCGGAGCGTGGACATCACCAACGCCTATTCGGGCGACTACATCGTGCGCGTGCGCGCCCTGTCGGTCATCGAGACCGTGAGCGCCTGGGCCTACAGCGACGTCACGCCCGTGGCTGCCAAGGCGCTGCCGCCGCGCAATTACGACACCTTCGTGGTGTCCGAGCGGGACGGCGGTATGCGCCAGTTCTCGTTCGCGTACACGTCGGTCAAGCCGCCCGCCGACCTGGCCGGCGCGGAAATCCGCTACATCGCCGGCACGCCGGCCAGCATCGACTGGCAGCAGATGCGCCCGCTGGACGATGGGGGCTACTACACCAGCGGCTTTGAGAGCAGCCGTCCGGAAGCCGGCCTGTGGACCTTCGCGCTGCGTGCGCGCAACCGCAGCGGCGTGCTTTCCGACGGCATGCTGATCTACCGCATCGAGCTGCTGGAGAACTTTGGCGAGGGCTATGTGCCCGACCTCACCCCGCCGCCCGCGCCCACGGGCGTGGAGGTGACCTCCGCGCTGGCAAGCGTCGTCGTCAGTTGGAAGGTTCCGGACTACATCGAAGGCAACGGCCACCAGACCACGCGCATCTATGCCGTCGAAGTCACCGCGCAGGCGCCCAACCCTGGGCGCGGCGCGGCGCGCGTGGTGGCCGAAGCGCGCGGGCCGGTCACCTCCTTTGCCGCCGCGCTGGGCACGTCCTGGCGGCTGTGGCTGGTCAACCTGTCCAACGACGGCGTTGAATCCAGCGCCGCCGCCGGACCGTTCAACGTCACCGTCGGCAAGATCGGAAACAGCGACCTCGGGCAGGCCATCGTCGAAGCCGGCAACCTGGCCAAGGGATCGGTCGGCGCGCCGCAACTCGCGGACAAGTCGATCGACGCCACGAAGTTTGCCGCCGGCACGGAGCCCGTGAGCATCGTTTCCGGCAGCACGCTGCCGACGACGAAGACCACATCGACCATTGTCTTTGGCGGCAAGCTGTACAGGTGGGACGGCTCGAAGTACACGGCGGCCGTGCCGGCCACCGACCTGACCGGAACGGTGCTGGAGGCACAACTGGCCGACAACGCGGTGACGGTCAAGAAGATCGCCGCCGGCGCGGTGGACGAAGGCAAGCTCGCGCAAGGCGCGGTGACTGCCAAGGCCATTGCCACCGGCGCGATTGACGCCACAAAGTTTGCCAGCGGCCTGGAGCCGGTCGGCATCGTTTCCGGCAGCACGCTGCCCACGGTCAAGACCACCGCGACCATCGTCTTTGGCGGCAAGTTGTACAGGTGGGACGGCTCGAAGTACACGGCGGCCGTGCCGGCTACCGATTTGACCGGAACGGTGCTGGAGTCGCAACTCGCAGACAACGCGGTGACGGTCAAGAAGATCGCCGCCGGCGCGGTGGACGAGGGCAAGCTCGCGCAGGGCGCGGTGACCGCCAAGGCCATTGCCACCGGCGCGATTGACGCCACGAAATTTGCCAACGGCGTGGAACCTGTTGGCATCGTTTCCGGCAGCACGCTGCCCGCGGCAAAGACCACCTCGGCCATCGTCTTTGGCGGCAAGCTGTATCGGTGGGACGGCTCGAAGTACACGGCGACCGTGCCCGCCGTCGATCTGACGGGCCAGCTCACGGACGCGCAGCTCGCGGCCATCAGCGCCGCGAAGTTGACGGGGCAGATCGTCTCCACGCAGATCACGGACGGCGCCATCAGCACGCCGAAGCTTGCGGCTGGATCTGTCACGGCGGCGGCCATTGCCGTCGGCGCAATCGTCGCGGACAAGCTGGCGGCCAATTCTGTCACGGCCACGGCCATCGCCACGGGCGCCGTAACTACGGCAAAACTGGCGGCGGGCGCGGTTACTGCGGACACGATTGCTGCAAGTGCGATCACCAGCGCAAAGATTGCCACCGGGGCTGTGACGGCGACGCAAATAGCATCGCAGGCCATTACCGCCTCGAAACTTGCAATTACCGACACATCGGCGATCAACATTGATCCGATGTTCGAGGACGCTTCGTTTTGGGGTAATTCAAATATCCAAGTTAAACCAATTGCAGATGGCGCTGTTGGTCCAAATGCATGGTATACGTCGAAATCATCAAACTCGATAATTAATAACAACAAATTCCTGATCGACGCAAGTAAAACATACTTGTTTGAATTCTGGTGTCGGGCGCTCGATGAAACCAATGGCTATGCGTTCGCGGCAGCAAGATTCTTCGATGGAAATGGCGTTGTTATTCCTGCTGTCAGTGGATCGGGATGGCCGGTAGCAAACAATGCTGCTGGTAATTACTATTGGCCTAAATACGGCTCTGGTGCGGCGCCTACATCTACAAAGTGGACGCGTCACGCAATAACTGTCGGTCCGAACGGCGAAGCAAAAATCCCTGCCGGATCTGTTAGTTGTACGCTAGGCGCGTATATGAACTATCTGGCGACAACTCCAGTAGAGGTTCAATGCAACATGCTGCGCGTGACGGAAATGTCGCGCGGCGAATTGATCGTTGATGGGGCCATCACCGCCACCAAGATTGCCGCTTTTGCAATTACGGCGGGCAAGATCGCGGCGGGAACGATCACGGCGATAGAGCTGGCCACCGGCGCGGTGATCGCCGACAAGATCGGCGCCAACGCCGTGACGGCCGCCGCCATCGCGGTGGGCGCTATCACCGCCGAGAAGCTTGCGGCCAATTCCGTTGTCGCAGGAAAGATTGCAACCGACGCGGTGACGACCAACACCATCGCGGCCAATGCAATCACAACGGTCAAAGTGGCGGCGGGCGCGATCACTGCAACGCAAATTGCTGCGCAGGCGATCACGGCAAAGCATTTGGTTGTTGCGGATTGGGCGAACCTTGTTCCTGATCCGGATTTCGCAAATCTTTCAGATGGAAGTTGGTATTCATCTGGAATTGCAACGATGGCCAGATATTCTGGCTCGGAAGGCGTTGGTGTTTTAGTCGCCAAGGGAGGTGCGAATGAATCGCAAGTCACTGTAAATACAGAAAACTGGAGGAGTAACGCGGACCAGAATTTCATTCCAGTTTTCGGCGGCGAAAAACTACGCTGCACGTGCACGATCACGCTTAAATCAGGTTCTGTAAGCGGCGCAGCAAGCGTTGGTCTGCATATGGGCTTCATCGACAAAGATGGTGCTGTAGCAACGACCGGAATCGGCACATACGCAACGCGATTGCAGCTTAATGAGCCAGTTGTTCTGAATTCAGAGTGGACGGTCAGCGCAAATACGCGCGGTGTCCGATTCAGAATTATCTGGCCTGCCGATGTTGGTAGCGCTGGCGCTTCTATTGCATTCACCAATATCAGCGTGCGCCGAATGAATACGGCGGAAATGATAGTTGATGGTTCTATCACTGCCACCAAGATTGCCACTGGAGCAATTACGGCTGGCAAGGTCGCCGCTGGAACAATCACGGCGATAGAGCTGGCCACCGGCGCGGTGATCGCCGACAAGATCGGCGCCAACGCCGTGACGGCCGCCGCCATCGCGGTGGGCGCTATCACCGCCGAGAAGCTGGCGGCCAATTCCGTTGTCGCAGGAAAGATTGCAACCGACGCGGTAACGACCAACACCATCGCGGCAAATGCAATCACAACGGTCAAAGTGGCGGCTGGAGCGATTACTGCAACGCAAATTGCTGCGCAGGCGATCACGGCAAAGCATTTGGTGGTTGCGGATTGGGCGAACCTTGTTCCTGATCCGGATTTTGCAAATCTATCCGATGGGAGTTGGTACATCACCGGAAATGCCAGCGCCAGCAGGTATATCGGTGATGAGGGTGTCGGAGTTTTGCTGTCGGCTCAATCCGGCACAACATCATCGGTCTCTGTGCAGCCGGAAAACTGGAGAAACAACAACAGTTGCAACTTCATTCCCGTCAAGGCAGGAGACAAGATACGCTGCACCTGCACGATCACGCGCAAGGCTGGCTCCAACGGCTCCTACTCATTTGGATTGTCCGGCGGATACATTACCGCCGCTGGTGCTGTCGGCATATTCAGCCCGGGCACGCAGACTACATCGGCGGAAATTGACAAGCCGCTGAACGTCAGCGCCGAATATACGGTTCCAGCCGGATATGTTGGCGTCAGGTTCCGCGTGCTTATCAACGCCGACGCCGCTGGCTCTGGTTCGTCAATCGCTGTAACAAATATCAGCGTCCGCCGAATGAATACGGCGGAACTGATAGTTGACGGTGCGGTGACGGCGACCAAGCTTGCTGCCAATGCGATCGCTGTCGGTACTGCGGCTATTCAGGATGGCGCAATCGTTAACGCGATGATCGGAAACCTGTCAGCCGACAAGATCACGGCGGGGACATTGGCAGCGGCGCGCATCGCATCCGGGTCGATCGACACGACGAAGCTGGCGGCAAATTCGGTCACGGCAACGCAAATCGCCGTCAATGCGATTACGTCGGACAAGATTCAGGCCAACGCCATCGTCGCCGGTAAGATCGCCGTGGGCGCCGTGACTGCCAATGCCATTGCAACTGGTGCGGTGACGGCTGACAAGATCAGCGTGACTGAGCTGAGCGCTGTGGCCGCCAATCTCGGCACTGTGACAGCTGGACGCATTCAAAACAAGGACAGCACATCGTTCTGGGATTTGAATGCTGCCGGCGCCATGCGGATGCTTCAACTTGGCAATGATCTAAGCTATTCTGACTCTGAAGGCTTGAAGATCAACAAGCTGAACGTCATCGGAAATGAGCAAATCGCAGATGCCTCTGTGGATACGCTCAAGGTTGCTGGAGGCTCGATAACTACAACGCAGTACATGGCAACTGGCGTAACTCCATTTTCATCATCATATCTTCAAGGGACTCGGAAATATAAATGCACTAGCAATCGCTTGTCTGTATCCATGCCAGCTGGATCAACCGGAGTTGTTATTAATGCGTTCGTTATGGCGAGTGCGGTTCAGGGTATGGATTCTGATTTTCCTAGACCGATGAATATAAGTGTCATCAGAGTTGACGGGGATGGTGTAGAATTGAAAAAATTGGCTTCTGGTGATATTATTTTTTCAAATTCTGGGAAAGGCTATTTTTACTACGCAAATGGCGCTCTTTCCGGCGTCGATACTGATCCGGATACCGTTAATAGTAGCTATTACGTTATTGAAATGCAGACTAGCGGTACAAATTTTACTTTTAATTGTGAAAGCGCGATGCTGACGGCAGTTGGAGGGAAACGGTGAAATACTGCATCGAACTGGACGGTAGCGGGCGGGTGGTGGCTTGCGGAACTCATGACAACGCCGATCCGGCAGCGCCGTTGTTGAACGGCGCTGTAGAGCGCATTGTTCTGTCAGACCCGCCGCCACTACCTGACACGGCCTATTGGGATGGTGCTCGGTTGGTTCCACTGCCACCGCGTCCTACCGAGCATCACCGCTTTGACTACGCCGCCAAGGCGTGGAAACTGGACGAGGGCGCAGCATGGAGCGCGGTGCGCAGTCGCCGCGATGGCCTGCTGGCCAAATCCGATGGCATGGTGTTGCGCGCGCTGGACTGGGGAAAGCCTGTTCACGCCGATTGGCTGACTTACAGGCAGGCCCTGCGCGACATCACAAAACAAACAACCGACATTGAAAAAATAAAGTGGCCTGTGGCGCCGCAATAACTCTGAAATTTATTCATTTTGAAAGTAAGCAACTTATGACCATTCTCAAGGCCATCACAACCGGAAACGGGCTTGCCCATGCGCACCGCGTTGTCAAATCCGAAATCATCGGTGACACCCTACAAACGCATGTGCACATGTACCCCAGCGCAGAAACTGCCGCAGCGAATGAAAATTTGCTGTGGCAGGAATACCCTGCGCTGCCGCTCTCGGCGCTGGACGTGTCCGACCCCTGGGGTTCCATCGAGCGGGCGCTGATCGAGCAGGCCGGCGGTTTGCTGTACGGCGGCACGTTCGTGGCCGACGCGCAGGCCGGCGATCTGGAAACCGCTCGCGCCCGCAAGTGGGCCGAGATCAAGGGAGAGCGCGACCGGCGCGATGCCGACGGCGTGGAAGTGCCGGGCATCGGTCGCTTCGACAGCGACGCGGAAAGCCGCAGCCGCGTGATGGGCGCTGCCCTCGCGGCCCGGATTTCCGTGGCTGCCGGGCACGATTACGGCTTCCGCTGGACGCTGGCCGACGGCAGCACGGCGGAGCTGGATGCCGCCGGCGTCATCGGCGCGGCTTTCGCGCTGGTGAACCATCTGGACGACACCCACCAGCGCGCCAGCGCGCTGCGCGAGCAGATTCAATCCGCCGCCGACATCGATGCCGTGGCGGCCATTCACTGGGGCAGTACGCCGGATGGCGCGGCCCCGCAACTCTGATTCATCAACCAACCAACCAACCAAGAAAGCAAACCACCATCATGACCACCGAAACCACCCAAGCCTCCATCCATCCCCAACTGTCCGAGATCATCGAGCAGAACATCGGCAACAAGCTCACCAAGGAACTGGCCGTCGGCCTCATGCATTCCGTGCAGTTGCTGATGAACGGCGTCGTGCAGGAGGCGTTCGCCGTGGCGCAAGCCACCGCGCAGGCTGCCGCGCCGGAAGGCGAAGCCGCCGCCGCCAACGCGCCGGCATGACACGGACTGCCTGCCGCATCCGGCCCGCTTCGGCGGGTTTTTTTGTGCCAAAAAACAGGACCTTCCCCATGCCTGATCCCACATCGACCGCAGCGGGCGCGGTCACCGTGGCCACCGCTGCGGTGTCCACGTCCGTGTTGACGGCTTTCGGCGTTCCGCTGGGCCTTCGCGTTGACTTGCTCATCGCCGGCTTTTCGGGCGCCCTGGTCGCCATCATCTTGCTCAACACGGTGCCCGGCGCCGGTGACACCTGGCGGCAACTGGTGCGCACGACGGGGCGGCGCATGGCGGTGGCGTTCGCCTCGAGCCTGACGGCAGGCTATCTCACGCCGCTGGCGGCCGTGTCCGCGCAGGTGCCCGAATCGGTGCTGCTGGGCGCGGCCTTCGCCGTGGGCGGTGGTGCACAGAAGGTTTTGATGTTCGCCATCCGCCGGCTGTCTGGCCAGCAAGTGACCGCGGTCACTGGTGGGGGCGCGCCATGACGCTGCTGCAATTCGTACACGTCCTGGCGTGCTTCGTGGTGCTGGCCGAGGCGATGAACAAGCTGGAGCACACCGCGCCGTGCGGCTGCGGCCTCCAGCTGGGCGAGCGGGTGCTGGAGTGGCTCAAGGCCATCGCCTGGATTCTGCTTGCCATCGGCGCGGCCTGTGCTCTGGTGACGCCGCTGGTGCAGTACCTGCACGTGCTGGCCCCCGACCCGGAAAACGTGCTGACGATGCGCATGTTGCGCCAAGCGTCCACGTTGCCGGATGTTTGTGTCGAGCTGGGCTTTGCCGTGCTCATCGTGCACACGCGTGCACTGGACAAGAAAAAATGAAAGACGCAATCAACTTCACTCTCTCCGAGCTGCTGCTGTCTCAAACGGCAACGCGGCTGCATTTGGACAACACGCCGCCGCCGCAGGCGCTGGCACGCATCGAACAGATTCTGGCGCCCGGCTTGCAGCGCGTGCGCTACCTGCTGCGGTGCCCGGTCTTCGTCAGCAGCGGCTACCGCTCGCCCGCCGTCAACAGCGCGGTGGGCGGCGCGGTGGCGTCACAGCACACGCTGGGGCTGGCGGCGGACATCGTGGTGCCGGGCTTCGGTTCGCCGCAGACGGTGGCGCGCGTGATCGCGGAACACGGCGACCTGATCCGTTACGACCAGCTCATTCTTGAGGGAGGCGAATGGGTGCACGTGAGCTTCGCTCCGCAACCGCGCGGCGACGTGCTGACGGCGCACTTTGACGCCGGCGGCACGCGCTACACCAGGGGGCTGGCATGATGCAGTGGCCCGAAACCTTCAAGCCCGCCGCCGTGCGGGCCATCGCCGCGCTGGCCGTGATGATCGGCTTCACGGCTGGCATGGCTGTCGGCGGATGGCGCTCTGGCGCTGCCGTGGCAGACTGCCGCGCCGATGCTTCGGCGCGTGATGCAGAGGCCGCCCAGCAGGCGCTGCAAAGCCTGCAACACGCGGCCACGGCGGTGACCGAAGCCGCCAGCGTGGCCACGGCCTCAAGCGCCCGCATCGCCGCAGCGAACGACGCCGCGCGCCGGCGCTGGGATGAACTGGTCAAGCTCCACCCGTTGCCCGCCGGCTGCGCGCCCGACCAGGCGCGCGCGCAGGCGATGCGTGACGCGCTCGAGCGCACGCGGGAGTTGATGCAATGAAGGCGCTGCTGCTGATCCTGGCCACCGCGCTGCTGACCGCCTGCGCGTCCGCCCCGCCGCGCAGCGTGCCTGCGTCCTGGCCGGCGCTGGACGCCAGCTTGGCCGCGCCCTGCGTGCTGCCCGACGCGCCGCCAGCGGCGCTGACCGACTACGACGCCCGCGACGGCTACTTTCAGCACAGCGTGCTGCCATCGTTTGCAGACTGCGCGCAACGCAAAGCGCGCCTTGTCGAAGCCTGGGAGCGCGGGCGCAACGCGCCGGCTTCCACCACGCCGCGCTAGCGGCGGAAAAAGAACAGGGCGACCGGACGGATGCTAGGAACATCCGCCTGGCCCTGAAAACGCAGAACCAGCCTGCGAGCCCAGTCAAAGCCCCGTTCCCCTGTACAGGGGCGCGGAGTGTAACAACATCTGGAGCCCGTAATGGCACAACCCATCATTCCCTGGATCGGCGGCAAGCGCCGCCTGGTGGATCTGCTGCTTGGCAGATTCCCGCCCCATCACTGCTACGTCGAAGTTTTCGCCGGCGGCGCGGCAGTGTTTTTTGCCCGCAACCCGGCGCCGTCCGAGGTCTTGAACGACGTCAACGGCGAGCTGGTCAACCTGTACCGCGTGGTCACGCACCACCTGGAGGAGTTCGTCCGTCAGTTCAAATTCGCCCTGTCCTCGCGGCAGGTCTTCAAGTGGCATCAGGACACGCGCCCGGAAACGCTGACCGACGTGCAGCGCGCGGCGCGGTTCTTTTACCTGCAACAGCACGCCTTCGGCGGCAAGGTGGCGGGGCAGACCTTCGGTACGTCCACCACGGCGCCGGCGGTGAACCTGCTGCGCATCGAGGAGGCCCTGTCGGCGGCCCATCTGCGCCTGGAGGGCGTGAACATCGAGCACCTGGATTGGGCGGACTGCATCAAACGCTACGACCGCGCGCACACCCTGTTTTACCTCGATCCGCCGTACTGGCAGACCGAGGGCTACGGCGTGCCGTTCGCCTGGTCAGAGTACGAGCGCATGGCCGAGCTGATGCGCGGCATCGAAGGCAAGGCCATTCTGAGCATCAACGACCACCCGGACATCCGGGCGTGCTTCGCGGGCTTCGAGATGGAGTCCCTGCGCATTGATTACACCGTGGGCGGAACCGCCCAACGCGCCGAACGTGGCGAGCTGGTGATCTACAGCTGGAACCGGAAGGAGGAGCCGGCGGGGTTGTTTTGATGTAAAAAATTTTGCGACGGAGGCAAAAAACGCTTGACGAATAGGCCCATTGGGCCTAGAATTCTTTTCAGTGGCTGCGCATCCCGCGTGGCCCTACAACCCAAAAGGAAGTAACATGGAGCGCAACATGCTCGACATCGCAAGGATCGAAACCGAGATCGCCAAGATGATGGCCGAGACGGCCAAAATCAACCGTGAGGCGCGTTGGTATCCGCTGCTGATAGCCAGTGCGCTGATCGGCGCTGGCGCGGCGCTCGCCAAGCTCTTCGTCTAAATCACAGCGGCCCTTCGGGGCCGCTTTGCTTTGCCACATCATGATCGACTACACCTCGCCGACCACGACCGACCTCCAGCGGATCAAAGACGACCTTGGCTACACCGGCGAGCAAATGGCCGAACTTGTCAGCGTTGGCGGTGGCCGCCAGTGGCGCAAATACACCGGCGGTGCCGCGCCGCGCTCGGTCAACATCCACATGATGTTCTTCATGGCCGCCCGCCTATCGCTGTCGCCAGAGGCGCTTCGCCTGGTCGGCTACAAGATGCGCGAGCTGGGAGCGCAGATCGACCCGGAAGACTTGTCGGCATTAAAAAATTCGCTTGATGCTTAGACTCATAGGGTCTGGAATTCAAGAGCGGGCGCGTGTCGCGGTCGAGGTCGCAAAGAAGGCCAAGCCTGCCACGGCAAGCCGCAAGCGTGCCGCCAAGAGTTGACAGGAAGGCCGGTCAGTTCGCTGTATCAAGGCTTTCGGCCGCCAGCAGGCGCCCTTTTGCGTCAATGCGCAGCAAGCGACCCACGCCGCCCTTGGCCAGCAGCATCATCTCCATCACGCCCTTGGGCGTCGAAATCCTGAGCATCGACGCCATCGAAGGTGCGCTCCACACATCATTGAAGATGGTCAGGTCGGTGCGCGAACCATAGGCGAGTTCGCGCACGGCTTCCGCTCTTGCTGCTACGAAATTGCTACGCTGCAAGAAACTCCCCAAAGAATCTATCCATTGAACTACGGCGGCGGGGATGGGGATTTTACCTGCGCGGGCCATCCATCCAAGGCGATGAGTGGCGGGACGGCGGCGTTGCTGCGCCGGGCGTGGATCGGCGCTTATCACTGTCTGCAGCGCGCCATCCTGCCGCGAGACAACAAAATTTCATATCGAAAGATTGATTTTCAAAAACGATGCAGACGTTGTAATCAAGCGACGTTTGTCTATCGTCGATGGCCTGGGTGCGATTCCGCCGTCTGTGTGAAGTGGGAGCCTAAAAATGCTTTGCGAGGGGCTTCGCGCCGCTCGCATCCGCAGTCTTTGGAGGTAACTGTGGTTTGTACACAACGCCTTGCCGTCCATCCAGGTACGACAGCGTGCACTTGCCGTTCGAGTGCGTCGAGCCGCTCTTGGAGGCGCGCGGTGCCGGGCCTCGTGCAATGCCTCTCTTCCATATGCCAGATTTGCTGCCTAAGCAATAGGTGCAAGGGGTATGTGGCCATGTCTCAGCGCCAAAGGCGATCGTTGGCGCCAACTGGTGGACTGACGAAGGGGCTGGCCTGCCTGGGAGTACACCAGCGGGGGCGGCCTATGTTGTGGCGCACCAACACAGGTGCTGCGTGATTGGTGCAAGAGCGCGAGTCCATGATCGCATTCGTTGCATTCATGTAACAAACGTGTCAGATTCGATCTTTGTCACTTCCGCTTACACGGAAAAAACCTTACATTGAATTACAAATTTTACTTTTTGTATCTTTGAAGGGGTGTTTCCACATGAACTTGCATCAAGACTGGAATGAGGTGGCACGGGTTGACATTCCGATGGGCGGCGAGGCGGAGGCGTCCGGCCAGCACACGGACTTCGTGGTTTATGCGCGTCCTGCGGCCGTGTTCAACTATGCGCGCGAGGGGGACGATCTGATCCTCGCCATGAACGATGGCAGCACGACCCGGATCAAGGGCTTCTTCGCGTATGGCGTCGATTTCAACCACCTGGTCTTCGTTGACGATGGTCACGCGCTGTATGCCGACTTTTCGGCCGCGCTCACCTCAGCCGACGACGGCATCACCGAGGCGCTGGTCACCTACTATGAGCACGACACGGAGGCTGGGCTGCTGCCGATTCTGGGCGCGCTGGCCGTCGGCGCGGTGGGCATCGCCACCATGGGCAGCGACGACCCCGTCGTCGAGAAGAAATATCCAGAGAAGCCAGACTTCACCGTGACCGATGGCGACGGTGACGACAGGCCGCACGCTTCGGGTACAGCCGATCCGGACAGCAAGGTCACCGTGACCTGGCCGGACGGCAGCACCACCACCGCCATCGTCGGCCCTGATGGCAAGTGGGATTCCAAAGCCGACGAGCCGCAGACCTCCGGCGAGGTGACGGCCAACGTTACCGACCCGGACGGCAACACCGGCCCGGACGGCAAGGCCGACTACACCGACGTCACGCCGCCGAAAGTGCCGAGCATCACGGTCACCGACCCGGATGGCGACAACACGCCGCACGCCAGCGGCAACGCCGAACCGGACAGCAAGGTCACCGTGACCTGGCCCGACGGCACCACCAGCACCACCACCGCCGACCCGGACGGCAATTGGGAAGTCAAGGCCGACGAGCCGCAGCACGATGGCGACGTGACCGTCAATGCCGAGGACAAGGCCGGTAACGTCAGCGACGACGGCAAGGTTCACTACGACCACACGCCCCTGCCTGAGCTCGACGTGGCCCTGGCCAACGATACCGGCAGCAGCGCCACCGACAACTACACCAGCGACGGTTCGCTGAAGGTCACCGGCACCCAACCCGGCGCCACGGTGGAATACTCTACCGATGGCGGCGAGACCTGGAGCGACAGCTTCAACGCCGAAGAAGGCGAGAACCATGTGCTGGTGCGTCAGAGCGACAGCGCCGGCAACCATTCCAATTCGAGCGAGATCACCTTCGTGCTGGACACCACGCCGCCGGACGCGCCCGGCGTGGGACTGAAGAACGACACTGGAAAGAGCGACAGCGACCGGATCACCAAGGACGGCGAGCTGAAGCTCAGCGGCGTCGAAGATGGCGCCAAAGTCGAATACTCGATCGACGGCGGCCAGACCTGGAGCGACAGCTTTACCGCCAAGGAAGGCGACAACCACGTGCTGGTGCGCCAAACCGACAAGGCGGGCAACGTCTCTGACAGCGGCAGCCTTGATTTCGAGCTGGACACCACGGCGCCGGCGCAGAAGGTGAGCATTGATTCGATCACGGAAGACACGGGAAGCGATGCGCACGACTTTCTGACCAACGACCAGACGCTGATCTTCGAAGGCAGCCTGTCCGAGCAGTTGGGCGCAAACGAGCGCGTGCAGATCTCGCTCGATGGTGGCAAGACGTGGCGCGAT
>Ga0123357_10000344_pt1 | contig 43911 bp, 36 predicted proteins | sample TergutEmb28metaG_FD_89873 | JGI IMG/M metagenome (GOLD analysis project Ga0123357, IMG submission 89873) | Embiratermes neotenicus P4 segment gut microbial communities from Petit-Saut dam, French Guiana - Emb289 P4 | ecosystem: Host-associated > Arthropoda: Insects > Digestive system > Gut ...
CCCTTTGATCGTCTGGTACCCATTCTTCCTCCTGACTCATCTTACAAGGGGGACATTTCTATTGAACGCAGGGGGACATTTCTACTGAACGGAAACAGGGGACATTTCTATTGCATGGCGACATAGAATTGCTGGCGTGTTGACCATCCAGGTTCATTATGGTATAAATAACTCTACGCCCGGATGGTGGAATTGGCAGACACGCTGGTTTCAGGTACCAGTGCCGTAAAAAGCATGGAAGTTCAAGTCTTCTTCCGGGCAATAAAAAAAGGCTCTATCCGTCAAGATGGGGCCTTTTTTTTATTAATCAGAACGGAAGAAGACTTGAACTTCCGAGGGCGCGCCGACCAGAGGGAGGAAAAGGCGCCAGGAATGGCGCCGCCAGCGCCCGGAGGCGGCCCGTAAGCCCGGAGCAGGAGCGCAGGGTTGGAGGGTTCAAGTCTTCTTCCGGGCAATAAAAAAAGGCTCTATCCGTCAGGATGGGGCCTTTAAAAAAAAAAACTAAAAAAAGAACCAAATTAACCAAATTGCCTGTAACAGACAAAAACTATCGTTCCCGGCTTATGAGGTTTAGTTTTTTTCCGGACGGGAAAGCGTGCGTCTCCCAAATTTTTCAGTTTAGATAAAACCGAATTCTACTTAGTGTCAAAAGAGTTTTTTTGAATAATAACTAATAATTTTTCCGAATACAGAACAACAAAAAGCTTACTTTCACATATTTCCGATACACGGAAACAGGCTGGAAAATCTTCTTATTACCATTCCCAACGACAACCATAAAAGGAGCAAGGAAAAACCGTCCTGCCTATGCAACACATTACAAACTAAAAAATTTTTTTCTTGTAAAATTGACAATATCATTTTTAGAACCTGATGACGTAATTAACACCCTCAGTAACTACCATTGTTATGCGATATAAAGGAATTTCATTTTTACAACTGTAAAATTTTTTGTATGGTATGTAAGCTTAATTACAGCTAAAATTCTTATTGACAAAATCAATGTTATACTGTAAAGTAACGGTATACTATTACCCCAAGGAGATTTTATGAAAAGAATCAAAAATTCAGATTTAATCTGGCTTATAAGAAGCTGCGGGAGAGCCACGGGTATACCAAATGCAGGATTTGGTGGGTTAGGTTATTATTTTGGTACTCTCATTTGTCAAAATTTTGGTGGACGTATTATTGCTGAAAATATCTATATTGATTGGGAACAAGCCGGAATTTTTGGGGAAAAAGGAAATTATGGTCTCCCAACAACCTCGGCTGAGTTTGAATTACCTACAAATCAATTTCCTAATCTTTTATCTTCTGCATTTGAAATACCTTAATATGATAAATATAGATGGGTATTCGATTAATAAAATACCCATTTATTAAAAAGGAATGTTTATGGCCGAAAAAATTATTTACATTGGATTAACTGAAAAAGAATATGCTGATGTAGAAAAAGCAGCAAAAAAAGAAAAAATGTCAATCCCAACATATTGTAAAAGTAGAATTATTGATTCGGAATTTTATATTAATTACAAATTATTATTAGAAAAAGTTGAAGAATTACCATCAAAATGCAAATTTTCAATTCATCTATTATGGGAAAGTGATGAAAATTATTGGAATCAAATATCCAGAGGAGTCAGACTGGCCATGGGAAGACAATTTTACTCTCAGGTAAGTAAAAAAGTAATTAAAAACGTATCTGAAAATGGATATGGCCCAAATGGAACAATGTATTATATCAAAAACTAATATGTTACAGTTCTAATCTCAGGGCTTATTTCCCTCTAACCCCCACTCAATACCGTGCCTCCGCAGTCTTGTTCTGCTCAAATCCAATCTCCTTAACCGTATGGTAAAAAACCTTTCGCTGACGGGGCATTACTTGTTCATCACACCAATCGGCATAAGTCTTGTAAAACTCCCTTATTCTCCAAATGCTAACTAAGAAAACCGCTTGCTTCAGCTTTCAATTTTTCCACATAGTTCTTGTCCTGCTTTTCTTCCGAAATCCTGGTCGTTGGCTTAATCGCTCTTCCAATTCAACTATTTTATTGTTGAGTTTGATTATCTTTTGTTCAAATTAATTATTCTAACTTATGGTTTGATAAGTTCCAACAAACAACTTGATTAATAAATTTAAAAAAATATTAAATTTTTTTAAAAAATTTGTTGACAGACCCATAAACAAGATTTATAATTTAATTAGAATAGAGGGGGAAGACCTTTATGGACAATACCAATTTCTTCCATCTAAAAAACTCTGACGATCTTTCAACTGAACATTATTGTATGATGCAATATATACATTATACTACCAAATATCTGCCCCGTTTTATAAGCATAAACATCACATATAGATGCTGATATTCCTATTTTTTTAATTTCTTTTTATCATTCAAATTAAATTTTTTCTCACTAGCTATGTATTTGAATGAATATTACCCTGTTTAACCTGTTCATGGTTATACGGGAAATTTATTCATAAACAGGAATAATGATGGATAATAATGCTCAAAAAATGCGTCTGAACAAGAATGCCGGATTTAGGTATTTTTGGTCAAATCGATATTTTTATTTATTACTTTTTCCCTGCGTTGTTTATTTTATAATATTCAGGTATGTGCCAATGTACGGGCTTATCCTTGCTTTCAAGGATTTTAAATTTGCCAAAGGAATTATCGGAAGTGCCTGGGTTGGACTGGAAAATTTTAAATATCTTTTTGGGCTTGATGCATTTTACCGGGTATTCAGAAATTCCATTTATCTGAGTGTATTGAGACTGGTGATCTGTTTTCCAATTCCCATTTTATTAAGCCTTGCCATTAATGAAATTCCTTTTGTTTTTTTTAAGCGGCTAACCCAAACCATGGTTTATCTGCCTCATTTTATTTCATGGGTTGTTATTGGCGGTATTTTGGTAAATCTGCTTTCTCCTTCGTGGGGCCTTGTTAACACTTTTATAAAATCGCTTGGAGGAGAAGCGGTATTTTTTATGGGAAGCGCCAAATATTTTCGGGGCCTGGTTATTTTTTCCCATATCTGGAAAACAGCAGGATGGGATACAATTATATATCTTGCGGCCATTACTTCAATAGATCCGGAATTATACCAGGCTGCTACAATTGACGGAGCTTCCCGGTTACAGCGCATTTGGCATATTACACTGCCGGGCATAAAACCTACAATAATAATACTTTTACTACTGAGTATCGGCAACATTATGAATAACGGATTTGAACAAATATTCATGCTGCAGAATGGCAGTAATATCGCAGTATCTGAAGTCTTTGAAACTTATACTTACAGAATCGGTATTATAAACGGGCGCTATTCATTTGCTACAACTGTCGGATTGTTTGGATCTGTCATTGGTTTTATATTGCTTGTGGTTGCAGATCGAATCGCAAAATCCATAGGCGAAGGGGGAATATTCTAAAATGAAAAATCCCCCTGTCACAAAAAACAACCGCGTTATTATAAAAGGATTTGAAGATTATGCGATAGAAACGTTCAGTACTGTAATCGTTGCCCTTTTTGCACTGGTTTGTCTTTTACCGTTTATTTATGTGTTTTTTGTTTCTTTTATGTCCTATGACGAGTACATTGCGTATCCAATGCGCGTCATACCGCGGAGCCCGACCATTAAGGCGTATCAGGACATCTGGGGCTATAATCTTATACATACCGGTTACCGTGTAACTTTATTTATTACGATTATAGGAACCATCCTGAGTGTGATGCTTTTGGTGATTTCGGCATATCCCCTTTCAAAATCCGCACTTAAAGGCAGAAATTTTGTTATGGGAATGATCCTTTTCACAATGTTTTTTAACGGAGGCATGATTCCCGATTACCTTCTTGTGCGTACTTTACACATAAACAATACGGTTTGGGCATTGATCCTGCCCGGCTGTATAAGCGCTTTTTACCTGATACTCATGAAAAATTTTATTCAGACTTCCATACCACCTTCTCTGGAAGAAGCGGCCAAGGTTGACGGGGCCAATGAGATTACCATATTGTTCAGAGTTATTGTCCCTCTTCTAAAACCTGTCATTGCAACGATGATTATTTTCAATACTGTCAACTACTGGAACAATTATTTTTCCGCCATGCTGTACATTTCTGACAGGAAACTCTGGCCCCTGATCCTGGTTTTGCGTGAACTGGTAGTTGAAAATACTGAAGTAGTAAATCCGGTAACGGCAATGATGTTTGCCGAACAGCGGACACATCCTTTTACCCTCAGAATGGCAGCCATAATTGTTGTAATTCTGCCTATCCTTTTTGTTTATCCGTTTATGCAAAGGCATTTTGTCAAGGGAATATCCCTTGGTTCAATCAAGGAATAAAAATTGTGCGTTGCACAATCAAAAAAATTTGGAGGATGCAATGAAAAACAAATTTCTTTTTCTTGCGGCGGTTTTGGTTTTATCAGGCGCAATGGCCTGGGCCGGGGGAGGCAGTCAGCCAGCTGCTCCCGGAGGACCAATTGAAGTAACGGCAGTACTGAACCTGAATCCGGAGATAGTTCTTGACAACAATCCAGTTGTCGCAATGATCGAAAAAGATCTGAACATTCGGTTCAAGATTGAAGCTCCGCCTTCAAGCGGCTACGGAGACAGGGTCAGGATGCTTGTCGCGTCCGGAGAGCAGCCCGATCTGGTTCATTACGGCGCCGATGTCTACGCCACTCAATGGGCACAGGAAGGACTCATTCTTGATGTAACTGACATAATTGCCAATTATCCCAATTTAAAGGCAAACATCAGTCAGGAACAGTACGGAGATTGTATTTTCCTTCCAGACGGAAGGATCTATGGGATTCCCCGTCCAAACAGTTATGATTCCTGGGGTTATATCATTAACAAGAAATGGCTGGATAAACTTGGTCTGCAACCGCCAAAAACAGTAGCAGATTTTGTAGAAGTATGCCGAGCATTTACCCAGAAGGATCCTGCCGGTACAGGCAGGAACGATACATTCGGCACCGGATTTACCGGAAGTCTTTCTTCAGGAAGCCAGACAATATGGCATCTTCAGAATGATTTTTTCTCTATGGCATACAGCATTTCGGCATGGCACGCAGGCATGCCCGATGCTGACGGGAGCGCAAAGGTCAGAACACTTAAGGCCCAGTATCCGGATTATATGAGGCAGCTAAGATCAATGTACCAGGAAGGTATAATTGATCGTTAATTTTTTACCTATACAGCCGGCACAGAAGCTTATGAAAAATTCGCCCAAAACAGGGTTGGCATAGTAGGCGCTTCCCAAAAGAGCTATATAACCAACGTCCTGGAACGTTACAACATGAATGTGGCTGACTACATTTATTGTCCGCCTCTGGTTCTTAACGCATCTGATAAACCAGTGTATGCGATGCCGCCTTCCAACTGGATGGCCTATTATGTCAAGAAAGACATAAGTCCGGAGAAACAGGATGCTGTGTTCAGGATCCTGGATTGGGGAAACAGTGAAAGGGGATTTACTGCCATGCAGGTTGGTTTGCTGGGAGATCATTATTCGGCTTATGATATTAATAACCGTGTAGTCACCCGGACAGCTGATCAAATCGAAGCATTCAGGAAAGTATCCAGCGGCAACTTTGCCTTTGCCAACGCCTACAGGGATCTCCCGGCAATTCAGGGAGGGTCCACACCAGAGAATACGGCAAAATGGCAGGCAGAAACAAAAATCGCTGATGCGGCTACTGTAAAATGCTATTTCGGGTTTACCAAAATGCTTGATCAGATCGGTGTACAGTTCCCCGATATCAACAGTGATCTCAGCAGTCTAGAAGTCCGGTATATTACCGGTGAAATTCCCTACGAAACACTGGATGCGTATATTAAAAATACATATGCACCCGCCGTTGCCCCTATAAGCGCAGAATTTGCAGCCTATATGGTAAAAAATCCTGCAAGATACGTAAATCGCTAACAAAGGAGAAATATTATGAGCAAACAATTTAAATTCGGTATAGTTACTGACAATGCGCCCCTGAGCGCCCTGAGCAAGGAATGGGAATATTTTGAAGTTCCTGCGGCCATTCACGGCAATTCACTTTTTTCAGATGCCGAGTGGCATGAATTCAGGGACATGTATAAAAAAGATGGCCGGCCCACCCCAATGACAAGCCATTTCTTTGGTCCCGGAAAAACCGGTTCCGGCGCCAGCGGTGTTTATTATGATCGCGACCTGATTGAGTTCGCAGCAAGCCGCACTGTCAAACGCATGGCTGAACTTGGAGTCAAGGCTATGGGGTGTTATGGCGGGCATTTTAAATTGCAAGAAGGTTTCAGCCGAACAAAAGCCATAGACCAGGCGATCAGCACGGTAAATATAATTGCCGATCATTGCGAAGCATACGGCATGGATTTGGCCCTGGAACCAATGGCCGATCTTACAACACTGTGGCCGCGGTACCTGGAAGGGATTGAGTTTGCCAAACTTACAGGACGCAAATGTGTAAAAGTAATGGCCGATCTCAATTACTTCCTAAAACTTGATCAGCCTCTCGAAGACATCCTTAAATATCCGGAATATTGCCTGAATGTACATATAGCCGGAGAGAAAGGCCAGCCAAACGTAGGTCTTCGCAAAGATATTTTTGTACATTTGTTCAAGGTATTAAAAGAAGCGGGATATGAAAAAGGCGTTTCGGCGGCATCGCCGTGGGTTCCAACCAACGGAGCAAAGGAAATTGACTGGAAATACGAAACCGACAAGACGATAAAGTTCCTTCAGGAAATGCGCGCAGATACATATAAGTAATCAGGCTGCGGGGGACGGCTGCGGCTGTCCCCCATATAAAGGAAATTGATATGAACGATTTGATACAGGCTGCAGTACTGGTGGAGAACCATGTTTACGATATAATTTCGTTTCAAAAAATGCTTGATACATTTACAGACTGTAATTGTTATGTACAGCCTGTCGATCTGTTTGTCAGGGACATTGATGATAACATGGGTAAATATGATACAGTGTTATGGTACAATATCAACTGGAATCCTCCTGCACCGGACGGAGAACTGCAAAATTATCTTGACAATAAAATAGGTACAACTGGTCAGGGCATAGTATTTATACATCATGCGCTTCTTAATTTTCAGAACCTTGACGTATATACAAAAATTTGCGGTCTGCGCCAAAGGGGCTGGCTGTCGGAAATCAAATATACCCAAAACGAAACAGTCAGGCAGCTCATAATAAACCATGAACATCCGATTACACATTCAGTTCCGGATTTTACGATTATTGATGAGACCTATAACATCGGTGAACCTGAAGAACCGGGGAATGAAATTTTGATTGCTACAGATAATGAAAAAAGCATGAAAAAAATTGCCTGGACTAGACAGTACGGTAACAGCAGGGTATTCGCATATGCATCAGGCCATGACAATAAGGCCTATGCTAACGTTAATTTCAGAAAAATAGTACATCAGGCCCTGCGCTGGAGTGCCTGCCGCATTTAAAAACTAAACAAGGACTTTCAAATACTCTCCGCAGACACTGCCCGATAAATGTCACTGAACATTCAGGGGCAGTATAGAATTGCTTTATCTGATAAAATTACAACCATGAACCGGACAGCCAACAACAATGCCAATAAATAAAGCCCCTGCGAAATTCCACGGCCCAATTTTTTTCATCATCCTGTTCCTGACAGCCGCTGCGGCGTTCGGACAAACAAATGCGCTGACCATACACTTCCCGGAATTGGGCAATAAATACACAGGCGACTGCATTTACATAAATTACGGCACAATGGACATATTGATTGATGCGGGCTCAAAGCAATCATCGGCGGCAACAATAACGGCATATATTAACCGGTTTATCCAGGACGAAAAGATCGAATACGTTATCGCGACACACGCCCATGAAGATCACATTGCCGGATTTTACAGCACTACAACGGTAACAGGTATTTTTGAATCCTACGATATCGGAACGATAATTGATTTTCCGTTAACAAACAGCAATACAGCAGTCTATAATAATTATAAAAACGCCAGGACCAAGGCAGAAGGAAACGGAGCGGTTCATTATACGGCCCTTCAATGTTTTAACAACGAAGACGGAGCCCAGCGCATTTATGATTTGGACGAAAATACAAAACTGGAGATACTTTATAATTATTTTTATGAGAATAAGGCAAGCAACGAAAATAATTATTCGGTTTGCGTCAGAATAATTCAGAATGAAAACCAGTACATCTTTACAGGTGATCTGGAATGGGAAGGCGAATACCGTCTGGCCGAATTCTACGAAGGAACCTTTGGTGAAAGCAGCTCTGCCGAAATAAACTCCGCCGAAGGCAGCGCCGCCGGAGATAACATAGCCGGGGTTACTGCCTCAGGACTGGGCCACTGCGTTCTGTACAAAGGCGGCCATCACGGGTCAGCCACATCGGCAAACGAGAAACTCCTTGCGGCAATTTCTCCGGAATATGTCTGCATCTGCACATGCGCCGGTTCGTCGGAATACAGGGCTTCCCCAAACAATGTATTCCCGGCCCAGGACTTTATTGACAGAATCGCGCCCTATACGGACAAGGTATACATCACAAGTTATGTCCCCGATTATGCCGGCAATGTTGTTCTGCCGTACAACGGGAATATTGTTTTTACTGCACAGCAGGGCGAATTCTCGATCAAGTGCAGTGATAATGATCTAAAACTCAAAGATACACAGTGGTTTGCCGATAACAGACAGATGCCGGATGCCTGGAAATAATTAATGTCTGTCCACAATTTAGATACATTATGGACAGACTGCCTTGAATACCGTATTAATTTGTTTTTATATATTCATTAATTATTTCTTCAACCTCGTCAAAATCACTGTGCAGTAATTTGTCGGAGATTACACCCAGAAGTTTCTGCGTCGCGGCGGACCATGCCGTTTTACCCGCTTCTGTCAGAGTTTTTTCCGCGGATTTTTTATCAAAATTACCGCATGAGGACTTTACTGCTTCAAGCATCTTTTTAAGATACGGCTTGTCCTCTTTCACTTCGCCGCCCGCGGCCGCAGCCGCCGCAGGAGTTTCATTGCGGGATTCCAGTTCTTCAATATAGGTCCGCAAAGACTCCAGAAACGAGGCGGTTTCCGACTTTATTATGTCCAGTTTACCTTCGCGTCCGGCAACTTCCAGCTTAAGTGCGATTGCCGACAGATCCATTTTCCCGATGGTGGCAAGCGTACCTTTTACGCCGTGTACATTGATAATATAAGTTCTAAGCACTTCTTCGCTGCTGTAATCATTCTTGCGGCATATTTCATCCAGTGTAGCAAGGGCCTTGTGGGTATCACGTATAAAAATTTCCATAAGGCGGGGATTCATTTTGGAAGAATTTTCGCCGGACTGTAAAGTTCTGGACTGCGCCTGCCTTTTGGCCGCTTCAAGAACTTCCGGCGGCTGTTTGTCGCGTATGAGCTTGTTTAAAACCATGTTCAATTGGCGGACATCTATGGGTTTGGAAATAAAATCGTTAAACCCGTTGCCAAGGAAAATGCTTGCCTGCCCCGCGACCGCGTTGGCGGTAAGAGCCACAATCGGCTGATTATAACCCATGCTTCGAAGCACTTTTGTCGCCTCAATACCATCCATCTTGGGCATCATGTGATCCATAAAAATAATATCGTAGACTTTTCCGTTTTTGATTTTTTCTATGGCGGCATATCCGCTCTCCGCCGAATCAATCTGCAGCCCGTACGGAACCATAAGTCCGCTGGCAACAAAGATGTTTGTTTCAACATCATCAACGATCAGGACGCTGCCGTACGGCATATGATCGCGGTTAATCTGCACCCTTTTCATCTGCGCTCTGCTGCTTGAACGGAACTGGTTCAGGTTCTCCGCCAGCTCCCTGCCCAGCGCGCCGTCGCCGGTTTTGCCCTGCGGCAGATGTATGGTAAATGTCGATCCTACGCCCGGTTCGCTGTCTACGGTAATATTGCCTTTCATTAAATGTATAAGATTCTGTGTAATGCTCATTCCCAGGCCGGTGCCCTCGGTTGTCCGGTTGGCTTCCTGGTTAAACCGTGAATATTCGTCAAAGACGGCTGCTATCTGCTCCTTGGTCATGCCCTGTCCGGTATCGCTTACGCTTATTACCAGAACTATAGACTCATCGGGTTTGTCGCAGGGTTCAGCGGTGACCGTCATTTTTACAGTACCGGAATCGGTATATTTAAAAGCGTTGGAAAGCAGATTATTAAGGATTTGCTTGACGCGGAGTTCGTCGCCCATTATGCTTACGGGAACATTTTCGTCAACGTGCAGTTCAAACTCGATTTTCTTGCTTCCTATCCTCATCAGATTAAGCTGAACAGTGTCGCTGATAAGGCTTGCGATTTCATATTTATCGATCAACAGTTCAAGTTTGCCGGCCTCAATTTTGGAAAGGTCAAGGATGTCATTTATAATGCTCAGCAGCAAATCACCGGAGGCATAGACCTTGTCAAGCGATTCCCTTACATCTTTGGCAAGGTTATCCTTCTGGAGCAGTATTTCGGTGATGCCAAGAATAGCGTTCATGGGCGTGCGGATCTCATGGCTCATGGTGCTTAAGAAAGTGGTTTTTGCCCTGTTTGCATCCTCGGCCGCCTGCCGCTGGTTTTCGGTCTCCAGCAAAAGGTTTTTGGTCTCGGTAATGTTCATGAGCGCGCCGACAGCGCGGATGGGTTTACCGTCAGTGGTGCGGAATGTTTCGCCGGTGTCGCGGTAATAGGCGATTTCACCGTTCTTTTTAAACATCCGGTACTCGGTATCATAAGGCGTCCTGCCTTCGGCATCCTGCATATGTTTTTTAAACGCGCCAAGAATTTCGTCCCTGTCATCCGGGTGCAGACATTTTATCCAGCTTCTGAGTGAATTCGGAAAATCCCTGTCGCTATCATATCCAAGCATAGTCCTGAAATCATCGGACCACGCGCAGTAATTATCCGGATTGATCGGATCATCTTTTTTTACTTCCATTTCCCAAAGACCGATCTTGGACGCCTTGAGAACAATATCAAGCTTGGTAAGCTGAATGTTAAGCTGTTCCGCGGCCTCGTTGATTTTAAGGGCCTGCATGTTGCGGTTAATGGCATTTACAAGCATAAGGGTTGCGGAACGCAGCATGTCAATTTCATTTTCGGTAAAGTAACGTTCCTTTATGCAGTCATCAACGCAGAACACGCCCCAGAATAAACCCTGGTAAAACAGGGGCAGCGTAATTGTGGATTTGAGGCCCAGGGGACCAAGGAGATCCTGATCTTCCTGCGGAAGTTTGGAAATGGGTCCGTTAACATTCTCGCCGCGGTTAAATAATTCTATCCATCTTTTGCTGTAGGGCACCGGGGTTCCTATGGGTACATCAGGCGCCGCTTTGCCGGCGTCGGACAGCCACTTGTGCCTCAGGACAAAACAGAGTTTACCGTCCCGCATTTCATTCGGCCAAATCTGGACACAGTCCGCATTAAGGCATTGGCCGATTAATTCCATTCCGCTTATCAATGTTTCTTCAAAATTTTTTTCATCGGTCACGGAAAGCATAACAGCCGCAAGATCATTGGTAATTTTTAAAAGCCTGTCCCGCTTCTCAATATCATCAATCATCCGCTTCTGTTCGCGCAGATCCCTGCAGTATCCGGCAATGAGTTTTTTACCCTTATAGTTAACGCGGACCAGGGTAAGCTCAACCGGCAAAGGTTCTTTGGCAAGAGTCTGGCGCATCCAGTTAACCTGGTAATATCCTTCACTGTACGCTTTATCAATAAAAAATTTCATTTTCTCGGTAGACCGGCTGCCGTCCGGCTGAAACTCCGGAGTAAGATTAAAATAATTATCTATGTAATCCTGTTTGTTGTTTAAACCGAACATGGTAACCGCCGCCTGGTTGCAGTCGATTATGTTCAGGTTTTCATCCCAGAAATTCGCGCTGAGCGGCATAGCGTTAAGCATTATCCGTATGCGGTCTTCGGAATCATGTATATTTTCGTTAAGGTTTTCCATAATTTTCCCGCTTCCTTTTATTTATGATTTACAACCTGGAACCGATCTTTTAATTCATAAAACACATCGGCGATTATGGGATCGAACTGTTTGCCGGCATTGTCCATAATTATTTTTACGGTCTCATCGGCGGTAAACGGTTTCTTGTAGGGACGTTCGGAAATAAGCGCGTCGTATACATCGACAATGGCCATTATCCTGCCCTGGATCGGAATCTTTATTTCCTTGAGGCCGTAGGGATATCCGTTGCCGTCCCAGCGTTCATGATGAAAACCGGCAAACAATTTGGCGTTGCGCAAAAACTCGTCGTCATCGGCCCTGGAAGCCATTTGGCTGATAATTTCAACGCCCACAGCTGAATGGGTCTTCATGGTTTTAAATTCATCGTCATTGAGTTTGCCGGGTTTATTCAGTATGCTGTCCGGAATGGTGATCTTGCCGATATCATGCAGGCGGGCAGATGAAACAAGGGATTCCAAATCCATGTTGGAAAGATCGCTGCTGTAAACACCGCGCTCTATCATGGCGTTTACAAGTATTTCAATGTATTCTGAAGTCCGTTCAACATGGCCGCCGGTTTCGTGATCTCGTTTTTCCACGATGTCGGCAAAGCTAAAAACTATGGCGTTTTTTAAACGCTGAATCTGGGCCGTGCGCTCACGGATTATTTCATCGATATGCAGATGGGTCTTGATGCGGTTCAGCAGAACCGGCGCGGAAAAAGGCTTGGTAATAAAATCCACCACCCCAAGCTGGAATCCGCGGACTTCCACTGCGGCGTCGGTCATACCGGTTAAAAAAATGACCGGTATATTTGCATGCAGGCTATTTGTTTTAAGCTTGCGAAGGGCGTCAAAACCGTCCATCTCAGGCATTTCGATATCCAGCAATATCATGTCCGGTGTAATTTTTTCAAGAAGTTTGAACATTTTAGATGCTGAAGGCAGAGTCATAACACGGTATTGTTCCTGTAATACGTCATTTGCAGCAGAAAGATTGGTGTCATTGTCATCCACTACGAAAATTGTTTTTTGCATCCTTTTTACCTCTTTTATTAATAGTATATTATATTTAATATTGTATAATTGTTAAATATCCCTAAAAACTTAAACATGGAGCTGCCAATGCAAAATCAAAAATTTTTTCCTTCTTTTGAATCACTGCGTACTTACGAATGTCCCGGTTGGTTCGCAGACGCCAAGCTGGGATTCTGGAGCCACTGGGGGCCGCAGAGCGTGCCAATGGCCGGAGACTGGTATGCCCGCAACATGTACATCGAAGGCCATCCCCAGTATCTTTACCATCTCCGCCATTACGGACATCCTTCGAAATTCGGTTATAAGGATCTGGTAAAACTCTGGAAAGCAGAAAAATTCAGCCCGGAAGCCCTTATGGAAAAATACAAAAAAGCGGGCGCAAGGTACTTTGTCGGACAGGCCATGCATCACGATCATTTTTTTAATTACGCATCAAAATTGAATCGTTTCAATTCGGTTGAAACAGGCCCAAACAAGGACATAATAGGACTTTGGAAAAAAGCTGCGGAAAATCAGGGTCTGCCTTTTGGTTTTACCGAACACCTGGGCGCGACTTTTTCCTGGTGGAATGTAAACAAGGGCGCGGATAAATACGGCGCTTACAAAGGCGTTCCCTACGACGGCAATGACAGCGCGTACAGGGATTTTTACATGGACAATTATGAACATTTTAACAAGGATGAAGACAACACCCATGTTAAGGAATGGTACACATCCAATCCAAAGCACCACAATTACTGGCTTTCGGTAATAAAGGAATTGATTGATTTGTACACGCCGGACTTTTTATACAGCGACGGCGGTCTGCCGTTCGGTTTCCGCAGAAGTCCGCCTTTTGGTTATGACGCACCGGACACAGACCCGGCCTACAGGTTCGGTCTGGAAGCTGTTGCTTATTTATACAACAAATCCATCGAAAAACACGGTTATAACCGCGCGGTTTATACCCAAAAAGACAAAAGGCCGCTAATTTACGAAATAGGTGTTTTGGACATAGAAAAAAGCCAGCTTCCGGCAATCAATCCCAGGCCCTGGCAAACCGACACCTGCATAGGCAACTGGTTCTACGACGCAAGGCAGACATTTAAAAAACCTGGGCACATCATCGAAATGCTTGTGGACATAATTTCAAAAAACGGAACCATGCTGCTCAATATCCTGCAGAAGCCTGACGGTTCAATCGACGAAGAAACCGAATACATCATCGGCGAAATGGCCAAATGGATTGAGGTCTGCGGCGAAGGCGTTTACGGCACAAAAGTCTGGCGTGTTCCTGGCGAAGGTTTTTCCAGTGTGTTAATTGACGGTTTTAAGGAAGAAGCGGTCAGGTGGACAGAAACCGATTACCGTTTTACGGCAAAGGGAAAAACCGTTTACGCGTTTATGATGAAAGCTCCGGCTGCGGAAGGCAAGCCGGAGGCCGGGGAACCAGCCGCTCAAAACCGGGCCGCGGTCATCCGCAGTTTTAAACCGGACGAAAAGATTTTGTCTGTACGGCTTTTGGGAGGCGGAATGGTTCCCTACAGTTTTAATTACGGAATATTGACCGCTAAACTCCCGCAAAAACTGCCGGTCCAATACGCCAATTGTCTGGCAATTGAACTGGCATAAAAATTATACCGATATATAAATATATACAGAAAAGATTGCCAAACAGGAGGATGCGATTATGGAAGGAACAATGAAAGGGGCCTGGCTTCCGGGAAACAGCACGGTAGTATTAAAAGATGTCCCCATTCCCAAACCGGGCCACGGCCAGGTGCTGGTCAGGACCAAGTCCAGTACCATCTGCGGAAGCGACATCCGCGCGATTTACCGCGAACACACGGGCAAGGGCGTAGAAGGCTACCAGAACGTGATTGCCGGACATGAACCCTGCGGCCAGGTTGTCGAAGAAGGACCGGGAGTCAAACGCTTTAAGAAAGGTTCCAGGGTAATTGTGTATCATATTTCAGGATGCGGACTTTGCCATGATTGCCGCATGGGCTACATGATCTCCTGTTCATCTCCCCTGCGCTCCGCGTACGGATGGCAGCGCGACGGCGGCATGGCCGATTACATGCTTTGCGACGAAAAAGATCTGGTCCTGCTGCCGGATTCGCTGTCGTATACGGACGGCGCCCAGGTCGCCTGTGGTTTCGGCACTGTCTACGAAGCAATAATGAAAGTAGGTGTCTGCGGCAACGACAATGTTCTGGTTACCGGCCTTGGACCGGTCGGTCTGGCCACGGCAATGCTGTGCAGGGCAATGGGCGCAAAAAAAATAATCGGCATAGAAACCAGCGCATACCGGATTGATTTGGCAAAAAAATTAAACCTGTTTGACAAGGTCCTGGTCGCTTCCGATTCAAACGCAGATGAAGTAAAATCGTTTACAAACGGCTTTGGGGTCGAGCGGGCATTTGACGCTTCGGCCAGCGACAAGGCCAGACAGACGGCAATAAGGGCTGCCCGCCAATGGGGGAAAATTGCATTCGTCGGCGAAGGCAACACAGTAAGTTTCAATCCCAGCCCGGACATCATCCATCCGCAAAAAACAATCTACGGTTCCTGGGTAACCAGCATCTGGCTGATGGAAGATCTGGTTGAACAGCTTGTCCAATGGAATGTACATCCGGAAACGCTGGTAACCCATCGCTTCCCGCTTTCCAAGGCAAGCGAGGCCTATTACCTTATGGACAAGGGCAACTGCGGTAAAGTGGCTGTTTGTTTTGATGAAGAATTAAAATAATTATGGGCGATATTATCGATCAGGAAAAAATTCCTTTTGTTGCTTTGGCGGACGGGGAAAAAATTCCGTGCATAGGGATGGGAACTTTTGGGTCTGACCGTTACGGTCCGGCGGAAGTATCGGCCGCTGCAGCCGGGGCAATCCGGCTGGGCTACAGGTTGTTTGACTGCGCTTCTGTTTACGGCAATGAGGATTTGATCGGGAAAGTTTTTGAAGACGCAATTGCCGGCGGTACGGTCAGGCGCGAAGATCTGTTTATTACTTCCAAGGTCTGGAACGATATGCACGGCAAGGGCGATGTGCTGTTATCACTGGCAAAAACCCTGCGCGACCTGCGTCTGGAATATGCGGACGCTTACTTTATCCACTGGCCGTTTCCGAACTACCACGCGCCGGGCTGCGACGGAGACGCCCGCAATCCGGATTCGGTTCCGTTCAGCGCGGAACGCTTTTTACAGACCTGGAGGGAAATGGAACGCATATACAGAATGGGGCTTGCCAGGCACATCTGCATGTCCAACATGACTGTTTCCAAACTGGAAGCGGTCCTGCCGTCATGCGTAATAAAACCTTCGTTAATCGAAATGGAAATTCATCCTTCATTCCGGCAGGACGAGCTTTTTAATTACTGCCAAAAACAAAAGATCCGGGTAATAGGATATTGTCCCATTGGTTCTCCCAACCGGCCGGACAGGGACAAGGCACCCGGCGACGTTGTTGATACCGAACTGCCTGAAGTCGCGGCAATCGCAAGAGCGCACAATATTCACCCGGCGCTGGTTTGTATTAAATGGCAGGTTCAGCGGGGAAGTATACCCATACCATTCTCTGTCCACGAAAAAAATTACGCCGCCAACTTAAAGGCCGTAACAACTGACCCGTTATCTACCGCAGAAATGGAACTGCTTAAAAAGGCCGAACGCAACTGCAGACTGGTAAAAGGACAGGTCTTCCTCTGGCCGGGCGCGAAAGGCTGGGAAGATCTTTGGAACTAAAGTTCCTTGGGACTGAAGTCCCTTGGAATTAAAATTCCTTGGAACTAAAGTCCCTTGGATTAATAAATCTATTGGACTGAAAAATCATTATTTCATTAGGAGTAAAATCATTAGGTTTGTTTAGTTTATTATATTCGTAATCTTGACAAATGATAGCTAAAATGCTATCATCAAAAAATGAGTAAGTATGATAAGCTTATACAAAAAATATTTGACGGTAATCCAAATTTAACCCCAGAAGAAATCATAAATCTGTTAAAAAAATTAGGATTTAAAGCTGCTGCTACCGGAAGCTCCCATCTTACTTTCAGAAAACCGGAATGTTTATCAGTTACCTTGGTTTTGACCCAAAACCCGGTTAAATCGTACATAATCACAAAATTACAGGAGGTACTTATCAATGAAGGATATAAAATTGAATAAAAAGAAAATGGAATACTATATAAATCTGCCTTATACTTATGTTATTGAATGGTCCGATATTGATAATTGTTTCTTGGGCAGCATTACAGAACTTGAACACAATATGACAAACGGACAAACTCGCGAGGAAGTAATAGTAAATTTAAAAGAAGCTTTGGTTTCTTATATTACGACCAGTATGGAAAATAAAATGGAAATTCCGGAACCATTAAAGAAAAATGACTTTAAGGGAAACATAACCTACCGTACAAGCAGTGAACGTCATTATATGCTCGCAAAACAGGCAAAGTTAGCCGGAAAAAGCATAAACACATTTATAGATGAAGCTATTGGCGATAAATTAAAAGCTATGCATGCATAGCTCTTATTCTTTTTCCTTAAGCAGCGCATCATTGTTGAGCACCTTAAACGAAACAGCTTTTGGCGAGTTAAGGTCGCGGACAACAATGCCTTCTTTATCCAGGCCGCTGGGGTATTTGCCTTTTGCCTTTTCAAGCAGGTCCTCCAAATAATAGCCAAACGATTCACCGCGTTCTTCCAGAGGAACAAAGCAAAGTCCCAGTTCCGCACAAAGCGCAGCGGCTTTATCATACGCAAGATAATGTCCGCTGTCCTGATCTTTTACATCAAACACATACCATTCAATGACGGGAAGCCTCAGCCTGTTTTTCTGGATGCCTGGCCCGCAGATTTCTCCGGTTAGAACAATGTTTTTGCCATATCCGGCCAGCTTTTCCTTTAAACCGTATTTATAGACGGGAAGCCAGTATAGGGCGCTTTCTTCATCTTTTATTTCCTTGTTACGGCTGCAGCAGCCGATTTTTCCGTCAATATAATATACGATGCCTGATGTGCCGTCCATTTTTGTTGTTATATAGTAAGGCCTGCCGTGTAAATCATCCAGCAATTCCATAGCAGACTGAATGCGGATTTCATCGGAAGCAGGAATTCCTGACGGCCTCTCTCCGATAATCGTCCCGCCGGGAGTTGAAGTCTCTGGGATGTACCACTTTTTAATTCCGAGTCTTTCGGTAACATCGGCGCATTCTTCCAGGCCTTTAAGTTCCGGGAACTTATCAAGGGGCAGAAGCAGGCCCTGGGAAAGCTGGCCGCGCATTTTGACCGTGCGTATACGGAAGCCCAGGCCGTTGTTAAAATTTTCGCGGTAGGAAGAATTCCGCAGGAATTCGTAGCGTTCCTCCACAGGAAGGAAACTGTCCACTTCGAAATAAACGCCCAGATCTCCTGATTTAAACTCTGCTTTTTTTACGACACATTGCCAGCCCATTACATGAGCGAGTTCGAGAAAATCCGAACCGGCGATTTCGCTGATAGATTTGACTTTTTGAATTGTTACCAGACTGCGCATGGCGGCCTCCATTTATTTTATTATATATACAATATATAATCAGGCAATAACCGTATATTAAAAGGAGCCTTTAATGAAAAACATTATAAAACTAAATCATCCCGCTGCGGAATGGGTAAACGGTTTGCCCATAGGAAACGGAAAACTCGGAGCAATGGTTCTGGGACAAATCAGGGAAGAGACCCTGCTCATAAATGAAGAAACGATGTATTACGGCGGGCCCAAAGAACGCAGCAATCCTGATACAATAAAATATTTGGGAGAAATCAGAAAATTATTATGGGCCAATAAATATGAAGAAGCGGAATTGCTGGCCAAAACAGCCATGGCCGCAACGCCAAAATATTTATCTCCTTTCCAGCCGGCATGTTCATTAATAATAAGTTTTTCCGGACACCAGAACAACGCGCTGCCGTATTTGCGTACATTGGATTTGGACAACGCTGCAGCCTCTGTCAGTTACGAAATGGACGGCGCTTCCTATGTAAGGGAATATATTGCTTCGTTTGATGAAAATGTCATAGTCTATTCGGTTACGGGAACGGCCCCAATTACATTAAAAGCATATCTTGACAGGAACCCGTTTGACGAAAGCAGCGGCAGGATTGACGGCAGGACAATCGGAATTTGGGGCCGCTGCGGCAATGAAGGCGTCAGGTATTTTGGATGCGCGCGCATGGCGGTTCAGGGCGGTGAATGCTCGGTCATGGGCGATTCGCTGGTAATAAAAAATGCGCGTTCGTTAATAATATATTTAAGCTGGAAAACCGATTATGCCGGCAACAGCGCATACAGGGAGCAGGCTCTTGAAGCGGTAAACAATGCGGAGTTAAAAGGCTACCAGGCATTAAAAAACGAACATCAAAAAATTTACAAATCATTGTTTGACCGGGTTTCCCTTTCAATAAATGATGTGCAGACACCGGACAAGTATACAGATCTCTTAATCAACGAATTACAAATGGGCAATTACTCCGATTATTTATGCGCCCTGGATTTTAATATGGGACGGTACCTGTTAATTTGTTCATCATATAATTGCAGGCTGCCGGCCAATCTCCAGGGTATATGGAACGGATCATTTACCCCGCCGTGGGGAAGCATATTTTTTACCAACATAAATATAGAAATGAATTATTGGCCAGCAGAAGTATGCAATTTAAGCGAATGCCATCTGCCGCTTTTTAACCTGCTTGATATTCTGATTCCGCGCGGCAAGGAAGCTGCCAAAAAACTTTACGGATGCCGCGGCTTTGTTGCTCACCATAATGTTGACATCTGGGGAGATCCGGATCCATCGGGGGCAGGTTCTTCCAGTCCTTTCTGGCCGATGGGAGGCGCGTGGCTGGCACTGCATTTGTACGAGCATTACCTGTTTACACTGGACAGGGACTTTTTATCCTCCAAAGTTTTTCCTGTCATTGAGCAGGCACTTATATTTTTTAATGATTATTTAACGGCAGACAGCAGCGGCGTTTATCACACAGGGCCGTCCCTTTCCCCGGAAAATACTTTTGTAACCAACGACGGCCAAAAGGCGGCCATATGTATGTCTCCGGCAATGGACATTCAGATACTTAAGGAATTATTTGCCGCGTTTGAAAATACATGCGATATACTGGGACAGGAAAGTAATTTAAGGAACGAGATTGCCCAAAAAATCAAGCGTCTGCCGGAAATAAAATTAACCAAAGACGGCCGTATAAGGGAATGGCTGGATGACTTTGCAGAAGCCGATCCCGGGCACCGCCACGTATCGCATTTATTCGCCCTCCATCCCGGGAGCCAGATAACAGAAAAAACCCCGGAGCTCTTAAATGCCGCGGAAAAAACCCTGCTCCACAGAATTGAGAACGGCAGCGGTCATACCGGATGGAGCGCCGCGTGGATGAGTAATTTTTGGGCCAGATTAAAAAAAGGCAACATGGCATTAAAGCATATAATGGGAATTTTGGGAGGCAAAACCATAGAGAACATGCTGAATATCCATCCTCCCTTCCAGATTGACGGAAGTTTCGGCCTGACTGCCGCTATAGCCGAGATGCTGGTACAGTCGCACGCGGGCTATTGTGAACTGCTTCCGGCATTGCCTGACGCCTGGAAAAAAGGCCATGTTAAAGGTTTACGAATCCGGGGAGCAGTAACTGTTGATATTTTCTGGGAAAACGGAAAGCTCACAGAAGCGGCATTTTTGGCGGATCAGGATACCGGGATGGATGTCCGATACGGCAGCAGGAGGGAAAAAATCACCCTGCAAAGAAAAATACCGGTCGTTTTTAAATAAGACAGAATTACAAATTTAACCGGCAGCGGGGATTAAATCCGGGGAAAAATTTTAATCCCATTCCCGCAGCACCCTGGCGAAATTAAGGTTAAAAATTTTTTCGATGCGTTTATCGGTATATCCCCTTGAACGCAGTTCCGTTTCCAGCACGGGATAAAAATCGCTTCCGGTAACCCCGTCCGGCGCGGCGTGTATGCCGTCAAAATCGGAACCCAGAGCGACAGCGTCCTCGCCGGCAATATTCACCATGTAATCGATATGATCGGCTATGATGGTATACGGTACGCGGACATCCGGCAGAATTCCTTCATCACGCATGCTCTTCGTATACCCGTCCCTGAATGACTGGCTTAAAAAAGCTGAATAAAAATTCACTCCGGCCAGGCCTCCGCTGGTACCAAGGGCCTTGAGCTGATCATCGCGCAGATTTCTGGGAGCGGAGCAGATACTGTAGGCGCAGGAATGGGAAGCGATTACTGGTTTATTGGACCGCCGGATAATATCCCAGAAGGCGGTCTCGGAGGAATGTGAAACATCGGGAATTATTCCCAAATCATTCATCGCGTCGATCACCTGCCCGCCAAAAGCGTTAAGGCCCCGGTTCTGATCGCCGTCAACATCAAACGGTCCGTCGCCCGTACAGGACGCAACCCAGGGCAGATGTTTGGAATGGACAAGGGTCATAATACGGACATTGCGGCGGCGAAGCTGCTCAAGTTTTTCAAGCGAACCTTCGATAGCGAGGCCGTTCTCAACCGCAAGCATAATTCCGGTTTTGTCCCGCTCAAGCGCCGATTTTAAATCTCCGGAATTCACAACAGGGCATAAAAGATCGTCAGAACGGATAAATTTTTCCAGGGTATCAAGTCTTTCGCAGGTAAAATCAAATGCCTTTGCCGCATCGGTCTCCGGAGGAACATAAACCGCAAAAACCTGGAGCCCCACTCCGCCTTTCCGCAGACGCGGAAGATCCACATGGACATTGGGAACCGGCTGACGGAGATCCTTCCCTTCCATCAGAAGAGAGACTGAATCGCAGTGAAGATCGACTACTTTATATGCCATTAAATCCTCCCATGGCAGATTAATTATACCACTTTCCGGAATTTTATTTAAGGGACGTAACGGTCCGGTTACTTAATTCGGCGTGTATTAATCAAAAAATTAACAGGAAAATCATAAATTAGGCATTATTATTTATATATTACCCGGAACTGACCTCTTGTATGATGTAAAGCATATTTCTTACCAGCTGCTTTTTCCCAGGCTATTTTTTCTTTAGGTATCAAAGAAGGATTGGAATATTCATTATTACTCCAGACCGCTGTATTCCGGCAAAGCACACCGCAAATCATCCCTGGCGATTCCCCAATTGCGGCCAAACCTGGCAAGCAGACTGTCCGACAGCCGCATAAACCGCCAAAACACAGGCTCTCCGGATGGCGCAAACCGCAAAACCTGATCGTTAAAATTCCCGCGGTTAACAAGCAGCTCCCAGAACCGGGCAAAATTTTTTAAACGGTCCATTTGCTGCGCGGATATTACCGAAGTCTGCAGAACTTCGTACGGCGGCTCTTCTGAATATACCATTCCGTAAGCAGCGGTGTGGCGGGACATGGGCGCCCCGGGCAGAAGCTTGAGAATCCCGGGCTGTATTTCCATGGGCGCGAAAGTTGTCTGCCTGACAATTGTTTGCCCGCAGGCTGTTGTCTGCCCGCCAGTCATCTGCCCGCCGGCGGCCGCTGTCATTGCAATCCAGAGACGATCAAAACCATTACCAAACGATTGGAAATCCTCACCGGGAAGTCCGGCAATCAAATCCGCGTGTACTATAGCGCTGGTACTGCCGCGCAAAAAGGCCAGGGTTTCCAGGCTGCCTTCCGCATCACCGGCCCGGTTAATCAGAGCGGCAGTTGCTGGGTTAAGAGTCTGGATGCCAAGTTCAAGCCTCAGGCTGCCGGGAGGGAAACGGCTCAGTACGGTCCGCAGCCGGGATGGGAAAATAAAAGGAACCATTTCAAAGTGAACGCATAACCGCGGCTTTCCGCGTTCAATCCTTTCCAAAAAAAACTCCAGTATCCGGACCGCGCGCTCCGGATTAAGGTTGAATGATCTGTCAAGGAATTTAATGGTGTGTATATGTCCGTTATCCCGTGCTTCTGCAGCGGTATCCATTCTGTCAAGGAGCCTGTCCATATCCGCCAAAAAAACATCCGGCGGAAATTCCCTGATTTTTTTAAGACCGGTTTTTTCGTGAACGGTTTTTATGGAACTTGTTTTAGCCGGATCGGTTACGGATTTTTCACCGGAGAATCCGGATTCCGGCTCAACCGCGCTTAGGCAAAAGTCACATCCGAATGCGCAGCCGCGGCTGGATTCAACATAGATCAGCCTGTGCTTCAAATCATCGTCAGTATACAGATCGTAAGGCCGGACCAGTTCACTTAAATCCGCAGGCTGTGCGGTAATAAATTCAGTCTTGCGCGGAATTTTATTTTCGGTTGGGCGGCTGTCCGGCGCGGCCAATAACTTCTTGCACAGTTCTCCAAAGGTCTTCTCACCTTCGCCGCGTATTACATAATCGGCGTAATTAAAAATCGCGGAATCATTCGGCAGCCAGGTAACTTCCGGACCGCCCAGGACTACCCAGGGTATGGCAGTTACTTCCAGGAGTTTTAAAAGTTCGAGAGTCGCTTTGTGATTCCAGATTGAAACCGATAATCCCAGAACTTTGGGGCAGGCTGCTGTAATCGCATCGGCCATTTCCCGTAATGGCTGCCGCAGCGCGAATTCCAGAATCTCGGTGCGGCCGGCCAGATCGCTGCGATCCAATAGATCGCTGCGATCCAATGAATCGTTTAGATTGGCCTTAAGCAGCCGTAAAGCAAAAGAGGGATGGATCCATTTGGCGTTTATCGCCGCCAGAACAATATCCGACAATGTCCTTGTACCGTCCGTGTTTAAAGGTTATGCTGATTATATGGCCAATCCCGAACTTGTTCGAGCGCTGGATTATATCCTAAACCGCTGCGACGAAAAATCAATCGAGGCGGTAGCTGCCGCGGTCGTGCGCAGGCGCAGGGAACTTACAATGTACGGCGGCGCTTCGGCAATTCCTGACCCGGCCCGTATGGCAAAACAAATGTCAACGCAGCTCAACCTTGACGGCGCCATGGAAGGCCTGCGCAAAAGCATACAGGATTACGCCGTAAGAATCATCAGACAGGAAGCTCCCGAATTATCCGAGGCGCAGATCGAAGAACTGACAAGTAACTGGATTCCTCGGAACAGTAGTTCCGGGAACAGTAGTTCCGGGAACGGTAGTTCCGGTGAACAGGGTGCAGGCTCCCGTGCCAAAGGCGGTCTTTCCCGCGATCTTTTGGCATCGATGATCGATCAGTTTATAACATTCTCGCTTGGTCAAATGGAACAGGAAGAAGACACGGCCCTGCGGAACGAAATGGGCCCCTGGCCAGACAAATACTGGAAATCCTTCCCGCAGGTGATCAGGCTGCTTATTACTGATTATCTTAAAGGCGAAATAAAAGAAGAAGACTTCAACACCCGCATAGGCCTCGCGCTGTCAATGCAGTGATTCAATAAAAATTTTACCACAAACCACACAAACACTCACGAACTTTAAATTACAAAAATTTTCATTTCTTTTTGTTCGTGTTCATACCTTTGGTATGACATACCTTTGGTACGACGTACCAAAGGTATGGTTCGTCAGGTTCGTGGTAAAAAATCCTAACTTATTCCCCTACGCGGATCGAATTGAACCAGGCGTCGTTGTAATATTCCAGAGCCGGGCCCAGGTCATACTTAAGTTCAAGGTTCTTAAGATCGTCAACTTCATACCAGGAAGGGCCGGTTTTGTATTGTCTGGCAGGGACATTGACGGACGCCGGGAAACCAAAAGAATCGCAGAATTCGGCGTAGATCTCGGGCCTGTGGATAAAGTCGATAAATTTATGGGCAAGCTCCTTGTGTTTGGAACCCTTGAGGATACACATGCTGTCGATGTACGCGGGCCCGCCTTCCGGAGGTATAAAGAAGTAAGTATCTTTTTTTAACTGCTCGTTATCAGCGATTTCTTCATAAACCACTTCAGCGTAACCCTGGACTACCCAGAACTCACCGTTCGCGTAGCCTTTGCCAAAAGCGTCGGCGTCAAACTTGGTCAGGTTGGGTTTCCATTCATTGTTAATAAGGTTTTTTGCGGCTTCGATCTCGGACAGGTTTTTGCTGTTTACCGAGTAACCCAGATGGGTAAGCGCGTCGCCCATGACTTCCCTCATGTCGTCAAGCATGGTCATTCTGCCCCGGAGATCATTACGGCCGAATATTGACCAGCTCTTGTCAAAATCGGGAACCTTGGCGGTATTGACCACAATGCCCGCCGCTCCCCAGTAATAGGGAACCGAATAATCCATGTTGGGATCATAGGTGGTTTTTTGAAGCACTGCGGGGTCAATGTTTTTGAGATTGGGAATAAGGGACTTGTCGATTTTTTCAAACATCCCCTGGTTAATCATTATGGACACATAATCCTGAGAAGGAAACACGACGTCATAGCCGGTGCCGCCCGACTTGAGTTTGGTGTACATTTCCTCATTGCTGGAAAATTCATCAAAAACTATCCTGCAGTTGTATTCCTGCTCGAATTTCTTGAGAACCGAATCGGGAGTATAATAACTCCAGTTGTAAACATTGAGCACGTTATCCGTTGAACACGACATGGCAGGCATTATAAGCACTGCCAGCACGGCAAGAAAGATGTGATTCCTTTTCATATCTTCCCCCTTACACTAAATTTAAATCCAAAAAACCAAAAGGTTTATTTTGCCGCTATGTACTTCAGGAAATTCCTGAGCAGGTAGGTCAGGACCACAGTCCCGAGGATCATCACTACGGAAAGGGCGCTGATTACAGGTGTAACTCCCCCCTTTCTGGTAATGGCCGAGAAGATAAAAATTGGCAGAGTCGAAGAACCGGGGCCGGCGACAAAGAAGGTAATTACAAAATCTTCCAGCGACAGCGTGATTGCGGTTAGGAATCCGGAAATTATACCGGGCATACAGATCGGAACAGTCACTTTGAGCAGGGTTTGCTTTTCGGTAGCGCCGAGATCCTGGGCGGCCTCTATTATCGAAAAATCAAATTCATCAAGACGGGCCATAACCATTAAAAAAACAAAGGGCAGGTTAAAGGTCGTATGCGCGATAAAAATTGTAAACAGACCAAGCGGAATTCCAATCCCTGCAAAAAATATAGCCAGTGAAACGCCGATAATAATTTCCGGCAGTATCATGGGCAGAAACGAAATGGTCTGCACATAGCCGCGCAGTTTAAACCTGTACCAGTTGACTCCTATGGCGCCCAGGGTTCCCATCACAGTTGCGGTAGCCGCGGATGTAACTGCAATAATAATGCTGTTTCTGAAACTGCGCCAAAGCTCCCTCTCGGTAAAGAGACGCTGGTACCACCTGAGCGAAAAACCTGTCCACCTCATGCTTATTGATTCGTTAAACGAATAAAAAATCAAAATCAAAAGGGGTAGAAAAAGAAAAACCATTATAATGATAAAGACTGTCTGGGAGAAAGAAAACTTTCTTCTGAACGCGCGTTTGGCGTGGCGTGAAGCCTCGTTGCTCGACTGCTGTCCGGGCTTAAGCGAAGTGATTACACTGCGGAGCATACTGCGGAAGGTCATCTGGCTGGTTTTGCTCATTTGGCCCCCCCGTTAACCGCTCCGGCCTGGCCGGCACGCTCGGTACTTCTGCTTGTATCGGTAAGCCTGGACGCCTCGCGGCGCTGCATGTTCATCATGACCAAAATGCCGATGGTAGTAACAGCGGTAAGTACCATGGAAATGGAAGAGGCAAGCGGCCAGTTCCTGGATTTTAAGATTTGATCTGCGATAATATTTCCCAGCATATAGGAATCCTTGCCGCCGACCAGCTGGGGAACTGCATAAGCTCCAAAGATTGGGATAAAGGTAAAAAGCACCGCGGTAAAAATACCGCTCTTGATGTTGGGGAACAGGATCTTCCAGATTGACACTGGTTTGCTGGCTCCCAAATCTCTTGCCGCTTCCAGCAGCGAGAAGTCGAATTTATCGATGGTAGAGTACAGCGGAAGTATCGCGTACGGCAGATACATATAAACCAGAACCAGTGTAACGGCCTGCTGGTTGTACATAAAAGGAACATAATCCTTTATAAGGTTGAACCGCATCAGCAGATCGTTAATAAAACCGTTATTGCCCAGAATTACTATCCAGGCGTAAACCCGGATTAGAAAATTCGTCCAGAACGGTATAATAATAAAGAGAAGGAGAAGGGTCTGGTGTTTGCTTCTTGCCATAAAGTAACCGCAGGGAAGAGCGGCAAGTATGGTAATAACTGTGGCGATAACGGAAGTGATCAGGGTCCTGATCGTAATGACCAGGAAACTGGGGTTGGTAATTTCTTTGTAGGCGTCAAAGGTAAAAACCGGATCGACTCCGCCGTAAAGCCCCTTCTTTAAAAAACTGTAGACCAGAATTATTATAATGGGGGCAAGAAAGAACAGGGTGAACCAGACTGCCATTGGAGAAGAATACAAAAGGCCGTAATTTTTACGCAGGGCCATTTATTTTGATTCCCCTTTTTTTACATTAACGATATAACCGTCATTTGCGCTCCAGGAAAGATAAACATGATCTTTCCAGATAATGTCCGGCCCTTCATCGTAATATTTGGCATGCTGCTGCATTATCCGGATTATGGTTCCCCCGCAGTTAACGTAAAATTTTGTCTGGAACCCGGAATAAATATGCTCGTCAACATTACCCTGGAAAAGATTGATATCATCCCTTTTTGTGGAAGGTTTATCTTTTGATATAAGAATTTTCTCCGGCCTTATGGTAAAACAAACTGTCTGGCCCGGCTGTACCTCGTCAACCGTTGTTACCATTATCCTTCCCAGTTCGGGAATATCAAGCTCCGCCATGTATTCAACCGGCCCATCATGGTGCGGCGGGATAACAACAGAACCGGACATGGTAGGATCAATGGACGGAATAACGATCGGGAGACCTGTAATTTTCCTGACGGAATAAACGGTCGCGTCAAAGAGGTTAGTCTCTCCGATAAATTTTGCCACAAATTCATCGGAAGGGCTCTCGTAAATTTCGTGAGGAGTGCCAACCTGTAATACATTGCCCAGATTTATTACTGCAAGGCGATCAGAGACCGAAAGGGCTTCCTGCTGGTCATGGGTAACGTAGATAAAGGTAATGCCGATTTTATCGTGGATCTGGTCCAGCTCGATAAGCATATGCTGACGCAGCTTGGCATCCAGGGCCGAAAGCGGCTCATCCAGCAGCAGCACCCTGGGTCCGTTAATAAGGGCCCTTGCTATAGCAACCCGCTGCTTCTGACCGCCGGAAAGCTGGTTGGGCTTTTTTTGCGCGTGCCCTTCAAGCTGTACCAATTTTAAATAATCGTTGACCTTGTTCTTGATTTCGCTTTCGGAAGCTTTTTTTAACCGCATCGAAAAAGCGACATTCTCGTAAACAGACAAATGCGGGAACAGGGCATAGTTCTGGAAAACAGTGTTAACAGGCCGCTGGTTTGGAGACATGGACAGAACATCTTTCCCGTCAAAAGAAATATCGCCTTCGTCAGGGTTTTCGAATCCCGCCAAAATACGAAGAAGTGTGGTCTTGCCGCACCCCGAAGGCCCAAGCAGGGAGAAGAACTCCCCTTTTTTTATGGTCAAATTTATGTCATTCAAGGCAACAAAATTACCGAATGACTTTGACACACCTTCTATGTTTACATCACTGCCAATCAATCCTGTTTTTGCAACCCCCTTCAAACCCAAGGAATATAAATAAAGCTTATGAACCCTTTTTTGACTTTACTTGTCAATAACAATGCGAATTTTTTTTTATGTTGTCAACAGGTCTGCTCTGGAAAATTTATTTGATAATCGCTTATTATTCAAGCATAGAATTCCGCAATCCGTGTACGACAAAGGGGTAAATCCATGTCTTTTAAAATCTGTGTAATCGGCTGCGGCGGCATCGCATTTCAGATGCACGGCTACGCCTATAAAAAATACGCCGCTCTTAACAGCGGCACGGTTCTGTCGGCCTGCTGCGATATTGATATAAATAAAGCCTCCGGTTTTGCCAAAACATTCGGCTTCCAAAAACACTATACAGATTACAGGGAAATGTTAAAAACCGAAAAACCGGACGCGGTATGCCTTAACTCCCCGGTTAACCTGACAGCCGCGATGTCCTGCGAAATCCTTGACGCAGGTTTTCACCTTATGCTGGAAAAACCGCCCGGAAGAAACCGCGGAGAAATTGAAAAAATACTGGAAGCGGCGCAGAGAGCGGGGCAAAAGGGAATAATACATCAGGTAGCATTTAACCGCCGCTTTATACCGGTTATTGATTGTCTGGTCAGGGAACTGCGCGCAGATAATAAACCGCAGGACATACAAAGCATAAGCTGCGAATTTTTCCGGGTAAACCGCAGGGACCCCGATTTTTGTACCACGGCCATTCACGGCATAGACACGGCTGCTTACATCGCCGGCTCAAATTACAGGCAAGTAAATTTTTACTACCGCGAAATGGCGGATGTTATCAAAGGCTGCGGTGATTTTTACCTGCTGGCTGAATTTTATACGGGGGCCTGCGCCCAGCTGCGATTTTGCCCCATGTCCGCAGTCCGGCTGGAACGCTACACAGTAAACGCCGGGGACAGTACATGGATAGCCTTACTGCCTTACGGCGACTCCATTGATTCACCGGGAAGGCTGCTGTGTTACCGCGGCGATAAACTGGTAAGCGAAGTCACAGGTCAGGAAATCTGCGGCTCAGACGAAATCTTTATGACCAACGGCTTTTGGCAGGAAGATTCCGCGTTCTTTGATGCTGTCAGGGCAGCAAGGCAGCCGGCCTGTGATTTAAATTCCGGGCTGCAATCGGTAGAGATTTCTGACTGCATCAGGAAGCGGGAGCGGGAGTATTGTTCAAATTAACGGTTACTCCCCGCCAAATACTTCCGGTGACTTAAGTATCCCCTGGGGCCAGAAACGGTACTCGTAAGACCAGCCAGGACCTTCCGTGCGCCAGGAACCGGGGCCCCACCAGAATCCATCGTGGCCCATGTTGTTGTGGAGCTGGCCGAATGTATTGACGCGGCAGCCGAATCCCGTAAGGTCGATTTTGTGCTTTCCCGGTGCGAGTCTGTCAACAGTCAGCTTGTACGGAGAAAATGCGATAATACCGCGGTCCTTACCGTCAACGGCTGCCTTAAGCAGCATAAACCTCCAGGAAGACGCTTCAACGGTAATTGAACCGGTGGATTTTCCCGCATCTGCGCGGCATTGGGCTTCCAGGTGATAAGTAAGATTGCCGCCGTAGAAAGGCAGTCCCTGGCCGGTTATATCTCCAAAGTAAAGCTTCCTTACCGGCGCTCCCAGAGTGCAGAGTGTACCCTGAACTTTTACGCTAAAATCCCCCAGCAGGTAACAGGATTCGGCATCGGTCTTTTTCCCGTAAGGCAGGGTCAGCTCAACTACATTGGTCCCGGCTTTTATCGCAGGCAGTTTTACCCTGCCTATACATTTATCTGCATACCATTCATTGACACTTGCCTTGCCTGCGGCCATGCCGTTCAGGACAACAGAAGTCACGTCGGCGTTTTCAAGGGCCAGCTCGGCGCCGTCAATATCAAGTTCGCTTTCAAAGGTAAAACGCAGCCGCAATTTATGCTGAACAGATTTATCCTGTTCAACCCAGGGCTGCGCAACAGAGTCGCAGCGCAAAGGCCAGCCAAATTCAGCCCGCAAGGCATTGTCCAGCCTAAGTATTTCTTCTTTGCCGCGCCATTGCCCGTCATCAAGGGCGTAATCGGCAATGTCCAGCAAAAGGACATTGGGCTCATGAAGTGTAACATCAACCGCGCCAACCGGCATTTTGGAAGCAGCTGGTTTGGTACGCACAGCCGCATCTGCTTTCGCTTCCCCGCCTGCTTTTGCGGACGCTGCCGCGCCGCCAGCCAGCGCTGCCGGAATTTCCGAACAGCCGGATAATTTAAGAAGCAGACTGTCGTGATCCCAGAGCCTGGCCCTGACTTCTGTCCAGCCGGCGCTTATTCCGGCGTCTTTGGAAGATGAGGTTCCGGTCATGGTGTTGTATTCAGTAACCTGCCACTCGCCGCGGATACGGATGCGGTAATCGCCTCCGCGGGGAATGTCCCGGTTCTGTTCGCGGCCGGCATGGCAGATAAAAAGCCAGCGTATGGGTGTACTGTTGTTTCCGGTACCGCTGCTCCCGGAATCTTGCCGGTACTGGTAAATAAAGTCCCTGGAAAGCGCCCCGGAACTGTCACGGATACTTATGTCCCTAAGTTCTTCCAGTGAATTCAGAACCGAAAGCCTGTCAAATTCAATGTGTTCGCTCTGGTCCCAGAGCCTCTGTCCCCGCTCATCGGGAACCGCGTCCGTCATGGCAGGAGGGGGGCCCATAAAGATCAATCTGCCGCCCTGTCCGCGGAATGCTTCCAGCCTGTCCATGGTGGTACTGCGTATGGTTTCCATTTGAGGAACTATTACGGCGTCATACTTCATTTTTCCGGCCGGAAACTGCGTGCCGATCATATTCAAATCGCAAAGATCCGGGAGTGTGGATTCGCAGATGTAATCAAAGTCCAGCAGGCCACGCAGGAGCCAGTCACAAAGATTCTGGAATTTTTCATCCATTGAAGAACGGACAGCCTCTGTACTGTCGCGCGGGCCCCAGTGCAGCCAGTAACTTTCGATAGGATGAATAACAGCCACCCGCGAGATCGCCTCACCTCTGGTCAGGACAGAATTAAGCCTGGCAAAATGATTTTCAATATAAGGGTATTCATTATACCAGGGCGCCTGATAATTGAATGTTCCCGGATAATCGCGTTTGGCTTCCCCGTTCATGGAAACCCAGGAAAGATGGGGAACCCTGACGCTGACACCAAGCGCGGCCTGCCAGTCGCCCTGGAGCTTGTGGCCGCGGAAATCGAAATCCCAGTTGGTAACCCCGTACAGTTCCGAAAGCACGCCGGGATTACCGTATTGCCGCGCTGCCGACTGGGCCTGCTTGGCTGTGGTAAACTCCCTGCGATCGCAGAGCATATCAATGCCGGGAAGCCCAAAGGAACGGTAGGAACGCATTGCCTCACCCAGCGCGTGGGTCTGGCTTTCAAGAGTCGGTTCTTCCATCATGTGGCCGGTAAGCAGAATATTGTGCCGGCTGCACCAGCTTCCGACCTGGTCCGCAAAAGCGGCGGAAAAACGCTCGGCAATATGGTCGTGGTAATGGTAACGGACTAGCGAAACTTTTCCGCCGGGAAGATCCCAGAGCAGCTCCGGCAGGCTTGCGATAAGGTCTTTGCCATCAGCCGGATTTTCGGTTTGACCGCGGGTATTACCATAAGTTTTGCCAAAAGTCTGCGCAAAATCACTTGTCCAGGGCAGAGTTACATCCCTGTCCTCGTCAGCAAAGCGCAGGGTGCCTTTCTGCGAGAACTGCGGTTCGTCGGTAAAGATGGCCGGTATTACCCCGCCGAAGTCTTTGCCAAAAAGTCCGGCATATCTTTCATGGGTAATCCTGATAAATTCCTTAATGGCGTCCGGGTTGAGGGTATCCGCGTATGTCTGGTTGTTGAACCAGGGATTGGGCAGGGCGGTTTCCGCGTAGGCGTAAAGTTTAAATCCGCGGGCCGTATCGCCGGCGCTGATTTTTTTGTACGCGAGAAGACTGCCCTCGCCGTCAAGCACTACGTCGAAACAGGCCAGCAGTTCGCCGTTTTCGCACCGGCGGGAAGTGGCCCTGGACACATGCTCGGAAACAGCTTTTACTCCCGGGTCGCCGTAGGGATGCCTGGTTAACAAAAGATGTCTAATCCGGTTGGCAGGGTTTTTGGTTACCAGTCCTCCGGCAGCGCCGGAAGGCCAGCGATCCTCGTCATAAAGCCAGGCGAGCATTTTTTCATGTTTGGCATTTTCCACACAGGCCCCAATCATATCCATGTAATCATCTGAAAGATAATCAGTAGCCATACCGGTCCGTACATGCATGTGGAATCCGCCAAAGCCCATAGCCTTTAATATTTCGATTTGGCGGATCAGTTCGTCCCTGTCCAGTTTCGTATTCCAAGCCCAGAACGGCGCGGCCCGGTATTCACTGCCGGGATTTTGGAAATCAGGTTCCGCAAAGGGCAAGGAGTTTTTGGGATAAAGCATGGCACGCTCCTGTATTTAATAATTTAGATAAGAACCAAATGAGATTAGAATCAAAAAAATTAAAAATCTTCCAGCATCATAAGCGCCATTATTTTGGCGTCTCCCAGAATATTGGCAATAAGGGCGTATTCGTTGGGCTGATGCGCGCTTTTGGTTTCCGTGCACCAGACCGCTGCGTCCATGCCGCTGTTGCGCATAAAGGCGGCGACTGTTCCGCCCCCGATGCCGATTGATTTTGCCTTTACATTATAAACGGCTTCGATGTTTTTTGTTAATTTTTTAATAAGCGGCGAATCCGGCCGGGTTGGTTTTGATTCCATTGCCTGGCTCAGCGTATAGTCTATTTTAACGCCGTGCAAAGTCTGGATTTCGCCGATGATACGATCGGTTTCCCGCAGAACTTCCGCAATAGGGTACCGCGGTAAAATACGCATGTCAAAATATATAACATCTTCGCCGGGGATGGTGTTAACATTTGGGACATTGGCTTCTTTTTTTGTAGGCTCAAAAGTAGAAAAATCGGGATCAAAAAGCGGATCGTGATCGCCGAATTTTTTTGTAAGACCGTAATGCAGCCGTACTGCGAGATCCGCTCCGGCCAAATGGGCGTTGACTCCCTGATCCGGCCTTGAACCGTGAGCCTGCCTGCCGTGGGTAACAAACCGCGCCCAGGCAATATTTTTTTCCGCGACTTCAATGGAAGAACCGTACTCGTCACCGGCGTCCGGTACAAGGGCGATGTCATCGGCGTTAAAAAGTTCAGGATGGGCCTTCATTAGCCAGCCGATGCCGTAAGCGCTGCCGTTTTCTTCGTCAGAGACAAAGAGCAGTTTGACCGTGCGTTTGGGTTTTAATCCTTCCCCGGCCAGAGCCAGAACAGCCAGTACCGAAGAAACCAGGCCCTGCTGGTTATCTTCGACCCCACGTCCGATCAGGCATTTTTTGCCGTTCTTTTCGCCGGCAACTGCTTTCCACGGATCGTTTTTCCACAGCGAAATTTCTCCGGGCGGGACAACATCCATGTGGCTCATGATCCACAGGCAGCCGCCGGATTCAGTGCCTTTAACAGTCGCGATCAGGTTGGGTCTTACCTTGCCCTTTGCCCTGTCATCGGGCGCGTCAAAACGCTGCAAACCGGTAATGCCCTGTTTGACCAGCCAAGATTCCAGAAAAACACATTTGTCAATTTCGCCTTCTCCGCCGGAGTCAGGTGAAATCGCGGGAATCGCACATAGTTTTGTTTCCAGATCAATGGCCAGACTTTCAAGAGATTCGATACGGTTCTTTATTTTACCGGATATTTCCACAGATATATCATCGGACATTTTATTGGTCACTTTTTCCATGATTTTTTATAGGCGTCCCAGCTTGTCTTTATAAGGTTATCGACATCAGAGTACTTCGCCTTCCAGCCCAGCAGTTCCAGTGCCAGTTTGGAAGAAGCTGTAACACGTGCAGGATCGCCGGGCCTGCGGGGAGCGACGGGTGCGTTAATCGGCCTGCCTGTAATTCGCCTTGCGGCTTCAACAATTTCTTTTACCGACGAACCATTTTCGCTGCCCAGGTTTACAATAAGGCTCTTGTTGTTTTTGCTTATATAGTCAAGCGCGGCGACATGCCCGGACGCCAGATCGCTTACGTGTATATAGTCGCGGATGCAGGTGCCGTCCGGAGTATCGTAATCGTCTCCAAAAATCTGCATCTGCGGCCGTATACCTATCGCGGTTTCCATGGTCACGGGAATCAGGTTGTTGGGATTCTGTTCCAGCCCGGAGATCCGGCCTTTTATATCGTAACCTGCGGCGTTAAAATACCGCAGCATGGCGCAGCGCAGGCCTTTTATTTTATCGTACCAATACATAATGCGTTCGATTTCCAGCTTGGTAAAGCCGTAATAGTTTTCGGGGTTAGTTGGATGTTTCTCGTCCATCGGTGTATAAACCGGTTCGCCGTAGACAGCGGCGCTGGAAGAAAAAACCAGTTTTTTTATGCCGGCCTCTGTCAGAGCGTTAAGGATATTAATAGTTCCGCTGATATTGTTGACCGAATATTTTTCCGGTTTGACCATGGATTCGCCTGCCGCCTTAAAAGCTGCCAGATGAACCGCGGCGTCAAACGGACCGCCTTCCCTGCACGCGGTTACCAGCCCCTGGTAATCCAGGATGGTACCGTGAATAAATTTCGCCTCCGGGAAAAGGTTCTCCCGCAGTCCGCTGGAAAGATTGTCAAACACCGTTACCTTGTGCCCCAGGTCAAGAAATTCCCGGCAAACATGGCTGCCGATATAACCGGCCCCGCCTATTATTAATATATTCATAAAAAGTAATATACCACAGATCTGGTTAATCCGCCAGATATTTGCTATCATCATTGAATGAACAATGAAATTTATTTCCATGATTATCTGAATGCCAAACCCAAAGAAATTCCATTACGGCTGAGTTTTTCTCCTTCATGCCGGGAAATTATGGGCGTGGATTTAATTACAAAAATAATAACAGAAAATAAAGATATGTTTCCAAATTACGGGGCAGCAATAAACGAAATTAAGACCGGCCAATTCCTGCCCTGGCAGACGGCAGGCGCCGACTATTATGATTCCTGGGGAGTCCTGTGGAGAACCTCTGTAAACGGGATAACCGGCGCTGCCGTCAAGCCTTCAATCGAAAGCTGGGACGATTTTGCCGGATTTAAACCGCCTGACCCGGAGCTTCAAAACGGCTGGGGCAAAATCGACTGGGCGGCTATAAAGGAAAAATTTGATAAAAGCAAAAAGGCCAAAATGGGAGGCCTGCGGCACGGGTTTTTATTTCTGACCCTTACATATATAAGGGGTTATCAAAACCTGATCTTTGACATGTATGACGATGAACCCAGACTCGCCGCGTTAATTGATATGGTTTACAGGTTCAACGATTTTTCGGCGAAAAGATTTTTATCTTACGGCACTGATATTGTCTCGTTTCCGGAGGATCTGGGAGCGCAGAACGGGCCGCTTGTAACACCGGCGGCGTTTAAAAAATATCTCAAACCGGTATACCAAAAATTATTCAGGCCTGTAAAAGAACAGAAGAAAACAATCTATATGCATTCGGACGGATTGATTCTTGATCTGGTTGACGATCTGCTGGAAGCCGGAGTTGACATACTGAACATGCAGGATTTGGTTAACGGACTGGATAACATTAAAAACCAGATAAAGGGCAGAGCCGGCATCGATCTGGATATCGACAGGCAAAAGATTACAGTCTTTGGATCAGAGAAGGACATCGACGATCACATAAAAGAAGCGGTAATCAAGCTTGGCGATAACGAAAAAGGCTTTGGCATGTTTTACCAGATCTATCCGGAAACACCGGTTAATAATATTTACGCGGTTATTAACGCCTTTAGAAAATACAGGAACTATTACCAATAAGTTTGTTCAATGAATGGTATCAATACCGCAGGGCAAGCCCTGCACCCGGCGCTTCCGCAGCAGAGCGCGAACCTATGGTTCGACGGGGTATTGACCCCTGCTTTGACTGCGCTCGTTCGGCCATGTCCGAGCAAGCTCGGCCACGACACTCACTCCGCTTGTCAATAATCCGGCCGGTTTTCCCATAAGTCTTTTTACACACCCGCGAGTTCGGCTGCCTTTCTTTCCCATTCATGGGATTTGGCTTCCAGCGCGATGCCGGTATCGTCCAGCTCGCGCTTTACCTGCCTGGCTTTTTCTGCGCTGGAGTAAACGTGCGGCTGGCCAAGCTCGGTTTCAAGGCTTGTCTTTTTTGCTTCCAGTTTCTCAAGCTCGGCCAGAATAATTTCTTCTTCGCGTTTTAACCTGCGCACAGCAGCCTGGCGTTTCTTCTCCGCGGCGCGGTATTCGGCGGCATTTAACGCGTCGCCGCCTGTTCCGGCCTTAATCAGAATGACTTTGGGATTTGATCCAACCGGCTGATCCGGCGGTGACATGGCCGCATTCTCCCGCGGCGGCATTGCAGATGAATCGGAGCGCATTGATGGATTGGAACTCGTAGATAAATTGGAACGCGCGGATTCTGCTGTATCGGCGGGTCCGGCTCCGCAACCCGGTACGGCCCCGGGAACACGCGCAGCCTGCTCCGATGCGGCAGGCTCCGGTACGGAAACGCGTTCCAGGTAATAGGCATAACCGCCGTAATAAAGACGGTGGCGGCCGCTGCCCAGGCCCAGGGTTTTTGTGGACAGCGCTTCCATAAAACCCCGGTCATGCGAAACAAAAATAATCGTTCCCTTAAAAGCCTGCAAACATTCAAGCAATATGTCTTTTGAATGAATGTCCAGATGGTTGGTCGGTTCGTCAAGAATCAGCAGGTTTAGCGGCTTAAGCAGCATATGTAACAGGGCAAGACGGCTCTTTTCGCCGCCGGACAGTACGGTAAGGCTTTTATACACATCGTCGCCGCGGAACAGAAAGGCGCCGAGCATATCCCTCAGACGCGGAATCAGATGGGTAGGCGCCTGTTCTTCCATATATTCCATAACAGTCCGGCTGCCTGTAATGGTCTCTGCGGCATCCTGGGAAAAATAACCCGGACTAATGCCGGAGCCGTATTTGACTTCACCTTCATGCAGGGGATCCACCCCGGCGATAATGCGCAGAAGTGTTGACTTGCCGGCTCCGTTCATGCCCGCCACAAGGAGCCTTTCCCCGGATTCCAGGGTTAAGTCTACGCCGGACAAAACCCGGTTGGTTCCGTAGCTTTTTCCTATGCCGGCAAGGGTCATAGCGATCCGGCCGGAGTGCGGCGGCGGCGGAAAAGTAATGCTTATTTTTTTTAGGTTCTCAGGAATTTCTATGCGTTCCATTTTTTCCAGGCGCTTGATTAACTCCTGGGCAAAAGCCGCTTTGCTTGCCTTATAACGGAAACGGTTAATAAGGGATTCGGTTTTTTCGATCTCTTCTTGCTGGGCCGTATACCGCTTGAGCAGACTTTCAAGTTCGGCTTCCCTGGTTTTTTCGTAAGCGCTGTAATTCCCGGCATAACGGCGGCAATTACCCTGGAACATTTCGTAAATTTCATTTACGGTTTGATCCAGGAACCAGCGGTCGTGCGATACCAGCAGATAACCGCCGGTATAAGACTGCAGCCAGCCTTCCAGCCAGGTCCGCGCTTCTATATCAAGGTAATTGGTCGGCTCGTCAAGCAGCAGTATGTCAGGGTTATACAAAAGAACTTTGGCCAGGGCAATGCGCATCTGCCAGCCGCCGGAGAATTCTTCCACATTGCGATCAATGTCATCGGCGCCAAAGCCCAGGCCTTTAAGCACTACCGAAACCGCGGCTTCCCTGCGGTAATATCCGGAATCTTCCACTTCTTCGCCAAGGCGGTGATGCTCGGCTAGCATGGCGGCAATACGTTTATCGGCCTCCGGACTGCCGGGGTTTATTTTCGACAGTTCATGGCCAAGCTCATCAATTCTTTCCAGTTTGGCGGCTGTCTCGGCAAAGGCGGTCTCGGCTTCATCATTGAGGGTCCGTCCCCTGTGTACAATGCCTGACTGGGGAAGATAGCTTACGCGGGTGTTTTTTTGTATGGCCCTGTCTCCGGAGTCCGGAGCGATAATGCCGGCGATAACCTTCATCAGGGTGGTCTTTCCTGCGCCGTTTGCTCCGGCAAGAGCAGCTTTGGAACCCTGCATAAGGTTGAGGCTTACATCGCGGAGTATATCCCTGTCGCCAAAGGCAAGGGAGACTTTTGAAAATTGTATAAAGGCCATTACATTCTATTTATGTTTGCTGTCCGTAATTTTTTTAACCCTGGCCTTTAGATCGCCAGAGTCAAAAGGTTTCAAAATATAATCGGCTGCTCCCAGTTTATACGCGCGTTTTTTGAGCTCCGGATCATTTGATGAGGTAAAGAACGCGATGGGGACTTCGTGCAGGGCGCTTATGGCTTTTATCCTGTCAAAAGTTTCCCAGCCGTCCATGTCCGGCATCACAATATCCAGCAGAATTAAATCCGGCACAAGACCCTGGAAGAAGTGATTGAGGCCGGCTCTGCCGGATACCGCTGTTATTACCTCATAATGATCCGAAAGCACGGACGAGACCATCTCCAGCTGAATCGTGTCGTCGTCGATCAAAAGGACTTTTTTTACCTTGTCCGCGGCTGAATCGCAGAATTTGGAAGCTTCTTTTTTAAGGGCTTCAAAATTCAGGTTGTTTTCGTTGCTCATGTCATTGACGTGGTTTACAGCAATCTGAATCTGATCCACTCCGCTCACAATTTCGTTCATGCCTGTCGCTGCCTGGTTGCTTATCTTGATAAATTCATCGGTCTCCCTTACCAGGTCTTTGCCGGATTCCGCCATTTCTTCGGAACCTTTCCTAACAGATACAGTTATCTCCCGCAGCCGTCCTATGGATTCAAGTATCTGTTTACCGCCGGTTTCCTGTTCTTCCATCGCCTGCCGGATATTTAGTTCATGCTCGGTAACGGTTTTGACGCTTGAGTCAATTGCCTCGAACCTCCCAAGAACTTCATCCGATGATTTTGTAATACTGTCTATGGACTCCTTGATTTTCATAAGCATTGCCGCTGTTGTCTTTGACTGCTCTTCGGAAGACTCGGCAAGTTTGCGGATCTCATCGGAGACAACGGCAAAGCCCTTCCCGGCTTCCCCTGCGTGGGCAGCCTCAATGGCCGCGTTCATGGAAAGCAGGTTTGTCTGACTGGCAATATTTTCCATGACAGAGTTGATTTCCAGCAGCCCTTCCGACTCACGGGCGATTTCCTGGATTTCCTGCACAACAGTCTGAAGGCCGGTCCTGCCGTTTTCCGAAGCCTCTGTAAGGGCGGTTACGTTCTTGTCGTTTTCGATAAGGGTCTGGGTTACCGAATGAATGTTCGCCGTCATTTCCTCGATGGCCGCCGAAGATGTTTTAACGCTGTCGGACTGATCTTCGATAAGATGGTTTAAGCTGTCGATATTTGTTTTAATGCGGCCAACCGCCCTGTCCGCCTCCACTGCGCCGTTTTCCTGCTTTGAGACAAGATCCCTCATGTTCGCAAGATTGGACGAGATCTTCTGTACTGCCGATGATGTCCTGTTCATGTTGGAAGAAAGTTCAAAACCGGTATTGGTAAGGGCATTAACCTTGTATTTAATTACACCGACAAGTTTTCCAATATTATCAAATGTTTTATCAAACAGTCCGGACATTCCGCCTATTTCATTTTCGCCGCTTATCGCCGTCCGTCTGCCAAGGTCCGTTTTGCCGCTTGAGGTAACATCCTTAAGTGTTTTGCTGATGGAAGAAACAGGATGCAGAACAGCGAAGTGGACAAATAAAATATTAAATGCGGTTACAAGGAAGATCAGAATAAAAATAATAATCTCCCAGCTTAAGGCCGCCGTACCGGCGCCGGAAGTTTTGGAGAAAAAAGCAAAAAGCAACGCCCCGGCAAGTATTAACAAACACATTATCAATGCGCCGGCAAACCAGAATATTTTATTTATAGTCATGAACGTCTCCTTTATAAAAACCTCTAAATCATTTTAAAAAACATCCTGTTCAGTAAAATCATCCTGAATCGTTCCATACGCGTCGGGTGACAAAACCGGCTGCGGTTCATCCTTGAAAAAATACAAAACAAGCGGCGACGCCGATCTGCGGCTTACCAGAATTCCGTCCATGCTGGAATCCGGTACGTATTCCAGACGGAACCCCTGGTTATCAATGGTATACATAAAATTAACCTCGGCGCCGGGGCCGTTAATTCCGTTAAAACGAAGGGTAAACGCTCCGGCGTAGCGATCGCTCAGGGCCGGTGCAAGGAAGAGGCGCATATCAACAACACCGCTCCCCAGAGCGGCCGCAGGTATTACCTGGGGAATAAGAAGATCGTTTCCTGTCCAGGTAAAAGCTGAGTCTTCGGCAAAGGTAATGGTACCGTAATTATGGCTGGAAAAAACCGGCCCCTGGGTAAAGATTTTGGAAAACAACTGTTCCCTGCGGGCAATTTCCTGTGCAATCAAATCGTCCACACTGGTCGGCAGCGCAACAAAAAGCAGAGTCCGGAGCGCGCCTGTTCCCTCGGTAAACTGTACGGCCAGGGTTGTGTCCGAACGGAGCTCCATCTGTAAAACTGATCCCTCGAAACGCCAGGAACGCGTACCGGTAGAACGTATGGCGGTATAGGAAAAAGTCCGTTCCAGGTCTTTTATTTTAATCACGGCGAGCCCGGTATCCTGGCCGGGATCAAATCCCCAATTTTGTCTAAGATCATCCAGATCTAACCGCCGGCTGTTTACCATTGTGCCATAGGATTCCGCTGACCAGGTCCTGGCGAGAAGGCGGTCAAGATCTGGATCTTCCAGAGTTTCCTCGCCGGATACTTCGGCCGCCAGGCTGCCGCCTTCGTGATCAAAAACCCTTAATCTGTAGGAAAAACAATAACCGGTGCTGCCGTCCTCCGTAAGAACCTTGAACCAATCGCCGGGCAGCGGATCGCCTGTGGTTCCGACGGCGGCAACCCCGCTGACCGGAGCGAGGATCTTCACAATTTCCCCGATTTTAAGACGGTAAACACGGCGCGCGTTGTTGTCCGGGTGTTCGCGGATCGGAAGCCCGTCCTGGAGAGTCTCCGCGTAACTCAGCGCCCAGGGTGCAAAATCCTGGGCCCACTGCAGGGCCTTTTTTTTGCTCCCGATCAGCTCCAGCTTGGATAAAGGAATTTCAAATTTATCGATCCGGCTCCCGCTGACCCTGTATTCCTCAGGAATTCCGGCTACCCAGACCTGATCAATATTGGACTTGATATATACAGGCAGAACAGTTCCGGAAGGAATATCGGGATCTTCACAGGCCCACAGGAGTACTCCGTAACCCAGCATTCTGGTGCATGAAGATAAAAGTATTAACAGTAATATTACTGATAAGGGCGGCAAATATTTCCTGTATGCCGTAAGAGCCATAATTATGACAGTTTAGCCTAAGTAATTGGTTCATTCAACTATCGGTTTTAATACTATCGGTTATAACATTATCAGTATTAAAACTGCCGGTTTATCAGTCTCGATTTTTCTGCATTAATCCGCTATTATAACAGCGGAGAAATTTTAGGGAAAATGAACCGGTTTTTTATACTGCTGGCCCTGCTTTTGATAATACCCGGCCTACAGGCATCTGCCCAAAATAATTCATTTGGATTTGTAAAAGGCGATGCAATGGATCTCTACAATACCGGCCGGGAAATGGAAAATCAGGGCAGGATGCAGGATGCCCAAAATTATTATGACCAGGCAATAAAGATCTGTAATGAAATAATAGCGCAAAATGACGCGGGCAGGGATACTTATACGGCCCTGCTTTGGACTCTTTTAAGGCAAAAAAAATATGATGAAGTAATAACCTGGGGAGAACGGGTTATGCGTTATTATAATGATGAATACCGGCTGCTTGAAACAATGGGAGAAGCCTATTTTTATCTGAATGATTATGAAAATTCACTTAAATTTATGCAGCAATACGTGAATTTAATACCCGGGGACGAAAGGGTTTCCATAGCGTATTTTTTTACAGGTGAAATTTACAGAATAGAAAAAAAATACATGCTGGCCGATATGGCCTACTCCACAGCGGTCAGGCTGCAGCCCGGCATTGCCCTGTGGTGGTACAGGCTGGGCCAGGTCAGGGAGTATTCCGGCGAGCCAATCCCGGCCGCAGACGCCTATGGACGGGCCGTAAAATTAACCCCGGATTACCAGGCGGCGCTTGATGGCCTTGGACGGGTCAGGACTCCCTAGATTCAGGTAAAAACCTGTAACCTTTAAACCGGGAAATGTTTTTATTTATAATATTACAGGAAATATTGGACTGTTTTTTACTATTTTTGGCTATAACCGGTTCTCCTCCTCCCGGTTATAGCTTTTTTTTTCTCCAATATTTAAACTCCGATAACAGAACTAACCTGCGGTACTTCCTTCCTTAAATAATTTTCAATACCCATTTTTAAAGTCATCTGTGACATTGGGCAGCTTCCGCAGGCGCCGGTCAGTTTTACCGATACCACGCCGTCGTTGTCCACCGAAACAAATTCCACATCCCCGCCGTCAGCCTGCAAAGAGGGACGTACATTATCCAAAGCTACTTTTACTTGTTCTTCCAGCATATTTTTCTCCTGTCTAAAGTATAGAATAAAATAAAAAAATATTCCAGTGATTCTTTAGTAAAATAATCATAATTAACACACAAAAATTTATACCCCTAATAAATCTTTCGGGGGTCCTGTCAGGGGGATCCGTACCGCTCAATCGCGTCACGGCCTCCCCCCTGACACCCCGCGATAATTATTATTGGGGTATAAATTTTTGCTTATACTTAATATGTTAATTGTATTCAATTAATTAAATTCATCACAAAAGCAAAAATGTATGCCTAATAATATTGCCTCCGCCACCCCATGATAATTTTATAGGGGTATAAATTTTTACTTTATCGGAAGATTGTTATAAGAATAATTAACACTTCTAAATAGGTCAAAAATGTATACCCCCATAAAAAATTCTCGAGGGGTGTCAGGGGGGAGGCCGGGCCGCTGTCCAGCGGCACGGATCCTCCCTGACAGGACCCCGAATAAATTTATATAGGGGGTATACATTTTTGAAACAAACTCGTGTGTTAAAAATCAGTGAAAATGTCCCCTATGGCGTTCAATAGAAATGTCCCCTTTTGCTCAAAAACCAATAGAAATGTCCCTATGCAAAAGAGGAGCATTTAAGGCTTTAATCATCAAAC
>Ga0123357_10000345_pt1 | contig 43860 bp, 34 predicted proteins | sample TergutEmb28metaG_FD_89873 | JGI IMG/M metagenome (GOLD analysis project Ga0123357, IMG submission 89873) | Embiratermes neotenicus P4 segment gut microbial communities from Petit-Saut dam, French Guiana - Emb289 P4 | ecosystem: Host-associated > Arthropoda: Insects > Digestive system > Gut ...
GCATTTCGGCCAATCCGTCGAAGCGCCTGCCGGGACGTTCGAGAAAATCGACGGGCTGGAATCGCTTTCCGGCGTCGTCATGGTCGACCAGTCCCCCATCGGCAAAAGCTCGCGCTCCAACCCAGTGAGCTACGTCGGGGCATGGGATGCCATCCGCCGGTTGTTTGCCGCCCTGCCGGAAGCCAGACAGCGCGGCTATGGGCCGGGCACGTTCAGCTTCAACGCCGGGCATGGCCGCTGCCCCGCCTGTTCGGGTTCGGGTTTCGAGCATGTCGAAATGCAATTCCTTTCAGATGTCTGGCTGCGCTGCCCGGACTGCGAAGGGAAACGCTACCGCCCGGAAGTGCTCGAACTGCGCTGGCGCGAAAAATCCGTTGCCGACGTGCTGGACATGACCGTGCGCGAAGCCCTGCAATTCTTCGCCGAAGAGCCCGGCGTGCAAACCGCGCTCGCGCCACTTTCCGAAGTCGGGCTCGATTACCTGCGCCTTGGGCAGCCCGTGCCGACCCTCTCCGGTGGCGAAGCGCAGCGCCTCAAACTAGCCGGGCACCTGGCTGGCGCAGCACGCGGTGGAAAACCTGTAAACAAGTCTGCGAAGAACCCTGTGGATGAACCTGTGGAAAAAGTTGACGGGCATCCCGGCCTGCTTTTCCTCTTCGATGAACCGACCACCGGCCTGCACTTCGAAGATGTCGCGGTACTGCTCAGGGCGTTTGACAAACTCCTTGCCGACGGGCATTCGCTGATCGTCATCGAACATAACCTCGACCTCATCGCTGCCGCCGACTGGATCATCGACCTCGGCCCCGAAGGCGGCGAGGACGGTGGACAACTCATTGCCGCAGCTACACCAAAAGCGTTGGCTCACCACACTTTTTCCCACACGGGGGCGGCACTACGCGAATACGTCGCCGCGCTCGACAACAACCGCAACGCGGCCAGATGCGTTGCCGAACCATCGGTTCCTTGGCGTGCCCAGGCGGCACAAACCATCGACATCTTCCACGCCCGCGAGCACAACCTCAAAAACATCAGCACGAGCATCCCGCGCCAGCGCCTTACCGTGGTCACGGGCCTGTCCGGCTCAGGCAAATCCACGCTCGCCTTCGACATCGTTTTCGGCGAAGGCCAGCGCCGCTATCTCGAATCCCTGAACGCCTACGCACGGCAGTTCGTGCAGCCCGCCCGCCGCCCCGACGTCGACGGCCTCACCGGCATCCCTCCGGCAGTTGCCATCGAACAACGCACTAGCCGGGGCGGTTACAAGAGCACCGTCGCCACGCTCACCGAAATCGCCCCTTTCCTGCGCCTGCTCTACGCCAAGCTCGGCGTCCAGTACTGCCCGGATTGCCGGACGGCGGTCAGGCCGCAGGGGTTCGAAGCCATCATCGCCCAGATCATGCGGGACTCCCGCGATGCTTCCGTCGAAGTACTCGCCCCCCTGGTGACGGGGAGAAAAGGGCTGTACAACGACCTCGCCAAATGGGCCAAGGGCAAGGGGATCGAACAGCTTCGGGTCGATGGCCTCTACCTGCCGACCGCCAAATGGCCGCGCCTCGACCGCTATAAAGAACACGACATCGAACTCCCGCTCGGCATGGTTGTCGCACGCCCGGAAAACGAACCCCTGCTGCGCGGTTTTGTGCATGACGCCCTCGAACACGGCAAAGGCGTACTGAAAGTGCTCAAGCTCGGCGAAGCGGGAGCCGTGCCGACCGTATTTTCCACCCTGCGCGCCTGCCCTTCCTGCGGCACGGGTTTCCCGGAACCCGACCCCAAACTTTTTTCCTGGAACGCCCGCCACGGCTGGTGCCCGAAATGTTTCGGAACCGGGCTGAAAACGGTGGCGCGCATCGAAGACCCCGACCAGCTCGACCTTGGCAACGTTGAAGGGCTGATCCGCCACGACGAGACCTGCCCGGCCTGCGCGGGCGCACGGATCAACCCCGTGGCGCGTGCGGTACGTTTCCGGGAAAACGCCATGCATGAACTGACGGCGCTGACGGTCGAGCGCATGGCGGCGTTTTTCGAGGCGCTCGAACCCGACGAACGCGAAGCGGACATTGCCCGCGACCTGTTGAGCGAAATCCGTGGGCGGCTCGAATTCCTCCGGCACGTCGGCCTTGGCTATCTCGCCCTTGACCGCTCCGCGCCCACCCTCTCCGGCGGCGAAGCGCAACGCATCCGGTTGGCTGCACAACTCGGTTCCAACCTGCGTGGCGTGTGCTACGTGCTCGACGAACCCACGATCGGCCTGCACCCACGGGACAACCGCCTGCTGCTCGACACACTCGAAGCCCTGCGCGACCGGGGCAACACCCTCGTGGTCGTCGAGCACGATGTTGAATCCATCCGCCGCGCCGACCACATCATCGACCTCGGCCCCGGTGCGGGCACGCGGGGCGGCGAAGTCGTCGCTACGGGCACGCTGGCTGACATCATCCAAACCCCCGCGTCCATCACCGGTCAGCGGCTGCATACCCCGATGGAGCACCCGATGCGATCCCGCCGCCAGGTCAGTGACGCCCATCCGGCGTTGTTGGTCTGCGGCGCCAGCCTGCATAACCTCAAGGAAATCACCGTGCGGGTCCCGCTTGCCCGCCTGAGCGCAGTGAGCGGCGTTTCCGGCTCCGGCAAATCGACGCTGGCCCGCGATGTCCTTCATACCAACCTGCGCGCCCTGCTTGGCTCTGCCGCCGATATTGTGGGTTGCCGGGAGATTTTGGGCTGGCAGCGTGTGGGCCGTGTCCTGGAAGTCGACCAGACACCCATCGGCAAGACCCCGCGCTCCTGCCCGGCAACCTACGTCGGTTTCTGGGACACAGTCCGCAAACTCTTCGCCGATACCCTGGAAGCGCGCAGCCACGGCTGGAACGCGGGGCGCTTCTCCTTCAACACCGGCGCGGGACGCTGCCCGCTCTGCGACGGCGCAGGCCAGACTACGGTGGAAATGAATTTCCTGCCCGACGTCAAAACCCTCTGCGAAGCCTGCGGCGGCGCACGCTTCAACCCCGAAACCCTGCTCGTGCGCTGGCGCGGTAAATCGGCGGCGGAAGTCCTGGCGATGGACGTCGACGAAGCGGCGGGATTCTTCGCAGCCCACCCGTCGATTGCACACCCCCTGCAACTTCTGCGGGAAGTCGGCCTCGGCTACCTCACCCTGGGTCAGCCCAGCCCAACCCTCTCCGGCGGGGAGGCGCAGCGCATCAAACTGGTGACGGAACTCGCCAAAGTTCGTCCCGCCCTAGGCGAAACCGCCGACAAGGGCATGCCGCTGCCCCCGCACCGACACACGCTCTATGTGCTCGACGAACCCACGGTGGGCCTGCACATGGCTGATGTTGAAAAACTCATCCGCGTCCTCCATCGCCTGACCGAAGCCGGGCACACTGTGCTGGTGGTCGAACACGACCTCGACGTCCTTGCAGAAGCCGACTGGCTCATCGACCTCGGTCCCGAAGGCGGCGAACATGGCGGCCAGCTTGTTGCCGAAGGCATGCCAGAAACGGTGATGGCGACAAAGGGGTCGCATACGGGAAGGTATCTGAAGGAGTTTTTGGCGTAACAGAGGCGGGCTTCGGCATTATCCGCCTACACTTGCCGCTGCCATAAGGTGCAGGCTACTACTATTGCGCACCATCCATAAGGTCGGTGCGTTGCTTGCTTTTGCCATCTTCCAGTATGAAATCATCGAACTTCCACTGGCCGAGAGACTTGCTTGCATTGACGTAGACTGTGCCATCGCCTTTTGGCCCTTTTGCGCTGAAGGAAAGGCTTGCTTCCCCGTTGGGACCCGATACGTTAATGCTGCCGCCTGGGATTCCCGTCTGGATCGGCTGCCCAAGAATTTGGATGACATGCGGGTTTTCATTGAGTTCCTTGACCGCCATTTGGTAAACATCAGAGTTTCGCAGCATTTTAGGCATCACGGCAATCAAGACTGTGGCAAGCAGGAGTGGTATGACGACCAAAGCCAAACCAACCCAAGCATAGGTGCGTTGAGTAGACTTGAAACTCTCCACGCTTTCCCAACGCTTATTGCGCCATGCCCAAGCGCTGCCTTTCGCGCCAAGGACGAATGGCATGACAATATTTACAAACGGCACGAAGCAGAGCAACGCAATGAAGGTGCTGTTACCAATGCCCCAGATCCAGTTGAGCAGGAAAGCGCCCCAATTCCAACGGTCGATTTCGGGGGGGACTACCGCAGCGGTGCCCGTTCCAGATGTATTTTCCATTTCAAATCCAATTGTGTTGTGCAACGGGCGGCGACTGTACCGCAAGACATAGCACACGACACACCTCGGATTATTCGCATGGCGGACGTTCGGCTCGGGCATTTACGGCCTTGTGTATAATCCAAGCCTTTCCAAACCATGGGTGGCACAGCCGTTTTCAGGAACGAAGGATGCATTCAATAGAAGTCATATTGGTCATGTTGCTGGCGGTAGTTGCCAGCAGCTATCTAGTGCGGGCACTACCGTTTTCGGTTCCCCTGCCGCTAGTCCAGATTATGCTTGGCGTCCTGATTGCCACCATGTCGAACAGCATAGTCGAATTGGAATCGGAAATCTTTCTCTTCGTCTTTTTGCCGCCGCTGCTTTTTCTTGATGGATGGCGGATTCCCAAGGCCAGCCTATTTCACGATAAAGTCATTGTCATTAATCTCGCTCTCGGTCTGGTAATTTTTACCGTGGTCGGTGCAGGTTTCCTGATCCACTGGCTGGTTCCGGACATGCCGCTACCCGTGGCTTTCGCACTGGCGGCGGTGGTGTCGCCCACTGACCCGGTGGCGGTGTCATCCATCGTTTCGCGTTACCCGATGCCAAAACGCCTGATGCACATCCTCGAAGGCGAATCATTGCTGAACGATGCTTCCGGCCTGGTGTGTTTCCGTTTTGCGGTCGTGGCGGCGGCGACCGGCCTGTTTTCGCTGAAAACGGCTTCCTTGACTTTCCTTTGGATGGCGGTTGGCGGCGTGGTGTTCGGCATCGCGGTGACGTTGGCTATCAGCCAGGCACAATACTGGATGTCCCGCCACTGGGGAGAAGAGGGCGGCGCGGCCATCCTGATCAACCTGATGACCCCGTTCGGTGCGTACCTGGCAGCAGAATCCTGTCATGCTTCCGGAATTCTTGCGGCCGTCACGGCAGGGATCACTATGAGCTATATCGAATTGAGTGGCCGTGCATTGGCGACGACGCGGGTTCAGCGCATCGCCGTGTGGGACATGATGCGCTTCGCCCTCAATGGCCTCATGTTCGTGCTGCTTGGGGAGCAGTTGCCCGCTATCGTGAACCGTGCCATGGAGGCAGCCGGAGAGACGGGAGAATATAGGGCGAACATGTGGTTGGCGATTTGTGCACTATTGATTACCGTCGCCCTCATCAGTTTACGTTTTATCTGGATATGGGTTTCGGTGCGCCTGATGCTGTTCCGTGCGCGCCGCACTGGGAAGAAGCCAGGAGAGATCGACCAGCGCATCGTGCCGATAATGTCGCTGGCCGGCGTGCGTGGGGCGGTCACGCTGGCGGGCGTCCTGTCCCTGCCGCTGGCGATGAAACATGGATTGCCCTTTCCGGCGCGGGATCAGGCCATCTTCCTTGCAGCGATGGTTATCTTGATATCGCTCGTGACCGCCAGCGTGCTGCTGCCCTGGCTGTTGCGGGGGCGGGCGATAAGCGTGCCGGGGGTGTCCGTCGAGAAGCACAGGGAGGAAAGCGCTATTCGCACGGCTGCGGCTGCGGCCATCAAGGCCATCGAAGAAGCCAGCCGCAACATGGTGGAGAACGACCCCGATGCCAGTGAAACCGAGCTTTACACCCAAGCCGCCCTGCGGGTGATCGAAACGTATAGGTATCGGCTCACCGACGAACCTTATGTGGTCGATGACGGAGAAACGCTGCGCAACGCGGACCGCATCGAACTTAAACTACGCCAGGCCGCCTTGGAAGCAGAACGCAATACAATTGCACGCCTCGCGCAAACCCGGCAAATTTCGGATGATGTATTTAGGCGGTTGATGGATAGAATCGACTTTCTGTCCGTGGCACATCATCCAGAAACTCCCCATCATTGATGGGCAACACTTAAACGCGGATACCCTCACCCTTTCCGGAGACCGTCATGGTTTTTACATTCCGTTCGCTTCGCGCTGCATTTCTTATGCTGATAATAGCTGTTGTTGCGGTAACCGTCATTCCGGCAGCGCATGCTGGAGGGGCGCAAAAAGGCCATGCAGAGACGGAGCATGCCAATGAAGCCAAGATACGCAAAAGCGTTGCTGCTTTCCTCGACGTACCCGAATCGGTCGTAGAATCGGTGACACGCATCCCGCAAGCCGAACTGTATGAAGTCGTGTTGGTTAACGGTGAGCTGTTCTACACTGATAAGGCTGCGAGTTTCTTCATTCTCGGCAATATCATCGATACCAAGACGTGGCGGAATTTGACTGGCGAACGCCTCGACAAGCTCGCACGCATCGATTTCAAATCCCTGCCCTTGGAACAGGCCGTCAAACGCGTCAATGGCAATGGCCAACGGGTCATCGTAACTTTTGAAGACCCCAATTGCGGTTATTGCAAACACTTGAGCGGAGAACTGCAAAAGGTGAAGGACGTTACCATCTATACGTTCCTCTATCCGATTCTCTCAGACGATTCCGTAACCAAATCGCGCTATATCTGGTGTGCCGAAAACAAGGCCGCTACCTGGATGGCATGGATTATTGACGGCAAAGCGCCGGAAGCGCGCAATTGCGATAGCGCCGTCATTGACAGAAATGTGGAACTTGGCAAGAAATTGCGCGTAACCGGCACACCTGTCCTGTTCTTTGCTAATGGTGCGCGCATTGGCGGTTACCGTGAAGCGTCGATCCTGGAACAAATGTTGGTGGAATTTTCTACTAAAGCAGGCAAATAAGACGGGTGGGTTCATACATCCCTCCGCCACTGCCGTGCTCACGTAGCGCGAGGTATTCAGCGTGACCCGGTTGATCGCCTGAAATTTCTCGCGGAAGTTAGTCTCCAGCATGGCAATCAGGACTTATTCGATTTGGTGTGTTATGTTAACGTCATTTTTTGCCCCGAGGGAGAGTGGGGCATCATAAAATGGCTTTTGATACCTACACAAAACCGCTTGAATGCCCCTTGCGGGCGCCGATGTTAGAATCCGGAACCGTCCCCCTTTCCCTGGCCATATAGCGTGTCCTTTTCCGAAAGCAATACGATGAACCCCGCCGAGCGACGTGCGGGCGCGAGCCTTGCGGCTATATTTGCCTTGCGAATGTTTGGGCTGTTCCTGATCTTGCCTGTGTTCGCCGAATACGCACGCAACAGCATCCCGGGCGGGAACAATACCACCTATGTTGGCTTGGCGATGGGCGCTTACGGGTTCACACAGGCGTTTCTGCAAATTCCTTTTGGCATGGCTTCGGATCGGTACGGACGCAAGCCCGTGATTCTTTTCGGCCTGGCACTGTTTGTTGTTGGCAGCATTGTGGCGGCATTGGCTACCGACATTTACGCTGTTATTGCGGGGCGCGCGCTCCAAGGGGCAGGCGCAATCTCGGCGGCGGTCACGGCGCTGGCTGCCGACCTTACGCGCGATCAGCACCGCACCAAGATCATGGCGATGATCGGGTCGAGCATTGGGCTTGTGTTCGCCCTTTCGATGGTTGCCGCACCGCTACTCTTGAACGCTGTCGGCATGTCCGGCATTTTCTGGCTGATTGCCGTGCTGGCTTTTGGGGCAATGGCGCTGACGGTCTGGGCCGTGCCCCCTGTGCCAACTACCCCGGCGCTTCGCACCGCCTCTCCAGAGAAAGGAATTTCTGTGGATGGTGGTGTTTTTCGCCAAATCCTATGCCACGGGTCGCTGATGCGGCTCAATTTTGGGATTTTCGCCCTTCATCTCATCCAGATGATGATGTGGGTCACTGTGCCGACTGCATTGACCACTCAAGGAGGATTGCCTGTTATCGAGCATTGGAAGATTTACCTGCCGGCAGTGCTGCTCGCTATCGCCATTATGGTTCCCGCAATTATTGCAGCCGAACGGGGCGGGCGCTTCAAGCTCGTTTACACTGGCGCGGTCACCCTGCTTGCGCTTGTCCAATTCGGGCTTCATACGGCGGCAGGCAATGTCTGGCTCACTGCTTCATGGCTTACCCTCTTTTTTATCTCTTTCAATATTCTTGAAGCTATGCAACCATCATTAATATCGCGTATCGTATCGCCTGAGATCAAGGGGGCAGCTCTTGGCGTATACAACACACTGCAATCCGTTGGGGTCTTTCTTGGCGGCGTTATTGGCGGTTGGATCAATCACAGGTTTGGGGAGACTGCCGTCGGCTGGTGCTGCGGTGCAATTGCTTTGGCATGGCTGGTACTCTCTGCAGCTTATCCGTTGTCACCACCGCCCAAGAAAGAGTCGTCCAACTACCAGACATGATGTAACACTCACCCAAACGCATCTACAGGAGAATCGCATGGCATCCGTCAATAAAGTCATCCTCGTCGGCAACTTGGGCCGCGACCCGGAAATCCGCTACATGCCCAATGGCGATGCGGTCTGCAACGTCAACCTCGCCACGACTGAAAGCTGGAACGACAAGGCGAGCGGCGAGCGCCGAGAGGTCACTGAATGGCATCGCGTCGTGCTGTTCCGCAAGCTTGCTGAAATTGCCGGCCAATACCTGAAAAAAGGCTCCCAAGTCTATTTTGAGGGTCGCATCCGCACCCGCAAATGGCAGGACAAGGACGGTACCGACCGTTACACCACCGAAATCGAGGCTCAAGAAATGAAGATGCTTGGCCGCCGGGAAGGTGGTGGTGACGCGCCGATGCCACGCGACCAGGATCCTGTCCCAGAGGCTCGTCAAGCCCCGGCTCCGGCCAAGGCACCGGGCGGCGATTCCGGCGGGTTCGGCAACTTCGACGACGATATTCCGTTTTGAGCGAATGCAACCTGACCGAACTAGGGAACTCCGCCAGTTGCTCACCCGCCGCATCCTCGTGCTGGATGGGGCGATGGGCACAATGGTTCAGCGGCATGGGCTGACGGAGGCCGACTACCGGGGCAAGCGCTTCAAAGACCATCCGAAGGAAATCAAGGGCAATAACGATGTGCTCGTGCTCACGCGCCCTGATGTGATTGGCGGCATCCACCGCGCCTATCTGGAGGCCGGGGCGGACATCATCGAGACGTGTTCGTTCAACGCAACCAGGGTATCGCAGGCGGATTACGACCTTTCAGACATCGCACATGAGTTGAACGTGGCAAGCGCCCGGCTGGCACGCGAACTGTGCGGCGAATTCACCGCACGCACGCCGGACAAGCCCCGCTTCTGTGCGGGCGTGCTGGGGCCGACTTCGCGCACGCTGTCGATTTCGCCGGACGTGAACGACCCCGGTTTCCGCAATATCGCGTTCGATGCGCTGGCCGACGATTATTTCGACGCGGCACGTGGTCTCGTGGATGGTGGGGCCGATCTGCTGCTGATCGAGACGGTGTTCGATACGCTGAACGCGAAAGCGGCGGTTGTCGCCATCGAACGCCTGTTCGAGGAGCGCGGCCAGCGGTTGCCAGTGATGGTTTCCGGTACGGTCACGGATGCTTCCGGGCGCACGCTTTCGGGGCAGACGGTGGCGGCTTTCTGGCATTCGCTCATGCACGCGGGGCCGCTGTCCTTCGGTTTGAACTGTGCCCTTGGCGCGAAGGAACTCCGGCCTTACGTGGCCGAACTCGCCGCACGCTGTGGGTGCTTCATTTCGGCCCATCCCAACGCGGGGCTGCCGAACCCGCTTGCACCAAGCGGTTACGACGAAACTCCCAAAGAACTCGCTGCCGAGATTGGCGATTGGGCGCGGGCAGGGTTGGTGAACATCGTCGGCGGCTGCTGCGGGACGTCGCCGGAACACATCAAGGCGATTGCCAACGCGGTGGAGGGCGTCAGGCCGCGCCAGGTGCCGGAACTCGCGCCCCGGCTGCGGCTTTCGGGGCTGGAAGCGTTCGAGGTTGGCGAGGAAAGCCTTTTCGTGAATGTGGGCGAGCGCACGAACGTGACCGGCTCGCGTGTCTTTGCTCGGATGATTGGGGAAGGCCGCTACGAGGACGCGCTTTCCGTTGCGCGGCAACAGGTGGAAAACGGCGCACAGGTCGTCGATGTGAATATGGACGAGGCGATGCTCGACTCGGAAGCGGCGATGGCGCGGTTCCTGAAACTCGTCGCGACCGAACCGGATATCGCCAGGGTGCCCGTGATGGTCGACTCTTCGCGCTGGGAAGTCATCGAAGCGGGGCTGCGCTGCATTCAGGGCAAGGGCATCGTCAATTCCATTTCGCTCAAGGCGGGTGACGTGGAATTTTTGCGGCAGGCGCGGCTTGCGCACCGCTATGGCGCGGCCATCGTCGTCATGGCCTTCGACGAGGCGGGGCAGGCCGACACGCTCGAACGCAAGAAAACGATTTGCCAGCGGGCCTACGACCTGCTGGTCAAACCGTTGACAGAAGGCGGCGCGGGTTTCCCACCCGAGGACATCATTTTCGACCCCAACATCTTCGCGATTGGGACGGGCATCGAGGCGCACGACAATTACGCCGTCGACTTCTTCGAGGCGGTGCGCTGGATCGAGGAAAACCTGCCGCACGCCCATACCTCGGGTGGGGTGTCGAATGTGAGCTTCAGCTTCCGGGGCAATGACGCGGTACGCGAAGCCATCAACACGGTTTTCCTCACTCACGCCATTCGCGCCGGATTGACGATGGGCATCGTCAACGCCGGGATGCTTGGCGTCTACGACGCGCTTGATGCCGACCTGCGCGAAAAAGTGGAGGACGTGGTGCTGAACCGTCATCCCGGCGCAGCCGAGGCGTTGATCGAGCACGCACGGACAATGAAGGAGGAAGGCAGGGCGCAGGGTGCGGGGCAAGGCCCCGGCCATGACCTCGCCTGGCGCGACGCGACGCCGGAGGAACGGCTCAAGCACGCACTGGTCAAGGGCGTTACTGATTTCGTCGCTGCGGATACCGAAGAGCTCCGCGCTCGGTTGGAAGCTGAAGGCAAACCGCCTCTTGCGGTCATCGAAGGCCCGCTCATGGCGGGGATGGAGGTTGTGGGCGAGCTTTTTGGCGCGGGCAAGATGTTCCTGCCGCAGGTAGTGAAATCGGCGCGGGTCATGAAACAGGCGGTGGCGCATCTCGTGCCGTTCATCGAAGTGGAAAAGGCGCGGAGCGGCGGGGCTGGCAAGGGGCGCATCGTACTTGCTACGGTGAAGGGCGATGTGCACGACATCGGCAAAAACATCGTGTCCGTGGTGCTGGCGTGCAACGGCTTCGAGGTGATCGACCTCGGCGTGATGGTTCCCGCCGACAAGATTCTGGCTGCCGCACGTGAGCATGATGCCGTCGCAATCGGCCTGTCCGGCCTCATTACCCCCTCGCTGGAAGAAATGTGTGCCGTGGCTGCCGAGATGCAGCGCCAGAATCTATCCATGCCGCTTTTGATCGGCGGCGCAACCACCAGCCTTGCGCATACGGCGATCAAAATCGCGCCGAATTACATGCAGCCCGTCGTTTATGTGCCCGATGCTTCCCGCGCTGTCGGCGTGGTTGGCGCGCTGCTTTCCAAAAGCGGCGCGGAGGCGTTCCGGGAGCGCCTTGCCACCGATTACGCCCGCGTGCGCGACAACCACGCCAACCGGCAACCGCGCCCCCGACTATCGCTGGAAGCCGCACGCGCCAATGCGTTGCGCCTGCCGTGGGGCATGGGCTGCACCTGCCACGCGCCGCCCTACACGCCTTTGATGCCGCGTGTTTCGGGCAAAGTCATCGCGCTCGATGTCGACTTGACCGTCCTGCGCGACTACATCGACTGGACCCCTTTCTTCCGGACGTGGGAACTGTCCGGGCGTTTCCCCCAGATCCTCGAAGACGAAACTGTCGGCGAAACCGCACGGAGCGTCTACCGTGACGGCCTTGCGATGCTCGACGAACTCATCGCGGGGAAATGGTGTCGGGCAAAAGCCGTGTTCGGCCTCTTCCCCGCCAACAGCGTGGGCGACGACATCACGCTTTACGCCGACGAATGTCGGCAAACCCCCGTGCTGACCTGGCACGGGTTACGCCAGCAGCACGAGCACGCATCCGGCAAGCCCAATCTCTGCCTCGCGGACTTCATCGCCCCCAAGGCTTCCGGCGTCAAGGACTGGTGCGGCGCTTTCGCCGTCACGGCCGGGCTGGGCATCGAAACCAAACTGGCCGAGTTTGAGGCGGCGCATGACGACTACAGCGCCATCCTGCTCAAGGCGCTGGCCGACCGTCTCGCCGAAGCCTGCGCGGAGTGGCTGCACGAGCGTGTGCGCAAACACGACTGGGGCTACGCTGCCGATGAGGCGCTTGGAAACGATGCCCTGATCCGCGAGGAATACCATGGCATCCGCCCCGCCCCCGGCTATCCGGCCTGCCCAGACCACACGGCCAAGCGCGCCCTGTTCGCGCTGCTCGACGCCCCCGGCAACGCGGGCATGTGCCTGACGGAATCGATGGCGATGACCCCGGCGGCGAGCGTGGCGGGTTTCTATCTTTCGCACCCCGAAAGCCGCTACTTCACCATCGGGAAGATCGGCACGGATCAGTTGGAGGACTGGGCCAGCCGCGTGGGGATGAGTGCGGAAGAAGCACGACGCTGGCTTGCGCCGTTGCTGTAGTTATCCTTCATTGGCGCGTAGCGCCCAAAATAGAGCCTTCCTCCTGAGGAAGGTGTTGCCCGCCGAAGGCGGGTGACGGAAGGAGTAAGCGGCGATTCGGATGGCAGGTTGTTTGACTATTGAGCGCGTTCAAGCGTTGGACTCCCTCCGTCACGCCTTCGGCGCGCCACCTCCCTCAAGAGGGAGGCTGTCCTATCACCCAAATCACTCCACCCCCCACTTCTGCAGCCTGTACCGCAACTGCCTGAGCGTCATGCCAAGCTTGCGGGCGGCGGCGGTGCGGTTCCAGCGGGTTTCATCCAGGGCTTTGAAAACCTGTGCGCGTTCGTCGTCGGAGATTTCTTCCATGTCGGCGGCGGCCTCTGCGGTGGTTTCGTTTCCGCGCTCTTCTTCGGCAGGGGCTATGGCCATGAGGGGCAGGTTGCTGATGGCGGTCCGGTTGATACCGAGGTCTTCAACGGTAATTTCGTCGTTTTCGGCAAGGGCGCAGGCACGCTCCAACAGGTTTTCCAGTTCACGGACGTTGCCGGGAAAGCTGTATTGCCGCAGCGCGGAAAAAGCATTGGGGGAGAGGGTGTGTACAGGGCTGCCATCGCGTTCGGCCAACCGCGCAAGCAGGTGCCCCACCAGGTCGGGGATGTCTTCGAGGCGTTCCCGCAATGGGGGTACGGGCAGGGCAAGGACGTTGATGCGGAAGTACAGGTCCTGGCGGAAACGGTTCTCGGAAACGAGCTTTGCCAGGTCGCGGTGCGAGGCGGAGAGGATGCGCACGTCGATGGGCTGTTCGGCTTGCGCGCCGACGGGGCGCACGGCGCGTTCCTGGATGGCACGCAATAATTTGACCTGCATGGAAAGCGGCAGGTCGGCCACTTCGTCGAGGAAAAGGGTGCCGCCGTTGGCCGCCTGGAACAGGCCGTCCTTGTCGGCAGAGGCGCCCGTGAAACTGCCTTTGCGGTAGCCGAAGAATTCGCTTTCCATGAGTTCCGGCGGGATCGCGCCGCAATTGACAGGGACGAAAGGCCCCGCAGCACGTGCGCCCAGGCTGTGGATGAGCCGGGCAATGACTTCCTTGCCTGTGCCCGATTCGCCTTGGATGAAGACGGGGGCCTGGTTGCGGGCAAATTTTTCGATGAGGCCGCGCAAGGATGCCATTGCGGGCGAACGTCCGACCAGCCCGCGCCAACGGGTATCTGGGTCGTCCGAAACCGTTTCAGGAACGCAGGGGTGCTGAAGTTTGAGGGCGTGATGGACAAGTCTGCGAAAAACCTGGAGTTCGATGGGTTTGGTGACGAAATCGAACGCACCGAGCTTGAGAGCGCGGATAGCCGTTTCGATGCTGCCGAAGGCAGTGATGACGGCTACGGGCAGGGTTGGCCGATGGCGCTGGATGTGCTCGACCAGATCAAGCCCGTCACCATCAGGCAGTCGCATGTCGGTAAAGCACAGGCGGTAGTTGGCGCTTTCAAGTTTTGCGCGTGCTTCGGTGAGGGAACCGGCAGTATCCGCGCCGAGCCCCATGCGTAGCAGGGAGAGTTCCAGCAATTCACGGATGTCTTCCTCGTCATCGACGATAAGGACGTCGTTGACGGCTGCGCGGTTGCGGCGTTCCGGAAAACCAGGATTCATGGTTGGCTCCGTCCGGTGAGTATGAAATGCGCGCCGGGGCATTCGGGGTCGTTGTCCAGCAGTTCGAGGTCGAAACCATTGGCTTCGGCCAGTTCGCGGGCAATATAAAGTCCCAGCCCGGTTCCTTTGGTATGGGTGGTGAAAAACGGTTCAAATAGGTGGGCGCGCGCTTGTTCATCGAGTCCGGGACCGTCGTCGCGGACATGTACTTGCACCAACCCGTCCACAGTATTCCCGGCAGCGACCCTGATGGAGCCAGGCTTGCCGCTACAATAGCGCCGTGCGTTGGAGAGGAGGTTGTCGAGAATCTGATGCAGGTGGGCGCGGTCGATGCCTAGGGTGAGCCCCGCTTCGATATCTGCCCGGAAAATGACCTGTTCGTTTTCTCCGCTTAAGCACGAGGCTTCAAACAGTTCGGTAACGAATTCCATAAGCGGCAGCGCTTCGGGTTGGGTTCTGTTCCGGCGGCTTAGTGCGAGCACGTCGCGGATCATGCGGTCGATGCGCCGGGCGTTGTCGTTAATGATGTCGGCAAGCCGTGTTTGTGTGTTGGCGCGTTTTTCTTCGCGCAGGAGTTCGGCGGCTTGCGTGATCGCAGAGAGTGGGTTGCGGATTTCGTGCGCCATGCTGGCGGTGAGCCGTCCGAGGGAGACGAGTTTGAGTTGCTGCATGCGGCGCTGGATGTCTTCCAAGTCGGTGAGAAAGATCAGCACGTCGTCTTCGCCTTCATCGTTTTCAACAGCGCCGATACGGTTCGCGACTTGGCAGCGCAGCAAATGCCGGGTTTGCCCCAACTGGATGAGTTGCCCTGCCTTGTCCACGCCCGCACGGCAATATTCGGCAAGCGTGGGGGCGGTGTCGGCGAGCAAGCGGCCTTCCATATGGTTCATGCCAAGCAGCAGGCAGGCTGAAGGGTTGGCTTGCCGCACGATGCCATCGGCGCGCAAGACGATAACGCCGTCGTGCATGTCGCGGATGATATGGGCGTTGATTGCTTGCTGCCGAGCCAGCGCTATGCCGCGTGCTTCTGCTAGCGACGCATTGGTCAGCGCCCGCTGTGCCAGCAACCGCGCCACGATGGCGATGATGAAAAATGAAATACAGGCCAGCGCCACCCGGAAAAAATCCGCCGCGTCCGGGTTGGCGAAGGTGCGCCAGACGTTCTCGGTCAGTACGCCGATGGTTGCCAGCGCCGCCATGAAGAGTGCGATACGCCCTTCGGTAAGCATGCCAGAACCAGCGAGCACGATCATCATCAACGCCGGAATGCCGCTGTGGTAACCACCGCTCGTCCACATGATGACGGTCAGGATGAGCATGTCCACGAAACCCTGGATCGCTATCAGGCGCTTAAAACCGATTCGGTTTTCGGCATCCGGGAAACCAAGGGAGAGGACAGTGGCAACGTAGAAAAGCGCCACGAACCAGAAGAGCCTGGGCGCTTCAAAGCCTAGCCCGATCCGTGCCCCAAGGACGAGAAAAATGACGGCGACAATGAGTCTGAACAGGTTGAAATAGCGTAATGCCTTGCGTTGCGCCGTATCGCCGCCCAGGCTTGTGAGGGACGCAGGCACGTTCACTTGCGGTGCGCTTCGCAGCAAAAGAATTTTCCCCCCGCTTTGATGCCTTCGCTTTCGGGCACATGCACGCCGCAAGTGGAACAAGCCAACATGCGCTCCGCTTTTTCTTCATTCCCGAAACGGCCATTACGGGAAAAAGGGCGGTTTCCTGAGGTGCTGCCCTTTTTTGGGCGCAAACCGTATAAAAGAATGAGAAAGGCACGCGCCAGCGATCCGATTCCGATGACGAAAACGAGCAAGAGCAAGAGAATGATCAGAACCCGTTTGACAAACACGCCCACGCCATTGATCCAAAAAGAAATTCTTTACACTGTTTATTTGCTTGGAAGTTTAGCACCGTCACAATGCCGTTGCTGTGTTAATACGTGGCATATCAGGTGCAACCAAGACGAGCCAAGCGCCCATGAGGCCAGCGGATGCCTAGGGGCGAAAAATCGGAACAGCACAAGGAAAGTTGAGAAATATGGAACTTTTATGTTAGGAGTTTTCTACACGCGGGGTACTTCCACGGCTAGAATTAACCGCTGGAGGAGGAGATAACCGCCCCCTAGGGCATGCTCTTCGCCAAAATTGTTCAGAAATGTTCAACGATGTGCCCGTCGTTTTTACCGGATCGCACGGCGCATATAAAAGAAGGAGAAAGGGAAATGAAATCAAAAAGGCTTGAGATCGAACAAGTCGCTTCATTCCTGCGTGATGGCATGGTCATCATGTACGGGGGATTCATGGGTAACGGCACGCCAGCGCGGCTGATGCAAGCCATCCTCGATTCTGGCGTCAAAGATTTAACGATGATCGGGGACGACACGGCCTTTTGTGATACGACAAAAGGTCCAGAGGGTGTGGGTCTGCTGATCCGCAACAAACGCGTCAAGAAACTCATCACCGGACATATCGGTTTGAACAAGGAAGCCCAGCGCCAGATGCTTGCTGGCGAAATGGAAATTGAGCTGTCCCCCATTGGTACGATAGCCGAGCGCATCCGTGCGGGCGGATCCGGCCTGGGCGGCGTGCTTACCCCGACGGGCGTGGGAACCTCGGTCAGCGAAGACAAGATGGATATCACCATCAACGGCCAGAAATTCGACAAAAAGCAGACGGTCAACATCAACGGCAGGGATTACCTGCTGGAACTGCCGCTGACCGCCGACTTGGCGGTACTGGAAGCCATCAAGGCCGACACATTCGGCAACCTCGTCTATTACCGTTCGATGCGCAACCATAACCCGCTCATGGCGCTTGCCGCCAAAACGGTGATCGTGGAAGTGCACGAAGTCGTTGAAGTCGGCTCGATCGACCCAGATCACGTCATGACCCCTGGCGTCCTGATCGACCACATCGTGTACCCCGCCTAAGCAAAAGGAGACAAACATGACGCAAAAAATGAGCGCCAAGGAGTTCATCGCCCGCCGTATCGCGCTGGAACTCAAAGACGGGGACGTCGTTAACCTCGGCATTGGCCTGCCGACACTGGTTGCCAATTACCTACCTGAAGGCGTGCAATTAACGCTCCACTCGGAAAATGGTTTTCTGGGCATTGGCCCGGTTCCGAGAGACATCCCACCCGTCGGCAAGCCCCGCATCGTGAATGCGGGCGGTAATCCTTGTTCCATCCTGCCTTTTGGCTCCACGTTCGACACTTCGACCTCTTTTGCGCTGATGCGTGGCGGGCATCTCGACGCATGCGTGCTCGGCGGCCTGCAAGTCGCTGAAAACGGCGACCTCGCCAACTGGATGGTTCCCGGCAAGAATGTGCCTGGCATGGGTGGCGCAATGGATCTTGCGGTGGGTGCAAAGAATGTAATTGTGGCGATGGAGCAAACCAACAACGGCGAGAAGAAGATTCTCAAGAAGTGCAACCTTCCGCTTACCGTCAAGGCACGCGTGTCTACGCTGGTAACGGAAAAGGCGCTGTTCCGCTTTTACGACGGCAAAATGGTGCTGGAAGAGTACGCACCTGGCGTCAGCGTAGAAGAAATCCGTGCTGAGACCGAAGCGGATTTCACCGTTTCCAACAATCTCAAAGAAATGGTCATCAGCCAAGTCGGACTTTGATGCTTGCCCCTCTCCCATTTGTGGGGGAGGGGGATTTGTATCCACTCGAACAAAACCGCTCTAAATTAATTGGGCGCGCTACGCAGAGGGAATTCGCGGGTATCTGTTTTTAGGAAGCCGTTGCTTCACCCTCTTCATCCTTCGGTGGTTCCGGCGACCGGCTGGCTAGCACTTTGTCGATGCGCTTGCCATCGAGGTCGACCACTTCCAGCCGCCAGGCTTCCCAGGCCGTCACGTCACCCGTGCGCGGCAGCCTGCCGAGCAACCACATGATCATGCCCGACAGGGTGTGGTAGCGCCCTTTGTCTTCCTCGGGGACTTCCCGTAATTCGAGTAAGTCCTTGAGCTCCGGCAATGGGATGAGCCCGTCGAGCAGCCATGATCCATCTTCGCGCTGCACGGCCCAGGCATCTTCCTGGCCTTCGGTACGGAACTCGCCGGTCACGGCTTCCATTACGTCTTGGAGCGCCACTAGCCCCTGTACCTCGCCGTATTCGTCGATCACGAAAACCATATGGGAGCCGGAGGCGCGGAATTGTTCGAGCAGTTCCATGCCGGTTAGCGTTTCGGGTACGAAAACGGGGCTTTGCAATTGGTTGGCGATGTCGGGCTGGCCGCCCTTGAGCGTCTGGTTGAAGAGCTGCTTGCACGAAATGATGCCGAGGATTTCTTCGAACCCCCCATGGCACACTGGGAAACGCGAATGTTCCGATCCCGCCACACGCGAAAGGTTTTCTTCCAGGGGTCGTTCGGTGTCTAGCCAGACGATGTCCGAACGCGGAACCATCAACGAGCCGATCTGGCGGTCATCGAGGCGGAACACGTTGCGTACCATCGCATGTTCGTTCTTTTCGATCACGCCACTTTCTGAGCCTTCTTCGAGCAGCGCGTGGATTTCCTCCTCGGTCACACCCGGCGATTTTTCGTCGCGCAGCCCTAACAGGCGTAGCAGGAGCACGGTCGAGTACGACAACGTGCGAACGGCAGGGCGCGAGATGATTGCCAGTGCGTGCATTGGCCGTGCCACACGCCGGGCGATTTTTTCTGGGTTGATCTGCCCGATGCGCTTGGGGACCAGTTCGCCGACTACGATGGTCACGTAGGTGATAAGCACCACCACGAAGGTAGTTGCCGTGATTTCGCTAGTGCGATGCGCTAGACCCAATTCACGCAACCAAGTGGCTACTGGTGTGGACAGCGCCGCGTCGCTCATGACGCCGATCAGGATGCCAAAGGAAGTCAGCCCGACCTGAATGGTCGACAGGAAGTGGGTCGGTTTTTCCCCGAGGCTCATCGCGACCTTGGCCGCCATGTCCCCTTCTTCGGCCAACTTGGCCAGTTTTGCGCGCCGGGCAGTGATCAGCGCGATCTCCGACATGGCGAAGAGGCCGTTGAGAACGATCAGGAGGACAAGAACAAAGATTTCCATCGCAATACCTACGCGTCCCTCAAACGCCTCACGCGGAAACGGTATCGTTATGTTTATGCACGGTGACAATCTAACACATGTTTGTCCAAGGCCGCATGACTCAGCCCGTTCCGCCTACAGTCAGCCCGTCGATGCGTAAGGTAGGTTGACCTACGCCTACCGGCACGCTTTGCCCGTCTTTGCCGCAGGTGCCTACACCTGGGTCGAGAGCCATGTCGTTGCCGATGAGGCTCACGCGGGTCAGCGCGTCCGGCCCGTTGCCGATGAGTGCCGCGCCCTTGACTGGGTGGGTAACTTTGCCGTTTTCGATCAGGTATGCCTCGGAGGCGGAGAACACGAACTTGCCCGAGGTGATGTCGACCTGGCCTCCTCCGAAGTTGACTGCGTACAGGCCCTTTTTGACCGAGGCGATGATTTCGGCAGGGTCACATTCGCCGTTAAGCATGAAGGTGTTGGTCATGCGCGGTAGGGGTAAATGGGCGTATGACTCGCGCCGGCCGTTCCCGGTGGTTTTCATGCCCATCAGGCGGGCATTGGTCATGTCCTGCATGTAGCCGGTCAGGATTCCATCTTCGATCAATATTGTGCGCGCACCAGGATTGCCTTCGTCGTCGATGGCAAGCGAGCCGCGCCGGTCCGGCAATGAACCATCGTCGACCACGGTAACGCCGCGAGCGGCTACTTGCTCGCCAATGCGCCCTGAAAAGGCCGAACTGCCCTTACGGTTGAAGTCGCCTTCCAGCCCGTGCCCAATAGCTTCATGCAGCAGAATGCCCGGCCAGCCAGAGCCAAGCACCACGGTCATGGCCCCGGCGGGCGCAGGGACGGCTCCAAGGTTGACGCGTGCTTGATGCACGGCGTCCAGCGCATAACTGCGCAATCTCTCGTCGGTAAAGTAGCCATAGTCGAAACGCCCCCCTCCGCCTGCGTTGCCCTGTTCGCGCTGCCCGTTTTCTTCCATGATGACGGTCAGGGACACGCGTACCAGGGGTCTTATGTCGGCGGCCATGTGCCCGTCGCTACGTGCCACCAGCACGACTTCCCACACCCCGGCAAGCCCGGCCATGACCTGGATGACGTGCGGATCGGCGGCGCGGGCGAACGCTTCCAGCCGTTCAAGCAGTTTTACCTTGGCGGTATCGTCGAGCGAGGCGAGCGGGTCGTCGGCGCGGTATAGCCTAGCGGGAAGCTTGCCAGGTTTGACCTTTACTTTTTGCTTTCTGTCCATCGCGCCGATGGCTCGTGTGACGCGGACGGCATCGAGCAACGCATCCATCGAAATATCGTCGGAATAAGCAAAGGCGGTTTTTTCACCGCTTACCGCACGTACCCCGACGCCCTCCTCGATACTGAAACTACCCGATTTGACTATGCCTTCTTCCAGCCCCCACCCTTCGGTGCGGCTGTATTGGAAATAAAGGTCGCCGTAGTCGACACCGCGCCGCATCAGTTTGCGGAGAGCTTTTTCAAGTTCTTCCCGGCCAAGGCCGTGGGGCGAGAGCAGGTAACGGTCAGCAGCCTTGAACGCGTTTTTTGCCATTGTATGCGGTTCCGGTAATCGGTGGGAGGGTAAAGGAATTTCCGTCAGGAAGAGAAAAGATCCAGACGGCGGTGTTCCAGGGCGGGCAGGCATCGACGAACCAGGGCGAGCCGGTCAGGGTCGAGTTCGGCCATAGCCACGCCTGCCCCCTCCGGACGGCAGGCGAGGATATCACCCCAGGGGTCGATGATCATGCTATGCCCCCAGGTTCGACGGCCATACGAGTGCACGCCCCCTTGAGCCGCTGCCGCTAGATAACATTGATTTTCGATGGCTCGTGCCCGCAGCAGCGCTTCCCAATGCACCCGCCCGGTCGTGTATGTAAAGGCCGCGGGCAGGACAATCAAGTCGACTTTGCCCATTGCGCGGAAAAGCTCAGGGAAACGCAGGTCATAGCACACTGCGAGCCCCACCCTTCCAGCAGGGGAGTCGAAACATACTACGCGCCCGCCCGCTTCGATGCTGGCCGCCTCATCGTAACGTTCTTCTTTCTGTTCGAAGCCGAAAAGATGGATTTTGTCATAGCGTGCCACCCGGTTGCCACAGCTATCGAAAACCAACACGGCGTTGCGTGTTTTGCCTGGGACATCTGCCGCCAGCGGCAGCGTACCGCCGACAATCCATATTCCGTGGCGTGCGGCGGTTTCGCTCAGGAAATCCTGAACCGAACCGCTGCCTTCTTGCTCGCATGCGTGAACCTTGGCGGTTTCATCGGATGACATCAGCGCGAAATACTCAGGTAACGCTACCATCTGTGCGCCTCTGGCAACTGCCTCTGCAATCAGTTCGTCCGCTGCCGCGAGGTTGGCAGCTACATCGGGGCCGGAGACGGTCTGGAGGGCGGCGATTTTAAGGAATTGCGGAGAGGTTGAAATTTTGTGTACCCCGAAAAAACTTGAGAGATTGGAACTTTACCATCCGGGTTGTTTTTTGACCCCAGGCGAATTTCAGGGTGATGTGGCGTTTTGCCAATTTGTTGCGTTGAACTAAGGAAAGGGACGGGATTGCATGCTTTATCAATGCGCTATAAGCTGCCCAAGGTGCCAACGTAGCCAAACAGCCTTTGTGGCCCACAGTAGGGAACGATAAGGGGAAGAGGATGGTAATCAGGCTGTTTAGTCAAATATCATTTATTTTTATCTTGTCCATAAATGGCTTCGCCCATGCCGCCGACCCGTTGACCGTCCATGTTTTCGTTGCGCTGGCTGACAATAAACACCAAGGCATTGTCCCGATTCCGTCTGCGCTGGGCAATGGCGACAATCCTGCGAAAAATCTGTATTGGGGGGCAGCATACGGCATGAAGACTTTTTTTGGCAAAAAGTCTTCAGCCTGGAAGCTCGAATACTGCCGCAATGCGGTTTCTTCGTCAGTGTTGGAACGCTGTGTTTTTTCGACGCGTGACCGCCCTCATGCTTATCTGGTTGCCGATGCTTATCGCGGGCAGGAAATTGGTGATGCAATGGCTGATTTCATGTCCTCTGCGGCAGGTAAGTTGGCGCTTGATGAATCAAATTCCCAACATCATCCTGCAATACACATCCAAGCGCCAAATAGCGCCATGCTTTCCATCTATGTTGGCCATAATGGCTTGATGGATGCGCCATTACAGGCCGTTGCACTGATCTTTCCAGCCGGAATTGCGCAAGGGAGGCAAGCTGTTGTCCTTGCATGCAAGAGCCAAGCCTATTTTGCAGACTATTTGAACCGTAGCGGCGCACAAAGCCTGGTGATGACGTATGATTTCATGGCTCCAGAAGCCTATGTCGTCGAGGGCATCGTTGAAGGCAGGCGGCACAATGAAAGTGCGGAAAATATCCGTATCCGCGCTGCAAAAGCCTATGCCCAGTATCAGAGAATTTCTGAAAATTTGGCTCGCCGCATTTTTGGTGCGCCGAAACTTTAGTTACCTTTGATAACTCCCCCCGGTTTAGATATTGGAACAGGCCGCCTGTTTGATTGGCGGCGGCAAGCAGATTGGTTTTTTCGAGCATGGATGGTTCCCGCTTATGCCGATTCGTTACCTCCTCTGTTACGCTACGCGCAGCGCATGTTCATACCGCATCCGTTCTTCTTCCGAGAAGCAGCAGAAAATCACTTCCCGGATGTCCGGCAGGCGCGCCAGCGCTTCCTGCACGGCACAGAGCGCACACGGGGTGGCCAGATCGGGCGGGTAGCCGTAGACCCCGGTGCTGATGCAGGGAAAGGCAATGGTTTCCAACCCAGACTGGGCGGCGAGTTCCAGCGCATTGCGGTAGCAGGCGGCAAGCAGCGCCGGTTCGCCGTGTTTGCCGCCGCGCCAGACGGGGCCAACAGTGTGGATGACGTATCGGGCGGGAAGGCGGAAGCCGGGGGTAATTTTGGCCTCGCCCGTGGCGCAGCCGTTCAGGGGGCGGCAGCAGGCCAGCAGTTCCGGCCCGGCGGCGCGGTGAATGGCTCCATCGACCCCGCCGCCACCCAAGAGGGTATTGTTGGCGGCGTTGACGATAGCGTCGACAGCCAATGTCGTAATATCGGCACAAATGGCGCGTAGTGTGGCGGTCATGATGAAATTGGGGCTGAAGGCGCGATCACATATTGTCGCGCGTGTTTCTCTGGGAGGGTGAATGGTGAAGGCGATAGAAAGGGCAATGATGTGGCGGGCTTTGGTAACAGGGATGTTCTTAGTCACGGGCATGGCAAACGCGCAGACGCAGCGGGTAAGCTTGGAAGTGGGCAAGCACCGTATTGAGGTGGAGGTGGCTGCCAACGAGCAGACGCGGCAATTCGGGCTGATGTACCGGAGCCACCTTCCAGCAGACCAAGGGATGCTGTTCGTGTTTCCGTACCCGATCCGTATTTGCATGTGGATGAAAAACACGTTGACCCCGCTGTCGGTAGCGTTTATCGATGAAGAAGGGCGCGTTCTCAATATCGAGGACATGGTTCCGCAGAGCGAGGAAGACCATTGTTCGGTGAAAATGGCAAGTTATGCGCTGGAAATGAACCGGGGGTGGTTTGCTGGGCATGGAGTGAAGGCGGGCGATCGGATCGAGGGCGTGAAGTCCCTGTTCGCGAATTAGGGCGGCTTTCCCCGCGTACATCCAGCCATTGTCCAGTGGGGTGGGTGGGGATAATGCCTCGAATGCCATTTTGCGTCTTTGCCATTCCCGGCACGGCGCGGTATGTGAGGCATGGAGCCAACCGTGGCGGAAAATAGCGACCAAGATAAGACAGAACCTGCATCAGGGCGAAGATTACAACAGGCTCGTGAAGAGGGGCAGGTTCCGCAGTCGCGCGAACTCCAGACTTTCCTGGTAACGATGACGGGTGCGCTTTTTATCTGGATGCTTGGCGGCTGGATGGGGGAGCGGCTGCTGGGGCTGCTGCGTTACGGTTTTTCCTTTGACCGCCGGTTGGCGTATGAGACGAATGGCCTGACGATCATCGAATGGCTGGAAAATATGTTTGGCGGAGCCTTGCTGACGCTGATGCCGCTTTTTATCGTGTTGATCGTGGCGGCACTGGGTGCCCCTTTGATGCTCGGCGGCCTGCTATTTGCACCCAAGGCTCTCAGCCTGAAACCTGAGCGGCTCAACCCTCTCCAGGGCATCAAGCGCATGTTTTCGCTCCATGGCTTGGTCGAAATGCTGAAGGCGGTCTTGAAAGCGTTTCTGATCGGAGGGGTTGGCGCAATGGTGCTGTGGCGCTACCGCGACCGCCTTTTCGATTTCCTGAAAGAGCCGTTGTTGCCCGCAATCAGCGATTTTGCCTCTACGGTGATTTGGATCGCGGTGCTGATCGTCTCCAGCCTTGGATTGCTCGCGCTTTTCGATGTGCCGTTCCAGTTGTGGCAGTACCACAAGAACCTGCGCATGACGAAGGAAGAGGTCAAACGTGAAAATAAGGAACAGGAAGGCGACCCGCAGGTCAAGGGACGCATCCGCGCAATGCAGCGCGAAATGGCACGCCGTCGGATGATGTCCGAAGTGCCCAAGGCTGATGTGGTGGTAACGAACCCGGCGCACTTCTCAGTAGCATTGCGCTACGATGCAGCACGCATGTTCGCGCCAATTGTCGTGGCCAAGGGGCGCGGCGAATTAGCGCTGAAAATCCGGGAGGTTGCCCGCGAACATGGCGTAGCATTGCTGGAAGCGCCCTCGCTCGCCCGTGCGCTCTATGCACACTGCGAACTGGAAGAGGCGATTCCCGCCCCGCTTTTCACCGCCGTGGCAGAGGTAATGGCTTACGTCTATCAGTTGAACGAGGCGATAGAAAACGGCTTACCCACGCCGCAGCCGCCGACCGACCTGCCAGTTCTCGCTGCGCTTGACCCAGGCCCGCCCCCGGAAGAGTGACGCATGACGACAAATACGAGTACGGTACGACATGGCTAATGAAACCGCCCTGAACCTGCGCCGGTTTTTCACGCCCACGAACCTACGTGCGCTGGCGGCTCCGATGCTCATCATCATGGTTTTGGCGATGATGGTGCTCCCGCTGCCGGTGTTCCTGCTGGACGTGTTTTTTACGTTCAATATCGCGGTATCGGTGATGGTAATGATGGTGGCGATGTATGCGCGGCGCCCGCTGGACTTTTCGGCGTTCCCTACGGTGCTGCTCGTCACCACGCTGCTACGGCTTTCGCTCAATGTCGCCTCCACACGCATCGTGCTGCTTCATGGGCATGCCGGTGCAGGTTCCGCGGGTAAGGTCATCGAGGCATTCGGGCAATTCCTCGTAGGCGGCAATACCGCCGTGGGTATCGTGGTATTTGTGATCCTCACCGCCATCAATTTCGTGGTCATTACCAAGGGCGCGGGGCGGATTGCAGAAGTGAGCGCACGCTTCACGTTGGACGCGATGCCGGGCAAGCAAATGGCAATCGACGCGGATTTGAACGCGGGCCTGGTCGATGAGAAAACCGCCAAGCAACGCCGCAAAGAAGTGGCGCAAGAGTCCGATTTCTTTGGGGCGATGGACGGTGCGTCCAAGTTCGTGCGGGGGGATGCCATTGCGGCCATCCTGATTTTGATCATCAATATCCTAGGCGGGCTGTTCGTGGGCGTCATTCAGCACGACATGGCCGTTTTCGACGCAGCCCATACGTATACCATCCTCACCATTGGCGACGGGCTGGTTGCGCAAATTCCGGCACTCATCATCTCGGTGGCGGCGGGTTTGGTGGTTTCGAGGGTTGGCGACGACGGCGACATCGGCGCGCAGGTCATCGGCCAGGTGTTCTCCAACACGCAGGTACTCATACTGACCGCCAGCATTGTCGGCGTGCTTGGGATGATTCCCGGCATGCCTAATATGGTGTTCTTGTTCTTTGCTTCGGCAATCGGGGGGCTTGCGTGGATGCGCAACAAGCGGCAAGCGGGCGTGGAAGCGCCGACGCAGGAAGAAACCCAAAGCGCCGCCGAAGTGCGCGCCGCCGAAGCGCAGGAAGCGAGTTGGAACGATGTCGCGCCCGTCGATGTGCTTGGCCTTGAAGTGGGTTACCGCCTCATACCGATGGTCGACAGGGGTCAGGACGGCGAACTGCTGCGGCGCATCCGGGGATTACGTAAGAAATTCGCGCAGGACGTAGGTTTTCTGACTGCGCCCGTACACATCCGGGACAATCTCGAACTCAAACCCAATGGCTACCGCGTTACCCTCAAGGGGGTCGAAGTCGGTACCGGGGAAGCTTTTCCAGGGCAATTCCTGGCGATCAACCCTGGCAGGGTCGCAGGGCCGCTTGCCGGACGGGAAACCATCGACCCCGCGTTCGGGCTGCCATCGTACTGGATCGATAGTGTCGCCCGCGAGCAGGCGCATGCACTCGGTTACACAGTGGTCGATGCCAGTACCGTAGTGGCTACGCACCTCAACCACATTATCCTTGGGCATGCCGCCGAATTGCTGGGCCGCCAGGAGACCCAGGCGCTGCTCGACCACATCTCGAAAGAAGTCCCCAAACTCGTTGAGGATCTCGTTCCTAAACTGCTGTCGGTTTCCACCGTGCAGCGGGTGCTGCAAAACCTGCTAGCCGAGGAAGTCAACATCCGCGACATGCGCACCATCATCGAAGTGCTAGCCGAATACGCTCCGCGCACGCAGGATGCCGCCGAACTCACCTCGCGGGTACGCGAGGCGCTTGGGCGCGCCATCATCCAGGCGCTGTTCCCTGGCAGTATTGAGATGCAGGTCATGGCGCTCGAACCGGGGCTCGAACGCATCCTGATGCAAGCGATGGGCGGGGGCGAAGGAGTCATTGAACCGGGGCTGGCTGATACCCTGTTGCGCCAGACCGCCCAACTTGCCCAGCGCCAGGAAGAAATCGGCCTGCCGCCAGTATTGCTCGTGCCCGCGCAACTGCGGTTGCTGCTATCGAGGTTCCTGCGCCGCGCCGTGCCTGGGCTGCGGGTCATCGCCAACAGCGAAGTGCCGGAATCGCGCACGATCCGCGTGACTGGGATGGTGGGCGCGGGGGGTTGAGCGTGGGGTGGAGAGAAATAAAAATAACCCCCGTCTCAATGATCGTCCGGCAAGAAACGCGATGACACAAAAAATCAGGGATCACTACGACGACGCTTACGTGGACATGCTTGCTGCCCGGATCGAGGCGGTTTTGCCGGGGTTTTCGCGCAGGCATTTCATGGAAACGCTCATCGGCCAGTTTGAAGGCAAGGCGTTTTCCGCCCGGCTCGACCTCTTCACGCTGGCGCTTGAACGCAGCCTGCCGGGTCCTTACGCGCAACATATCCATACGCTGCATCTACTGCTTGGCCCTGAATTGCAGACGGAAACCGGCATGTTTACGCAAGGCTGGTGGCTCTTCCCCGTGGCGCGTTACGTGGAACGGCACGCCACGGAAGATTTCGCGGCGTCAACCGCCTTCATCCGCGAGCTCACCAAGCGCCACACCGGCGAATTTGCCGTCCGACCGCTGCTCGTGGCCTTTCCCGGAGAAATGATGGCGGTGATGCGTGTCTGGAGCCTGGACGAAAACGTCCATGTCCGGCGGTTGTCCAGCGAAGGGATGCGCATCCGCCTGCCCTGGGCAAAAAAACTGACCGTTGCGCTGGAACGGTTCGATGATTTCAAGGCGGTTCTGGGCAACCTGAAAGACGACCCCTCGCGGTTTGTGCAAAAGAGCGTGGGGAACAATCTCAACGACCTGTACAGGGAAGCGCCGGAAAAGGCGGAGGAAATCATCGGGGAGTGGGAAAGGGCCGGGACACTCTCTGCGGCAGCAAAGTGGGTGGTGAAGCACGGGAGAAGGAACCAGCCAGCCGTTTCCGGGGCAGGTTAGCCAAGAATCGCGTATCCTTACCGCCCACCGCGCGGAGATGGGCGTGAACGTGAGGGCTGGTTCTGTAAAAGGTTCCAGCACCGGCTATTGCCGCGTTTCTGTTCCGTTGCGGCTTTTGTGAGCGCGGTACGGCGAGCGGTAGCGGCGAAGGCCGCGGCAGATTTGGCGGTGGCAGGATTTGGGGGTGGGGGCGCTTTCTTTTCCGGCGCTTTTTCCTCGCGTTTGGGTCGCCAGATGACGAGAATATTGCCGATACGTTGAACAGGCGCGGCATCGAGCCTGTCGCAAATGTCGGCGAGCAGCGCTTCGCGCTCTTCGCGTTCTACGTCCTGAACGCGCACCTTGATGAGTTCGTGCGCTTGCAGCGAACGCTCTAGTTCGGTGAGTACGCCAGGGGTGAGTCCGCTGGCCGCGACGATGACGACGGGATGCAAAGCGTGGGCGCGGGCGCGCAGTTCTTGTCGTGCGGAGGGTGTGAGTTCGATTTTAGGCATTTTGTATTTTATCTCGGTAAGGGATGGGATTCTAACTCGTATGAAACGAAGCAAGACCAGCAAAGCATGGGTACATGAGCATCTGACCGACCCTTACGTCCGGCGCGCCAATGCCGAGGGCTACCGCACGCGGGCTGCTTACAAGCTGATAGAGATCAACGAGCGCGACCACCTGTTGCGCCCCGGCGCGGTGGTGGTTGACCTTGGGGCAGCGCCAGGGTCGTGGTGTCAGGTGGTTGCCGGGCATTACCCTGATGGGCGGGTGTTGGCGCTCGACCTGCTGCCGATGGCTCCTGTTGCCGGTGTGGACTTCTTGCAAGGCGATTTTTCCGATGAGGCCGTACTCGCCGAACTCGTACGCCGGCTGAAAGGGCAGCGGGTCGACCTTGTACTTTCGGATATGGCACCCAATATATCGGGCGTAGTAGCGGCGGATCAGGCGCGTTCGATCATGCTCTGCGAACTGGCACTGGATTTTGCTGTCAATCATCTTCGGCCTGATGGTAGCTTCTTGGTCAAGGTGTTCCAAGGGGAAGGTTTCATGGATTTTCGTGGGGAGACGGAACGTTGTTTCCAAGCGGTACGGGTGCGTAAGCCCAAGGCATCGCGTGACCGTAGTGCGGAAGTCTATCTGCTTTGCGAGGGACTGCGCGGCTGATATTCACGCTATGTGGTAAATGCCGCGTACTGGCTGGCGTAAATGAAGCAATATGAGTATCGGTTTGCCGGACGGGAGAATCGCCATTAGAATCAAACTTTCCCACCAACTATTTTATGCGCTCGTTTTTTTTGCGGGCTTTCGGGGTAGAGGACGTTGAACAATTTTTTTAAGAATCTCGCAATATGGGTCGTGATCGGCGCCGTATTGGTTGCCATGTTTAATCAGTTCAATCCTTACCAGACGTCCTCGGCGTCGATGGATTATTCTGTTTTCATGGATGAGGCTAAAAACGGGCGAATTGCTTCGGTGCTCGTCGATAATAATCGTGTGTTGAAAGCGACGACGAAGGATGGCCATTCAATCACAATCTATACGCCCGGCCTTCTGGACTTCTGGATGGTGAGCGACCTGATGCGCTACGGAGTGACAGTGAAGGCGGTAGAGCCGAAGGACGAGTCGTTCCTCACCAGCCTGTTCGTGTCGTGGTTCCCGATGCTGCTGCTCATTGGCGTGTGGATTTTCTTCATGCGTCAGATGCAGGGTGGCGGCAAGGGCGGCGCATTTTCATTCGGCAAGAGCAAGGCGCGGATGATCGACGAAAGTGCCAATTCTGTCTCCTTCGTCGATGTTGCTGGTTGCGACGAAGCCAAGGAGGAAGTCGGCGAACTCGTCGAATTCTTGCGCGACCCTTCCAAGTTTCAGAAACTCGGCGGGCGCATCCCCAAGGGCGTGTTGATGGTGGGTTCCCCTGGCACGGGCAAGACACTGCTTGCCAAGGCCATCGCGGGAGAGGCCAAGGTGCCGTTTTTCAGTATTTCCGGTTCGGATTTTGTTGAGATGTTCGTTGGGGTGGGTGCGGCGCGGGTGCGCGATATGTTCGAGCAGGCCAAGAAGCATGCTCCCTGCATTGTGTTCATCGATGAAATCGACGCTGTGGGCCGCCAACGCGGCGCAGGTTTGGGCGGGGGCAACGACGAACGCGAACAGACGCTCAACCAGTTGCTGGTGGAGATGGACGGCTTTGAGGGTCAGACGGGCGTAATCGTCATTGCCGCCACCAACCGGCCTGATGTGCTCGATCCCGCGTTGCTGCGTCCCGGACGTTTTGACCGTCAGGTGGTCGTGGCGCTGCCCGATATTCGGGGTCGTGAGCAGATTCTCAAGGTTCATATGCGTAAGGTGCCCATCGCGCCTGACGTTGACGCACAGGTGCTGGCGCGCGGTACGCCTGGCTTTGCTGGAGCCGACCTTGCCAATCTGGTCAATGAAGCGGCGCTTTTTGCCGCACGCGCCAACAAGCGTCTGGTGGATATGGACGACTTCGAGCGCGCCAAGGACAAGATTATGATGGGTGCGGAGCGCCGTTCTGCGGTGATGCCGGAAGAAGAGCGCCGCAACACGGCCTATCACGAGTCCGGGCATGCCGTGGTGGCGCGCATGCTCGACAAGACCGACCCGGTGCACAAGGTCACTATCATCCCGCGCGGGCGGGCACTGGGCGTGACCATGCAACTGCCAACCGAGGATCGCTACAGCCAGGATCGGGTACGCCTGCTGCAAGCCATTGCGGTGCTGTTTGGTGGGCGCATTGCCGAAGAACTGTTCATGGATCAGATGACCACTGGCGCATCGAACGACTTCCAGCGCGCAACCGACCTGGCGCGGCGCATGGTGACGCAATGGGGCATGTCTGATTCGCTCGGGCCGATGGTTTATGGCGAGGAAGAAAGCGAAATTTTCTTGGGTCGGCAGGTGACGACGCACCGCAACGTTTCGGAAGCGACTATGCAGAAGGTCGACTCCGAGGTTCGGCGCATCATCGACGAGCAATACGCGCTGGCGCGGAAGATCCTGGAGGATAACCGCGACAAGGTCGAAACGATGACGGCGACCCTGCTGGAATGGGAGACCATCGACGCCGGGCAGATCGACGACATCATGTCCGGGCGCCCACCGCGCCCGCCCAAGCCTGCGTCCGAACCTGCGCCGAAGTCCGATAATGATGTCAGCACCGACGGGGCTGCACCCACGCCTGCGCCAGCGGGTTGATTTCCAGGCATTTTGAGGAAAAACGTCCTCCAGCAGGCGTTTTCTTCTGACATCAGACCATGCCACCATTCGTTTGCGGCCGCTTTGAACTCGACCTCTCCGTGCCGCACGTCATGGCAGTCATCAACTTGGCCGATGGTTCTTTTTCTGGCGACGGTTTGAAGGGCGATCTTAAGGCGACCTTGCGCCGGGCGAAGCAGGCATTGGAAGAAGGTGCGGACATACTCGACCTCGGGGCGGAATCGACCCGTCCTGGCAGCGTGCCCGTGCTCGAGAAGCAGGAAACCGAACGCATCGTGGCGGCAGTGGAAGCATTGCGGCCGCTCGGCATGCCGCTTTCCGTCGACACCATGAAACCTGCTGTGATGCGGGCGGCACTGGCGGCGGGAGCAGATATGGTCAACGACATCGCTGGTTTTACCGTCCCCGGCGCGGTAGAGGCGGTAGCTGAGGGTGCCTGCGGGCTTTGCGTGATGCACATGCAGGGCGTTCCAAGTACGATGCAGCAAGCGCCGCACTATGATGACGTGGTTGCCGAAGTGGCCGGGTTTCTCGACACGCGGGTACGGGCGCTTACGGCGGCAGGAGTGACACGCGCGCGCATTGTGCTCGACCCTGGTTTCGGTTTTGGCAAGGATGTGGCGCACAATTTCAGTATGCTCAAACATTTTGGACATTTCACAGTTGATGGCTTGCCGGTGTTAGCGGGGCTATCGCGCAAATCCATGCTCGGTGCCATTACCGGCGCGGCGGTGAAAAACCGGCTCATTGCCAGCGTTACCGCCGCAGTGCTGGCTGTGGAACGTGGTGCACGCATCGTCCGGGTGCACGATGTGGCTGCTACTGTCGAAGCCCTAAAAATTTGGCGAGCCTGCGTAGGGGCCGCCTGATCGATAAAGATGATGGCGAGGAATTGGCAGAATGGAAATGCGCAAGTATTTTGGCACGGATGGTGTGCGTGGACGCGTGGGGGAAGAGCCGATCACGCCCGAATTCGTGATGCGTCTTGGCTACGCCGCTGGGGTGTCGTTGGTGGAGCGCCATGAACTGCCCCCAGGCGAACGTCCAGCAGTCCTGATTGGCAAGGATACCCGCATTTCCGGTTACATGTTGGAGGCCGCACTGGAAGCTGGGTTTGCCTCCGCCGGGGTGGACGTGATGCTCGCCGGGCCGATCCCGACCCCTGCTGTGGCATATCTGACCCGCGCCCTGCGTTTACAGGCTGGGGTCGTGCTCTCCGCTTCGCACAATCCTTTCTACGATAACGGTATCAAATTCTTTTCTGCGGGCGGAGTCAAACTGCCTGATACCGTGGAAGCCGAGATTGAGACCCGGTTGATGGACGGCATGGGCTGCGTGGAAGCTGCACACCTGGGGCGTGCGAGGCGGATCGACGATGCTGCTGGACGCTACATCGAATTCTGCAAAAGCACTTTTCCAAATGAGTTCGACCTGCGCGGCCTGAAAATTGCGGTCGACTGTGCCCATGGCGCAACCTACCACATCGCGCCGAAGGTGTTTCATGAATTAGGCGCAGAAGTGGTCTCTGTGGGGATTGCACCCGATGGCTTCAACATCAACGACGGCGTGGGTGCGACACGCCCCGAATGCTTGCGCCAGGCTGTGCTTGCGCAAGCTGCCGATATTGGTATTGCGCTTGATGGCGATGGCGACCGTCTCATCATGATCGATCGCCAGGGTGAGATTTTCGATGGCGACAAGCTACTCTACGTCATCGCGACAGCACGCAAGGAGCGGGAACGGGACATTGAGGCGATTGGCGGGGTGGTCGGCACGCTGATGAGCAACCTTGGCCTGGAGCACGCGATTGCCAGGCTTGGCTTGTCGTTTACCCGCGCCAAGGTGGGCGACCGTTACGTGCTCGAAATGTTGCACGAAAAAGGCTGGCGCATTGGCGGTGAGAGCTCGGGCCACATTATCTGCCTGGATTGTCATACGACAGGCGACGGCATCATCTCCGCCCTGCAAGTGCTAGCAGCGCTACGCGTGCACGGGCAGACGCTGGCGCAAGCCTGTGCCGATCTCGTCTTCTACCCGCAACGGTTGGTCAACGTCCGCATGGAACCAGGTTTCGATTGGCAGGACAACGCAGGCATCTCTGCTGCATGTGCGCGAGCCGAGACGGCACTTGGCGACGATGGCAGGATGCTATTGCGTCCTTCGGGAACCGAGCCATTGCTCCGGGTGATGGTCGAAGGCCGCGACGGGGTACTGGTTGACAGCCTTGCACGCGAAATTGCTGCTGCTGTCGAAGCTGCTGTCGCATGATTTTTTAAGGGAAAAACCAAACCGGCTCGCATTTGCCGTTCGGGGATAGGGGCGTAGGCCAAACGCAATTCTGGTTTCTGGGTTGAAAAACAGGGCAAATCGAGAGACCCTACTATCATTGCCGTTGACGCTTGACGAACACTCTTTCAAACTTAGAAGTTCCTACGTTTTTCCCCTTGGCGAGGACACAAATGAGCGAATCCCGTATCTATAACGCCGCTTTGCGCGGCAAAATCATGTCGGCGGACGAAGCCGCTACCCTCATCAATCCCGGCGATAACATCGGTGTGAGCGGTTTTACCGGTTCGGGTCATCCCAAGGAGGTTCCGCAAGCGCTCGCCCGGCGGATTGCCGCTGCTTCCGAGCGCGGGGAGACGTTTCGAGTTGGCCTTTTGACAGGGGCATCCACTGCACCCGAACTCGATGGCGCGCTTTTCAAGGTGAATGGCGTTTCCATGCGCTTGCCCTACCAGTCCGACCCGGAATGCCGCAAACGGATCGACAGCGGTGATACCTGGTACATGGATGTGCATCTCTCAGAAGTGGCACAAAACGCAGCCTGGGGGCATTACGGTAAGCTTGATGTTGCCTTGATTGAAATCGTTGCCATACTTGAAGACGGGCGGTTGGTTCCGTCGACCTCCGTGGGCAACAACCCGACTTGGCTAGATCTGGCCGACCGGGTGATTCTCGAAGTCAATTCCGGCCTGAATGCCAAACTCGAAGGTATGCACGACATCTTTAACGTCCCCCTGCCGCCGCATCGCCGACCCCTCCCGATCATCCAGCCCGGAGATCGCATTGGGGATCCTTACATGAAGGTCGATTTGTCCAAAGTCGTAGCCGTGGTCGAAACCGATTGTCCCGACCGCGACACCCAGTTTTCCGCTCCGGACGAAAACTCGCGCCTCATCGCTGGCCACATCCTTGATTTCCTCCAGTACGCAGTCGATAAAGGCCGCATCCCGGCGAACCTGCTGCCGTTGCAATCGGGCGTGGGCAACGTCGCCAATGCGGTAATGGCGGGTCTGAATGACGGTCCTTATGAAAACCTTGCAGCCTACACTGAAGTCTTGCAGGACGGCATGCTTGACATGATCCGTTCTGGGAAACTGGTCTGCGCCTCGGCCACTGCCGTATCGCTCTCCAAGGAAGCACTGGCCGATTTCAATGCCAATCTCGACATCTACCGCAAACGCATTATCCTGCGGCCGCAAGAGATCAGCAACAGCCCCGAAGTCATCCGCAGGTTTGGCATCATCACGATGAACGGCATGCTCGAAGCCGACATTTACGGCAATGTCAATTCCACCCACGTTCTTGGCTCAAAGATGATGAACGGGCTGGGTGGCTCCGGCGACTTTACGCGCAATGCCTATCTCTCGATCTTCATGACCCCGTCGCTCGCCAAGAACGGTGCACTTTCCTGCATCGTGCCAATGGTTTCGCACGTCGACCACACCGAACATGATGTGCAGGTGCTTGTCACCGAACACGGGCTGGCAGACATGCGTGGCCTTGCGCCGCGCCAGCGTGCCAAACTGGTGATCGAAAAATGTGCTGACCCCAAATTCCGCCCTGCGCTGAAAGATTACCTCGCACGTGCCGAAAAGAGCGCAAACAGCCTGCATACCCCGCATCTGTTGGGTGAAGCGTTCGACTGGCACTTGCGTGCGCTGAGGGGCGAACCAATGTAATTGGAAGGGAGCTTTCCTCTTTCAGGAGGGTGACCGCCTAAACCCCGGCCTGGAAGCCGGGGTTTTTATTTGGAGCCGATTTTACGATGAAAGAAACCATTTTGATTACCGGAGCCAACGGTTTGGTTGCGCGGAAATTTGCAGAAAAATATTCCGAAGGATATGCTTTAAGATTTCTGACCAGAAAAAAATTCGGCAAAAATGAGTATGAATGGGACATCGAAAAGGAGTATGTGGACGAAAAAGCTTTGGAAGGGGTTGATTATGTTTTGCACTTGGCAGGCACCAATGTAGGAGAAAAAAGATGGACAGAAAAAAGAAAGCAGGAGATTTTTTCAAGCAGGGTAAATTCTTCTCAGCTTTTGCTTTCCAAACTCAAGGAAAATAATCACTCCCTGAAAGCCTATATTTCTGCCTCTGGGGTGGGATATTACGGAAATGTTCCTACGGATAAAATTTTTACTGAAGAAGACGGGATAGGAACAGATTTTTTAGCGAAACTTTGCGGAAAATGGGAAGGCGTAGCGTGTGAATATTTATCCATTAGCCAGCGAATTTTGATCTTCCGGTTTGGCGTGGTTTTGTCCGACAATGGAGGTGCACTGCTTAAACTGAAAATGCCTATAAAATATGGATTGGGAGCCAATTTAGGTTCAGGAAATTCTTATTTTCCTTGGATTCATATTGATGATCTCTGTAAGATGATCCATTTTTCAATTCAACAGCATGATATGAATGGGGTTTATAACGCTGTTTCTCCTGAAGTCATCACAATGGATGAAGTAAACAGAAACATAGCACGATGCATGAAAAAACCTTTTTTCATGCCCAATATCCCTTCTTGTTTGGTCAAGCTTGTTCTGGGGGAAATGTCTTCCCTTCTGTTAACAGGTAATAAAATTTCGGCAGAAAAGATCATTGATGCTGGGTTTGTTTTTGACTATCCGACGATAGGGCAGGCTATGGATTCAGCTCTTTTGCGGGCTTGACCTATACATGGTTTTGGCTGCACCGGGTCGAATTGTTTCTTCGCTACGCTCCTCGCAATGACGGAACGAAAGGGTCAGTTTTTGTCATTTCAAGCGGAGCGAAGCAATTCAGTGATGTGTAGGTTTAATTAAAAATGCTCTAGATTTGATCAACCTGAAAGCATCAGTCTAATATCATATACTGATCCATAGTGATTGGCTCTTTTAATAGTTTATCTGACGTTTTATCAAGTATTATCTTCCACTTCCAACGATAAACATTGATTAGTTGAAATCGCCTTTTTTCCAATACTCCATTTTTGTATTTTATATATGCTTCCACAAGAGCTTTGTCGCCATAGGTTGTGTCATTGGTAGTTGTTGAAATTGAATCTAGGCCACCATTTTCTTGTATCGAGGAAGCTAGGTTTTCGATAAATATTTTGGCCATTGCTCTCACTTGTAATGCCACGTTTGCCTCCTCAACTATAGACGAAAACACTTCTTTTGCCGATATCCTGCTTTCTGACGATTTTTTTTGAAAATTATTTTGTGTCATTCTTACTAATTCTTCCTCTCTGCTATTGTCGATTGGGAAAAATGCAAAAGCATCTTTAATGCGACTATCAGCAACAGCCCGTATATAGTTTTCAACTTCAATTTCAGTAGATTCTTGGAATGGGGTGATTTTCCATTTACCTGATTCATTAATTAAGTTTATTATTATTTTTTCGGTTTTCCCGTTCGTGAAATTCATGTTTACACTGGCATAAGCAGTTTCATCATTCTTGTTGTAAAGATCTGTCGAGAAAGACTTTAACCCCTTATTTTTCTGTATGATAGTATATAGATGATCAATACGTGCCAGTTGCTTTTCTTTTAACGGGATTGAATCATTTTCATTTTTATTTTTCAGTGCAAAATACTCAATAACCTCCTCAACACGATTATTGGCAGCGGCATTTATATAATTCTTGACAACGCTTTTCTGTTCTTGGGATGAACAGGCGGAAACTAGAGTGAAGGCAAAAAACACCCCCAAGATAGTAAAGAACTTACGGATGTCAACAGCAAATAAATGAAACATGAGAATTCTCTCTAGCAAGTGGTTACTTCGTCTTTCGGTTAATGCACAATTATAAACAACCTGGGTTTTCTGTCACTATTTTCCGATGCCTCATAAAAAAACAACCCGAATTTTTACACGAAACACACTTAGTGCGCTTTTTTTACTGATATTTCGCCAGCATTTGGGTTACCCTGTTATGAGTGCTGAAGGCTGCTGCTGGCGGTCTGTGTTCAAACACCAACTGTAAACCCGGTGCAGTGCGTAGGCTGTGCGGCAGCAGGTAATCTCCTGAGGAGGAGAAGGGGACTTCCAGGTGTTCAAAGCGTGCACCGAGATCGACGCCAGCGTGTTGCCACGCAGCCCAGACCAGGGTCGTGCAGTATTGCCCTTCGTGGTCGTTCTCGACGATGCGGAACGGTGTCCCTAACCGTTGCAAGGCATATTCCACGGCAGCGGCGCGTGGTGCGGCAACGGCGGCAACACGGTAAATGGCAACGCCACGTGCACGTTCAGGGGAAAGGAAAAAACCTAGGTCATCACGCACAACCGCGTCCGTCCTGCCTGGCATTTCCGAAGGCACAGCATGCACAACCTGCCAATGCCCCGGCGAGCCGACCAACATGCCTACATGGCTATACGGGTCGCTCCGCTGCTGCCTACTCGCCATGCCGCGCACGGCTTCGCTTTGCCAACCGTCCCCGATGCGGAAAATCAGGTCGCCCGCCTCAAGTTGGGAGGAAATTTCGGTAGGCAAAACAATGGCGGGCACGGGTGTGCTGCGCATGGCGAACACTGATACCGCCGCTGCCAGCGCAAGGCAAAACAGCCAGGCTGGCAATGCGGAGACGGTAAAACGGTGCAGTAATGTGGACAAGCGGAAAATATTTAAAATCCTTTTATTGCGATCTTCCATTTACCAGATTCCTGGATTAGGTTAAATGTCTGATTATCTATTTTGTCATTCTTGTATTTTATCTCTGCTTTGACACGGGCTTGGTTGTCTTTTTTGTCGATAAGAGAGGTTGAAACCGAATCTAAGCCACCAGATTCTTGTATCTTGGAATACTGTCCCCCGACAATCATCTGAATTTTTCCTTTTACCGCCGTCAAGTCGTTTTCTTTTACATCTCCCAGCGCGAAATACCCAATGGCTTCGTCGACACGGTTATTGGCAACAGCCTTTATGTAGCTTTCGGCAACGCTCTCCGGCGATTGAGGCGAACAGGCGGCAAGCAGGACGGAAGCGAAAAGCACTCCCAGGAAAGCAGCTAGTCTTTGGGCACCAACAGCAAATAAATGAAACATGAGAATTCTCCAGGTAAGTGTAATGAACAGTGAATATGCTAAAGCTTGTGTTTTGTCTTCCGACTGGTGCGTCATTATAGATGAACAGGTGCATTTAGTAACTCTTTCTTCTGGCAAAAGAACCTCTTCTTCCTTGAAGGAGGTCATATTTTTTTCCGCAGCCTCGGTGCAGTCAGGCAGAATAGACGCCCGCACGCGGGATCGTGCGGGAAGAGGCTCCGGCACGCTGTCGCGTAGCCGGGTTTTTCGTTCTTATACAGACACACATGACCGAACCACAATCCACTTGCCGATCCGTCGGCATCGTCGCCCCGAAAACGGCTCGCTTTGAAGAAGGGCTGCCGTTGCGTAGCGGCGCCCGCCTGGACGGTTACGAACTTGTTTTTGAAACTTACGGTACGCTCAACGCCGCACACAGCAATGCCGTGCTGGTGTGCCATGCGCTGTCGGGATCGCATCATGTGGCAGGCCGCTATGCCGATGAAGAAGAGAATTCCGGCTGGTGGGATAATCTGATTGGTTTTGGCAAACCGCTCGATACCCGGAAGTTTTTTGTGATTGGGGTCAATAACTTGGGGGGCTGCCACGGTTCGACCGGGCCGCGTTCTGCCAATCCTGCCACGGGGCATCCGTGGGGTGCCGATTTTCCTTTCGTTACGGTCGAGGATTGGGTGGATGCCCAGGCTCGGCTTGCGGACAAACTCGGCATCGAGAGTTTTGCGGCAGTCATCGGCGGCAGCTTGGGAGGGATGCAGGCGCTTTCGTGGTCCCTACAATACCCGGAACGGGTGCGTCACGCGGCAGTTATCGCCTCTGCGGCCAAACTCAGCGCGCAAAATATCGCGTTCAATGAGGTGGCGCGCCAGGCCATCCTGACAGACCCCGATTTCCATGGCGGCCACTTCTACAAACATGGCACGCTGCCGGAACGCGGCTTGCGGCTGGCTCGGATGGTGGGACATATCACTTATCTCTCCGATGACGCAATGGGCGAGAAATTTGGCCGCAACTTGCGCCACGGCAAAACGGTGTACAGCTACGATGTTGAGTTTGAGATCGAGTCTTATCTGCGCCATCAGGGAAACAGGTTTTCGCGGCAATTCGACGCTAACACGTATCTGCTGACAACCAAGGCGCTCGATTATTACGATCCCGCTTTTGCGCACGGTGGCGACTTGACGGCGGCGCTAGCACCGGCACGTGCGGGCTTCCTGGTCGTGGCGTTTACGACGGATTGGCGTTTTGCCCCAGATCGTTCGCATGAGATCGTCTATGCGCTGGCGCATAATGGACGTGACGTCACTTACGCCGAGATCGATTGCGCAGCTGGGCACGACTCATTCCTACTCGACGACCCGCAATATCATGCTGTGCTTGCGGCATGGTTCGACCGCATCGAGGTGTAAAGATGGCTGCCTATCGTTACGATTACGATGTAATCGCACAATGGATCAGGCACGGCGAGAAGGTGCTCGACCTCGGATGCGGGGACGGGGGTTTGTTGCGTCATCTGATCGAGACGCGGCAAGTGCGCGGTTATGGGGTGGAGAACGACCCGGAAAAAATCCTTGCCTGCGTCAAGAATGGCATCAGCGTGATCCAGGCAGACATGGATCGTGGGTTGACCGGTTTCGACGACGGTTTTTTCGATCATGTCATCATGAGCTTGTCGCTCCAGGCCATGCATAACACGCAGGGCATCCTCGCCGAGATGTTGCGGGTAGGGCACGAGGCGGTGGTGAGTTTTCCGAACTTCGGTTACTGGCGGCACCGCCAGAGCATCCTCGGTGGCCGCATGCCGGTCTCAAGAAGCCTGCCACACCAGTGGTTCGATACGCCGAATGTCCGCTTCTTCACGATCGAAGATTTCGAGGCGCTGTGCGCGCAGTCCGGTATCGCCATCCACAAGCGGTTGGCGTTCGACGAAGGCAAGGTGATTGTCGATGACCCGAATTTCCTCGCCAGCGTGGCGGTGTACCGACTTGGGCGGGATTGAATTGCCGGGTCGCATTGACCCCGACTGACTATCTCGGCCAGAGCAACAGCCTGGGTCTTGAAGCTGTCCGTATAGCGACGACGAGACATACGTTGTGCCGGAACGCCTCCAAAAGTGATCAAAGTATCGCTTTTTGGTCTCCGTTTCGGTGGGGCAAGTTCATCGTTCAAGGCCGATTTTATAGCGGTTGCCAAATACGGCGCTCCACTATACGGCATTATTGGTACAATCGGAACCTAACTATATGATTGATCCCTAGATCAAGGAGATACTCCCACATGGAAAATATCGAGACTTTAGGCGGCTCGCAGGCTCGAACGCTGACAACGAACCGGCTCATCCGTAACACCTACACCCTGCTAGCGCTGACATTAGTTTTTTCTGCCGTGATGGCGGGCGTGTCGATGGCCTTACAGATCCCGCACTTCGGCCTATTTACGCTAGTCGGGTACTTTGTGTTGCTGTTCCTGACCACCAAGTTCCGTAATAGCGGCCTAGGCATCGTGTTTGTATTCGCGCTTACCGGCTTCTTGGGCATGACCCTGGGGCCGATCCTGTCGTTCTATCTCAAAACACCGAATGGTTCCCAGTTGGTCATGCAGGCGCTGGGTGCGACCGGAGTCATCTTTTTCGCGCTTTCCGCCTATGCGCTCATCAGTCGCAAGGATTTCTCCTTCATAGGCGGGTTTCTTTTCGTGGGTGTGCTGGTAGCTTTTCTCGCCGGGTTGGCGGCGATTTTCTTCAATATGCCTACGCTGTCGCTGGCGGTATCAGCGGCTTTCGTCTTGCTTTCTTCGGGCGTCATCCTTTACCAGACTAGCGCGATCGTAAATGGTGGAGAAACCAACTACATCATGGCCACCGTCACGCTCTACGTATCGCTCTACAATCTTTTCCTGAGTCTGCTGCACTTGCTGAGCGCCTTCAGCGGCGACGACTGATCTTCGAAAGCTGACAATCTTCCACAGGCCGGGTTCTGTATAGAGTAGAGCCTAGCCTTTTAGTTTTAAAGGAAAGTGTAGCCATTCGTCATAAATGGCGCCTACCGCTTGGTGAGTATTGGCTTAAGCGGGGTGGGGCAGTTGCTGATGCAGTGAAGAAGTAAACGATGTGGATCATTTACTACGACAGGGATGCAGAGGCGGCGGCGGTGTGTCATTTTCCTGTAACATAAAAGGGTGACTATGTTGCTTGTTTGGCCGTTCCATAACAGCCCTTCCCAGGGGGAAAGGAAAGGTAGCATGGAAAACGATGTTACGTTAGCGCTTTTTCTTCATTATTGCAGTAGAGAATGATCCTTGATTAACGTTGCTGAGATTGTGCAGGAATACGCCAGCGGTCTTTCCGGATGGCGCAGGAAATGGCTGGAAACCATGCTTAAAATCCTGTTGCACGAAAAAGAATTTATTGAGTTCGACAAGAAATACCCCTATCTGCGTGGCATACCCAGCGTCGAACAGATCCTGGCCTATTTTCAGCTACGTTGCGAAACGGACACTGCGGAACTGGAAAACATCCCCGCCGAAGGGCCGGTGGTGTTTGCCGCTAACCATCCTATTGGCTCGCTGGATGGTCTTGCGCTTTTGAAAACTATCGCATTTGTGCGCCCTGACGTAAAAATCGTTGCCAACCGGCTGCTTTCCAGCTTGAAGCCGTTGCAGGATTTGTTCGTCTCGGTGGATAACATGGGCGAGGGGCGCGCCAACCGCCGCCAGATCGAGGCTATACAGGCGCATCTCAAACAAGGTGGCGCATTGATCGTTTTCCCTGCCAGCGAAGTTTCGCGTTTGAGCTTTGCGGGCGTGCGCGACAGGCAGTGGAGCAACGGTTTTTTGCGGCTGGCAGCAAAGGTGGAAGCGCCTATCGTGCCGATTTACGTGCATGGCAGGAACTCCGCTTTCTTTTATCTGGCATCGCTCTTAGCCAAACCTTTGTCTACCTACTTGCTCGTCAATGAGATGTTCAAGCAAAGGGGGAAACACCTCCAAATCCGCATTGGCGAGCAAATACCCTACTCGCAGGATGCAAAGCTATCTGCGGAAACATTTCGTCGGCATGTGTATCTGATCGGTCGAGGTAAGGCAGGCTGTCTGGCTGGCGAAGCGCCAATCGCCTTGCCGCAAAACCGTGCCACGCTCAAGGTTGCCGTCGAGGCTTGTGAAATGCTGGGCAGCATGAGCGATGGCAAAATGATCTATCTCTATCGTAACGAGACGGGCGGTGCACCTTCACCCATACTGTTGGAGTTGGGACGGTTGCGTGAAATCGCGTTCCGTGCAGTCGGTGAGGGGAGCGGGCGCCGTCTCGATTTGGACAAATATGACCAAGATTATTATCACCTGCTGCTGTGGGAACCTCAGGCGCTGGAGATCGTCGGCGCTTACCGTTTTATTCCCACCGCAAACCTGGTTGAAAAGAAAAATCTGGAGGGGCTCTATAGCTATAGCTTATTTCATTATGGCGTAGAAATGAACCCTATCTTAGAACAGGGCGTCGAACTAGGACGTAGTTTTATCCAACCCAAATATTGGGGAAAGCGAGGGTTGGATTATTTATGGTTAGGTATTGGCGCATATCTTGGGCGTTATCCGCAATACCGTTACCTTTTCGGACCAGTATCCATTTCAGGATCCATGCCCCAAAAAGCACGGGATTTGCTGGTTTCCTTCTACCGCTCTCATTTTTCACCAGAAACGCCCGTTGCAACCTCTCGCCGCCCTTATTCTACACCGTTGGCGGATTGGTTATTTAACCGCGATTACCAGGAAGATTTGACTTATCTAAAAAACACCTTGAGTGAAATGGGGTGTAGTATTCCCACGCTATATAAGCAATATACGGAGCTTTGCGAACCCGGTGGGGTACAGTTTATGGATTTTGGCGTCGATCCCGAATTTAACCACTGCGTTGATGGTCTGGTCGTTGTGGATATTTCTGCCATCAAGCCTTCGCGCTACAAACGTTATATCGCACCCTATCGGCAAAATGGGCAGCAGACACCGGAAACCCAAGATTCCAGGAATGGAATTTCGCTGGAACTGCAAGCAGGTTTCATTCATGGCTGTCCTAGGGTAAAAGAAAAAGCGGCGACGTCGGAAATTTTTGCTGCGTAATTA
>Ga0123357_10000346_pt1 | contig 43712 bp, 35 predicted proteins | sample TergutEmb28metaG_FD_89873 | JGI IMG/M metagenome (GOLD analysis project Ga0123357, IMG submission 89873) | Embiratermes neotenicus P4 segment gut microbial communities from Petit-Saut dam, French Guiana - Emb289 P4 | ecosystem: Host-associated > Arthropoda: Insects > Digestive system > Gut ...
AGGGGCGTTGGAACTGCCCGCCAGCGTCGCCATCGCGCGACGGCGACTCGTCGCCACGGCCGGGCGTCTCGACCAGGAACACCAGCGCACGACGTCCTTCGACGAGTTGTCCGAGTCGGTGGGGCGAAGCGCGCAATGGGCCTCGCGCGTCCTGGCGCACACTGCGCCCGTGCCGCTCCACGAACATGCCGACTCGTTGCCCGACCTAGCGCCGACGCGCGGCCATGCGAGCGACGGCTCCGGCGAGTTGGCCCACCACATGGGGCGGCTCACGCTCGAAGAACACGAGATCTTGCGCCTGCGTTTCGGGCTGGGCGACGACGTGCCCCGCAGCTACGCCGCCGTCGCCGCGCACGTCGGACGCAGCGCCACCAGCGTTCGGCGCATTGAGAAGCGCGCGTTGGGGAATCTGCGTCAACACCTGGTCAAGACGCACAGGTGAGTGCCGAAGGGCGCTGCGCTGCCCGTCATGATGGATGGAAGACGGGCAGCGCAGCGCGCGGGGGTATGGGGGTCGTCCCCCATCTTCATAACAGGCTCCGGGCGCCACACAACAAGGGGTAGGGCGGGCGAGGCTCGAACTCGCGACCCAAGGATTATGAGTCCTCTGCTCTGACCGGCTGAGCTACCGCCCCGTGTCTTCGGGCCATCCTAGCCGACCGGGGCGCACCCGAGGGGCAAAAAAGTTCGCGGCCCGACGGATAGCCGTCGAGCCGCGAACCACGTGGGGGTACGCCACGCTGGCGCACCAATGCGTCACACCGCCAGCGGGCCGTCTGCGGGCTTGACCGTGTGCGGCAGTTGCGACGAGCCCTGGAGCCACGCGTCGACGCTGGCCGCGCAGGCACGCCCTTCGGCGATCGCCCACACCACCTGCGACAGGCCGCGCCCGGCGTCGCCGCAGCAGAACACGCGGCGCACGTTCGTGCGGTAGGCGTCGTCGCGGGCGATATGGCCGTTGTCGCCCAGTTCGATGCCGAGCTCGTCCAGGAGGCCGTCGGTCTGCGGACCCACCGAGCCGAGCGCCAGCAGCACGAGGTCAGCGGGAACGCTGCGCTCGCTGCCGGCCACAGGCTGGCTTTCGCCGTCGACCACCTGCATGTCGACCGCCTCCACCGAGGACACCTGGCCGTCCTTGCCGACCAAGCGCGTGGGGGAAACGCCATACAGGTGCGTCCCGCCCTCCTCGTCGAAGGGCGACGCGAACGAGCCGACCAACTGCATGGGCCACGGCTTGTCCGCTGGACGCTCGCCGGTTTCCAGCGGCCCTGCGTCCAGCATCGTCACCGACGCGGCGCCCTGGCGCAGCGCCGTGCCCAGGCACGCTTCGCCCACGCGACCGCCGCCGATGATGACGACGTTCTTGCCTGCAGCGTCCACCTGGTTGGGGACGGCCTTGCCCGCGACGGCCATGTTCGCCTGGATCAGGTACTTCACCGCCTGATGGATGCCGCCCAGGTCATAGCCGGGCACCTCGATCCGCCGAGACTTCGCCGACCCGATCGCCAACACCACCGCGTCGAAACGCTCGAGCAGTTCCTGGCCGGTCACGTCGACGCCCACGTTCACGTCCGTGCGGAACAGGGTTCCTTCCAGGCGCATCTGCTTGAGCCGGCGGTCCAGCACCGACTTCTCCAGCTTGAAGTCCGGGATGCCGTAGCGCAGCAGGCCGCCCACGGCGTCAGAACGCTCGAAGACGACGACGGTGTGGCCCGCGCGCGTCAACTGCTGGGCCAACGCCAGCCCCGCAGGCCCCGACCCGACGACGGCCACCGTGGCGTCCGTCTGCCATTCCGAGACCACCGGGCTGACGCGCCGGTCCGCCCAAGCGCGGTCGACGATGGCGACCTCGACGTTCTGGATCGTCACCGGGTCTCCCCCGACGCCCAGGACGCACGCGCTCTCGCACGGCGGCGAGCACAGCCTCCCGGTGAACTCCGGGAAGTTGTTGGTGGCGTGCAGCCGGTCGACGGCCTCCACCCAGTCGTCGCGCCAGATCAGGTCGTTCAATTCCGGGATCAGGTTGCCCAACGGGCAGCCCGCGTGGCAGAACGGAACGCCGCAGTCCATGCAGCGGCCCGCCTGTTGCGCGATGATCGGAAGGAGCGCCTGGCCCGGCGTGCCGGCGTAGGGCTCGCGCCAATCGAGCACTCGCTCCTCAGCCGGACGGCGTGGCACCACTTCGCGTGGCACGGTCAGGAATCCGCGCGGATCAGACATGGGACACCCCCTGTGAGGTTGTGGCGCCAGTGTGCGGGGTCAGCGTCGTGAAACGCTTGCGCAGGGCGCCGGGATCGTGGTCTAGGAGTTGTTGAGCCAGTGTGGACGCGGTTTCGTCCACCTGCCGGTGGAGAAGGGCAACGATGCGTGCCCACCCGTCGTCGTCGACGCCGCTGGCGTCGACTTGGCCGGGGCACAGTTTCTGCGGGTCCAGGTCCAGTACCCACGCGACACCGCCAGTCATGCCAGCGGCCACGTTGTTGCCCGTCGGGCCGAGAATGAGCGCTTCACCGCCCGTCATGTATTCGCAGGCGTGGTCGCCCGTGCCTTCGACGACGGCTGTCGCGCCCGAGTTGCGGACGCAGAACCGTTCGCCGACTTGGCCCCGCAGGAAAAGCTCTCCCCCGGTCGCGCCGTAGGCCACCGCGTTACCCGCGATCACCTGGTCTTCGGCGACGAACTGGGCGTGCCGGCTCGGACGCGCGGTCACCCGCCCGCCTGACAGGCCCTTGCCTAAGAAGTCGTTCGCGTCGCCGGCCAGACGCAGCGTGACGCCTGCCGGAACGAAGGCGCCGAAGCTTTGGCCCGCCGTGCCCCTGAAACTCATCCGGATCAGGTCGTCGGGAAGGCCCTTGCCGTTCGTGGACGCGGTCACCTCGTAGCCGAGCATCGTCCCGACGCTTTGGTCGAGGCTGGATATCTCCAGGTCCGCCCGGACCTGCTCGCCGCGCTTCAACGCGGGCTCGGCCATCGAGATCAGTTGATGGTCGAGCATCCGGTCCAGGCCGTGGTCCTGGTCGGTGGCGTGCCGCAGCGACGTGCCGTCGGGAACGTCGACGTGGTGGAGCAGCGGCTCCAGGTCCAACTGGCGCAACGTCGGCTGGTCGAGGTCGGAACGCACCCGCAACAGTTCGACGTGGCCGATCGCCTCGTCCAACGTCCGGAAACCGAGTTTCGCCAGCCACTCGCGCACTTCCTGTGCGACGAACTCGAAGTAGTGCACCACGTCGTCGGCGGTGCCCTGGAACCGGGCCTGCAGGTCGGGATTCTGCGTCGCGATGCCCGCGGGGCAGGTGTCCAGGTGGCAGGTGCGGCACATGATGCAACCGATCGCGATCAGCGGAGCCGTGCCGAAGCTGTACTCGTCGGCGCCCAACAGCGCGCCGACCACCACGTCCTTGCCGGTCTTGAGCCCGCCGTCGACTCCGACAACCACGCGGTCGCGCAGGCCGTTCAGCAACAGCGTTTGCTGGGCCTCGGCCAGGCCGAGTTCCCACGGGACACCGGTGTGCTTGATGGCCGTCAACGACGCGGCCCCCGTCCCGCCGTCGTGGCCGGAAATCAGCACGACATCGGCTTTAGCCCTCGTCGCGCCCGCAGCCAGATTGCCGACGCCGGATTGTGCGGCCAGTTTGACCTGGACGCGCGCCGCCGGGTTGGCGCACTTGAGATCGTGGATCAACTGGCGCAGATCCTCGATCGAGTGGACGTCGTGGTGCGCCGGGGGCGAGACGATATCGGCCCCGGTCTCGGCCTGGGATGCTTCCCCAGGCGCGGCGGCCACCTTCGCACCGGGCAACTGGCCACCCTCGCCTGGGTTCGCGCCCTGCGAGATCTTGATCTGGAGGTCGGTCGCGCTGGCCAGGTAGTCGCTGGTGACGCCGAACCTGGCCGCTGCGACCTGCTTGATCCCGCAGCCGTGCACGGAGTCGTGCAGGCGCGCCGGATCTTCGCCGCCCTCGCCGGTGTTCGCGCGCCCGCCCAGCTTATGCATGGCCTCGGCCAGGGTCTCGTACGCCTGCGGGCCGATGGCGCCCAGGCTCATCGCCCCGGTGGAGAAGCGCTTGACGATGTCAGCGACCGGTTCCACGTCTTTGAGCGGGACCGGCTTGAGCGCGGTGTCGAATTCCAGCAGGCCGCGCAGCGTGAGCAGGCGCTTGTTCTGGTCGTCGACGTGGTCGCTGAAATGCTTGAAGACGTCGTAACGTCCCGACTGCGTCGCAAACCGAAGTTGGTAGATCGCCTGCGGGTCCAACTGATGGGGCGGGCCCTCGCGGCGCCACTGGTATTCGCCGCCTGGCTGGAGGGTGCGGTGCGGCAGGTTCGGGCCATGCGCCGGGTACGCCCGCGCGTGCCGGCGTGCCGACTCGGTGGCGATGTCGTCCAGGCCGATGCCGCCCAGATGGTTGAGGGTGCCGGTGAAATACGCGTCCACGACCTCTTGCGACAGACCCAGCGCCTCGAACAACTGCGCGCCGGTGTAGGCCTGCATGGTCGAGACCCCAGCCTTGCTCACGATCGCGTTGACGCCCTCGCCGAGCGCCTTGCGGACGTTGGCGACGGCCTGTTCCGCGTCGACGTGGACGAGCCATTCGCGCCGGGCCAGATCCTCAGCCGTCTCGAAACACAGATACGGATTGACGGCGGCGGCGCCGTTGCCGATGAGCATCGCGATGTGGTGCGGCTCGCGGACATCGCCGGCCTCGACGATCAGGCCGACCTGAGTACGGGTCCGCTCGCGCACCAGATGGTGGTGGATAGCCGCCGTCAGCAGCACGGACGGGATGGGCGCGAAGTCCGCGTTGGACTGCCGGTCGGACAACACGATCGTCCGGCATCCGTCGGCGATGGCCTTGGAGACCTCGTTGCACAGCCGCTCCAACGCCGCTTCCAAGGCGGCCCCACCCCCGGCCACCTCGTACAGGCCCCTCACGACGTAGGTGGTGAAGTCAGCCATCGCCCCGTCGCGGTTGATGCGGACGAGTTTGGCCAGGTCGTCAGAATCGAGGATCGGATTGCCGATGACGACGTGGCGGCACGAGTCCGGGCCGGGCGACAGCAGGTTGGCCTCCGGGCCGAACGTCGCCTGGATGGACGTCTCCGCTTGCTCGCGGATGGGGTCCAGGGGCGGGTTGGTCACCTGGGCAAAACTTTGCGAGAAGTAGTCGAACAAGGACTTCGGTCGCTCGCTCAGCGCGGCGATGGGCGTGTCGGTCCCCATCGCGCCGATCGCCTCTTCGCCGGTGTTCGCCATCGGCGCGATGACGATCTTCAGCTCTTCTTGCGTGTACCCGAACACCAACTGGCGCCTGGTCACCGAGGCGTGCGAATGGACGACGTGCTGGCGCTGGGGAAGCTCGGCAAGATCGACCCGGCTGGCGCGCAGCCACTCCCCGTAGGGGTGTTCGGCGGCGAGCTGCGCCTTGAGTTCGTCGTCATCAATGACGCGGTGCTGGTCCAAGTCGGCCAGCAGCATCCGCCCGGGCTTGAGACGGCCCTTGGCGACGACCTTTTCGGGCTCGATCGGCAGCACGCCGGCCTCGGAGGCGAAGACCACCAGGCCGTCGTCCGTGACCCAGTAGCGCCCGGGGCGCAGGCCGTTGCGGTCGACGACGGCGCCGATCTGGGTGCCGTCGGTGAACGCCAGCGCGGCGGGGCCGTCCCACGGCTCCATCAGCGACGTGTGGAACGAGTAGAAATCGCGGCGCACCTGGGTCAGCGACGCGTCCTTTTCCCACGCCTCCGGAATCATCATCAACACCGCGTGCGGCAACGAACGCCCGCTCAGGGCGAGCAGTTCCAGCACCTCGTCGAAGGACGCCGAGTCGGACACGCCGGGCGTGCAGATCGGCAGCAGGCGCTGCGTGTCGCCCGGGATCAGGTCGGTGTCCAGCAACGCCTCACGCGAGCGCATCCAGTTCCGGTTGCCCCGGATGGTGTTGATCTCGCCGTTGTGCGCGATGAGACGGTACGGATGGGCGCGTTCCCAGGCGGTGAACGTGTTGGTGGAGAAGCGCGAGTGGACCAGGCACAGGGCGCTGGTGACGCGCTCGTCCAGCAGGTCGGGGAACACCTCGGAGAGCTGCCGGGTGGTGACCATCCCCTTGTAGACGGTGGTCCGCGCCGACAGAGACGCGAAGTACACCCCGGCCTCGTTGCGGGCGCGTTGCCGCAGCGGGTAGACGGCGCGGTCTAGGTCCAGGCCCGAGCGCTCGTCGGGCGCGGAGACGAACAACTGCTCCAGGTGCGGCATCGCGCCCAGGGACACCGGCCCCAGGCTCGACGTGTTGACCGGGACGACCCGCCAGCCGTGGATGACGAGGTTCTCCTCGGTGGCGATGTACTCGATCATGCGTTTGGCCGAGGCGCGTTTGACGTTGTCGGTAGGTAAGAATGCCATCCCAGCCGCATAGCTGCCCTTGGGCGGCAGGTCGAAATCGACCACCGCTGCCAGGAACTCGTCGGGAATGTGCATCAAGAGGCCCGCGCCGTCGCCGAGGTTCTCGTCGGTTTCGTTGGTGACGCGGTGGTCGAGGTTTTCCAAGGCCGTCAGCCCGAGGCTGATGATGTCGTGGGTGGGTGCTCCGTCCAGCCGTGCGACGAATGCGACGCCGCACGCGTCATGCTCTAGCGCCGGGTCGTACAGGCCCTCCGCCTCCCAACCTTGTCGGACTGCCATAGTTCGCTCCCTGTCAATCTTCGGATTTTCCGTCTGTTCGTTCAGCCGGATCATGGGGAAGCATAGCTGTGCCTTGTTCCAATTCCATATCCGGGTCACCATCTGGGGCGGCCAAATCCACCGGATGGCGCAGGACGCTTTCCTCGCGTCCGGGGCGTTTGCGGACCAGCCAGATCAGCGCGAGGACGCCCGCCAGGCAGATGCACATGGCGACGAACTGGTTGAAGCGGATCGGGCCGAAAATCCCGTAGGAATAGTCGATGCGGATGCCCTCGGTGATCGAGCGGCTGAACCCGTAGAGCACCATGTACAGCGCGAACACTTTGCCCCGGCCCAGATGGAACTTTTTGTCGGCCCACAGCAGCACCACCGCCGAGAGCACATCCAGGATCGCTTCGTAAGCAAATGTTGGCTGAAAGGTCGCGAATTGCTGGTAGCCCGGGAGCCGGTGGGCCGGGTCGATTTCAAGCCCCCAGGGCAGCGTCGTCGGCCATCCGTACAATTCCTGGTTGATGTAGTTGCCGAATCGCCCGACGAACTGCCCCAGCGCGATGCCTGGCGCCAGGCAGTCCGCCAACGACCAGAACCGGATGCCCTGGCGACGGCAGCCGATCCACGCGCCCAACGCGCCCGCGCTCAGCGCGCCGAAGATGGCGATGCCGCCGTCCCAGATGAAGAACACGCTCCACGGGTTGATGCCCGGCGCGAAATAGTCCCCCAGGTGGGTCATGACGTGGTAGAAACGAGCGCCCACGATGCCGCAGGGGATGGACCAAAATACCGCCGTCTCAAACTTCTCCGGGCTGCCGCCGCGCTGTTTCCAACGGCGTTCGCCGAGCCACCAGGCCAGGGCGATGCCGGCGATCAGGCACAGCGCGTAGTAGTGGATGGTCAGCGGCCCGATGTTGAAGCTGTTGACCGACGGGCTGGGAATGAACAAGAGCACCCGTCCATTTTGGCAGATGACGCCGCAGCGCAGGCGGAATCGCCTCGATACACAGGTTCGACGCCACACCGGGCGCGGCTTGCGGCGCCCTAGACCGCGTCGCCGGCTGGGTCGTCGGCGAGCAACTGGCAGGCGTCGAAGCACGTCGCCGTGCCCGTGTGGCAGGCGGCGCCCACCTGGTCGACGCGCAGCAGAAGCGTGTCGCCGTCGCAGTCCAGGCGCACCTCGCGGACGTGCTGGGTGTGGCCGCTCGTCTCCCCCTTGACCCAGTAGGACTTCCGGCTGCGCGACCAATAGGTGGCCTGGCGCGTCGCCAGGGTGCGGCGCAGCGCCTCGTCGTCCATCCAGGCCAGCATGAGGACGCGGCCCGTGGCGGCGTCCTGGGCGATGGCCGGGACCAGGCCGTCGGGGTTGCGCGTCAGGGCTGCGGCGATTCGCGGGTCGAGGGCGTCAGACATGAGATCCATTGTGCCCGTTTGCATCCCACGGGATGGCAGCCAGCACGGGTTGTCAGCCGGTGGTGGGAGAATGAAGCCATGCGTGTTTACAATTTCGCCTCCGGGCCAGCCATGATGCCGTTGGAAGTTCTCGAACGGGCCGCCGCCGAGCTGTCGGATTGGAACGGTTCGGGCATGTCCGTCATGGAGGTGTCGCACCGGGGCAAAGATTTCGTCGCGTGCGCCGCACATGCGGAGGCGGCGATGCGCCAGGTGTTCGGCGTCCCGGACAACTACCGGGTCCTGTTCCTCCAGGGCGGCGCGAGCGCGCAGTTCTCGTTCATCCCGTTGAACCTGACCGCCGAGGGCGACACGGTCGCCTATCTGAACACGGGCCAGTGGTCGTCCAAGGCCATTTCCGGCGCGAAGGCGCAGCGCCTCAACGTCGTCGTCGCCGACGACGAGGCGGCCAACTCGTACACGACGGTGCCCGCCGAGGGCAGTTTCGCCGTCGACCCGTCGGCCAAATACCTGCATTACACGCCCAACGAGACCATCGGTGGCGTCGAATTCGACTACATCCCGAAGGTCGACGTGCCGCTGGTGGCGGACATGTCGTCCACGATCTTGTCGCGTCCCATCGACGTGTCGAAGTTCGGGCTGATCTACGCGGGCGCGCAGAAAAACATGGGGCCCTCCGGGTTGTGCGTTGTCATCGTCCGCGACGACCTGGTCGGCCATGCGCGCCCCGAGACGCCGTCGATCTTCGACTACAAGGCGATGGCTGAGGCGGATTCGATGGTGAACACCCCGCCGACGTTCGGCGTCTACATGTTGGGGCTCGTCCTCGACTGGATTGAGGCCACCGGTGGCCTGGCGGCGATGGGCGCCCGCAACAAGGACAAGGCCGATGCGCTGTACGCCGCCATCGACTCGTCCGGCTTCTATGTCAACAAGGTGGCGCACCACGCCCGCTCGTGGATGAATGTGCCGTTTATCCTGCCCGACGACAGCCTCGACAAGGAGTTCCTGGCCGGCGCCGCCGCCGTGGGGCTCACCAATCTCAACGGCCACCGCTCCGTCGGCGGTATGCGCGCGTCGATCTACAACGCCATGCCGCGTTCCGGCGTGGACGCCTTGATCGCCTACATGCACGACTTCCAGCAACAACACGCCTAACCTTCACGGCAACCACACCAAAGGAGTTATCTCGATGACGTATCGGATCCGCACCCTCAACGCAATCAGTTCCGTCGGCCTGAGCCGGCTGCCCAAGGAAATCTATGAGGTCGGCTCCGAGCTGAACGCGCCGAACGCGCTGTTGCTGCGTTCGGCAAGCCTGCACGGGCAGGACATTCCTCCGTCGGTCCTGGCGGTGGCGCGCGCGGGGGCCGGGACGAACAACATCCCGATCCCCGAGTACTCGGCACGCGGCATCCCGGTGTTCAACACGCCTGGCGCGAACGCGAACGCCGTCAAGGAACTCGTGCTGGCCGCGATCTTCCTCGCCGCGCGCAACATCGTCCCGGCGGCGGCCTTCGCGCACCGCCTGGACGGCGACGCGGACGCGATGGACAAGGCTGTCGAAGCGGGCAAGAAGGCCTTCGTCGGCTTTGAGCTGCCTGGACGCACGCTCGGTGTGATCGGCCTGGGCGCCATCGGCGTCGAGGTGGCCAACGCCGCCTGCGCGCTGGGCATGAAGGTGCTGGGCTATGACCCGGCCATCACCGTCGACAACGCCTGGAAGCTTTCGGCCAAGGTCGAGCACGTGACCACCCTGGACGCGGTGCTCAAACACGCGGAGATCGTCACCGTGCATGTGCCGCTGATGCCGGCCACCACCGGCCTGATCGGTGCCGCTCAGGTGGCGTTGATGCGGCGCTCGGCCGTCCTGGTGAACTTCGCCCGCAAGCCCATCGTGGACGAGGACGCCATCGTCGCCGCGCTGGACGCCGGGAAGCTGCGCGGCTACGTGTGCGACTTCCCGTCGCCGACGCTGAACACCCACGAGCATGTGGTGACGCTGCCGCACCTGGGCGCGTCCACGAACGAGGCCGAGGAAAACTGCGCGCGGATGGCCGCCGACGAGTTGCGCGGCTACCTGGAGAACGGCGCCATCGTCAATTCGGTGAACTTCCCCGACGCGAGCCTGGCGCGCGCCGAGGGGACGGCTCGCCTGTGCATCGCGAACAGCAACGTGCCGAACATGGTCGGCCAGATTTCGACGCTCGTCGCCGAGGCGAGCCTGAACATCTCCGACCTGCTCAACAAGTCGCGCGGGGATTTGGCCTACACCATCGCAGACGTCGACGGGCAGGTTCCCGCCGACCTGCTGGCCAAGATCAAGGCCATCCCCGGCGTGCTGGCCGCGCGGGTAATCTGAGTCTTTCTGAGAGCCCCAGAGCCTTCAGGCCACCGCCCGGTGGAAGATGCGGGTTGCCCACGTCACCGTCAGGGCGAATAGGACGACCGTCACCGCGAATCCAAGCCCGACGGACGCGGTTGCGATGTTCCCGGCTGCCAGGTCGCGGGCTGCTTCGACGCCGTAGTACAGCGGGTCGATGTGCGCGACGACCCGCAGCCACGTCGGCGCCAGCGAGATCGGCAGCAGTGCCCCGGCCAGCAGCGTCAACGGGAGTTGCAGGCCGGTGACGACGGCTGCCAGCGCCCCGATGTTCTTGAACGTCAGCCCCAGCGCCGCCGAGAACGCGGAAACGGTCCCCGTCAGCACGGCCAGCAGGATCAGGCACAACACCATTCCGGCGACGTGGACGACGAACCCGAACGGCACTGACACCGCGATCACGACGACCGCGCACACGATGAACATGAGCGCGTCCTTGACGACCGAGCCGAGCAGCAACGACACCCGCCGCACGGGCGAGACCCGGAAGCGCTCAATGACGCCCGTGTCGAGTTCGTGGATGATCGTCCACCCGATGCCCGAGCCGGTGCCGAACGCGAACAGCACCAGCATGCCCGGCATGAACATCTGGACGACGCTGGTGGCCCCGAGCAGCGAGGCCGGGATGTTGCTCAGCAACGGCGCGAACAGCACCAGGTACAAGATGGGCGTCGACAGCCCGCTGACCAGCCACACGGGTTCCCGCAGCGTTTCTTTGGCGCGGCGCAGCGTCAGCAGCCAGATTTCGGTGGCGAGATTGGCGCGTGCCGAAGGGCGGAGCGCGGTGGCGGCGATGGTGCTCATCGGATCTCCTGGGAAGTGTCGCGAAGCTCGCGTCCGGTCAAAGTGAGGAAAACGTCGTCCAACGTGTCTGCGCCGAACCGCGCCTTCAAGGCGGCGGGCGAGCCCTGGGCGATGATCGAGCCGTGGTCCATGACGGCCAGGTCGTCGGCCAAGGCGTCGGCCTCGTCGAGGTAGTGCGTCGTTAAAAAGACGGTCGTGCCCATCCCCCGCAGCGTTCGTATCTGGTCCCAGAGGTGGACGCGGTTTTGCGGGTCCAGCCCGGTCGACGGCTCGTCCAAGAACAGCACGTCGGGAGCGCCAACCATGCCGATGGCAACGTCGAGGCGACGGCGTTGGCCACCCGAATAGGTGGAGGTCTCCCGGTCGGCCAGCTCGCCCAGATCGAACGCGTCCAGCAGGTCGTCCGCCCGCCGTCTGGCGTCGGCCTTGGCGAAACCGTACAGGCGCGCGGCCAGCACCAGGTTTTCCCGCCCGGTGGCGTGGTCGAGGTCAGACCCGCCAAGCTGCCCGACGTAGCCGATGTGGCGTCGCACCTGGTCCTGCTGGTCCACCACGTCGAACCCGGCGATGGTGGCCGTCCCGCCGGAGACGGGCAACAGGGTGGTCAACATGCGTTGCGTGGTGGTCTTGCCGGCGCCGTTGGGGCCGAGCAACGCGAACACCTGTCCTGGTGGGATCGTCAGGTCGATGCCCGCGACGGCCTGGACGGTGGCCGTGTGGCGTTGGCCATCCTGCCGGACGCGGGTCGTGAATGTTTTGGTCAGCCCGCGAGTCTGGACGGCGGGCGTGGCCGAAGGTGGAATGTCGGGTTGCGGCACGGTGTGCTCCTTCGTGAGGTTCCGGCCCGCTACCCTGGTGGTGACTCATCGGCAGGGTGTGAACCGTTGTTGGTGTGTGACGGCCTGGGTGTGCCAGCATCCGGGCCGTCTTTTTTGTGCCTGCCTCGCCTGGAGGCAGCGACGCGACAGGCGCGCGTCTAGATCGGCGGTTTCGTCATGGCGGCGATGGCGGCCTCGTCCACGCCGGCTTTGGCCAGCACGTCGGCGATGGCGGCGCTGTTGGGGCGTCCGTCGCTGCCTGCGGTGTCGTAGAAGGCGTGCCAGATCGCCATGCCGGGCAGTTTCTCATCGCGGATGCTGGTGGCAAGCTGCTGGGTGAACTCGAGTTCGGCGCGGGTGACGGCGGCCAGGTACCGCTGCTCGATCGAGAACAGTTCCGGTACGACCGACCCCGATTCCTCCAGTTCGTGGTCGTACCCGGATATCGCGGCCTTCAGGCGTCGGGTCCGCTCGTCCAGCAAGGCCAGGACGCGCTCGGGCGCCAGCCCCGGCAGCAACGACAGCGCCGTCATGTAGGCGGGAAATTCCGGCGCCGGGCGCTCCAGCAGGTCGGCCAGCCACGACTGGAGTTCCTGCGCCCCGGCGTCGGTGACCTGGTAGATCGTCCGGCTGGGCAGGTTTCCCTCGCGCGTGACCTTTGTCGCCTCGATCAGGCCGCCCTTCTCCAGCGAGGCGATGACCGTGTACAGCGACCCGTAGTTGAGCTTGGCCGAGCGGTCCTTGCGACGCTGCTTGAGTATCTGCACCACCTGATACGGGTGCGTGGGCTGTTCCCACAACGTACACAACACCATGAGCGCCAACGGATTGCTGCGCGAATACCTGGCCATGCCGACTCCACCTATCCTGTTCCAACTATCCGTAACCGGATACACGAGCCAATGTACTCGCGCCCGGGTACTTGTCAAGTGGTAGACCAGCGATGCTGCGGAATGGCGGACAATCGAGAGTGGGTCGGTTCGTCGGTCTCGCCCCGGAGGGCGGATGTGGTGTTGAATCGGTGGAGGGAGGTCGGAAGGCATGAATCGACATCGCATGGGTGACGTGGTGCGCCGGGTGGCTGGGATCGCGGCGTCGGTGGCGTTGATGGTGGGCGTGTTCACGGCGGTGCAGGCCGCGAGTCCGGCGTCTGCGTGCGCGTGCGGCGGAATGGCTGCGCTGCGCGACGACCCCAACGGCGACGTGATGATCAATCACGAGTACGCGATCATCTCCACGCATGGCGACCAGGAGCAGGTCGACATGCGCCTCGACCTGGACACGGTGGCCACGAACTCCGGCCTGATCCTGCCGACGCCCGCCCCCGCCACGGTCAGCCTGGGAACCACTGACTCGTTCGCGGCGCTGGCAGCGCAGATGACGCCGAAAGTGGTGTCCGTCCAGGATTGGTGGAACCCAGACCCCTCCGGATTCGGCCCCGGCTCAGCCGCTGTGAACCAGCCGGGGCCCACGGTGCTGGCCACCGTCCAACTTGGTCCGCTCCAGGCGACCACCTTGGCCGCGTCGAACTCTGCCGGGCTGACGGCGTGGCTGGACAAGAACGGCTACGGGATCCGCCCCGAAGTGACCAGCCTGCTGAAATCCTATGTGAGCCGGGGCTGGTATTTCGTCGCGATGAAGCTGACGAACAACGCGACGCTCAAGGGTGAGATCGACCCGATCCGGTTCACGTTCACCACGCCCGCCTCCGGGCCGGTCTACCCGTTGGCGCTCTCCCAGGCGGCGCGCGAGGCGCAGACGGTGAACCTGTACGTCTTCGGTGACCACCGGATGAACGTGACCTTCGCCGACGGAACCCAGCTCCCGCCCGCCGTCGACGCCTATCCGCTGTGGGCCGGCGCCGTGGACCAGAAAGCATTGCTGGCCTATGGGGGCTACCTCACCGCCTACACCCTGTATTTCGACAACCCGAGCCACCAGATCACCGACGACCTGGCGTTCTCGCGGGCTTCCGACGATGACGAGGTCGGCACCGTCGTCTACGAAACCGACTACATGGACATCTTGGGCATCCCGCTGGGCTGGGTATGCGTCGTCGGCGGCATCGTCGTGGTCGCCCTCATCCTCGTCGGCGTACGGCGGCGCAGATCCGCTTAGCGGCCTTCGGCGCTTCTCACCGTGTCAAGAAACTGGTGGCGCTTCTGCTGAAGAGTGCGTTGATCGGGGCGTGGTTCCAAGACAGCCACTTGTTTCGTTTATTTAGCTACACTTCACCTATGACAAGTTCGCGGCGGGGACGTCCTCCTCGGCATGTCGTGTACGAACAGTTCGCGGCGTCCGTCGCCGAACTGCGGGCTTATGGCGGGTTGCCGGCTTTCGACCAAGCCGACAGCCTGTGGCAGAACCTGTGGCACATGGAAGTCCACCACTCCACCGCCGTAGAGGGCAACACCCTGGTCCTCCGGGAAGTCGAAGCTCTTTTGAATCAGGGGCGCGCTGTGGGCGCCAAAGACCTCAAGGATTACATGGAAGTCCTCGGATACGCCGAAGCTTCCCGCTGGGTGTTCGACCAAGCAGGCCCCCATCCCACCTACTCGCACGACAATCTCGTCACCCTCACCGAACTTCGCCACCTGCACACCGCTGCCATGACCCGCGTCTGGGACGTCGCCCCACACCCGCTGGCCGACGCAGCCGAAGCCCCCGGCGGATTCCGCCAGCACGAAATCGCCGCATTCCCCGGCGGCATGAAGCCGCCCACATTCCCCCTGGTCCCCGCCCTGATCGACGCCTGGATCAGCGATGCCGACCAGTTCGGGCAATCCGTCCGCCACGGCACAACCATCCTGGCCGACGTGCCACCCGGCCTGGCGCGCCTCCACGCCGGCTACGAGCGCATCCACCCATTCCTCGACGGCAATGGCCGCACCGGACGTCTCGTGCTCAACCTGATGCTGACCCGGCTCGGCCTGCCCCCCGTGGTCATCCTCGCCTCACAACGCCGCCGCTACCTGAACGCGCTCATCAAGGCCGACGCCGACGACACCGGCGCGTTGGCCGAAATGCTCGCTCAAGCCTCCATCTCCAGTCTGCATCGACTGCTCCCCCAGTTGGCGGCTGCCACCGACCTGGTTCCGTTAGCCGCCCTGGCCGACCAACGCCTGTCACTGCCAGCCCTGCGCCAAGCGGTCTCCCGGGGTCGCCTCGAAGCCGTCATGGACGGCCAAGGAACCTGGAGATCCAGCCGCCAAGCCGTCGACGCCTACTGGACATCCCGCCAACGCCGGCCCCGCTGACGACACCAGTGACGCGCACGTGTGGCAAATTCGATGAAAGCGCCTTCCAGCCGGGGCCAGGCTGCCGTCCCGAAGGAACCGGTCCTGTTCCGTTTCTTACGGGATGATGTGACCGGCGGCGACGAACAACTCGTACCAATCAGGCTTCATCAACGACACACCGGCACCCTGCACGATCTCCTTGAGGCGGGCGGGGTTCATGGTGCCGGCGACGACCTGCATCTGCGCCGGGTGGCGTATCAACCACGCCGTGGCGATGCCGGTCGGCGTCGCGCCGTATTGCGCGGCCAAACGATCCAGCACCGCATTGAGTTCGGGCTGGCCAGGGTTGCCAATGAATGTGCCAGTCCATCCCGGATTCTGATACGGGGACCACGCCTGCAATGTGATGTCGTGCAGGCGAGCGTAGTCGACTATGCCGCCGTCGCGGCCGACGGACTGATCGTCCCACGACATATTGGCGGCGACGCCCTGGGCGATGCTGGGGCAGTGTGTCAGCGATATCTGGATCTGGTTGGCCACCAGCGGCTGCTTGACCGATCTCTTGAGCAGTTCGATCTGGGCGGGCGTGTGGTTGCTGACGCCAAACCGTCGTACCTTGCCGGCGGCCTCAAGATCATCGAACGCGCGGGCAACCTCGTCCGGCTCGACCAGCGCGTCCGGGCGGTGCAACAGCAAGATGTCGATGTAATCGGTGTTGAGGGCCTTCAGCGACGCGTCCACAGAGGTGGTGATCTCCTCATAGCTGAAGTCGAAGCGGGTGCCCTGGGCGCCGTTGACGATGCCGCACTTGGTTTGCAAGATGATGCTGTCGCGATGAGCGGGCGTCAATTTCATGGCTTGGGCAAAGCGCGCCTCGCAGATGTGCGGCGCATCGCCATAGATGGCCGCGTGGTCGAAGAAGTTGATGCCTTCGTCGAGGGCGGTGTTGAACAGAGCGCGGATGGCGTCATCATCAAGCGTGTTGATCCGCATTGTGCCGAGGACGACCTGTGGAACAGTGAGGTCAGTACCGGGCATAGAGAATGTTTGCATGGTGTTTTTCTCCACTAGATGTTTCAGTCGGTGGCGATCAGCGAACCAGCGGCGATGTGCGCAACTCTAACATCGGACGCTGCTCGTGACAGCCTCCTAGGATGGGCGGGAATCTGGCGTGGTGACCTGCCCGGAACGCCACCAACAGGGCCAGCCTCTTGTCGCCCCGCATGATGTATGCCTTTCGTAAACCGAGGCTTCCGATGCTCCAGATTAACGCTCATTGCGCGTCAATCGGCGGCGCCTGCCATTCTTGCTGCACGCATGTGTTGGCCCTCTGGGGATCATCGGCCGCGCGCGCCAGGGCTTACATCCACCACCGATGACAGGCCATCATGATAGCTTCGCCAGACGGCAGCACGGACGAGAACAAAATGCAGGTTCGGTTGCGCACATTTGGCGTCACAGGATGAGCATGTGGTCGGGTGTTGCTCCGCGAACGGCTGCCAGACTGATCCGTTGGTCGAAGGTGACGAATCTGCCGTGATGGCCGATGGCAAGGCCGAGCAGGTAAACATCGGTCAACTGGTTCGGCCCCAAGACACGATTCGGATCGATGGTCGCGTGGGTCAGCGGCAAATCGGCGGACCAAAATTCGTGGTGGGGATCGGCGGTCGCGCCGGCCAGCATCGTCATCGCCTGGGTGGTGCTGACACCTGCCGGATAACGCGGACTCGACATGATACGAGCGAAACCCGTCTGAGTGATCGGACACGATGCCCAACCGTCATCAATGGCTGCCGCAAACCAGTCCTGGGCGCGCTGGTGGAAAATATGTTCCTGGTCGAACAACGCGATCAGGACATTGACGTCGAGCAACGAACGCATCGTCAGATGTTCTCGTCGTCGCGGATGGCATTCACCATGTCGTTGGAGACGACCACGCCACGTCGCGGAAGCGGCGTGATCCCGAACATGGCGGCGTCTGCCTGTGACCCGGAAACCTGCGGATTAGCCAAAGACCGCCTTGCCAGCTCGGAGATGACCGTGCCGATGGTGGAATGCTGGCGTGCGGCCAGATCACGCGCAGCGCTGAGCACATCGGTATCGATCGTCAACGTGGTGCGCATGCATCAAACATAACACATCATCCAATTCGGGCTGATCCCCGTCCGGAACGTCAGGGGCGACCCCCCCACAAGGCTTCCAATATCCGACATGATGCCTCTCCCAACATTCAATTCCCGCCCATCATAACGACCAACCCTGAGCTCCACAGTGATCTGCCGACCGATCTCACCACGACACAGCAACTAAACCCCGCGCGTCAACGTCAACACCACATAGACCAGCAGGGGGCAACACGTCACGACCAGGGCCGTCACATTGAGCTTGAGGTGGTCGCGCAGAATGGCGACGTACTCGCGGATGGTGGCACTGGGCCAGTAATAGCTGGCCGTCGGAGAGCCCACCACATAGCCGCCCAAACCCGCCTTGCGCATCAACAGCGCGCCACGAAAGGCGTGGAAATTGTTCGTCACCACGGCCACGTCGCCGTGAACGCCGGCGGATGCCAGGACGGCGGCGGTGTTGGCCAGGTTCTCACCCGTGGTGCGGGAACGGTCCTCGGTGACGATGGCGGACCTGACAACGCCCCGGTCAGCCAGGTAGTCGGCCATCGCGTCGGCCTCGGGGCGCGTCTCGTCGTCGCCCTTACCGCCGGAAGTGACGATCAACGGCTCGTGGCCCTTGGCGACCGCCCGCCGGTACACGGACAGCCCCCGGTCCAGACGGCTGGCCAGCAGCGGGGGCACCCGTCCGCCGACCAGTCCGCTTCCCAGGATGACCACCGCGTCCACCGGGCCTGGGAACCGCTTGGTGCCCCACTGGTACAGCGCCGAATACAGCAGATAGGCGACGAAACCGTACGAGAAATACGCGATGGGCAGGCCGATCAGCGCCAACGCGAGGAACACCCACAGCATCGTCGCCGCCAACGCCACCACGGCCACCACCATGTAGGCCAGCATGGCCGCGCCCACCAGCAGGGACAGGAGGTTCGCCAGGGTGCGGCGTTCGCGTCTCACCATCGTCAGGCCGTTGCCGATCAACGCCACCGACAGCCAGATCACCAGCAGCAGGGTTCCGCCGAGCATCGCCAGCAGCACCCACGCGGTGGCGTCGTCGTTGACCCGCGAGACCAGGGCCAGGCCGCCGCCCAGCAGCGCCAACGTCGCCACCAGCAGCGCCGATGTCAGGTACAGGCCCGTGCGGAATTTGCGCGGGTCGCGCCACACGCTGAACGCCGTGAGCGCCAACAGCGCGGCCACGATGGCGACGACGATCCACATGGCAGCCCCTGGGCTCAGACGCCCAGTTTCTCCAGAATCAGGGACCGCACCTTGCCCGCGTCGGCCTTCCCCTTCATGTCGCGCATCACCGCGCCCATGAGCGCGCCAATGGCCTGGACCTTGCCGTCGCGGATCTTGGCGGCGGCGTCGGGGTTCGCGTCGATGGCGCGCGCCACCGCCTCGGCCAACGCGCCGTCGTCGGAGACGATCGCCAGGCCACGGGAGGCCACCACGTCTGCCGGGCCTCCTTCGCCCGCCAGCACGCCGTCGACGACCTGCCGGGCCAGCGTGTCGTTGATCGTCCCGGCGGCCACCAGGGACGAGAGTTGGGCCACCTGGGAGGGCGTCATGCCCACGTCTTCCAGCTCGACGCCGGCCTCGTTGGCGCGGCGGGTCAGTTCCGTCAGCCACCACTTGCGGGCGGACTGCGGCGGGCAGCCCTCGGCGACGGTCTGGGCGATCAGTTCCAACGCGCCCGCGTTGACCACGTCGCGCATCTCCAGGTCGGAGTAACCCCACTGCGTCTGCAGGCGGGCGCGGCGCTGGGCTGGCGGCTCGGGCAGCGTGGCCCGCAATTCCTCGACCCACTCACGGCTGGGAGCAACCGGCACCAAGTCCGGCTCGGGGAAATAGCGGTAGTCCTCGGCCTGTTCCTTGGAGCGTCCGGGCGAGGTGAAACCGTCCTCGTGCCAGTGGCGGGTCTCCTGCGTCACGCGGCCCCCGGCGGCCAGGATGGCGGCCTGGCGCTGGATCTCGTAGGTGAGCGCGCGTTCGATGGCGCGCAGCGAGTTGACGTTCTTCGTCTCGGTGCGCAGGCCCAGCGTCGTCGTGCCCTTGGGCATCAGGGAGATGTTCGCGTCGCAGCGCAACGAGCCCTGCTCCATGCGCGCGTCGGAGACGCCCAACGCCTTGACCAGGTCACGCAGCCACGAGACGTAGGCGCGCGCCACCTGGGGGGCCTTCGCGCCCGTGCCCATGACCGGCCTGGTGACGATCTCGATCAGCGGGACGCCCGCCCGGTTGTAGTCGACCAGCGAATAGTCGGCGCCCTGGATGCGGCCCGTCGTGCCGATGTGGAGCAGTTTGCCGGCGTCCTCCTCCATGTGCGCGCGCTCGATGGGGATGTCGAACACCTGGCCGTCGACCTCGACCTGGACCAGGCCGTCGCTGGCGATCGGCTCGTCGTACTGCGAGGTCTGGAAGTCCTTCGTCATGTCAGGGTAGAAGTAGTTCTTGCGCGCGAAACGGCAGCTTTCCGCGATCGTGCAGCCCAACGACAGCCCGATGCGGATCGCCGATTCGACGCCCTTGCGGTTGACCACCGGCAGGGAGCCCGGAAGCCCGAGGCACACCGGGCAGGTCTGGGTGTTGGGGGCCGCGCCGAACGCCGTCGAGCAGCCGCAGAACATCTTGGACGCCGTGTTCAGCTCGACGTGTACCTCCAGGCCGATCACCGGGTCGAACCGGGCCATCGCCTCGTCGAAGTCCATCAGGTCGGTCATCGCGCGCCTCCTCTTGATAGTTGGTCGGTCACGACGCCCAGTTCCCGTTCCAGGGCGGCGGCCACCAGGTACGTCCGGTCGTCGGCCATCGGGGGGGCCATCACCTGGAATCCGACGGGCAATCCGTCGCCGTCGAGGCCCGCCGGCACCGAGATGGCGGCGTTCCCGGCCATATTCGACGGGATGGTACACAGGTCGGCCTTGTACATGGACAGCGGGTCGTTGACGCGCTCGCCGATGCGGAAGGCCGTCGTCGGCGTCGACGGGGACACCAGTACGTCGGCCTGCGCGAAGGCCGCGTCGAAATCGCGGATGATCAACGTGCGGACCTTCTGCGCCGAGCCGTAGTAGGCGTCGTAGTAGCCAGAACTGAGCGCGTAGGTGCCCAGGATGACCCGGCGTTTGACCTCCGCGCCGAACCCGGCCTCGCGGGTGAGGTTCATAACCTCCTCGGTGCTGTGCGTGCCGTCGTCGCCGACGCGCAGGCCGTAGCGCATGGCGTCGAAGCGGGCCAGGTTGCTGGAGACCTCGCTCGGCATGATCAGGTAGTAGGCCGCCAGCGCGTAGTCGAAATGCGGGCAGGAGACCTCGACCAACTCGGCTCCGAGGGATTCCAGGACTCCCAACGCCTCGTGGTAGCGCTGCTCGACGCCGGGCTGGTAGCCGTCGCCGCCGAATTCTTTGACGACGCCGACGCGCAGACCGCGCACGTCGGCGCGACGGGCGGCCTCGACCACGCCAGGCACGGGGGCGTCGATGGAGGTGGAGTCGCGGGGGTCGTGTCCGGCCATCGCCTCGTGCAGCAGGGCCGCGTCGAGCACCGTGCGGGCGCAGGGGCCGGGCGTGTCCAACGACGACGCCATCGCCACCACGCCGTAGCGCGACGTGCCGCCGTAGGTGGGCTTGACGCCGACGGTGCCCGTCAACGCCGCCGGCTGGCGGATGGAGCCGCCCGTGTCGGTGCCCACGGCCAACGGCGCCTCGAACGCGGCCAGCGATGCCGCCGAACCGCCGCCCGAACCTCCTGGCACGCGGGAAAGGTCCCACGGGTTGTGGGTGGTTTGGTAGCCGGAGTTCTCCGTCGACGAGCCCATCGCGAACTCGTCCATGTTCGTCTTGCCGAGGATGACCATGCCGACGTCGAGGAGTTTCGTGATGACGGTCGCGTCATACGGCGGCATCCAGCCTTCGAGGATGCGGGAGCCGCAGGTGGTGGGCAGGCCCCGGTAGGCGAAGATGTCCTTGACGGCGACGGGGATGCCCGCCAGCGGGCCGAGACGCTCCCCCGCCGCGCGCTGGGCGTCCACGCGGTCGGCTGCCGCGCGGGCGCGGTCGGCGTCGAGCGCCAAGAACGCGGCCACGTCAGGTTCGACGGCCTCAATGCGGGCCAGGCAGGCGTCGGTGATCTCGCGGGAGGTCACCTCTCCGGAGGCCATGAGGGCGGCCAGGGTGGTCGCGGTGGCGCGCGTCAGGTCGTCGGGGGTGGCGAGCACGTCGCTGGTGCGGGTCGTGTTGCTCATGCGGACTCCCCCAGGATGCGCGGGACGCGGAAACGGTCGTCTTCGCGCTCGGGCGCGCCGGCCAGCACGTCCTCGCGGGGCAGGGAGGGCGTCACCACATCGTCGCGGAAGACGTTCGCCAGCGCCAGCGCGTGGGACGTGGGCGGCACGTCGTCGCCTGCGACGCCAGAGACAGCCGAGACAGCGTCCACGATCACGTCGAGTTGCGGCGCGAGTTCGCGCAATTCGTCGTCGGTCAATCCGATGCGCGCCAAACCGGCCAGACGCGCCACGTCGGCAGGGGTCAAAGCCACGGCATTCTCCTTTTCTGTCATGCGCGGGGGCGGCCCCGCACCCTGGCGCGCCACGCCGTCCGTTGGCCGTTCATCACGGCGGGCAGAGCGGCGCGCGAGGGAACTCAGATGGACGCCACTGTATCGTCTGCCACACTAGGGGCGTGTACTTGTTACGTCTGACCCTTCCCGACCGTCCCGGTTCGCTCGGCCAGGTCGCCACGGCCATGGGCCATATCGGCGCGGATATCGTCGCCGTCCTGGTCGTCGAGAAACGCGACGGGGCCGCCATCGACGACTTCATGCTGGAGCTTTCGCCCGACACGCCGCCGGACACGCTGGTGACGGCCTGCGTCGGCGTGGACGACGTGGAAGTGCTGTGGCTCTCGAACTATCCCGAGCCGTGGGGCCTGCAATCCGACGTGGACGTGCTGGACGACATGACCGCCGACCCGCCGAACGCGGCGAGGATTTTGACGATGGCCGCGCCCGAGGTGTTCCACGCGAGTTGGGCCGTCTTGGTGGAGCGGGAGGATTCCCGTGTGTTGGCGCGCACCGACCTCGCGCCGGATTTCGACGAAGAGGCCGTGTTGTCCCTGGGGCCGCTGTCGCTGCCGGGGTCGTGGGAGCTTCCCGACGAGTGGCTGGCGGGGTGGCCGTCCAGCCTGGTCGCCGTCGCGCCGCTGAGGGACGGCACGTCCGTGGTGGTCGCGCGGCATGGCGGGCCGGATTTCCTGGCGTCCGAGATAGCGCGGCTGCGGCATTTGGCGGCGTTGGCAGGCTAAGCCTTAGCTCAGCACCTGATACATCAGGTACGCGTAGACGACGACGGCAGCCAGCACCAGCACGAACGCGCCGACGGCGAACCAGCGTTGCCATTTCTTGGTGCGCGTGCCCGGAACGTCCATCGGCCCCCAATCGCCCAGCCTCGGCATGGCGCGCGGGGGCGCGCCCTCGTTGAGGTTGAGGTTCGAGTTCAGGCCGTCCACGGGTCCAGTGTGCCACGTCACCGGTCGCGGGCGACCGCGCGCGCCGCGTCCGGCCCGTCGCGCAACAAGACCTCGAAACCCGCCGCGTCCAGGATCGGGCGGCCCAGCGCCACGGCTTTGGCATATTTCGAGCCGGGATTCTCCCCCACGACGACGAAATCGGTCTTCGCGGACACCGAGCCGGACGCTTTGCCGCCGCGCGCCGCGACCGCCTCGTCGGCGCCCGTGCGCGTGTAGCCGGGCAGCGATCCGGTGACGACGACACTCACCCCGGCCAAGGTGGCCGGGACCGCCGCATCGCCGTCGGCAACCGCCGGTTCGTCGGCCATCACGCAACCCGCCGCCGTCCATTTGGCGACGATCTGCCGGTGCCAGTCTTGCGCGAACCATTCAACGATCGAGGCCCCGATGACCGGCCCGATGCCCGCGACCGCCGACAGCTCCTCCAGGCTGGCCTCGGCCAGCGCGTCGATGGACCCGAAGGCCGCCGCGATGTCGGGGGCCGTCCCCTTGCCGACGTGGCGAATGTGCAGCGCGACCAGGAATTTGGCGAACGGGCGCGTCTTCACCTCCTGGAGGTTGTCGAGCAGGGTGCGGGCGTTCACCGTCAGCTCGCCGGCCTGTTTGCCCGCCTGTTTGACGAAGAACGGCGCGCGCACCAAGTCGTCGGGCGTCAACGCGAACAGGTCGCCCTCGTCGCCCAACAGGCCCGCCTCCAACAGCGCATCGGCGGCTTTCTCCCCCAGCGATTCGATATCCAGGGCTTCGCGGGAGGCCAGGTGGATCAGGCGCTCGCGCAGTTGGGCGGGGCAGGATCGCTGGTTGGGGCAGCGGATATCCGCGTCGCCCTCCTTCTCGTAGGCCAACGGCGTCCCGCATGAGGGACACACGCTGGCCATGACGAAGGCGCGCTGGGTGCCGTCGCGGTTCTCCACCACCGGCCCGACGATTTCGGGGATCACGTCTCCAGCCTTGCGCAGGATGACGGTGTCGCCGATCAGGACGCCCTTGCGCGCCACCTCGGAGGCGTTGTGAAGCGTCGCCATCTCCACCGTCGAGCCAGCCACCGTCACCGGCACCATGACGCCATAAGGGGTGACGCGGCCCGTCTTGCCAACGCCGACGCGAATGTCGAGCAGCGTCGTGGTGACCTCCTCGGGGGGGTATTTGTACGCGATCGCCCAACGCGGGGCGCGCGACGTGGCCCCGAGCCGTTCCTGCAACGCGCGGTCGTCCACCTTGACGACGGCGCCGTCGATCTCGTGTTCGAGGGCGTGCCGGTCCTCGCCGTGGCCCGCGATGAACGCCCACACCTCCTCCAGCGTCCCCGCGACGCGCGAATGCGGGCTGACGGGCAGGCCCCAGGCCGACAGCAGGTCGTAGCCCTGGGACTGTTTGGCGAAGCCGACTCCCCCGGTCACCTCGCCGAAACCGTGGCAGTAAAAGGACAGCGGGCGCGTCGCCGTCACCTTGGGATCCTTTTGGCGCAGCGACCCGGCGGCGGCGTTGCGCGGGTTGGCGAAGGGGGTTTTACCCGCGTCGAGCAGGGTGTCGTTGAGCGCGTCGAAATCGGCGGTCTTCATGAACACCTCGCCGCGCACCTCGACGACGCTGGGCACGTCGCCCGTCAGCCGGGCGGGGATCGACGCGATGGTGCGGACGTTGCCCGTCACGTCCTCGCCGACGCGCCCATCGCCCCGGGTGGCCGCCGAGGCGAGCACGCCGTCCCGATAGACCAGATCGAGCGCCAGCCCGTCGATCTTCACCTCGCACAGCAGGCCGGAAGCGGCCAACGCGTCCCCGCAGTCCTTGGCGACGCGGTCGGCCCAGCGGGTGAACTCGTCGTGGGAGAAGACGTTGTCCAACGAGTACATCGGCTCCAAGTGCTTCACCGGCGCGAACGTCGACGCGGCCCAGCCGCCCACCTGCTGCGTCGGGGAATCCGGCGTCGCCAACTCGGGGTGCGCCGTCTCCAGGTCGGTCAGCTCGCGCATGAGCGCGTCGAATTCGCCGTCGGCAATCGTGGGGGCGTCCAAGAGGTAATAGCGACGCCGGTGTTGCGTGATCTGGGCGCTCAAGTCGGCGTGGCGCGCCCGCGCTTGGTTGATGTCCACAAGAAAAATCTAGTGGCCTGCGGGGACAATCCCCGCGAATACCGGGCCACGTCGCGAAAGCGATCCGCCGGCGCTGGGGCAAGGAGCCTGTGGCGACGCCGAGGAGTACCATAAATTGGGGTTCCTGAGGAGAGGCATGAGCATGAGTGAAGTCGAGCTTCTATATGGGCGTGGCAAGTTGTCGGCAGCGCTTCCCGACGGCGTCGAGGCCACCGTGATCCGGAAGAAAGATCTGCCGAAAATCGCGGACCCGGCTGCGGCCGTCGCCCGGGCGCTGGCCGAGCCGGTCGGCTCCAAACCGCTGGCCGAGCTGGCTCGGGGCCGCAAGAGCGTGTGCATCGTCGTGTGCGACATCACCCGGCCAGTCCCGAATCACCTGTTTTTGCGTCCGATGATTGAGGAGATCGTTGCGGCGGGCGTCGCTTTCGACGACATCGTGATTCTGATCGCGCTCGGTATGCACCGGCCCGGCGACGACACAGAGGTCGCCGAGATCGTCGGCGATCCGTGGGTGCTGGAACATGTGCGAGTCGTCAACCACGACTGCCGCGATCTCGACGGTCTGGTCGACTTCGGCCCGACGCCGACGCGTGGCACGCCGGTGTGGGTCAATCGGCTGTTCGCCGAAGCCGATTTGCGGATTGTCACGGGCCTGGTCGAGCCGCACTTCATGGCCGGCTGGTCTGGCGGGCGCAAAGTCGTCGCTCCGGGCGTGGCAGGCGAGCAGACGGTTCGCTTTTTCCACACGGCCTTGTTCATGGAAGACGAATTGGCCACGCAGTGCAATCTCGACGGCAATCCGTTGCACGAGGAGCAGCTCGAGATTGTTCGCAAGGTCGGCGAGATCTACGCCTTCAACACCGTCATCGATGAGGAACGCAACCTCAGCTACGTCAGTTTCGGGGATATCGAAGCCAGCCATTTGGCCGCCGTCGACTTTGTCAAGGATTATGCGATCGTCGACGTCCCCAGGCGTTTCCATACGATCGTCACGTCGTCGGCGGGGTATCCGTTGGACAAAACGTATTACCAGACCGTCAAAGGCATGGTGACGCCGATGGACGTTTTGGAACCGGGCGGCACCATCATCATCGCGTCCGAATGCTCCGAGGGCTTGGGCAGCAAACCGTTCCAGGAATCGCAGCGCAGATTGGTCGATCTCGGCATGGAGGGTTTCCTGGCGACGTTGGTGGGTAAAACCCAGGCTGACATGGATGAGTGGGAAACCGAAATGCAGACGCGTCCGATGCGTATCGGGACGATCGTCTTCTATACCGACAACCTTTCCAAGGACGAACGCGAGTTGACGGGCGTGGAGTTGACCGATTCTGTCACGGACGCCATCGCGGCGAGCGTCGCGGCGCACCATGACGCGGCTGTCGCAGTGATCCCCGAAGGGCCGTATGTCATTCCCCGTTACGTGCCCCAGCACTGACCAACAACGCCACACCGCACTGGCGTAGTCCCGATTTTGTTCCCTATTTATTAGATTTTGTCCTCATTTATTACTGCTACGGGAGTTCACGCATGATACACATCGATCGTGTCAGCTTTGGCGGTTTGCGGATCGACTCGAGGCTGGCTGACTTCGTCGCAAACGAGGCGCTGGCGCCGACGCAACTCACACCTGCGGAGTTCTGGTCCGGCGTCGAGTCCATCTTCGCCGACCTGATGCCCCTCAACCGGCAACTTCTGGCCGAACGCGACCGCTTCCAGGCGTCGCTCGACGAACTGGCCAGCACCCACCCAGAGGTGTTGACAGACCCCGCCGCATGCAAGCAGCAGTTGGCCCAGCTCGGCTATCTGGTGCCCGAACCCAGCCACGTCACAGTGACGACGGCGGACGTCGACCCGGAGATCGCCGAGGTCGCCGGGCCGCAGCTCGTCGTCCCGATCACGAACGCCCGCTACTCGCTGAATGCGGCAAACGCGCGCTGGGGGTCGCTCTACGACGCGTTCTACGGCACCGATGCCCTGCCGGGCGCGCCGAAAGCCGGCGGCTATGACCGCGACCGCGGTGAGCAGGTCATCGCGCATGTGCGAGCGCTGTTGGACAAGTTCTTCCCGCTCGAATCCGGGAGCCACGCGGATGCGACCGGGTATGCCGTTGCGGATGGCCAGCTCGTCGTGACGACCGCAGCCGGCACCACGCGGTTGGCCGACGCCGACGCGTACCAGGGTTTCAGGGGCGATCCGGCGCGGCCGGCGGCGGTCCTGTTGTGCCGCCACGGCCTCCACTGGGAGCTGTGCTTCGACCCGGCGTCGCCGATCGCCGCCGACGACCGCGCGGGGATGAGCGACGTGGTCGCCGAGGCGGCACTCACGACGATCATCGACTTCGAGGACTCCACGGCAGCCGTCGACGCCGAGGACAAAGCGGCCGCCTACCACAACTGGCTCGGCCTGAACCGGGGCGACCTGGCGGCGACCTTCAGCAAGGGCGGCACGGCGATGACCCGCCGGCTCGAACCGGACAAGACGTTCACCGGCCGCGACGGGGCCACGTTGACGTTGCCCGGCCGCGCGCTGCTGTTCGTGCGCACCACCGGCCACCACATGATGACGGACATGATTCTCGACGCCGCCGGCCAGGAGGTGGGCGAGGGCATCCTCGACGCGATCATGGTGACGTTGTGCGCGCTGCCCAGCCGGGACGCGTCCAACCCGCTGCGCAACGGTCGGTTCGGCTCGGTCTATATCGTCAAGCCGAAGATGCACGGCCCGGCGGAGGTCGCGCTCACGGTGAAGATTTTCGAGCGCGTCGAGAAGCTGCTCGGCCTGCCGTCGTTGACGCTGAAGCTCGGCATGATGGACGAGGAGCGCCGCACGTCGGTCAACCTCAAGGCCGCGATCGCCCAGGCGACCGACCGGCTCGTGTTCATCAATACCGGTTTCCTCGACCGTTCCGGCGACGAGATCCACACGTCGATGCGGTTGGGGCCGATCGTCCGCAAGGCAGACTTGAAGACCCAGCCGTGGATGTTGTCGTACGAGGACCGCAACGTCGACATCGGCCTGGAGGCGGGCCTGCCCGGCCACGCCCAGATCGGCAAGGGCATGTGGGCCGCACCGGACGACATGGCCGACATGCTCGCCCAAAAGATCGCGCACCCGCAGGCCGGGGCGAACACGGCCTGGGTGCCGTCGCCCACCGCGGCCACGCTGCACTCGCTGCATTATCTCCAAGTGGACGTGCGCGCCCGCCAGCGCGAGCTCGCGGACCGGCCGCGCGCTGGCCTCGACAAGCTGCTCACGATCCCGTTGGGCAATCCGGCCGGCTGGGATGACGCCGCCCGCAAACAAGAAGTCGACAACAACGTCCAGTCGCTGTTGGGGTATGTGGTGCGCTGGATCGACCAGGGCGTCGGTTGTTCGAAGGTGCCGGATATCCACGATGTGGCGTTGATGGAAGACCGGGCGACGTTGCGCATTTCGAGCCAGATTTTGGCGAACTGGCTGCTCCACGGCATCGTCAGCGAACAGCAGGTGCGCGAATCGCTGCTGCGGATGACAGCGGTCGTGGACGCGCAGAACGCGAACGACCCAGCCTATTCGCCGATGGCGGCAGATCCCGGCGCGAGTATCGCGTTCCAGGCCGCCTGCGATCTGGTGTTCGAAGGCACCAAACAGCCCAACGGCTACACGGAGTTCATTCTGCACCGGCGTCGCCGCGAGGCGAAGGCGCGTCAGGCAGGCTGAGAATCAGGCAGGCTGAGAAGGTTCGTCATCCAGGCCGATCGTCGTTTGGCGCGCGTAGTGTCCGGCCAAAACCGGGCAAATCATGAGTTGCGCCTGGTGGAAAATCATCAGCGGCAACACGAGCAGGCCGATAGGCTGCCCCGCGAATAGCGCGGTCGCCATCGGCAGCCCAGTGGCGAGCGACTTTTTCGTCCCGCAGAACTGGATTGCGATGACGTCTTCGCGGCTGAATCCGAGACGTTTGGCGACCCACCACGTGGCCGTGAACATGAACGCCAGAACCACCAGGCACACAACGACCAGCACGACAATTTCCGGCCACGATGTCTGGTTCCACATGTGCTGAGCCATGCCCTCGGAGAATGCCTGGTAGACGATGAGGACGATCGAGCCCTGGTCGATGAGTTTGAGCCGTGGGTGGCCGTTCACGAATTTCGCCGTCCAACGGCGGGACAATTGTCCCGCCACGAACGGCGCCAGGATTTGCAAAGCGACGTCGAGAATGGCACTGGGCGTGATCGAGACCTGCGACGTGCGTGTCAACAACAGCCACACCAGCGCCGGGGTGAGGAAAACGCCGATGATATTGGACGCCGACGCGCTGACAATCGCACCGGCGACGTTGCCTTTGGACACCGACGTGAAAGCGATCGACGATTGGATCGTCGAGGGGACCAGCGTCAAATACAAGATACCGGCGACCAGGGCTGGGGAAATGCGTCCGTTCAACACCACCGTCAGCCCCAGGCCGATCAGCGGCGAGACGACGAACGTGAACGCGAAAATCGTGACATGCAGCCGCCAATGCCGAAGGCCGGCCAGCGTTTCGGACGGGCTGAGGCGCGCGCCGTAGAGAAAAAACAACGCGCCGATGGCGACCGTCGTCGCGACGTTCAGAATATCGGCCCACACGCCGGTGGCGGGAAAAATAGATGCCACGATCCCCGCACCGATGATCGTCAGCAGGAACGGATCGAGAAGCTGGCGCACGATGGTCCTATCCCGCCGCAGCCCTCAGCGGCGTCCGGGGACGTTCGCAACCAGCAGCCTCATCGCCATTTCGGCGGCGTCCGCGAGGTTCGCCGGGCCGTTTGCCAGCGCCTCGCCCAGTGTTTGGACGGTGCGCACGATCGGCACCAACGCCGTCACGCCCGCATCGAGCAGCACCTGTGCGTCGGGCGTGATGACGCCCCCGAACATGACGATCGGCTTTCCGGCCCGTGACGCGGACTGCAGCACCCCCCACGGCGTTTTGCCGTGCATGGTCTGGAAGTCGATTCCCCCCTCGCCGGTGAACACCCAGTCCGCGCCGCGCGCATGCTCATCGAGGTGGACGGCGTCCACGACGATCTCGACCCCGCTGCGCAACGTGGCCGTCGGGATGAACGCGGCCAACGCCGCCCCGAGCCCGCCCGCCGCGCCCGCGCCGGGCAACTCGCGGATACTGCGGCCGACGACCGGTTCGACGATGTCCGCCCAGCGGGCCAGGGCCGCGTCCAGTTGGGTGACCAGTTGCGGCGTCGTCGCTCCCTTTTGCGGACCGAAGACGGCTGACGCGCCGCGCGGCCCGAGCAGTGGGTTGTCGACGTCGCATGCCACGTCGAAGGTGCTCTCGGCCAGCCGGCGATCCAGCCCGGACACGTCGACCGACGCCAACCCGGCCAATGCCGCGCCCCCAGGCGGCAACTCGGCGCCTGCGTCGTCGAGGAATTTCACGCCGAGCGCGGCCGCCATCCCCGCACCCGCGTCGTTGGTCGCCGAGCCGCCGATACCGACGATGAACCGCCGCGCGCCCCGGTCGAGCGCGTCGAGGATGACCTCGCCGGTGCCGAAGGTGCTGGCGCGCAGGACATCGCGCCGCGCGGGCGGGATCATCCCCAGACCGCTCGCGGCCGCCATTTCGATGATTGCCAGATGGCCAGCCTCGACGTAGCCGTAGGGCACCCTCACGTCGCCGCCCAGCGCGTCGTGGGCGCCGGCTTCCACGAGCGTGCCGCCGAGCGCGTCGACGATAGCTTGGACGGTGCCCTCGCCGCCGTCGGCCATGGGCACCAAGTCGCATTCGACGTCGGGGAGGACTCGTTTGACGCCGGTTTCCATCGCCTGCGCGGCCTGCAACGCCGTCATCGACTCTTTGAACGAATCCGGGGCGAGGACGATCTTCATGCACCGACGCTAGCCCCGGTGCGACGACATGGCAAGAATCCCCCGCTGCCAGCGACGGATTTTGCCGTGGAAAGGGCCGCAGCAACGCCTCGGAATCCGAACCGATAGCGTAAACGGCGTAGATATGGAAGACTCGATCTGTGTTGGTCAGGGAGGCGCATAGCCACTATGCGATCAATTGCAGTTTGCTATTCAAGGAATACCCCTTGCTTCAGCGCGCTGCGGCCGCCAAGGCTGCCGGGTTCGGCCTCGTCGAATACTGGTGGCCTTGGGATGTCGCCGTCCCATCCGATTCCGAGGTGACCGCGTTCGTGGACGCGATCAAGGCGTCGGGCGCCCAACTGATCGGCCTCAACTTTTTCGCGGGAACCATGCCCGGCCCAGATCGCGGGGTCGTCAGCTCGGTCGCCCGCCAAGACGAATTCCGGCGCAATGTGCCGGTCGTCTTGGCCATTGGCAAAGAGTTGGGCTGCCGGGCCTTCAGCGCGTTGTACGGAAATCGTCAACCCGGTGAAGATCCGGAACAAAGCGACCAGGTGGCCCTTGCCAACCTGGCTTTCGCTGCCAATGAAATGGCGGATATCGATGGCACGGTACTGGTGGAACCGGTGTCCGGGCCTGGGGCTGAAAATTATCCGCTGAAGCTTGCCGATGATTGTTTTGCGGTCATCGACAAGCTTGAGGCCGGCGGGGTCACCAACGTGAAATTCCTTGCCGACCTGTATCACCTGGCCGCCAACGGCGACGATGTCGCGTCAGCGGTGCGCCGTTATGCCGGACGAACCGGCCACGTCCAGATCGCCGATTTTCCCGGACGCGGCGAGCCAGGCACGGGAGACTTACCCCTCTCCGACCTGCTCGCCGACCTTTGGGCTGGCGGTTACGACGGCTATGTCGCGTTGGAATACAACCCGACGAAACCAACGGCAGAATCATTTACTGGGCTGCCTGTATTACCAACCTGAATAGAACTCGACATATTCGAAGGAGAGTATTGTGTTTCCGTTAGCGGCCTGTCCCGCAGGTCTGTTCTGCCAGATGGCAGCTCCATTCAGCGGATCCTTTGTCTGGCCCGCAATTGTCGCGGCCCTGCCTTTGGTGCTGCTGTTCGTCTTGCTCGGCGTATTCAAGGCTCCCGCCTGGATTAGTTCGATCGCGACGCTGGTCTTGTGCATCCTGCTGTCGATCCTGGCCTGGCAGATCCCGGTCGGCGCCTCGATGGCGGCCATGACCGAGGGCTTGTTCTTCGGACTGTGCCAGATCATGTTCTTGCTGGTGGCAGCCCTATGGGTCTACAACATCTCGGTGAAACTCGGCTGGGACCGCGTCCTGCGCGATCTCCTGCGCTCGATCACCGACGACCAGCGCGTGCTGGCCCTCATTATTGCTTTCGCCTTCGGTTCCCTGATCGAGGGCCTGGCCGGATTTGGCACCCCCGTCGCGATCACGACAGCCATGCTGATCGCCGCCGGCGTTCCCAAGATGAAGGCCGTCGTCGCCTGCATGCTCGGCGACACCGCCCCTGTCGCCTTCGGCTCGATCGGCGCCCCGCTGACATCGCTGGGCTCGACGACCTTCGGGCACCTCGTCGGCATCCCGGCCACAACGTCCGCGACCACGCTGTCCACCGTCTTCGGCCAGATGGCCGGGCGCCAATCGCCGTTCATGGCCGTCATCGTCGCGCTGTTCATCGTCATGGTCATCGACGGAAAGCGCGGTCTGAAGGAGACCTGGCACGTCGCCATCGCGTGTGGCGTGTTCTTCGGCATCGCGCAGTTCATCGCTTCGAACTTCATCTCGTACATGATCACCGACATCATCGCCGCCGGATTCTGCCTCATCATGATGCTGGTGCTGGCCAAAGTGCTCAAACCGAGGCAGATGTTGCCCACAGAAGGGGTCAACGACGACGCCGAGCCGTTGCCGGCGCAGTCCGCCACGGGCGCGTACCGGATCTGGGGCGCGTTGGCTCCCTACGCCATCATCGTCGTCATCTTCTCGCTGAGCCAAGTCCCGGCTATCAAATCGTTCCTGTCGACGGTGCCGAACCCGGCCCACGCCACGGACCCCACCGCCGCCGCGACGCTGCCACGCTTCGGCTTCACCTGGCCCGGCCTGAGCGGCTGCCACGGCGTCGCCACCGCAGCGATGAACGATTCGGCCACCGCCGCGAAGGCGTTGGCGGCTTCGCACTGCGTCAACCCGGCCATTGACCTGTACTCGATCCTGTCCAGCGGCGTGCTGCTGACCATCTCCGCGTTGATCTTGACGCTCGTCTACTGGTTCAGCTTCCGCAAGTCCATCGCCGTGCTGGGCAGGACGATCGTGAACCTGCGCTACACGATCATCACGATCGCCGCCGTCTTGTCGATCGCCTACGTCATGAACTCCTCTGGCATGACGTTGTCTCTGGGCACGGCCCTGGCCGCAACCGGCGCGGTGTTCGCGTTCCTCTCACCAGTCCTCGGCTGGCTGGGTGTCATGCTGACCGGCTCGGATACGTCGGCCAACGCGTTGTTCGGCACCATGCAGGTGACGGCGGCGCAGGGCGTCTGGGCAGGCAGCGTCCCGCACCAGATTCTGATGGCTGCCTCGAACTCGACCGGCGGCGTGCTGGGCAAGATGATCAGCCCGCAATCGCTGTCTGTCGCGGCTGCGGCTGCCGGCATGATGAACAAGGAAGGCGACATCTTCCGCAAGGTGCTGCCGTGGTCTTTGGTCCTCGTCATCATCCTCGGCATCTTCGTCGTGCTGCAGGCGACGGTGTGGACCGGCATGATCCCGGCTATTCCGTAACGACCATGATCCAAACGGGCCCGTCGCAAGGCGGGCCCGTTTGGGCCGTTGCGTCGCCGGCCAAACATAGATTGCGCACCGAGGCGGCCGTGAGAGCCTGAGGGCGCAGCACAACTTCATCCCCAAAGAACGGTGGTAATCGTGAACACTCCAACCATGGCCCCCGGCGGGCTTGCCGAAACTCTGCGTGCATGCGTGGCGGACGCGACCAGCGTCCGGACGTCGGACATCACCGTCCGGGCGGCCGCGCACGACGCGTCCCACTTCCTGCTCATCCCCCAGGCCGTCGTTGCGCCGCGCAGCGCCGACGAGGTGGCACGGCTGATGCGCGGGGCGTCCGCCGCCGGGCTGGGCCTGACGTTCCGCTCGGGCGGCACGAGCCTGTCCGGCCAGGCCGGCACCGACAAGGTCATGGCCGACGTTCGGCGCTACTTCACGAAGGTCGAGGTTTTGGACGACGGCGCCCGCGTCCGCGTCCAGCCCGGCATCACGGTCGACGAGGTCAACGCCCGGCTGGCCCCTTACGGCACCAAACTAGGCCCCGATCCGGCGAGTTCGCGCGCCTGCACGATCGGCGGCGTCGTGTCGAACAACTCCTCGGGCATGGCCTGCGGGACGGTCGAAAACACGTACAAGACGCTGGAGTCGCTGGTGGCCGTCCTGCCATCCGGCACCGTCATCGACACCGGCGCGCCCGACGCCGACGACAAGCTGCGCCAGACCGAGCCCGCCCTGTACGAAGGGCTGGCCAAACTGCGCGACCGGGTCACGTCCAACCCGGATTCCCTCGCCAAGATCGCCCAGCAGTTCTCGATGAAGAACACGATGGGCTACGGCGTCAACTCGTTCGTGGACTTCACGCGTCCCATCGACATCTTCACGCATCTGCTGATCGGCTCGGAGGGCACGCTCGCGTTCGTCGCGCAGGCGACGTTCCGGACCGTCCCGCTCAAGCCGCACACGGGCACCGCGCTCGTTGTTTTCGATGACCTGTACCAGGCCAACCAGGCGCTGCCGGCGCTGGTCGCGTCCGGCGCGGCCACGTTGGAGCTGATGGACGCCACCTCGCTGCGCGTCGGCCAGGCATTCGACGACACCCCGGCCATGATCAAGGAGCTGAAGGTCGCCGACCAGGCCGCGCTGCTGATCGAATACCAGGCGGTCGCCGCCGACGAACTGGCCGCGCGCATCGCGGACGCGGAGCCCGTGCTAGCCACGCTGCCGGTGAGCCAGCCCGTGACGCTGACCAGCGACAAGACGCTGCGCGACGCGTTGTGGGTGCTGCGCAACGGGCTGTACACGTCCGTCGCGGGCGCGCGCAAACCCGGCACCACGGCCCTGCTGGAGGATGTTGTCGTCCCGGTGGCGTCGTTGGCGCCCACGTGCGTCGACCTGGCCAAGTTGTTCGACGAATACCACTACGCCGACTCGGTGATTTTCGGCCACGCGAAGGACGGCAACATCCACTTTATGATCACCGACCGCTTCGAGGGCGACGCGCTGGGCCGTTACCGCGCGTTCACCGAGGCAATGGTGGACGTGGTGCTGGGCTACTCGGGCTCGCTGAAGGCCGAGCACGGCACCGGGCGCGTCATGGCGCCGTTCGTCGAGCGGCAGTACGGCACCGAGCTGTACGAGGTGATGACTGGGGTCAAGGCGCTGTTCGACCCCACGGGCCTGCTGAACGACTCGGTCGTCATCACCGACGACCCCGACCTCCACATGAAGCACATCAAGCCGCCGGTGCTGTTCGACGCCGACTTCGACCGCTGCTCGGAATGCGGTTACTGCGAGCCGGTGTGCCCGGCGCGTCCGCTGACCCTGACGCCACGGCAGCGCATCGTGTTGCGACGCGAGGTCGCGATGGCGTCCGAACGCGGCGACCAGGCGACCATCGACGAGATCGAACGCGACTACCTCTACGCCGGGGTGCAGACGTGCGCGGTGGACGGGATGTGCTCGACGGCCTGCCCGATGAAGATCAACACCGCCGACCTGGTGAAGAAATTCCGCAAGAAGCAGGTCCCCGCCCCGGCGGCCGCCGTCTGGACGTTGGCGGCCAAGCATTGGTCGACCGGGTCGACGCTGGCCAGCGTCGCGATGGACGTGACGCACACGCTGCGTCCGCTGGCGCCCGTGATCACCGGGGTGAACGAGGCGGGCCGTGTGCTGCTCGGCAAAGACAACGTGCCGCTGTGGTCGGCAGAGTTGCCCGGCGGCGGTGCGAAACGCGACCGTCCGGCTGGATCTGCGGCGGCCCAGGCCGTCTATCTGCCAGCCTGCGTCAACCGCATGTTCGGCCCTGCGGCCGGTGGCAGCGGGGTGCAGGCGGCGTTCGAGGCGTTGTGCCGGCTCGTCGGCATCGAGGTGACGGTGCCCCCCGAGATCGACGGCCTGTGCTGCGGCACGCCGTGGTCGTCCAAGGGCATCGTCGCCGGGCATGACGCGATGGCCGCCAAGGTGCTGCCGGTGCTGCGGGCCGCCAGCGACAACGGCCGCCTGCCGATTGTGTGCGACGCGTCGAGTTGCACCGAGGGGTTCGCCAAGATCGCAGCCGACGACCCCCAGCTCACCCTGATCGACGCCGTCCAATTCGTCGCCGACAAGGTGCTGCCGCTGCTGGGCGATTTCCCCAAGCTAGAGTCGCTGACGTTGCACCAGACGTGTTCGTCGACGCAGATCGGCCTGAACCCGGCGCTGACGAAGGTGGCCAAGGCGGTCGCGGCGAAGGTGGACGTCCCGGTGACGAACGGGTGCTGCGCGTTCGCCGGCGACCGGGGCATGTTGCACCCGGAGCTCACGTTCGCGGCGACGCGTCGCGAAGCGGCGGCCGTGGCGACGTTGGCGTCGCAGGCGCACGCGTCGTGCAACCGCACCTGCGAACTGGGGATGACGCGGGCCACAGGCGAGCAGTACCGGCATGTGCTGGAACTGCTGGCCGAGCAGGTGGCGAAGGGCTAGGACCGCAACAGGTTAGGCTTCGGCGTCCTCGGCCAGATCGGGGGCACCGGAGCCATCTGGGCTATCCGGGGCGCTCGGCTTCGGATCGCGGTGCAACGCTTCGCGCGTCATCATGACGCACACGAACGCCAGGTACGCGGCGAAACACCAGTTGGCGACGTTCGGGGGTAGCACGTGTGCGAACCACGACCCGACCGGCCCCGTCACGACGGCGGACAATCCGATGATCAGCCCGGCCTTGACCAGGACGCGGTGCGCGCGCAGGTTGCCGATCAAGCCCGACAGCACGGCGGGCAGCATCATGATCAGCGACGCGCTCTTGGCGATCAGGTCGCTGACCCCGAAACCCAGCATCATGATCGGCACGACCACCGCGCCGCCGCCGATGCCCAGCAGTCCGGACAACACGCCTGCGACCAGGCCCAACGCGATCAGGCAGATCGTGTTCAGCACGTCCCACGTCATCGTCCCGCCGCGGTTCGGCACCACGATCAGCAACTCGACGATCATCGCGACCACGAACACGACGAACACCCATTGGGCGGCCCGCCTAGGCAGGATGGTCAGCAATTTCGCGCCGAACTGCGCGCCGACGACCGAGCCGATGGCCACGACCAGGCCCGCGATCCAGTCCACCGGCCCCTGGAGTGCGTACGAGACAATGCCGACCGCGCACGCTGGGACGATTGCCATCAGGGATGTGCCGACCGCGAGCTTGTGCTCCACCCGCAAGACGACCACGAGCCCGGGGACGATGATCATGCCACCGCCAACGCCGAACAATCCAGAGAAGAGGCCGGCCACCAGGCCGAGGCCGATCAAAGCGGCGACGCGCGTCGTTGTCAACCTTTGTTCCTTGATCACCACCCCTAGCATAGTGGGACACTGGCATCATGAGCTTCCTGGAGATCTTCGACCCTGGGCAACGGTTCTTGCGCGAACAGCGCGACCTGGAGAAGGTGCTGGTGGTCGATGACGCCCAGGGCGGCACCGGCCCGCAGCCGTTGGACCTCGACAGCGGACACGTCGTGCTGCACATGCCAGCGCCCGCCGACGCCCCGCCGTGCGACGACTGAACGGCTCCCGCGCCGCGATGCGGTGCCGCAATGCGGCGGGACGCGCCTCGGCCCCCGTTCGGGTTTTGCCGATTGACGGGAATCTCGTCCCAACCATGTCGGTCATCTGTGGCGATACTTGGGTGTGGCATTGACGGAGGTGACGATGACTTCGACGGATGAGGCGACCAGGATCGTCTCGGCGAAGGATTTTGCGCGCGCCGTCGAGCCCCATTGGACGGCGATGGCGGCCATTGCCGCGCGTGCCGGGGACGCCCGCGACGACGTGCTCCAAGACGCGTTGGCGATGGCGTGGAGGCGTCGGCGCTCCTACGACCCCCAGCGGGGCAACGTGCGCGGATGGCTGCTGGCGATCGCCGTCGACGCCCGCAGTAAACACTGGCGCCGCAGCCCCCTGGCTGCCTACCCAATCGAGTATGCGGATCCCGCCGTGCCCGACGCCAGCGCCCAGCGTTCGGATGCTGTTGATGTCGCGCGGGCGTTGGCGGCGCTGACGCCGCGCGAGCGCGAGGCCGTCGATTTGTACTACTACGCGGATTTGGGCGTCGAGGACACCGCCGACGCGATGGGTTGCTCCCCTGGCACGGTCAAATCCACGCTGTCCAGCGCGCGGTCCCGGATGCGCGCGTTCCTGGGAGAGGATTACGCCGATGCCTGAGCCAGACGAACGCGACCTGGACGCCCTGCGCGCCGACGCCGACCAGTGGCGGGCGGCCCAAACCGAGCCGTTGTCCTTCGACCGGGCCTTCCGGACGGTGCGTCGGCACGGCTACGCCCGCCGGGGGTTCGCCGCCGGGGCCGCGTTGGTCGTCGTGGCCGCCGTCGCCGTGGGGGTGTGGAACCGTCCGGGACAATCCGATTTCATCGGACACCCAGTAACGCCAGATTCCCAAACCGCTGCGGCTGGTTCGGCGCCCACGTTGGCCGCACAGGCATCGGGGGACGGCTCGGCCAGCGGTGCCGCAGCAGGCGGATGCGGCCCGTCCTCCACCGCAAAAACCGCGTTCGCCGCGATGACGTGGCAACTGCACACCATGACCGACAAGGGGAAGACGACGACTCCCACCGACTATCCGTTGAACCTGGCCGTCAACGGCAGCACCTTCGTCGCGTCCGCCTTCGCCCGGACCGATGAGGGATCGGTGGCCCTCGACGGGTGCTCGTTATCGCTGGCCGTGACGCAATCCAGCATCGCCGATATGCCGATCCCGCCCACCTTCTCGGGGGATCTTGGCGCCATGAGCGCCGAGACGTCGGCCTACCTCGACGTGCTGCCGACGATGACCAGTTACCGGCTCGACGGCGACACGCTCGTGCTCGCCGACGGCTCGCAGTCCACCTTGACGTTCCACGGCGTCCCCAAGGCCGACCTGGGCGCGCTGGAAAAACTCGTCCGTTTAAATGGCACACCGAATCCGGGCACCTTAGTCCGCACCATTCAGGCCGTGAAAACGACCTACGGCGCGTTCACCGCCGCCGACGTCTCGCAGTCCGCCAACCCCACGGAAGACCCGCCGCCTGCCAATAACACGAGCGTCTGGGTGATCGAATGGCAGGGGACGTCGATCCCGGACCACGGTGTGTTCAATTGTCCGGCACGAAGCGCGGGCTACACGAGCGCTTCGGATTGCCCGCCCAGGGGCAACGTGTCGGTGGCCGTCATCCCCGCAGACCCCATCGGTGACAACATCGACGAATCACTGCTGGCCACCGGGGTGAGCGCACACACGATAGTCGACCTGTCGGCGCTCGGCACGCCGGTCGTCCTGCCGCCGTTCTGACCGCTTGGCGTTCCGACCGGCTGGCACGGCGCATCGTCGCCGGATTCCCCGCACGCGAACGGCCATCAGGGTGATCGCGGGGTTTCAGACCGCCAGGATTCCTGCCATTCGGGACGCTGTCATGAAGATGGGGGACGACCCCCATACCCCCTTGGCAGCCGCGCTGCCCGTCTTCCATCCATCGTGACGGGCAGCGCAGCGCCCTGCGGAACTCACAGGCATGAAGCCCGACTCGTCGTGGTTGTCATCCTTCGCCTAAGCCCAACCGCCGAGGGGGTTCGTGGCGATATCCGTGTGTGGAATCAACCAGGGTGCCGGGCAGCGAGCCAGACGACGCGGGGCTGGAGGCCCTGCGGGCCGACGCCGACCAGTGGCGGGCGCGGCAAACCGAGCCCGTCCCCTTCGACCAGGCGTTGAGGCGGGTCAGAAGAAACGGATACGCCCGGCGGGCGCTGGCAGGCGGCGTCGCCGTCGTGGTCGTGGCCGCCGTCGCGGCAAGCGTATGGGCGCATCCGGGACAAAGCGTTCCCCACACGTCGGCCGACGGCCAGACCCTGGCCTCGCCGGAGGCCGACGCCGTGAATCCGGCCTGCGCATCCCCGACCACCGACCCCGCGTTCGCCGGGATGACGTGGCAGTTGACCGGTATGGACAAAGACGGCCTGTCGTGGCTGGTCCCCAACCCCTATCCGATCAATCTCGCCATCGACGGCGACACCTATTCGGCACCCGTTTTTGCGACAATCGGACAAGGGTCCGTGCGGGTCGACGGATCGTCTATTTGTTTCACCGAGAAATCGCGGGCGGTGGCCGCGATGGCGACTCCGCCGAATTTCAGCGACGACGCGGTGGCGACGATGGCCCAACAAGCCGACCAATTCCTCCAGTATCTCCCGTCGATGACGCACTACCGCATCAGCGACGACACCCTGTCGCTCAGCGACGGTTCTGGACTCGACATGACCTTCAGCGGTGTCAATTCGGCGCAATTGAACACGCTCCAACAACTCGCATCCAGCGATTTCCCGCCGAATGCCGCCGCGTCCCAGGTGGTTGACAGCGTCACCGCCGTGAAGACGACGCTCGGCGATTTCGTTGCTGCCAGCCCCTCCCACACCTCCTACACGGCTTATCCGGTCTATGAGGGGGAGCCAGTGAGGACTCCCACCGATCCGGTCTGGGTGATCCAATGGACGGGCTCCTTCTCCATCCCGCATTCCTGCCCGACAAACAGCAAATCCTGCGTCTCCAAAGGGTCCGTCTACGTGTCGGTCGTGGGCGCCTTCCACCCCACCGAGCCCCCGTGGGAATCGATACTCTTCGACAACTCCTTGGGTGCGGGGACTACGGGACAACAATTTCTCTTGGAATCGCTCGGCGTCCCGATTGCCCTCACCCCGTTCTGACCACTCAGCAGAGCGTGTGGGTGATCGAATGGCAGAAGCCCGAGGCTATCATCCGTGTTGGCGCTGTGCCGCTTGAGAGGACGATGACATGGAGATATTAGGCAACCAACTTGGCGTGACGGGCTGGCAGGCATTGTCGCTGGTGATCGGCACGACGGTCGTGTTCTGGGTTTTCACCGGTTTCATCTCGTTCTTCGGCAGGCAGGTGCGGGCCCGCTTCACCGGTGCCAGCGTCGCCCTGATGATGCTCGTCGGCGGGGTCGCGGCACGGTCGATGCTGGGCCTTGAGCCGACGATGGCAGCCGGCCTGATCGTGCTGGCCGTCCTGGTCTTCTGGGAGGCCGTTTTCGTCCTGGTGAGCCACCGGCTGCCTGTCGTGGGCAGGCACGGCCAAGCCCACGCGGTGCTCCGCGACGGAGTCATCCAGGAGGCGAGCCTGCGCCAGGCCCGCATCAGGTCCTCGGATCTGATCGTGCGGCTGCGCCACGCCGGCGTCACGCGGCTGGCAGACGTGGCCCTGGTCATCGTCGAACGAGACGGCGCCCTGACCATCATCCGCGTGGGCCAACCCGTCGACCAAGAATTCCTCACCGGCGTGGCCGGCCTCGACGCCGCAGCGTAGCTACGTTCCTGGCGACCACACTGTCCGACGCCGTTTCACGACCATCAACTGCCCAACTCCTCGTCTACCTGCGCGGCGACGCGGGCGAGCACGCGGAATGCTTGAGAAGCGGCCTTGGGGGCGAAGCTGGCCAGGCCGCAGGAGGGCGTCACCAGTAGGTGGCCCGCCACGTCGACACCCAGGGTTTCTACGAACGCGAGGACGCGTCGGCGCAGGTCGTCGACGCCGGGGACGGTCGCGGGGTTGTCGGTAGGCAGGATGCCTAGCCACAGGTTCCGTCCGGACTCGACGGCTTGGGATAGCGCGTCGATGTCGTCGTGGGTAAGCAAGGACAGGTCGAGGCTGACCGCGTCGAACCCGGCGCCGTCGCTGCCGTGGCGCAGCATCGCGGCGACGGGGAGGCCGGGGGCGCAGCAATGGACCGCCGTCGTCACCTCCAGGCCCCGACGTGACAGTTCCACGCCGACCGTCGCCAGGTGCCCGACGACTTCCGGCAGGTCGAGCGCCGCGTGGCGGAAAAACCCTCCCGGCGTGGGAATGGCGCCCGCCAGCACCGCCGGAAGCGAGGGCTCGTCCACCTGGAGCACCGGCGACACGTCGGGCAGACGGCGACGCAGGCTCTCGAGCGTCTCCGCCACGCCGTGGGCCCACGCCCCGGCCAGGTCGCGACGCGCGCCCGGATCGGCCAGGACGCGTCCCGTCATCGCCACGCCCGTGCTGGCGGCCAGCGTCCACGGCCCCGCCACCTGGATCTTCAACGGCCCCGCGTAGCCCTGCGCGGCCTCTTCGAGCTGGTCGAGATCGTCGCGCCAGGTGGCGCGGGCACGGCGCTGGTCGACACCCGGCGCGCCGGACAAGCGCCACTCGCCTGCCTCGTATTCGGCTGGAAGACCGTCGGGAAGGCCCAGGCCGCGTCCGATCATCGCCGCCCACGGGCCGCGCGCGGGAAGTTCGGGCAGATACGGGAGGCCCGGTACCAGGTCGAACGTCATCCGCAACGCGGCGGGCATGTCCGTTCCCGGCAACGAACCCAAGCCCGTAAAACCCGTCATCGAGACTCGCCTGCCCACCGTTCGCCGCAGCGAAGCCCGGCGACTCCCCGGCCATCGCGGGAGACGGGTCTGATCAGCCCCGTCATCGGGACTCCCCCGCCGACAGATGGTCGCCATCGGCCCGACTGGCCGCTGCGATCACCGCGCTGCCCACCACGCGGTCGCCGTCGTAGCAGACCACCGTCTGCCCGGGCGCGACACCGTAGGCGTCCTCGTCCAACACGACTTCCAGGGCATCGTTTGCCACCGCGAACACCGCAGGTTCGGGACGTGAATGTGCCCGCCACTGGGCCAGCCCGCGCCACGGGCCGAGGACGGGTTCGTCGGTCCACGTCAGCCGGGCGCCCGTCATCGACCGCACGGCCAGCGCCGTCTTCGGCCCCACGACCACCCGGTTCGCGTCCGCGTCGAGGCGCACGACATACCTGGGCTGCCCGTCGGGCGCGGGCCTGGTCAGCCGCAGCCCGTGGCGTTGCCCGACGGTGAAATAGTGCGTGCCCTGGTGCGTCCCCAGCACCGTCCCGTCGCCGTCGACGATCTCACCGGGGCGCTCCCCCAGCGCGCGGCGCAAATACCCGGACGTATCGCCGTCGGAGATGAAGCAGATGTCGAGCGAATCCGGTTTCTGCGCCACCCGCAGACCCCTCGCCGCCGCCTCGGCCCGCACCTGCGCCTTCGACGCGACACCGCCCAGCGGGAACAGGCTGTGCGCGAGCTGCCGCTGGTCCAGCACCCCGAGCACGTACGACTGGTCCTTGTGCGCCTCGCTGGACCGTCGAAGCTCGACGCGCCCGCCCACGTCCCGCACGCAGGCGTAATGCCCGGTGGCCACCGCGTCGAACCCCAACGCCAGCCCGCGTTCCAGCAGCGCGCCGAATTTGATGGTCTGGTTGCACCGCAGGCATGGGTTGGGCGTGCTCCCAGCGGCGTAGTCGCCGACGAAGTAGTCCACGACGCGCGTCTGGAACTCCCCTTGAAGGTCCCACACCTCCAACGGGATGCCCAGCGCCTCCGCGACCCCGCGCGCGTCGGCCCCGGACCCCTCGGCGTCGTCGGCCAACGCCAGGTGAACCCCCGCCACCTCG